>JGI12695J13573_1000036_pt1 | contig 21121 bp, 20 predicted proteins | sample BlaSpr_A8_OM2_M3_FD_13573 | JGI IMG/M metagenome (IMG submission 13573) | reverse complement strand
AAAATGCGTTGGCCGTTTTGCGGAAGGATGTCGAAGATGATTACCCAGCGCTCGCCGGCGAGATAACTGGTCCAGTTGTTGTGCGCGATGACGATCTGATGATCTTTTGTGTACCCGCCGGTAGCGATGAACGCGCTGCAGTTTCCGGGCGCCGCAAGCTTTGGCGCTTTCACTGCCTTCTCGCGCTTGTTCAGCCATGGAACATAGTAGTCGGGAACTTCTTCGAATGCGTTCAGCGCGACGATGTCGTAAACGTCCAGATCGACGCCGTGCGCTTTTACGCCGTCGGCGATGCCTTGCAGCTCCTGTTGATACTCGGCGTCAATGTGCGGCCATAGCATTTCGCGCGCGGTCTTGCGAAAGAATTCCCAATCGCGCTGTGTCTGGTGCGTGTCGAACAGCTTGATCGCCTCCAGCGCATCGGCAATCTCAGGCGCCAGTAAATATCCATGCTGGAAGCCGATATCGGAGGGAGAGCCTTGCAGATGAACGTACGTCCAACCGCCTTGCTGAAAGCGATAACTTTCTCCCAGACGAGGATCGGAAGCTGCCGAGCCGGCATTTTGCGGTTGCGCCGCGCACATTGAGGCAAATAAAAAAGCTGCGCCCAAGAGAACTCTGATCCACTTCGCGACAACAACGCCGGAACGTCCAGCCTGCATGGAAGCCTCCGATCAACTCGACCACTATCGGAGGCCATTCTAGCAGGCAAACCGCGAGCAAATTTCTTGCAGCCGCCATTCGTCGCGACTCTCGACCGCTGCTTTATTGCGGCGCAGCCGGAACCCACATTCTATGCGCGGAGACCAACTCCGCGTTGGGGACTTCTGTGGTCACTTTAATGCGCTGCCACCCATTCTTTTTCTGCGGTTTGGCGTTGAACGCCAACAGATACTGATGGTCGAGGCGGTTCTCCATGTCTTCGAGGTAAGGGTCAAACCTCACCGGACCGCCAGTGAAGCCGATGTAATACGATTCGCCGCCGGTTTCGTCGGCCACCCGCGAGAGATACATCTGCCCCCAATAGTTCTGCCAGTAGCTGTGACCGACGTGCCCCGCGCCCGGAGTATAGATGGCATAGACGATGATCCCCGCGCGCAGAGCATCGTCGATTGCAGCGTCCAAGTAGGGATCTTGCAAATCGCCGCCGCCGTAATAGAGATCAATTCCGTCGGTGGCCATGAACACCTCTCGGCGAGCGGCGCTCTCCGGCCAGCGTTTGACCAGATCACTGAGAGCAAAATATGGACTGGCATTTGCGCCGCCAGCACCCATAGGAAGGCGCAGAGCTTTCGCGGCTAAGGCATGATCGCCCGTCGGGCTCTGCGCTACCTTTGCAGTGCCGTTCTGCATGTACGCAATGCCGACCTTGGTGGATGCCGGCTGCGCCATGATGAACTTCCGAAGGCTATCAAGCTGCGTCCCGAGATTGATGCCTGATCCATCGTCGAGCAGAATGAAAAGCTCGAGCGCCGCGTTATCTCCTTTGGCGGGAATCCAACTGGTGACTTCGTCACGATCATGGCCCTCGTTGACCATCACGTCTCGCTGGCTTATTTCGGGCACGTCCGAGCCATGACGAGCTTCAGCAGTTACCACCATGTGGACCGGCACCCCGTTCGTGCCTGCATTCTGCGCACAAACGATGCCCGTAGCGGACACGCACACAGCAAATCCGAATAAGACTTTGAGTGGACAACCAGTAATCTTCATGGATGCTCCTCCAGAAAGTCGGGCCTTTCTGCAATGGGACCGACCCCGTGAACCAATTGGATGCAGCGGAAAGCATCTGCGACCTTGTTTTCTCCTGCCCCACGATGGATGTCGGCTAGCGCTCGATGTTTGTGCGAGAGCCGAATCCAAGCACAAAAAAGCGGGGCGATTTTTGCGCCCCGCTTTTTCTGTTTCTGTTGTGCCGGTCAATGTCGTGAGTGCATGGTTGTCAGTGCATTCCGCCATGGGACCCGCCGCCTCCACCACCACCGTGGAATCCGCCGCCACTACTATGGGTTCCGCCGGCTTCGTGGAATCCACCCGCGGCGCCGCCATGCATTGCAGCAGCCTGCGTCAAAGTTCCTGAGTGAAACGCCCCGCGTTCCGCTCCAGCCCCGGTGTAGACGCCATGCGCATACGAACTGCTAGCCGCATAGTGCATACCCGGTCCCCAGGAGCGAACGTTCGAGGCGTTAAAGTTGTGAGAGAAGTGTCCACCGTAGAATGGAGCTCGATAGACCAGTCCCGGGGAATAGAATCCCCAGCCGAACGGACTATAGAAAATTCCGCCGCCAGGCAGGAAGGTAAACGCCGAGAACCACGGATCCCAATACCATCCGCCGCCCCATCCCGCTCCCCAGAAGCCCGCGCCATACCAGCCCCCGCCATACCAATCGTCGGCGACTACAATCCGCGCCGCATCAACGTTCGCTTCCGCCACGTAATCGGATCGCAGACTGCTCCAACGGTATAGATCGTCGCCGTTCGAGGCTTTCTTATCGAACCTCTCCGATTTTTCTGCGCCCGCGGCGATGGTCAGTTCGTGTCCGCCTTTCAACCTGATCTGATTGTCACCACTTTTCACCATCGCCTCGCCATCGAACACCCGCATTTGATGCTGTTGCAAATCAAAGTCATAGAGTCCGGGCTTGGTAATTGTGGCAACAGAATCTCCTTCCTCGACGCGCAAATTGTTCTGCGGATAAATCTGATCCACTTCGACCATGGCATGTCCTCGGATCACCTTTACTTCTGTATCGGTGAGCCCGGTCGAAACCAATTCCACCGAAGTGTTGTCACCCTCCCGAAGGAATACGCCCGGTGTCAGCAAGATTTCGGCCTTCCCTGTTTCCGTCCGCAGCGTTTCGCCGACTTCAACGGTGGTCTTGCCGACTGAGTTGTGATCGAGTGGCTGATCGCCAACGTAAACCTGACCCTCGACATAATTTAAAGTTCCCGGCACAGCTGAATTTGGGCTCGCGTTACTACCCCATGCGGGCACAGATAGAACCGCTGCCAGGAACAAGCCAAATAAGCCTTGTACCTGTAACAGCTTCATAAAAGCATCCCTCCTACCAATTCGTGCTCTTTAACTTACTACTGAGGTATTAGATGGGGAAAGCGTGCTGCACGATGCCCGGTGCACTAAACGGAAAAGCGGTGCGAGTTTACATTTCTTTTCAAATGTTGGTGCGCGGTTCAGTATGGCGCTGCAGGTACCAGCAAGGTACGAAGCCCGCATGGGGAAACAGCGCGTGTACGCAGGTTTGCGGCTCGGGTGGATTAAAGATGAATTCAGTCTTGCCGTTTTTCTGTAGAACCGCGTCGTAGCTGTTTATCGTGAATTGGCCGAAGGGCTGGCGATTGGTCGCGACGCGATAGCGGAAGGCAACGTAGTCCACGGCGTAGCCGATCAGCCCGATACTGAAAACAGCCGAAAACGCGACGAGGAGCAATCGTTTTAGAAAATGTTTGATTCGATCTCGTAGCGCGGAACTCACGGCGTGCCATTATACCCGCGGAATGCCCGGCGCTTAGCCTTCGCGTTGACAACTCGCCGGTTGCACAGGCAAACTACCGAATCGTCGATTGCGGGCTTTCGGCGAGCCCTTACGGGCTTCCAGAGAACAGGGTGCGGGTGTAACACAGAATTTACCGGCCATGGAGCAAACCGTCTCCTACACGCTCGATTCCACTCTAGACACTGTGGATAATGCGGAGCAGCAAGCTACCCGCATTGCGACGGAATTGGGCTTTGCGGATGACGAAGTGATGCAGATCTCTATGGCGGTGCGCGAAGGCGCGATTAACGCGGTGCTTCACGGCAACGCGTATGCGCCGGACAAGAAAGTAACCCTGGCTTTCGAGCGTACCCCGGAGGACCTTGTCATTACGATTCGCGACCAGGGCAAGGGGATCGATTTGAACACGATTCCGAATCCTCTGTCGCCGGAAAATTTGCTAAAGACTTCGGGACGCGGCATTTTTCTTATGCGTTCCTTCATGGACGTGGTGGAAATCCGCCCGTCTCAGACAGGGACAGAAGTGAAATTGATCAAGCACGTCCGCGGATCATCCGCAGGCGGCAAGGAGGGGTCTCAGTGAGCATGAAACTTAGCACTCGGCAGGTGGACGGAATCACCATTGTGGACTGCAGCGGCCGCATCACCCTCGGCGAAGGCAGCGTCACTTTGCGCGACACCGTTCGCGACCTGCTCGCCAAGGGCAACAAGAAAATTGTGTTGAACCTGGGCGAAGTCAACTACATCGACAGCTCTGGCATCGGCGAGCTGGTCAGCGCCTTCACCACCACCAAGAACCAGGGCGGCGAACTCAAATTGCTGCATCTCACAAAGAAAGTGCACGACCTGCTGCAAATCACTAAACTCTATACCGTCTTCGATGTGAAGGACGACGAAGCAGCGGCGGTCAAAGCGTTCAAATAGAAGGATTCGCCGGCGGCCTGAACTGCGTTTCGCTTTGAAAGGGCGCGGCTTCAAGCCGCGCCGCAGATCCCAGAAATCAACAGCGGCGGGTGCCCCACTTCTCGCTTCCTTTGCGAGAAGTGGGATTAATCCGACGCCAAGTTGCGCTCCATCTGCTACCAACTCCATGGCCGCGGACACGTCCTCCCAAGGAATAGGTCCGGAAGCGCACGCTTCTAGCGGTGCCAACCTTCTTCCTACACTGCATCCTTTTCGACCGCCTCGGCCCCACCAGTTGGTATCGAACTGTACCAATCGATGTTGCGGGTGAAGTACATAACCGCCGCCACGGCGATAAAGCTAGCCACTGCGCCAACCAGAAGCGCGTTGTCCTCCAGGCGCAGTAACAGATAGATGAAGAAGTAGAGCAAGCTGAAGACAAACACAGCGCGAAGACCCTGCACTCTGCTAGCAAAAATCCATTCGGCATTGGCCGAAAGCAAAAGCACGGTGGCCCCGCCGGCCACGAGAAAGCCCCAGTCAAAACCAATCCGTTCGGCCAACGAGAGCAAGAGAAGATAAAAGATCATGTGGGCGACGCCGACCAATATGTATTGCGCTGGATGGACGCGCTTGCCAGCCGTAGCTTCAAAAACAAAGTATGAGAGAAACAGCAAACCGATAAAGAGAAGTACATATTTGAGCGAACGAGTGACCGATTGATAAGGGTCGGGCACTTCGACTAACGAGATTCCCAGCGCCGTACGATCCAGTGCGCTGACCGCAGTACTGGTACCTTCGTCCGGAATCCCGCGGGCAATGAAAGGAATGGACCACTCTCCGGTAAAACCTTGAGCAGAGATAGTACGTTTCATGGGCAAGAGACCACCGTCGAAACCTGGATTCGGCCAGTCACCCTCTGCCGTAAGGTGGGTGCTCTTGCCGTACGCCAGGACCGCAAGCCGCAGGGCGCCGGAGAAGCGCAGGTTAGCGGCGACGTTAAATGTCGCGTTTGGCTTGGCTAGATCGGGAACTCTTACGCCGAGATAGGCCAGTCGGAGGCGCGGGTTTTCGTCTCCAACATTTTCTGCCGGAAGAAATGTGCTTGTCTTGCCATTCACGGAAAGTGTTCCGTCTGCCAGGGCTCCGCGGGCATCGCTGACACCAACGACTATCCCGGCTCGGGTCCAGTCCAGTTCCGCTCCTGCCGGGGCTGCGGAAGGGACGTTTGTCAGGTCGAACGTGGCGTCGAACTTCACGTCGGCCAGATAAACGGGCACTTTGAACAGGGAACGACGCCTCTCTTCAGTACGAATTTTTATGCTGGCATCTCCTTTCGTCGGAAACACTACATAGACGCCAAGCGTAGGCGACGCGCCCGTATAAAGCGACGGAACGCTGTAAGGAATCGATAGCGTGGGCCCGAGAAACGTCTGCTGGCCACCCGCCCGGCCGCTAATTTCCTCGATCACGTCTTTGGCTCGCTTAGTCCGTTCTTCCACAATGCTGCCCACGAAGAGGGACGGAATCGTCATAAGCAAAGCAAGGCCGCAGACGAGGAGTAGTTTGAGTCCCATAGAGCGGGACCTGTTTCGAATCTGCACGCTCAGCGGGAGAGAGGAAAGTTGATTCATGCCGCCTCCTTGATTCTCAAACAACTCAACCCCAAGCCTGAGTAAACTATCACAAACAACTTTGTACTGCAAAGTTAATCTTTGCGTCACGCTCCGGCAGCATCCTTGAGGCACAAGAGCAATTCACAGCCCCCCTGTGACATCCAACCTTGCGCCGTCCCCACGACCCACTCGATAATTGCCCTAGCAAAGGCAGTAAACCAGGCAAAAACGAGAAATGAAGGGCGCAGAGCGAGAATCGCCCAACAACTCTTTTGTTTGACGGATTTTGCCTCTAACCCCTTTCGATCGCCGATTTTGCGGGGAGAAACTTGCCCGCGTGATCATTCCAAAGAACCAGGGGGGAGGGGAGGGTGGGGTACTAAACCAGTAAATATTAATCGGGCAGTAAACCCACTTCAACTCGGAATACACACCGGTGGCACGCCAGTTTTTATGTCTACATTAAATAATTTTGCGGCTCTCGCCATCCTGCTCTCGACGCCGCTGTTCGCCGCTTCCGACTGTCTTCCCATTGGCGAGGCGAAAAAGCATGTGGGCGAAACCAAATGTGTAACTGGAAAAGTTCTGCGCGTGAAGGCCGGAGCCAAAGGTGTGCACTTCGTTGACTTCTGCGAAGATCAAATGTCTTGCCCGTTCACGGTTGTCGTATTCTCCTCCGACCTTAAAGATGTAGGAGATGTTCGGCGGCTCGCGGGCCGTGTTATTGAAATTCACGGCCCCGTAAAGCTCTACGATGGCCGCGCTGAGATCGTCCTGAATCGCGTGAGCCAGCTCACCGGCGGATCAACCTTGATTCCGCCGCTGCCCAAGAATTATGACGTGGAAAAACAAGGCCACTACAGCGCCGGCCGAATGCGCCCGACGAAAAAGCCGGCAACGGTTAAGGGCACCCCTAATAGCACGGCGACGTACGGCAATGAGGCCGACGTGAGCGCAGAACCGCAGCAGTGAACTCTCGCTCTGCGCTACACCATCCCCTTCCTCAATTCCTCCAACGGATACTTGGTTCCCCGCCAGATAATTCCGTCGTTCCACAAGGCGTGAAACATGGAGAGCAGCAGAGTGTAAATGAACAGCGCGGTGCTCACGGGATGCAGAAGGAAATAATAAGCAGGCACTCCCGAACGTCGCGACATGCCCACATAGATCGCAAAGATGGAAATCAGCGCGATGGCATAGGGCAGACGCTCCCAGCCATGGGCGAGGAAGAGTCCCAGAAACGGCGCGAGATTCAAGAAGGCCAGTCCGAACGCCGAGATGACCGTACGCCACCACTGAAATGACAATACCGCGAAAAAATTCTTCGTCAGGTTGTTCACTACACCGATTGCGCCGCGCGCCCAGCGGATGGAAATAAGATCTTCCCCGAAAACATTGCGTTGCGCGAAGCCGGCATTCTTCACCACTTTGCCGAGCTTCATATCGTCCAGAACTTCCATGCGCAAAGCTTCATAAGTGCCGATTGCGTCGTAGGTGCTGCGACGGATCAGATTGAAGGCGCCGACCCCCATGTGGTCTTTCGAATTAGGATCAGCCACCTTCCATGGCCGGTGGCCGAATACAAACATGGTTTGGAAGAATGCGATCATCATGTATTCGCCGGGGCGTTTCATGATCATTTGCGGAAACAGGACAACGTGATCTGCCCTTGCTGCTTCCGCGTAAGTAATAGCGCGCCGCAAAGAGTCCGGCTTGAACACGACGTCGGCGTCGGTAAATAGTAGCCAGTCACCCGCGGCCTGATTTGTGGCGGTCCACATAGCGTGGGTTTTGCCCAGCCATCCGCTCGGCAAATCGCTGTGATGGATCACCCGCAAGCGACTGGTCCCGCCGGCCACATTGCGCGCGGCGACGCGCTCCATAATCTCTCCGGTTCGGTCGGTGGAGCGATCGTTCACCGCGATCACTTCGTAATTGCCGTAGTCGAGCGCGAGCAGGCCGGTGAGGGTTTGCTCAATATCCTTTTCTTCATTGCGAGCGGGGACGATGATTGAGACAGGCGGATTGCCTGTGTGCGCGACGGAATTGCGGTCCCACTCAGGCTTTGAAATGTTGACCACGCTGGGCATGCCGAGGGCAGCATCGACGATGCGCGAAAACCAAGCCAGCGCCAAAATCGTGCCGGCAATCCAGTGAAAATAATGCATCCTGCCTAAGTCTTCCCTGCCCCAACAGCAGCCTGATCGAGGCTTACGGACGGCGCGAATTTCATCCCGTAAAACAGTATGGCAGAGGAAACGGCCATGGCGATCACCGGCAGAATGAAAGCGGCCTGCAGCGAACGCTTGTCGGCGACCCAGCCCATCATAGTGGGCGAAGGCACATCCCCCAGAATGTGGATGATGAAGATATTCACCGCCAGCGCGGTCGCCCGGATGTGAGCGTCGACGGAGTTGATAATGGCAGCGTTCAGCGGAGCCGTATTGAGCAGGAGAAAAAACGCCGCCACGGCGATCGCCGGAATCATGACTCGGCCCTCTACGAAGAGCGCCACAATCATCGCCGGAATACCCAGGGCCATGCTGGCCGCCGAAACCAAATAATAAGAGCTTTTCATACGACGCAGAAGATAGTCGCCGAGCCACCCTCCGGCCAATGCTGCGAAAATTCCGTCTCCGACGATGATCAGGCCAAACGTAAGGTTCGCAGCTTTGAGCGTGTAGTGGCGCTCGCTGTAAAGGAATTGCGGCATCCAGACCTGGATGCCGCCGAGGGAATATGTCATGGCAGCCATGCCGAGCGTGGCAGTCAGAAAGGCGGGATTGCGCCACAAACCGATGACCGTCGTCCGCTCCGGCGTGCTTTTCAGGGAATCAAATTGGCCTCGTTCCGGCTCTTTGAGAAACAGAACGGTAATCGCCAGCAAAAAACCGGGAGCGGCCGCGATGTAAAACGGGAAGCGCCAACCATAATCCGGAGCCAGGTAGCCTCCGAGGAGGTAGCCCGCTGCCGATCCGACCGGAATTGCCAGGTAAAAGACGCCGAGTATCCGTCCGCGTTTCTCTTCGGAAAAAAGATCGGCAACAAAAGTCGGCGCAATGGTGACGAATGTGGCTTCGCCGATGCCGACCAGCGTGTGGCGAATCAGTAGCTCAGTGTAATTGTGGGTAAAGGCGGTCAGCAGGGTAAGCGCACTCCAGAAGATTGCGCCCAAGACGATGATCAGCTTGCGTGAATAACGATCCGCCAAAGGTCCAACGAACGGGGCGGCCAGCATGTAGAAGCCAAGAAAGGCGCTGGTGAGGTAGCCAATCTGCGTTTTGGTTAGATGGAACTCGTCCTGCACCAGCGGTTGCACTGCGAACAACACGTTGCGATCTGCGTAATTGAGCAGATTCAGCGCGGTGAGCACGATCAGGGCCGTGCGCGGATGGAGTTTCGCCGAAGTCACGGGGTCGAGCGAATATAGCATGGCGGCCCCGGTCGAGAGCGCGTCGCACTATCCGTGCTCAGTCGAGTGGCGCCGAGGAAAGCGCTTCGAGCTGCGCTCGAAGGGACAGCCGAGGACGGCTGTCCCCACATTTATGTGACTCATTTGATAATGACGACATTTGTCGCTATAATAGGCGACAAATGGTAGACGAATTGCGAGCGGTTTTGAAAGAACTTGGGGGGCGAAATGTTCTCGGGCGAAATCTTGCCACTCAGCACGATCTCTGCCAGGCGATACGCGACGGATTTCCGCCCGCAGTGGTCGAGGAGCTGATGCGTGCTTCGGGACTTACGCTCAGAGAATTAGCCGACGCTCTCGATCTTTCTCCGCGCAGCCTGCAACGGAGGCGCCGGAGTGGACGGCTGGCGCGTTTCGAGTCGGATCGGCTTTACCGTTTCGCGCGTATCGTTGCCCTGGCTCATCAGAGTCTTGGCGATGAGAAGACCGCAGCCAGGTGGCTCAAGCGATCCAATCGAGCTTTGGGCAATATCGCTCCCATCAGCGCGCTGGACACGGAACTGGGAGCTCGCCAGGTTGAGCAAGTGCTGGGACGGATTGCTTACGGCGGGATCAGTTGAGTCAGCTTTCTTCGGAGCGGGTTTATCGCGTGCTACGCAAGGCATTCGCGCGCACGCCATTCGATGGCGGGGGAGCGTACCGTTACGGGGGCTGCTGGTCAAGCGCTGGTACGCGGCTTTCGTACACTTCCGAACATCAGTCGCTGGCGATGCTGGAATATTTTGTGCATCTCGATGCAGACGACGCACCGCCCGACCTGGTTCTAGCCACTGCAGAGATTCCCGACGACGCACCGAAGCAGCGCGTCACAGCCAAGGAACTTCCATCCAACTGGCGCCATTCCCCAGCCCCGGCTGAGCTTTCCCGCATCGGCGACGGATTCGTCCGGGAAGGTACCCGATGCATCCTGATTGTGCCGTCGGCCCTCGCGCCGCATGAAAACAACTGGCTTTTGAACCCGCAGCATCCTTACTTCCGGAGTGCGCTTGCGTCTGGGGTCGAACCGCTGAATTACGATCCGAGAATGTTTGGCGCGCAGCGCAGAAAACTCCACAAGCGCTGATCCTCCTACGACTTGTTGTTGCGCCGCATCCTCGGCCATCTGGCTACTACCGACGTAGAGATCCCGCCGCGCGGACGAAACTCGCCCTTCACTTCAGCCCACACTGGCTTCGCCCATCGCACCACATCCTCAAGGACGCGGTTCACAACGTTCTCTTGAAAAATGCCCAGGTTGCGGTAAACATGCAAATACTCTTTGTAGGATTTCAATTCAAGGCAGGCTTTGTCTGGCTGGTAGCGCAACGTGATCACCCCAAAATCGGGTAATCCGGTCTTTGGGCAGACTGATGTGAATTCCGGATCGTCGATCACAATCTCGTATCCCGGAAACTGATTCGGCCATGTCTCGATCTCGGGAAACTTGGCGTCCAACCCGGCAGCAGCGTGCTCCGGCGTATATCTTGGCATTTTAGGCATAGGGAATATTGTAGCGGTTGAGGGTTGTGATTGCGGAAGGACGAGGCTGAGGCAGAGCGCTCTAGCATCCGTCCAGAATTAGCGGCATCTAACCGTGCAATGGCTGGAAAAACCCTAGATTCTTTGGGCGGTGTCCAGGTGGTAAATTGATACTTGCAGTAGTCCTTGAGTCACTCTGAAAGATAATCAGTTGGCAACAAATCATAATTCGAACGGACGTCCAGCATCGCGCAAAGGGCGCACGTGGCTGGTAGTCGGAGTGGCCGCGGCGCTCGCCCTAGTTCCTGTGTTCACGCGCCAGGGACCGATGCGGATTCGCACCACTACGGTCGGACGAGGCTCTATTCGCAGCCTGATCTCCACCAACGGTAAAGTCGAACCCATTCGCAATTTCGAAGCGCACTCGCAAGTTCCCACCATCGTGAAACATTTACTGGTGAAAGAGGGAGACCACGTACGCAAAGGGCAACTCCTGCTGCAACTGGATGATGCCGACCTGCGCAGCCAGGCGGCGCGGGCCCAAGCCCAGATTAAAGCAGCGCAAGCCGACGAATCCGACCTAAGTAAAGGTGGGACCCGCGAAGAGACGCTGACGCTGGACGCGCAACTCATTAAGGCGCACAGCGCGCGAGATACGGCGCAACGAAATCTGGACGTGCTGCGGCGCTTGAGCCAGCAGGGGGCATCTTCTGCCGGCGAAGTCAAGCAGGCGGAAGACGATTTACAACGTACCCAGGCCGACGTCACACTGCTCGAGCAGAAGAAAAAAGATCGCTACTCGCAACCGGAGGTGGCAAAGGTGCGAGCCCAGGGAGCAGAGGCGCAAGCTGCCTACGACGCCGCCGAAGATGCTCTGCGGAAATCTAGCGTACACGCTCCGTTTGATGGCATCGTCTATTCCGTTCCCGTCAGGCAGGGCGCTTACGTGCAGACCGGAGATCTGCTTTTGCAGGTGGGCGACCTTTCCCGGATGCTGGTGCGGACTTTTGTCGATGAACCGGAAATTGGCCGTCTGGCGACAGGACAAAAAATAGAAGTCACATGGGACGCTTTGCCGGACCGCCTGTGGCGGGGTTCGGTCAGCACGGTTCCTTCGACGGTAAAACTCAGGGGAGCCCGCAATGTGGGCGAAGTGACTTGTACCGTCGATAATCAGGACTTCAGGCTGCTGCCGAACGTTAATGTCGGGGTCACAATCATCACCGCCGAACAGTCTCACGTGCTGACCGTGGCCCGTGAAGCTGTACGCATGGACGACACCAAGCCTTACGTCTATTTAGTGGAAGATGGCAGGCTGAAACGCCGCGAAGTGCAAGTCTCCCTGCAAAATCTAACGCGTGTCGAAATTACGGGCGGACTGCTCGAAGATTCTGTCGTAGCTTTATCCTCAGTCGATACCAAACCTCTGATCGACGGGGCACGCGTTAAAGTGGTCCCGTAGCGAATGCGGTTCCCTTTTCATTCGCAACAAGTTTTTTTTGCCCTGCGAAGGATTCGCGTGCTTTGCAGCGCCGCACTCTTGCGTGGGGCTCGCTTCATTATTGCGACACTCTTATTGTTGCGGTTGTTGCCCAGCGCTGTCGCTTCCGATTCTGCGGAGGATCTCCTCGCGACCGGACGCGTCGATCAGGCTCTCGAAATGCTCGATCAACGGATCCGCACGGCTCCGACGGCGGATGACTACAATCTGCTGTGCCGCGCTCATTTCGAGTTGGGCGCATGGGACGCAGGGATTCCCGCTTGTGAAAAAGCCATCGCGATCGCCCCTGATAATGGTCTCTATCACCTTTGGATGGGACGCATCTACGGCGAGAAAGCGGATCATGCCGGCTTTCTGAGTGCCGCAGGTCTGGCCAAGAAAGTTCGCAATGAATTCGAACGCGCCGTGGAACTTGACCCCAAGAATTGGGAGGCGCGCACCGATCTTGCCGAGTTCTATCTGGAAGCGCCCGGGCTGGTCGGCGGCGGCAAAGATAAAGCGCGCGCCGAAGCGGACCGCATTGCCGCTTTGAATCCGGGCATAGCCCGTTGGGTGCGGGGACGCATCGCCGAAAAAAATAAAGATCCCGACGATGCGGAACAGCAATATCGGCTGGCTGTTGAAGTGAGTCACGGCGGCGCACGCGCATGGCTGAATCTCGCTAGCTTTTATCGCCGCATGAATCGTTTGCCGCAGATGGATCAGGCCTTGCACATGCTGGAGTCGAGCCCACTCGATCATTCCGCAGCGCTGGTCGACGGCGCCGGCATTTTGTTGCGCAGCGGCCGCGACTATCCGATGGCGGTGCGCCTTCTCCGCCGCTATTTCGAGTCCTCGACGGTGGAAGAAGCTCCAGTATTCAAGGCGCGCTGTATGCTCGGTGAAGTGTTCGAGAAGCAAGGCGACCGCGCCGCGGCTGCGCAAGAATATCGCGCTGCCTTGGCCATGGCTCATACTTATCGTCCCGCGCAAGAGGGGCTAAAACGCGTGACCCGCTAACGTTCACGAATTCGTCGGTGCAGGATTCGTCGATGTGAGGGATCTTGCACGAGCAAGTAAGTTTGGAGCTTTCATTCGCCGGCAGAATTCCTCAAAGTTCTCGCGCGGACCTTTCCACCGAAGATCGTCGACAGTATGAAACACAGGGACGTCCAGCCGCAGTGTGGCGAGTGTGCGAAATAAGAGCGCTTCGTGCCAAGCACTGAACAGCGATTCCGAAAGTGCTCGCGCCTTGCGGATGGATGGATGCCACTTCGTAAAATCTTTCGGAATATCTTCGAGATGGGGATATTGAGACAATACAAGGGCCGCAGCCTTTGCACCCCATCCCGCTATACCGGGAAAGCCATCCGCACTGTCACCAACCACCGCCAGATAATCCGGGATGGACGGCGGATTCACTCCGAACTTCGCAATAACGCCGGCTTCATCGCGGACGGTATCGCGCCTGCGGTCGAGTTGAACGATTCGCGAACTCACAACGCATTGCGCGAGGTCTTTGTCGGGGGTGCAAATCAAAACTTGTGGCACGCGCTCGTCCTTGGCGGCTTTCGCGGCTGCCGAGGCAAGCGCGTCATCCGCCTCGTAGTAAACCATTGGCCAGACTAGAACGCCCATGGCCTCTAGCGTCTGCTCAAGAATGGGAAACTGCGAGAGCAACTCCTCGGGTACGCCTTCGCTGGTCTTGTAAGCCGGATACAGGTCGTTGCGAAACGATTCCACCACATGGTCGGTGGCGACGCCAAGGTAAGTTGCGCTTTGCTCGATCATCGACAGGACGGAGGCGAGCACTCCGCGCACGGCGCCGACTTCCTGCCCGTTCACGTCCGACGCCGGGGGGACGGCATAGAAATGCCGGAACAATTCGTATGTGCCGTCAATTAGATACACGTCCATGTCGCTCCCATCAATTTTCTGCAGCGATGTTATAGGATTTGAGCCAGGAAAGGGCGCAGGAAAATAAACATGACGTCAGTGCGAATCGATAAATGGCTCTGGGCCGCCAGGTTCTTCAANACCCGTTCTCTGGCGGCACGCGCTTGCGATCTTAGCAGGATTCAGAGCAACGGCCAGCCCACAAAGCCAGCTCGTGAAGTCCGCACGGGAGACATGTTGCGCATCACCAACGATGGCGGGGATTTCGAAGTGGAGGTGCTGTTGCTCAGCGAATTGCGTGGGCCGGCGTCAGTGGCGCAAACTCTTTATCGGGAAACCGAAGCCAGCCGTGAACTTCGGCAGAAAGTGGCAGCGGAGCGAAAGGCCATGAAGCAATTCGAAGAACTTCCCGCTGGCCGGCCATCCAAACGCGATCGCCGCAGGATCATCCAGTTCCGCGGCCGAGCCTGAGCTACAAACACCCGCGGTTAAATTCACCAGAATATCCAGTAAAAAGTTTTGCCTTCCTTCCACACACCAAAGAGTTGTCCATAAAAACCGCTGTCGGCATTTTCATAGACTCATTCACACACGGTAGAGGACACTATCGTCCGTGAGAAAGGGGCATGATTTAAACTGCATCGTAGCGGGATTGATTCCGAGCCTCAACGCCCCATGTCTATTTGTCGACAGTGATCTACGAGACCTCGTGCGACATTGCCCGTCGCGTTCAGCTGGCCACTGGCTATGGCCAAGAGGGGTTATTGTAGTGGAACCATTTCGGATTCAGGTCGCGGATGAGATGCTCAATGATTTGCGGGCTCGGTTGCGCCATACAAGATGGCCCGACCAGATACCCGGTATAGGCTGGGAACAGGGCACCGAGTTGAACTGGTTACAACGCCTGGTGTCCTACTGGGCCCACGAGTTCGACTGGCGTGGCTGGGAGCGAAAGCTCAACGCCTTCCACCACTTCACTTGGGAGGGCATCCACTTTGTGTACCAGCGTGCGGCATCAGGTAGGGGTGTGCCGCTCATTCTCACGCACGGCTGGCCCACCAGTTTCCTCGATTACATGGACATGCTGCCGCTGCTCGATCAGTTCGACGTGGTCGTACCCTCCCTGCCGGGGTATGGTTTCTCGCCGCGTCCACCCAAGGTCGGCATCAACTACCGGTACGTCTCGGAGCGCTGGCACCGGCTCATGTCTGAGCTTGGGTATTCCCGCTATGCTGCAGGCGGTTATGACTTTGGGGCCGGGGTGACGACGGTCCTTGCGCTAGACCATCCCGAGTCGGTCATCGGAATATATCTCACCACACTGGAGTCGGATCTCGCCCCCGTGGTGGACGATAGGGAGTTGTCCGAGGCCGAGCGTTCGTACCTTGCGGTGAACCGGCGCTGGGACATGACGGAACGGGGCTACAGCGCGATCCAGTCCACCAAGCCGCAGACTGTCGGCTATGGACTCAACGACTCCCCGGCAGGGCTCGCGGCATATCTGGGTGAGAAATGGCACTCGTGGAGCGACGTTACGCCGAACGACGACTTCCTCTGCGCCACGTTCACTCTGTACTGGATCACGCAGAGCATCACCTCGTCGATGCGCGACTATTGGGACAATCGCTGGCACCCGGTCGATCCCAGCTACGTCAGCGCGCCCACAGCGTTTGGTCTTTTCGCGCACCAGACCGTTGCCGAAGGCGAACTGCCGCGCGCATATTTGGAGCGCTTGTATAACATCCAGCGCTGGACAGTCTTTCCGCGCGGCGGGCACTTCGCCCCGGCAGAGGAACCAGCGGCGGTTGCAGGGGACCTGACCGCCTTCTTCCGTGGCCTAAGCTGAGGCCATGCTGGCGATCCACGCTTCCTGATGCAACGCAATAATAAGAAGAGTGCTCCGCTTTTTTCGCCCGGCTTCATAACAGCTCGCCGAATCGCCATCCCGACTCATCGTTATCATTTCTCTCGCGTTCGATTGTCCGTAGAATCTTCTCAGGTGTAACGAAGGGTGAAAATGATGAAGACTGAACCATGTATTCGGGCCCGCGCTTATACATTCTTATTAGCCATCGTCTGCCTCCCCGCATCATTGCTGGCGGAGCCGGTTAGTCTGCATCAAGTGGTCGAACTCGCGCTACAGCATGCGACGGGGGTTGGGGTAGCGGCTGCCGACGTAGAGCACGCCTCCGCGAGTTACCGGGAACTTCGCAATAGCTACATCCCCCAGCTGACTGCAGGAGCAGGACTGGGTTGGTCGGATGGCTTTCCCCTGAGCCTGGAAGGATCGGCGCCTGCGCTGTTCAACGTGAATGCGCAGTCGGCATTGGTTAATCCGGCTCTTAAATATTTCATTCGTGCGGCGCAGTCCGACGTTACGGTCAACAACCTGCGCACGAAAGATCAGCGGAACCAGGTGATTCAAGACACCGTGTTGAGCTATGCGGAGTTAGCGAAATGGGAGCGACGGCTGAGTGTGCTGCGCGATGCCGAGGGTACCGCTGAGGGTACGGAAGCTGCGGTGGCGCAGCGGGTGAGAGAAGGGATCGACAGCGAATTAGATGGCACACGCGCTCGCCTGTCTGTGGCGCGCTTCCGTTTGCGTCTTGCCGAGGCCAGCGGGGCAGCCGACGTTCTGCGGGAGCATCTTTCCAAATTGACCGGCTTACCCTCAAGTTCCATCGAAATTGATCCTGAATCGGTCCCCGCCGTGCCGGCAGAGGCGGAAGAGAAAAATCAGGAAACAGTACAGAAGGCCGCGGACAATAGTCCCGCCGTGCAGGCTGCGGTTGAACACGCGCGCGCGCAGTACTTGCGAGTCACGGGAGAACGTAAATCCTTATGGCCTAGCATCGACTTCGCGGCGCAGTACGCAAATCTCGCCACTTTTAACAACTATCAGAAGTATTACCAACCCCATAGTTTTCAGCCCAACAACGCTACTGTGGGAGTGGCTATTCACTTCCCATTTCTTAACTATGCGCAACACGCTCGCGTGCAGGAGGCCGAGGCCGATGCCCGCAAAGCGGGGAAGCAGGCGGAAGCGGCCCGCGATCAAGTCTCTGAAGAAACGTTGCGACTCCGGCGATCGGTAACGCAGATGCAGGCGGCCCACGACGTGGCCGAACTGGAATACGAAATCGCGCAGAAAAATGTTGAGGCCGTTCAGACGCGGATGAATGCGGCCACGGCGAACCTGCACGACATGGATAACGCGCGTACCCAAGCCAGCGAACGTTTTATTGCGTTGCAGGATGTGACGTTCGAACTGGAACGAAACCAGGTTGCGCTTCTGCGCGCAACCGGGGACCTGGAGAATTGGGCGCTGGGAACGAAGTAGGCTGGGCCAGCGCTGATTCTCGCCGCTCAGTGCCTGAAATCGCCTATTCGACGTCAAACGGTTCGTATTGAAGGGGAGTAGACAGTAAACTGGAATTAATTATTCCTATTCCATGGATTGCCAGCACCGAAGTGCTGTGGTCTTTCCTGTGGTCTTTCCTGTGGTCTTTTGGGACGAACCTGCATAAACACTGGATTTCGCACGCACCTTGCGCTTCGGAATGGTAAAATAGAAGCTCACCCATTATGCCTCTAAAATCACTTTTCCTGAATCCCCCTTCTTTCGAAAACTTTGACGGCGGCGCCGGTTCGCGTTGGCCGGCGACTCGCGAAATCGAGAGTTACTGGTACCCGGTCTGGCTGGCTTATCCCACGGGAATGTTGGAGGGGGCGCGATTACTGGACGCGCCGTCGCATCATGTTTCCGCGCAACAGACCATCGACATTGCCAGGGACTATGAGTTTCTTGTGTTGTTTACGAGCACACCGGGATTCCCAGGGGACATCGGTCTGGCGAGCGCGATCAAAGCAGCGAATCCGAAGATCAAGATTGCTTTTGTCGGGCCGCATGTGAGCGTGCTGCCGGAAAAATCCTTACGCGATTGTCCGGCAATTGATTTCATCGTGCGCAAGGAATTTGATTACGCGGTGGTCGATTTTGCGAAGGGCAAGCCTCTGGCGGAAATTCCGGGCGTGTCGTTCCTGAAAGACGACAAGATCGTGCACAATCCGGATGCGCCGCAGATTCAGGACCTGGACGCGCTTCCGCATGTTACCGATATTTACAAGCGCGATCTCGATGTTAAGCGATACAACGTGCCGTTCCTGCTGCATCCTTACGTTTCGCTTTATACAACGCGGGGATGTCCGGCGCAGTGCACCTTCTGTTTGTGGCCGCAGACTTTGAGCGGACATCCGTGGCGCAAGCGCTCGACTGACGACGTGGCCGCGGAAATGTCGAAGGTGAAGCAGTACTGGCCGGAAGTAAAGGAATTTTTCTTCGACGACGACACCTTCAACATCCAGAAGGCGCGAACGGTTGAGTTATGCGCCAAGCTGAAGCCGCTGGGGTTGACGTGGTCTTGCACTTCGCGCGTCACGACTGACTACGAAACGCTGAAGGCAATGAAGGAATCCGGGTGCAGGTTGCTCATCGTCGGGTACGAATCCGGCGATCCGCAGATTTTGAAGAATATCAAGAAGGGTGCAACCGTCGAGCGCGCGCGGCAATTCACCAAAGACTGCCACAAGCTTGGTCTGGTTATTCATGGCGACTTCATCCTCGGGTTGCCGGGCGAGACCCATGAGACGATCAACAACACGATCAAGTTCGCCAAAGAGTTGGATGTGGAGACGATTCAGGTTTCGGTGGCGCACGCGTATCCGGGCACTGAGCTTTACGATTATGCGGTAAAGAACGGGTTCATGGTGGGCGACAATAAGATGGTGGATGAAGGCGGACACCAGTTGGCGCATATCCAGTATCCGGGCCTGCCGGCGGACGACATACTTTCCGCCGTGCATCGTTTTTATGACGAATATTATTTCCGTCCCAAGGCGGCTTTCCGCATTTTGAAAAAAGCGGCCTTTGACAGCAACGACCGCAAGCGTCTTTTCTACGAAGCTAAGACCTTCTTGAAGCTTCGCTCGCAGCGCAACAAACTCGTCAAGCGGCACAGCGAAGAGGCTGCGGCGCTCGCCAAGGCGTGATAGGAAAAAGGCTTTCACTACAGAGTCACAGAGAAAATCCTTAAGGTGTGCGTTTTCTCGGTGACTCTGTCTTGAAGGTGCAGAACTAAGCACCTAATCTTCCAGTGAACTTCCGCAAGTATCTTGTGCTGGCCGGGGTCACGGTATTCGCCGCGTCCGGCGACTCCATGCTCTCGCATGGGATGAAGCAAACGGGCAGCATTTCGCTCAACCATCTGCAAAGCGTAATTTTTGCGATTCTCAATCCCTGGGTCGCGGTCGGGATTCTCCTGCTGCTCGCATTTTTCGCGACCTACATGACTGCGCTCTCCTGGGCTGATCTTACGTATGTTCTGCCGGCGACTTCGCTAGGTTACGTGCTGCTCGCGCTGGTGGCGCGATTTGTGCTCCATGAGCACGTCAGCCCGCTGCGCTGGTTTGGCATTGCTTTGATTACTGGTGGAGTGGGATTCGTTGCGGGCGGGCCGGAGTTGACCGAGCATCCGCGCGCCAGCGAGTCCGGGGACGAAGCGCGCGCCACATCGGCGGCAAAATCCACGCTTCTCGCAAAGGATGCGAGAAACGGGGCAGCCAGCGGAGTAAAACCATGAGGGGTATTTACACGTGGAGCGCCATCCTCGCCATTGTTTTTGCCTCGGTGGTGGGCGATGTGCTGCTGGCCCGCGCCATGAAACAAGTGGGAGACGTTGGGGCTTTGTGGCGGCGTTCTGGATTAGGCGTCGTGATCGGGCGCACGCTAGGCAATGGCAACTTTGTTGTGGGCGTGATGGCGATGGCCGTGGCCTTCTTCAGCCTGCTGTTCGCTCTTTCCTGGGGCGACGTGAGCCTGGTGGCTCCCGCGGCGGCCTCTCTCACCTTTATTGGCAACGCCATCGCCGCGAAGATTTTTCTGCATGAACGCGTGGACCGCAGGAGATGGATTGCAGCCGGCCTGGTTGCTGCTGGAGTGGCGCTGCTGGCGGGCTGAGAAGCATCAGTGTGCGGCCCCCGCCGGCCCTTTCCTCACCGCCTTCTTTAGGGCAAAGACGATGGGCACGCAAGCGAAGCACGCGATTGCCATGTAACGGAAATCGTCGACGTAGGACCATAGGCGCGCCTGTCCGGTCAGGGCCTGGTTGAGCAAACCATAGCTGCGCTCGACGGCGGTGGTGGGTGACGCTCCTTGCGCGCTGAGATAGCGCTGCAACCCCTGCATGGCGCCAAGCACCTCGGGACGCGCCACATCGAGCGAACCCGCAAGCTCGGTGCGATGCAGTTGTTCGTGGCGCGACACGATTGTATTCACGATCGAGATTCCGATGCTGCCGCCGATGTTGCGAAACAAGTTGTACAATCCGCTGGCGTTGCCGATCTCTTCGTTCTTCAGAAACGCCATAGTAGTAGTTGAGAGCGGGACAAAGACGCAGCCAGAGCCGAATCCGCTAATCAGAATGGCCCACAAGAAACTCCATTGTCCGATGGAAAGATTGACCTCTCCGAACCACAGGCTGGCCGCGCCGAATAGAGAGAATCCGAAGGCGATGAGCCACCGATTGTCCATTTTCGCGGTGAGATAGCCGATCACCGGCATCGCACAAATCGCCCCAATGCCACGCGGGCTGACGGCCCATCCGGCAGCGAACGCGGTGTAGCCCAGCAGTTCCTGATAGAACAAGGGCAGCAACGTGATCAAACCATAGATGCCAGCTCCAAAGAGCCCGATCAGCACGCATCCCAGGGTAAAGTTACGGTG
>JGI12695J13573_1000031_pt1 | contig 22045 bp, 24 predicted proteins | sample BlaSpr_A8_OM2_M3_FD_13573 | JGI IMG/M metagenome (IMG submission 13573) | reverse complement strand
AATTCGGTAGCGCGGATGCCGTCTTTGATGAAGAGAACTTTCGCGGTTCCGCTGGTTGCGTCCGGGGCGGGGTCTTCATCCCATTTTGCGGTGGAGTTGCGGAGGTTGGCATCGTCGAGGATTTCGACGGTGACGTTGCGGAAGGGGTAGTCGGCGACATCGCGGACGAAATGGGCGAAGCTGGCGGAGGCGAAGCGCACATCGCCGTCGGGGAGTTTGGCGGTGGCGGGAGGCTTGCCTTTTACGTTGTTTTCGATTTCGGCGGGACCGAGGTTGATGGCGACGTAGTCGTGACGGTGCCAATGCAGCAGAGTTTGAGTATTGGGGTCGACCTCGACGTTGAAGACGCGGACGGATTTGTTTTCCAAGGTGAGGTGGTGGTGAGGCTCATTCGTGATTTCGACTTCGGGAGCGGCGGCTTGGGCGGCCAGCAGAATCGGGAGCAGGCAGAAGAGCAAGTGGCGTTTCATGCGGGGGATTGTAGCACTGGCGAGTCCGCGAGTGGGGCTGAAGCCTTTTCATAAATCTATGAGAGTTTTATGGCAGCGCTGAAGCGCTGCTCCACCCAAAGGCTCATGGGTTGGGTCGGTGTACAGGGCGCTCGCTGCGCTTGCTTGGACAGCCGAGGCGGCTGTCGCTACATGGACATCGTTGCTGGACGGGCGCTAGCGGTCGCGGGTGAGGCGGATCCATTGTTCCATTTGATCGAGGTATTGGGTAAGGGCGCGGCGACCCGCGGCGGTTAGGCGGTATTCGGTGCGCGGAACCCGGGCTTCGAAAAACTTCAGGCACGAAATGTAATCGGCTTCTTCAAGCTTGCGGGCGTGGACGCTGAGGTTGCCGTCGGTGGTTTTCAGGATTCGCTTGAGATCTTTGAAGCTGAGGCTCTCGTTGGTAGCGAGGGCGCTGACGATGCCGAGGCGAATACGCTCGTGGATCAGGCGGTCGAGTTGGGGAAGTTCGAGAGCCGGGGCAGGAATGCTCTCGCGCGCAGGAAGCGCTGGTTTCGCGGGCTTGCGGCGCTGGGCGAATGCTCTAGCCACCGTACCTCCGGGCAATGAGAAATCCAAAAATGATGTGTAGTGCGCCGAAACCGGCAGCCAGAAAATAGTTGGCCCAGGCTGCGGGCGCGACCACTGCGAGCGCCCCAGTCGCCATGAAACACAGGCCCATGACCGGGACGATCGAAACTGAGTAGGCGCCCCCGGTGATGATTCCGGCGCCGTAGAGAAGAAGCCAAACGGGCGCAAGAGCGGATTGAAGTCCGGCGCGCTGCAGCGAGAAGCTTAGAAGTGCGCCGGCGATGAGCGGGGGAAACAGGCCAAGGGCCACGTTACGTCCGGGACCGGTGAAGATTGGCAGGCCGCGGCGGTTCGCCTTCCAGCGGATGGAGACGAAAGCGATGATGGCCGCGAGAACACCTTCACCTAGCCAGACCTTTAGCCAAGCGGAAGAGTTCGATTGGCGCGCAGCAAGCCATGCGGCGGTCAGAGCGGTGAGGCCGAGAATGACTTGTCCCCAGCCGGGGACAGCAGTGAAAGAGGCGGAGCGCTCCATGGTGTCGCGAATGAAGCGGAGATCAGCTACGGGATCGGGCGCCTGATTCGAGGCGAGGCTTTCCGGAATCAGGTGCGCTGTCCGGTGAGGGCGGCGAAGACGGTGCTGGCGTGAACCGGGCATTCCAGCAAGAATAGAAGGGCACGGGCGGTTTGTCGAGCACTTTGCGGTGCAAAGCACCGCGCGGCTAAAGCCGCGCCCTTTCAAAAACTCGCTGTTCTTTGGCGCGTTTTCCAACAGCCCCTTTCAAGCCATCGGAGTGGTACTGGCTACTGTGGCAGTCCGAGGCGGCGCATCAGATCTTTATAGCGAGGATCGAACCGGAGCGGATCGAGACCGGGCTCGCGAATGGCGATCAACAATTCATTGTCTCCGTCAGCAAAAGACTGATCCAGATACTTGAATGCCAGGTCGTGATCTCCGGCGAGCGCTGCTGCCACCGCGACAGCGGCTTGGCGATCTGAGCCCTCCAGCGTCTCCATTAACTGGAGGTAGCCCTTCGCGTCGGAAGTGACTGAGATGGGCTTCAACTGAAAGCTCTTGCGTAGTTCGGCAACAGCGTCTGCGAAGCGGCCAGTGGTTGCGTATAAGTGCGAAAGCTTGTAATGCGCTGGGAAGAAGTTGGGATCCCGGTCAAGCACCTTTTGAAACTGCGCCAGCGATTCAGGATAGCGATGCGCGTGCATCAGCAGCACGGCGTAATTGGTGTTTACGATAGAGGAAAGCGGGTCAAGAGACAGGGCAATCCGGTATTGATCCAGCGCCTGGTCAAGGCGGTTTTCAGGAATGAGATAGCCTACCGCATAGAAATAATGGGCGGCGGAATTGTTTTGGTTCAACTCAATCGCACGTCGAAATTCCGACTCCGCTTCGCTCCACCGGTGCAAGTTCGCCATAGCGAAAGCTCGGGCGGCGTGGGCCTCGGAAAGAGAGTCATCCAGTTCAACCGCTTTGCGGCTGGCCTCGTCGGCCAGCATTTCGCCTTGCTTGGAACTGATGCCGATGCCGTAGCTGGGGCCGACGTTGTAGGTGTCCGCAAGTCCGGTATAGGCAAGGGCATAGTTGGGATCGGCGGCGATGGCTTGCTGGAATAAATCGATACTCTTCTTTAACCCTTCCGGGGTGCGCCCGTACCAGAGTTGGCGGCCTTCCAGATAAGGGCGATAGGCCTCAGAGTTGGTGGTGGAGGCGCGGGTCAAGCGCTTCTCTTCGATGCCGCTCAAGTGGATGCGGAGGCTATTGGAAATATCGCGGGTGATGTCGCTTTGCACTTGGGAGACGTCGGCTGCTTTACGGGCATAGTGTGAGCCCCAGAGTTCGGTGCCGTCGGAGGTGTTGACCAGGTCGGCGTCGATGCCTAGTTCGTCGCCGTGCTGGGTGATTCGTCCCATAAGCACGGCGCCCACTTGTAAAGTCTGGCCGATCTGGCGTGGGTCATCCTCTTTGCCTTTGAATTTGAAGACTGTGCTGCGCGCCATGACTTTGAGATTGGGCAGTTGCGAGAGCGTGCTGATCAAGCTTTCGGTGAGGCCGTCGCTCAAGTACTCGGTGCCGGAGTCGGCGGTGGCGTTGACGAAGGGGAGCACGGCAATCGAAGTGATTTTTCCGGAATCGGATTTGGCGCGCAGGGCGAAGAACGCAGCCGCGGCGGCAATCGCCACAAACGAAACGATGCCCACAACCAGCCATTTGTGCGAACGAACTGAAGTTGCCGCTGGCGGAATCGACGAGGCGCTCGAAGAGGATGCGGCGCCGACTTCCGCCGCCGCACCCGACGAACGTCCGGAATCGAGGTCTCTTTTCAGGCGGGCGAGATCAGAGCGAAGATCGGCGGCGCTCTGGTAGCGCAGGTTGCGATCTTTCTCCAGAGATTTGTTGATGATGCGCTCCAGGTCTGCGGGCATGTCGGGGTTGAGACGAAGGGCTGGGGCAGGCGCGGCATCCAGAATGGCTTTGAAGATCTCGGCGGAGCTGCCACCGCGAAACGGCAGTGTACCCGTCGCCATCTCGTAAAGTACCGCGCCGAAAGAGAATAAGTCGCTGCGAGCATCCAGTTCTTTGGCGCGGGCTTGCTCGGGCGACATATAGGAGATGGTTCCGAGCGTAGAGCCGGGGCTGGTGAGGTGCTGCTCCTCGACGGCCGTCATGGTATTGGCCGATGCGACCAGGCTGGAAGAAGCGGCGGCGAGCGCGACTTTGGCCAGGCCAAAATCCAAAATTTTGGCGTGCCCGCGCTTGGTGGCGAAAATGTTGGCCGGCTTGATGTCGCGGTGCACGATGCCCTGAGAATGGGCGGCATCGAGGCCGTCGGCAATTTCGATGGCGAGGGAGACGATGGTTTCGTTATCTAACGGCTTTCCGGCGATGAGGTGCTTCAGCGTAAGGCCATCCAGAAATTCCATGGCGATGAACAACTGCTCACCGTGCTTGCCGATTTCGTAGATGGTGCAGATGTTGGGATGGTTGAGAGCGGAGGCGGCGCGCGCCTCGCGGCGAAAGCGTTCCAGGGCTTGCGGATCGCGAGACATTTCGTCGGGGAGAAATTTCAGGGCGACGAAGCGGCCGAGTTCCGTGTCCTCGGCTTTATAGACCACGCCCATGCCACCGCCACCGAGCTTCTCGATGATGCGGTAGTGCGAGATGGTTTGACCGATCATATTTGGTTGATCACTGGAGCAGAATCGTACGTTGGCGTGAGGGTCAAGTCAACGAAAGGCGCGAGGGCGACGTGCACGCAGTCGAAATCCCACTTCTCGTAAAGGAAGCGAGAAGTGGGGCACCCGCACCTCCGAATAGGCGTTGTATAGTTGTGTGCCGTCTGAGTTGAATCCTAAGGACAGAATTGAGAGAGAGGGTGCGGAGTGAGAAATTTTTCGCGGCGTGTTTCGGCGCTTCTGTTCGTTGCAGCATTTTTTCTTGTTGCTGGTTCGTTCCTGTGGGCGCAAGAGAATTCGGGCGAGCGGATTTTCTTTCATGCCAAGGTATTCACGGGCGATCCGCAGAATGCTTACGCGGAGGCGGTTGCGATTCGTGGTGACAAGATCGTTGCGGTCGGANCGCTGCCTGAAGTGNCGAAGGCTGTCGCGCCGAANGCGGAACGTATTGACCTGGATGGCAAGAGTCTTTTNCCGGGATTCATCGATTCGCACAGCCACTCGGTTGATGGCGGGTTGAGCCTGATTTCCGCCGATGCCAGCGAGAAAGTGCACGCGCTCAATGAGCTTGCGCCGTTTGCCGCGCAGGCGAAGAAGACAGGCGTGGGCATGCGTGGTGATGTGCTGGAAATTTTGGGGCTGCCGCTGGAATTCTGGTCGCATACCGACGTTCTGAATTCCGACTTCAGCACGGGGCCATACAAAGATCAAAGTGTTCTACTGTGCGGAATGGACGGGCATACAGCGTGGGCGAATCGCGCGCTGTTGCAGCGGGCGGGGATTACGGCAGATTTTCTGAAAAAACTTTCTCCGGACCAGCGAAGCTACTACGGCACGGATAAAGAAGGGCAGCCGAATGGTTTTTTGGTGGATGCAGGCACAGAGAAGATTGAATTGCTTTTGCCAAAGTTCACCGCGGATAAATTGCTGGCGGCGGGGCGCGCGGCTCTGCAATATGAATACAGTCTGGGAATCACGGCGTGGCTCGATCCACTGGCTCTTGATTATGTGTTGCAAGCCTACAAACTGCTGGCCGATCACCGAGAGTTGAACTCGGAGGTGGTTGCGTTTCCGCAGGTGTTCGCGAAGGATCCGGCGGCAGAACTCGCGGGGGTGCAGAAAACGCGCGAGACCTACAAGGATGTACCCAACCTTCATGTGACGGGAATCAAAATATTCGCGGACGGAGTGGCGGAGTTTCCTTCGCAGACGGCGCACCTGAGTAAGCCTTATAAGAATACCGGGCGCAATGGCGATCTGCTGTTTGATCCGAAGAAGTTTGCCGAGTTATGTGTGGCGGCGGACAAGCAGGGATTAATTATCCACGTGCATGCGATTGGCGACGGCGCGGTAAAGCAGGCGCTGGACGGAATTGCGGCAGCGCGAAAGGCGAACGGGAATTCCGGGTTGCCGCATACGCTGACGCATGAACAGTTTGTGCAGCCGGAAGATTTTCCTCGGTTTCGAGCGCTTGGCGTCATCAGCGCGTTGCAGCTTTTGTGGGCGGAAGCGAGTCCGGACACGATTGAAATTTTGAAACCTTATCTGGATGCGGAGGTTTACAAGTGGCAGTATCCAGCGCGATCGATCCTCGACAATGGCGGGATTATTTCCGGAGCGAGCGATTGGCCGGTTTCGACCGCGAATGTGTTCCAGGCGATTTATCAGGCAGAGACACGGAAAGGGTCGGAAGGAGTTTTGGACGCGTCGCAGGCGATGCCGCGGGAGGCGATGTTTTATGCATATACGCGAAATTCGGCGCGTGCCATGAATCTGAATTCGATTGGAACCATCGCCGCGGGGAAGCGTGCGGATTTGGTATTGCTGGACCGCGATGTACTGACCGTTTCTCCGGAGGAGATGCGGGATACGAAGGTAGTGTGGACGATGGTGGCGGGGAAGATGGTGTATCGGGCGAAGTGAAGGAGCGGGCTGAGTGGTAGCCATGTCTTGCAAAAGAGGCGATACATGGGCCAGTTCGTTTCCCAATCCGGCGCTAGGGTTGATATATGACAGATTTAGGCAAGTTGCTGATTTTTGCCGGCGGGGCGCTCGTAGTCGCGGGACTCGTGGTACTGCTGCTGGGGCGTGCGCATCTGCCGCTGGGGCGACTGCCCGGTGACTTTCTGTATCGCGGGAAAAATACGACGGTGTATTTTCCGTTGGCGACGTCGCTCGTGGTGAGCGTAGTGCTTTCGATTTTGTTGTATTTGGTGAGCCGCTGGCGCCGGTAGACGCCGAGGGCTCAGTGTTCGAGGATGCGAGCACGCTCAGAGAAAAACTTCGGCCGCTGGTGTCACTTTGATCGAGTGAGTTCCGGCGGAAAAGCCATCGAGAACCAGGTTCTGGTGCGCAATGATCTGCGAGGCGGTTAAAACCGGGGTGTCGCGCGTGAGGTGCGCATCGCTCACCAGCGTCACATCATAGCCGAGAGTAACGGCGCGGCGGCAGGTGGTGTCGACACAGAATTCGGTCATGGCACCGGCGATGATAACGTGCCCGATCTTATTCCTTTGAAGTTCTTCTGCGAGTTCCGTTTCAAAGAATGAGTCTGAAGCTTTCTTTCTTGTGATGGGCTCGCCGCTTCGGGGAAGAATCGAAGGATGGATCGCCCAGGCGGGAGTCTCTGTCTCGAGAGGATGTCCTTTGGGACCATCGTGCTGGATGAAGACGACCGGTGTTCTCGCGGAGCGGGCTTGGTTCAGCAGAATTTTGATATTGGATAGGACTTGGTGCTGCAGGTTGGACGGCATAAGTTCTACCAGGCCGACTTGGACGTCGATTATGAGCAGCGCAGCCTTCACGTAAACCTCCGAGACGATAAGCTCTCAGACGCACTCATTGTAATGCGTTGATCTGTTGCCTCCCTGGTCAGAAAAGTAGTCAGGCTTCGCTCGACCGAAGATCCGGGAGCCCGTCCTGAGCGGAGCCACAGGGGTGTCCGACCCCCATACAATGAGCCTCGCCGGCAGGCCATGAAATCCACAGGAGCAGGATGGCGCGGTTGTGATGAACGTCACAGACGAACCGCGAACGGATCGAATATTTTTTTCGGCGAAGGGGCAGGAAAAACGCTCTTGAGGGACTCCAGGATGCTTGGGAACGTACATCACCTTACAGGAGAGCACGAACAGAATGAACAGCACGAACAACACGAACAGCATGAACAGTATGAAAAGTATGAACAGCACAAAAGGAGTAGAACGGCTCATCTCGCAGCGATGGCCTAAATTGAAGAAAAGAGCGCAAACCGAGAATAATCTCGAAGAGCTGATCGCGGTACTTGAGGAGATTGACGACTTATTGTCCAATCTGGAGATGAGAATTGCCGTTGGGAACCGGAAGGTGCCTTCGAGAGCCACTGCCGTCTCGACCGCAGCTTTCTCCGTTTGTCACGTTTTGCCGGACGATTCAGAAGGTCAATTTGATGAATGAAACCTCGCCTCGCCCCAGACCGCGCTGGGCACGTCAAATTGCCAATGAGGTATGCGGATTGGTTCAGCAGCAAATCGACGCGCTCCAACAGGGTCTGGGCGAAGGCGATCTGGAAGAATATCTCGAGCGACGCGAGCAAATAGATGAATTGCAGGCCGAGGTAAGGACCTTTCACCGGCGACCCTCGTAGGAGTGGCGGGGTTACCGGACTAGCTGGCCCCGGCCTGCGATCTCATACCGCCGTACGTCTATGTTTTGCTGCGTCGGCGCCGAGGCCTGGGCCTCTTGGGTCACATTCCTCGGAATGCCAACTCCGCAACAAAAAATCGCGGCGAGGGAATCCTCGCACTCTGCGACTCCAGATTGTCTGCTTGCGAAAAGTACATGAAGGAAAAAGGCAAGATACTGAGAGCATAGCCTTGTGATCCTTAACATCCTTCGTGGGAAACTGCTTGCGATGATTAGCCTTCACTCGCCTTTCCCCAGCCATCTGAAATAAGCCCTCCGTTTGGAAACCCGCGACGGGAAGGCTACACTGCACTCGACGTGTCTTTGAGCGATCAACTCGGATTCAGGTTCACGCCGCCGGAGAGGCGGGTGTGGACGGTGCGCGGGCTGGTGGCCGCCGTGCGGTCGCATGTGGAGCGCGAATATTCCGATGCGTGGGTGGAGGGCGAGATCTCGAATTTTCGCGCGCCCGATTCNGGACATCTTTATTTCACCCTGAAGGATGGGAACGCGCAGATTCGGGTGGTGATGTTCAGTTCGAAGGCGAAGCTGCTCAGGTTTCGTCCAGCAGATGGAATGCAGGTGGTGGTGCGCGGCAGGGTGACGATTTATGAAGACCGCGGCGAGTTGCAAATTGCCGCGGAGTATTTGGAACCGAAAGGCGCGGGAGGGTTGCAGGTCGCGTTCGAGCAGTTAAAGGCGAAACTGGAAGCGGAAGGATTATTTGCGGCGGATCGGAAGAAAGCGATTCCGACATTGCCATCGCGGATCGGTATTGTGACTTCGCCGCAAGCGGCGGCGTTGCGCGACATCCTGAACATTTTGCAGAGACGGCATCATTCGGTGAGTACGGTGATTTATCCGGCGCAGGTGCAGGGCGACCTGGCCGCCGCGGAAGTCGCCAGTGGAATACGATATTTCAATCAGAGCCGCAGTGTGGAAGTAATTATTGTGGGGCGCGGCGGAGGGTCGGCCGAGGACTTGGCGGCGTTCAACGATGAAGGGTTGGCGCGGGCGGTGGCGGCGTCGGAGATTCCGGTGATTTCGGCGGTGGGTCATGAGACGGACTTTACGATCGTTGATTTCGTGGCGGACCTGCGGGCGCCCACGCCTTCGGCGGCGGCGGAGTTGGTGATCCGGTCACGCGTGGAAGTTGAGAATCAGTCGGAAGCAGCACGGGAGCGGCTGGTGCGCGCCATGGAACGCAAGCTGCTGGAAGCGCGGAATGCGCTGATGGAACGCGCGCAGGATGGGGCGTTTGCGCGCATGATGGATTTGATCCGGCAGCGGCAGCAGAAAGTGGATGACTTGACTTTCCGGCTGGAGCGGGGAGAACGAAACGCGCTGGAACAGATGCGGAGGCGGTGGGAGATGGTCGCGGCGGCGGTGCGGCATTACGATTTGCGGAGAGTGCTGGCGGGAATTCGCGGAGAACTGGAAGCGGGAACCGCGGCAGTGGCGGCCGCAATGCGAAATCAATTATTGCAGAATAAGGTTCGCCTGGAACGCATGGCGAGGGCGCTCGATATGCTTTCGCCGTTGGCGATTCTGGATCGTGGATACGCTTTAGTATTCGATCAAGCAGGTCAGTTGGTGAAGGATTCGGGTCAGGTGAAAGTTGGAGAGGAGATTTCCGCCCGGCTGGCGCGGGGCGAGATTCGGGCTACAGTGAGGGAGACCACGGAAGGGAAGACGGGGCAGTGATGGAAATGCCTTGCGAGGTCAATCGTTATGTCCGGCAGGCATGGGGTCTTCGCTTCGCTCAGAGTCACAAAACTTAATATTCCGCGACAGCATTAGAATATAGAGTTCTGTAGTGCAAGACTTCGCGATAGGGAGACACGGTGACGCAACTGATGGCGCCATGGTTGAAGGTGTCGTTCACGGTGCTCGACATCTTGCTGGTGGCGATAATCATCTACGAAGTGCTGGTGATGATTCGCGGTACGCGGGCCGCGCCCATGCTGGCAGGTCTTGCGGCGGTGGCGGTGGCGTTTTACCTGGCGCGAATCGGCGAGTTGGCCACGTTGAACTGGCTGGTCAGTCATCTGTTGCCTTATGTGGTGTTCGCGCTGATCGTGGTGTTCCAGTCGGAGATTCGGCACGTGTTGTCGGACGTGGGCCGGCGGGTCAGCTTTCTCCGCGGAGCGACGGTCGACGGCGATTCGTATGACGACATTGTGCTGGCGGCGAATTTATTTTCGCAACACCAGACGGGCGCACTCATGGTGATTGAGCGCGAGATCGGATTGCGAACCTATATTGAAAGCGGCGTGGCCATGGATGCCAAGCTTTCTTACGATCTGTTGGCCACCGTTTTCCGGCCGAGCGCGCCGCTGCACGATGGCGCGGTAATTATCCAAAAAGACCGGTTGGCGGCGGCGGCTTGCTTTTTGCCGCTGTCGATGAATCCCGTGCTGTCGACGCAATTAGGAACGCGGCATCGAGCGGCGATTGGAATCACCGAAGAGACGGATGCGATCGCAGTAGTCGTCTCGGAAGAGACGGGCGCCATCAGCCTGGCGGTGGCGGGCAAGATTGAACGGGACCTGACGGCGGAGCAGTTGCGCGAGCGGTTGAGCGCGGAGCTGCGCCGATACATGGCGCCGGTCGCATTACCTACGGCCGTGCCGCGCGAAGAGGAATCGCTGGACTCCCCGCTCCGGGCGCGCGCCCCGATGAGTGCGGATGGGGAAGATGATCCGGAAATGGAGCGGCCACTATGACAGGGCTGTTGCGCCGCTGGGTGCTACATAATTTCTGGCTGAAGATTTTGTCCTTGCTGCTGGCGACCGGGTTATGGCTTGCGATTTCGCCGGATCAGGAACTGGCGGAAGTCGCGGTCAGGGTGCCGATCGAGTTCGAACACGTGCCGCTGCATTTGGAGATTAGTTCTGCGACCATACCGGATGCGCAAATCCGGGTACGCGGGCCACAGCATTTGATTCGAGATTTGCGATCGACCGACATCCATGCGGAACTGGAGCTGGCAGACGCCAAGCCGGGGGAGCGCACATTCGATCTGACGGCACAACAGATTCACCTCGTCCGCGAGTTGCACGTGGTGCAGGTTGTGCCCGGCCAGGTTCATCTTAGTTTCGACATGCGGCTGACGCGCGATGTGGAAATTCACCCGCGCGTCACGGGAGTTTTTCCAGACGGAGAGCAGATCGCAAAAGTCCTGGTGGATCCCGAAAGAATCACTATTACTGGCCCACGACACCAGGTCGAAATGGTAGATGCGGCCACCACCGATCCAGTGGATGCTTCAGGAACACGGACGCAGGCGACCTTTGTAACCAACGTTTACGTTTCTGATGCGCTGGTGCAGGTGGTGCAGCCGACACCAGTTCGGGTGACGGTGATCATGGAAAAGACGGCGCCGGGTGCGCACTGAGCAGGGGCAGGCCTCTGAAGGCTTAACCTGATACGGATCTGAAGTTGTCCAGTTCGATATCCGCCAATTCACTATTCGTAGAAAATCGGAAATTAGGGAACCCGCAAACTCTATGAGCAATCAGACTCGACAGTTGTTTGGCACGGACGGGATACGGGGGGTGGCGGGAGAATTTCCGCTGACTGCGGAAAGCACGTACTTGATTGGCCGAGCACTGGGACATGATTTAGTGCGGGCGACGGCGAAGGCGCAAGCGGTGATGGGGCAGGACACGCGTGAATCCAGCGCATGGATTGCAGACCGGGTCGCTGCCGGCTTGGCTTCGGTTGGAGTCGACGTCCACAGCGCGGGTGTGATTACTACGCCGGGCGTGGCGTTCCTGGCGCGGTCGCGCGGGTTTGCGGCGGGAGTAGTGATCTCGGCTTCGCACAATCCGTGGACGGATAACGGGATCAAAGTTTTTTCCGGCGATGGATTCAAGCTGACGGATGCGCGGGAGTTGGCCATTGAGAAAGAAATCTTCGGGCTGCTGGGGAAGCCGGGTGCGCTGGACGATACTGCGCTGAAAATTGCCGGGCCGTCTCTACCGGGAGAGGAGAATCTAAGGAGGGCGTATATCCAGTCTCTGGCTGGGAGCGTTTCGTCGGATTTGACCAAGTTGCGCGTGCTGGTGGATTGCGCGAATGGAGCAGCGACGGCGGAGGCTCCGGAATTGTTTCACAGCCTGCGAGTGCAGGCGACGTTCATTCACATTGCCCCGGACGGGAGAAACATTAATGAAGGATGCGGGGCGCTGCATCCGGAAACACTGGGGCGGGCGGTAGCGGAGTCTGGTGGGAAATTTGATCTGGGCGTAACGTTCGATGGCGATGCCGATCGGGCTCTGTTTTGCGACGGCGACGGACGCGTGGTGAATGGAGATGGCGTGCTGCTGCTTACCTCGCGCGATCTGCAGAGCCGGAGCAAGTTGACGGGATCGACCGTGGTCGCGACGACCATGTCGAACATGGGAGTCGAGATCGCGCTGAAGAAAGCGGGCATTCGCATGTTGCGGGCGAACGTGGGGGACAAATATGTGCTGGAAGAGATGTTGAAGACTGGAGCGATTCTGGGCGGGGAGCAATCGGGACATATTATTTTTCGCGATGGCGACGCCACTACAGGTGACGGGCTGCTGACCGCATTGCGAGTGATGGATGTAATCGTGCGCAGCGGGCGGTCTTTAGCAGAGTTAGTCAGCGACCTGAAAGTTTACCCACAGAAAATTCAGAATGTGCGGGTGCGGGAGAAGGTTCCGTTTATTCAGGTGCCGGAAGTACAGCGGGCGATTGAAGCGGCCCAGCGCGAACTTGATGGCAACGGGCGCGTGGTGGTGCGCTATTCGGGAACAGAGGCGCTGGCGCGGGTGATGGTGGAGGCAGAGTCGGAAGAGAAGATGCGAACGCTTGCGGCAGGAATAGCTGAGAAAATTCAGCAGGCGCTAGGAGTTTGAGCGTCAGAGCACGCGGTTGCACCAGAGATAAAGACAGTTGACTGAATCAACCGTCAAAGGTCGAGTTTCGCTTTCCGAGCTGGCATTCGTTTTTTTAAAATTGGGAACAATCGCGTTTGGCGGCCCGGCGGCGCACATCGCGATGATGGAAGATGAGTTCGTCCGCAAACGAAAATGGATTAGCGATGACGATTTTCTGGATCGGGTGGCCGCGGCCAGCTTGATTCCGGGGCCGAGTTCAACCGAAGTTGGAATTTTCATCGGCCATTCGCTGCGCGGATGGCCCGGGCTGATTGTTGCGGGCTCTTGTTTTATTATTCCTGCCGCAATTCTGGTGACTGTGATCGCCGCGGCTTACGTGCATTTTGGGTCGCTGCCACAAGCCGAGGGCGTTCTGCGCGCGATCAAGCCGGTGGTGATAGCCATCATCCTTCAGGCATTGTGGAATTTGGGAAATACCGCGACGAAGAGCACAGCACTGGCCTTGATTGGCGCGGCATCCGCGATCTTAAGTTTTGTAGGCTTCAATCCCCTTTTCATATTGATGATTGCGGGCTCTGCTTCGGGAATTGTGTGGTGGGCACGGAAAAGTAAAAGCGATTCGGTTGCGCTTTTTGGGATTGGCTTGCCAAAGTTATTCTCGCCCGCCGGTTTGGCAGCGCTAGCGGTTGCCGTGGCAGTGCCTATCAGCCTGTGGCGATTGTTTCTCTCCTTCTTGAAGATCGGATCGGTTGTCTTCGGAAGTGGATATGTCCTGCTGGCGTTTCTGCATTCTGAGTTTGTTGATCATCTGCATTGGTTGACGGAAAAACAACTCATCGACTCGGTGGCAGTGGGTCAATTTACACCGGGACCGGTTTTCACTACCGCGACATTTATCGGGTATCTGGTGGGCGGCTTGCCAGGAGCTTTTTTTGCGACGCTGGGAGTTTTTGTACCTGGCTTTCTTTTTGTCGCTGTTAGCGGGCCCTTGCTTCCGAAGATTCGCCGCTCGGCATTGGCGGGAGCTGTGTTGAATGGAGTGGTGGTGGGATCGCTGGCTTTGATGGTTGTCGTGGCCTGGCAGTTGGGGAAGGCTTCGATCACAGATTGGCTGACTATTCTTATTCTGGCTGCGAGTTTGGTTGCGGTATTTCGGTTCAAGGTAAATTCGGCATGGTTAATTTTGGGCGCGGGGGTAGTGGGGTGGGTGGCGAGAGGGTGAGAGACGTGCAGTCGAGCTTCGCTCGACGGGACAGCCGGAGGCGACTGTGTCCGAGCTAGATTGACTCTAGCTATTAACCGGCGTAGGCTTCGGTCCGTCAAAGCACCTTTGGTGCTCACTTGCCTCGCAAGGAGGAACGATGGTTCCCCTCAGTGCCTTATGGCTTCCGATCCTGCTTTCGGCAGTGATCGTGTTTGTTGCCAGCTCGATTCTGCACATGGTGCTTCCCTACCACAAGAGCGATTACCGCAAACTGCCGGAGGAAGACAGAGTGGTTGACGCGCTGCGGGCGGCCGGAGTGACTCCGGGCCCGGCTTATCATTTTCCGCACACCACGCACAAAGAAATGAAATCACCTGAGGTTGTCGAGAGGTTCAAGCGCGGACCGATCGGCTTGTTGACCGTAATTCCCAGCGGCCCACCGGCGATGGGGAAATATCTGGGGCTGTGGTTCGTTTATTGCCTGGTGGTCAGCATCTTCGTCGCTTATTTGACGGGACGCACGCGCCTCCCCGGCACGCCCTACCCGCAGATTTTTCGCGTAGCGGGTGCGATGGCTTTCATGGCATACGGTGTGGGGCAATTGCAGGATTCAATCTGGAAAGGCCAGACGTGGGGCGTAACCGCGAAGCATGTGTTCGACGGGCTGATTTATGCGCTGCTGACGGCAGGGACGTTTGGTTGGTTGTGGCCGCGGTAAGGGCTGGTATGTTTCTCCGGTTCGCAATCACTTTGACGGGGTGGGTACCGAGAGGCTGAGTGTGAGGCCTGGCCGGGCTTCGACAAAAAAACTTGTCAATAGGCAAGAATTACACTTTTCCGCCTATGTCATTGCAAACAACGCTAATAAATTTATGGCGCTGATGTCACAATCACCCCCTGCAATTTGCTATTCTTAATATATAGGGTAAATCTTCTAGAAATGGCAAGGCACGGCCCATAAAGCCGTGCCTTTTTCATTTCTGGGCGGAAGACAGCCGGCGCGCGAGCCAGCCCCCAGTGCTGACAAAAAACTATGACAAAAAAATTCAAGGCAACGTTTGCCAACTACAAGAAGCGCGGCGCGTGGGTCGAACTCCTGTTCATGACGCAAGCCTCGAAACGGGGCTTCAGCGTCTCCAAGCCATGGGGCGATGCGGAGCTTTACGATGTCGTGCTGGAATCTGAAGGATGTTTCCTACGCATTCAGGTGAAGTCCACAGACTCCTGGAACGGAGGTTCATACATGTGCGCCCTGAGCGCAGGAGGCGGGCGCTCTTACACTTCGAAAGACCTGGATTACTTCGGAATCTACATCCTCCCCGATGACGTTTGGTACATCTTCCCCGCGAGTCGACTTGTTGGAAAGAGCGCTGTCGCTCTTAGCCCGCACCGCACCCGCGAAGACTGTGAATCTGAGTGGTACCGGGAAGCCTGGTCGCTTCTCCAACCCCGCCGCGGGCGTCGCAAGAATCCCAAAGGGCCGCAAGTCCACTGTCCGCCGCGCAAACCACCCCGTCGCGATGAAGCCTCAGATTCAAAATGATCCCGCCCTCGGCGACGGCTCGCTGCCAGGGTGCGGCCTTTGTGTGGGTCGGACACTCCTGTCCGACAAACGCCGGCGCTGTCACTGCTCATGTGGAGACAGCCGCCTCGGCTGTCCCAGGCAGAGCGAGGCTCGCCTGGGTCTGTAGGGGTCCCTACACCCAGCATCTTCTGAATCTCCCGGGTAATGTGGAGGCGGACTCGGAAGAGAAGATGCGGGCGCTTACGGCGGGAGAGATTCAGAAGGCGCTGGGAGTTCGACAAACTAGGTAGTGGGTTTGGGCTTCGCTCAGACAGGAAGCCCATTGTTGCCGTTCACTCAAACAATCGTTCACTCAAATATTGGCGCTGTCCTCGCCAGGACCTCGGCCATAAGCGCGTCCGGAATGGCTTCCAGCTTTTTCCCGCCGCGCGCGGCAAGATCGAGAGCGCGGAGCTGGTCGCATCGGATAATCCCCGTCGTTTTTGTGCCTGCTTCCGCCAGGGACACGGCGAAACCAGCCATGCGCGCGAAACTTCCGCCGCTGGTGATGGGCAGAACTACGGGGACCTTGGTGACACGGTTGAATGGTTCCGGGGAAACTATCAGCACCGGACGCCTGCCCTTTTGTTCGTGGCCTGAGGAAGGGTCAAGACTGACGAGCCAGATTTCGCCGCGCTTCATTCCTCGTTCCCCAGCTCGATCCGTCCTGCGTTCCATCAGATAAGCTCGCGTCCGACGGGCTTGCTATCGAGCCATTCTCGTTCTTGTTTCGAGCTTTGTTTGGAGCCTACCTTCGAACGACGCGGCCTGGGATTGCATTGGGCCAGCAGTTCAGCCAAGCTGTAGCGTGGGCGCGGGTGCGCCTCCACGATGAGACGGCCACTTTCCACCGCGACGCCGACCTTGGCGCCAGGCTGCAATTGGAGGATGTTGAGAAGGGCGGGCGGGACGGCCAGCATGACTGAGCCGCCGACCTTGCGCAGGTTGGTGGTATGCATGGCGGTTCTCCTTAGTTATATTTTAGTATAACACAAATTAATGTTTATTCGTTTTGTTATCGACGAAAGACACCGCGAGTCGCATCAGGAGCTTGGCCTCTTCCATGCTGCCGGAAAACTGCGAGACAGCGGTTCACTTTCGCAGCCCGAAGCCGATCTACTTCGGGAAATTCGCAGCTGGTTCGATATCAACCTGGAAGAACCGAAGAGATTTACATCTGCCAAGCCTCCCTACTACCGCAAGCGGCAGAACGGGATCTCGTGGTTCAAGATTCAGCAGGGGAGCACATCGGCAAGATGCACGAAATGGTTGCTCTATTGAAGCACCACGACCTTCCTGTCCGCATGATCAAAACGGCGCGGCCGGGTTACGTGGTTTATGAAGACGAGTTTCAGATTGTTGCGGTACCCTTCGCCGACTCCGAAATATGAGTGCGGTCTGAAACATTTCGATCAAAAACCCCGCCCTGTCCCTCCGAAGAACGGAGGGACAAGGACGGGGCACCCGCTTCGTTTTTAATGCATAGCGTTTATCGGACAGGAGTGTCCGACCCACACGAACCTAATCTAAATCTCTCCAGTTGGGGCCTACGCCCATCTCTACTAGCAGGGGCACGGCTAACGCGTGGACTTTTTCCATTTGCTCGCGGACTAGAGGCTGCATAGTATCCACTTCTTCTTCGGGGACTTCGAAGACTAGTTCGTCGTGGACTTGCAGAGTCATTCTTGATTTCAATTTACGTTCTTGCAGGGCGGCGTCGATGCGAATCATGGCTACTTTTATTAGATCAGCGGCGGTGCCTTGCAGCGGGGTGTTGACGGCGGTGCGCTCGGCGAAGCCGCGCTGGTTGGAGTTTTTGCTGTTGATGTCGGGAATGGGGCGGATGCGTCCGTGGAGGGTTTTTACTTTCAGATCGCGGCGAGCTTCTTCGAGAGTTTTGTCGATGAAGGCACGGACTCCGGCATACTTCTCGAAATAATTTGCGATGAACTGTTTCGCTTCTGCGGGCTCGATGCCAAGATTTTGCGAGAGGCCGAAGGGCGACAGCCCGTAGACGATGCCGAAGTTGACGACCTTGGCCTGGCGGCGATGGTCGGGCGTGACCATCAGCGGCGGCACTCCGAAGACTTGCGAGGCAGTGAGAGTGTGGATGTCGTCGCCGCGGCGGTAGGCTTCGACCAGCAGCGGATCGCGGGAGAAGTGGGCGAGCAGGCGGAGTTCGATCTGCGAATAATCGGCGGTGAGCAGCACGTGGCCGGGCTCGGCGATAAACGCGGCGCGGATGCCGCGTCCAAGTTCGGTGCGGATGGGAATATTTTGCAGGTTCGGATTCGCGGAAGAAAGACGGCCGGTAGCGGTTCCGGTTTGCGCGAAGGTGGTGTGCAGGCGGCCGGTCGTACGATCGATCAGCGCGGGCAGTGTGTCGACGTAGGTGGATTTCAGCTTGGTCAGCTGGCGGTAATCGAGGACCATGCGGGCGATGGGATAATCCTCGGCAAGGGTTTCGAGAACATCGACGGCGGTTGAGATGGTGCGTCCCTTGCCGTATTTCACGGGCTTGGGAAGATTCATGCGATTGAAGAGAACGTCGCCGAGCTGGCGCGGAGAGCCGACATTGAATTCCGCTCCGGCGATCTGATGAATCTCTTTTTCTTTGACGGCGATCTCGCGCTCGAGTTCGATCGACATTTTGGAAAGTGCGGCGGTGTCGATTTTTACTCCAGCCTGCTCCATTCGGGCGAGGACTGGAACGAGGGGAAGATCGATTTCATCATAAAGTTTGGTGAGTCCCGCTTGTTTTATTTCTTCGCGGAAAGCGGTGGTAAGCCTGCCTGTAACATCGGCGGCTTCGGCAAGGTCGCCGCTGAGTTTGAGATTGAAGCGGCGGAGAGCCACGTCTGGCAGGCGATGCGATGAATATGTGGGATCGAGCAGGTAGGAGTACAACATGGGATCGTGCTCGACGCCTTGCAAATTTATCCCATGCGAATCGAACGCATGAATAGCGGATTTGTAATCGTGAATTGATTTCGGAGTGGCGGCGTTGGCCAGGACGGAGCGCAGTTTGGCGGCAGCACCAGCGGAATCGAGTTTGACGACGGAGGCCGAACCTGCGGCAGCTGAGATGGCGATGCGGCGGGCAGCGGGTTCGGGCGCTGCAAGCTGAGATGAGTCGTCTGTCAGCGCGAGCATTCCCGTCTGCGGCTCTTCCTCAACAGTTTCTTCCTCAATTTCTGGAAGCGGCTCTGACTGTTCCACGGCGATGGCAAGCGAACCTTCTTCCGTTACGGAGATCAGAATCTTTTCTACTTCTTCGACAGTTTCTGCTTCGCCGTACTCGGTTTCGGTGACTTGAACTGTCGGCAGTAATTCTTTGAGCAGAGAAGTAAATTCGAGTTCAGTGAAAAGTTGGCGGAGGTTATCGACATCGGGTTCGCCGGCGCGCATGGCTTCGACGTTGAACTCGACGGGAACGTTTGTGTCGATGGTAGCCATGCTTTTGCTAAAGAGGATGATGTCGCGATTGTTGAGTAGAGATTCGCGGTAGGTTTTCTTTTCGACTTCGGAGGCGCGGTCGAGGGCCTGCTCGACGCTGCCAAAGCGTTTAATGATTTCAACGGAACCTTTTTCGCCGATGCCGGGAGCGCCGGGAATATTGTCGATGCTGTCGCCGCGCAGGGCCATGATATCGATGACGCGCTCGGGTGGGACGCCGAGAATTTCTTCAACCTTGGCGGCGTCGCAGATCAGATTGTCCTTAGGTGGATTCAATATCTGCACGTCGTCGTTGACAAGCTGCATCATGTCCTTATCGCTGGAAACGACATACACGCAGTAATTTTCGGCTGCGGCTTTACGGGCGAGAGTGCCGATGACGTCGTCGGCCTCGAAGCCGGCGAGTTCGAGGATGGGGATGCGGTACGCCTCGAGGGCGCGGCGAATGTACGGAATCTGCTGCGCGAGATCCTCGGGCATGGCGGCGCGGTTGGCTTTGTATCCCTTGTATTCAATCTCGGTGAAGGTTTGGGTTTTGATATCGAACTTGCGCACTTTGGTGATGGCTTCGGCCTGCGTATCGCGAAATGTTTTGGCGGCAACGTCGAAGACGGCGGCGAGATAGTTCGGAGAAAAATCATCGCGAAGCTTGCGCAGCATGTTGACGAAAACATAGACGGCAGCGGTAGGCAGTCCGGATTTCGTGGACATGGAACGCTGGCGCGCCATCGCGTGATAGGCGCGGAAGATGAAACTCATCGTGTCGATGAGGTAGATGCGGGGCTTGGGGGAGGTTTTCTTTGCCACGATGACCGGGGCTGAGGCCGCGACAGGAGTCGGGGATTTTTTTCTAAGAGGCAAGAGAATATTTTAACAGCCGACGAGCGTGACTGAGAGGCTGTCGATCTTCGCTCGACCGGGCAGCCAAGCGCGGCCGTCCCCGCATAATCAATCCCACATATTCGTCCAAGAACTCATCAGGACCGAGCGGGCTTGCCGTACTCGGTGGTGTAGTGGAGGGCTATCTCGCCACAGGTGCCTTGTTCGGCGGAATAGACGACGCAGGTATCGAACGGGCGCGAATACACATGAAGGCTGACGGCGCGCTGATTGAACTCGCGGGGATTGAAGACGCGATGTACAGGCTCGAGTGGATCGACAGCACAAGGATGCGACAGGTTCATCTCGACGATTTCCGTGGATTTGATCGTGCATTTGCCGGCGGTGATGTCCTGATGCACGACGTGAAAGTTTTCGACCAGCAAGCGGCCGATGGGCGCGGCCATCCAGCAATTCTGGTCGCGGTGGTTGTGGACAGAACTGGCCTGGCCGACTTCCCAGCAGATGGCAACCAGTTCGTAGAGCGGTGTTTTGTCGATGAGGTTGCGGGTGTAGTGCTGGCGGTCCCAGGTGAGATAGGGCGCGAGCGAGTCGGGATTCAGAGGGGAGTCTTGCAGAAATCTTCTCAAGGTTTCGACTTCGTCAAACGCGGACTCGGGGAAGTTGCGGAGTTGGGCGACGAAATCGTGGATCGGTATCGGTTTTACAGCAGTAGCCATGGGTTGCTCCCGGGTAAGTATAGCGCTTGCTCTGGCTACAAAAAACCTTGAACAACCAGTGACACAGAGGTGCACGAGGTATTACTCGATGAACATGCAGTCTCCGTAGGAGTAGAACCGGTAGCGTCCAGCGACCGCGTGTTGGTAGGCGAGCAGGATATTTTCTTTGCCGGCGAAGGCGCTGACTAGCATCAACAGAGTGGATTGCGGGAGGTGGAAATTTGTGAGCATCGCGTTGACCACTTCGAATGCGAACCCGGGATAAATAAAAATGTCGGCCGAAGCTGCTCCGGGAAGTATGGCTCCAGCGCCGCGGAGAAATGCATGTTCGAGAGTGCGGACGGTCGTAGTGCCAACCGCGACGACACGGCGCGAAGCGTGGAGAGCCTGATTGATGGCCGAGGCGGCGGACGGAGAAATGGAGTAAGACTCAGAGTGGATTTTGTGATCTTCGACGCGTTCGACGCGGACCGGTTGAAAAGTTCCCAGACCAACGTGAAGGGTGATCTCGACAGTTTCGACGCCGCGCTGGCGAATGCGGTCGAGGATCTCCGGCGTGAAATGAAGTCCCGCAGTGGGCGCGGCGACGGAGCCGCGATGAGCGGCGTAGACGGTTTGATAGCGATTGAGGTCGCCGGAAGAATCCGGGCGCGCGATGTATGGCGGAAGGGGCACGTGCCCGATGCGATCGAGGATGGAATAGAAATCGCCGACTGGCTGAAAACGGATTCGGCGTTCACCGAATTCGGCTCGAGCAAGAACTTCGGCTTTCAGTTCATCGTGCTCGCCGAAAAATAGATGTTCTCCGACGCCGACTTTCCGTCCGGGCCGCACCAGGCATTCCCAATCGTTGGGATCAGCAGAGAGTTGCCGAGTAAGTAAGACCTCAATACGGCCTTGAAGGAAATCGCGGGCGGCGGGATTGTGTGGGCTGACAGCCTGCACGCGCGCGCCTTCGCGGCGCCCATACAAACGAGCGGGAAAAACACGGGTGTTATTGAAAACCAGCAAATCGCTGGGCTGAAGCAGATCCGGAAAGTCGCGAAATTTACGGTCGGAATATTCGCCGCTGGACCGCTGCAGATGCAGCATTCGAGATGCGTCGCGGGCGGCGAGCGGTTGCTGGGCAATGAGTTCGGCGGGAAGGTCGAAATGGAAGTCAGAAACTAACACGCTGTCAGATTACAGCAGCGGGCACATGACATGCGGGGCAGGAACACTCTAATATTCTGTGTTTTTTGGCAAATTTGTTTGTCTGTTCGAGCCCCGGTGCGTTACTATGCGGGTGCTGAAATTTTAGCCGCTCGTCGCCACTCCCCTGAGAGAGTACTCCATGTCCGCAGAACGAAAATACAGGGAAGAAATTGTTCGTTACGGCCGGATGTTGCACGAGCGCGGATTCGTAGCGGCGATGGACGGAAATTTGTCGGTCCGTCTGGATCAGGATCGCATTTTGGTGACGCCAACCTGCGTGAGTAAGGGCTCGATGCACGCGGCGGATTTGGTGATTGTGGACC
>JGI12695J13573_1000029_pt1 | contig 22711 bp, 18 predicted proteins | sample BlaSpr_A8_OM2_M3_FD_13573 | JGI IMG/M metagenome (IMG submission 13573) | reverse complement strand
GTGAACGTGAGCGTGCATATATTCAGTGTACGGTCGGTGGGGGGCGGCTTCAAGCGCGCGCTGCGGGAAAAAACTCTAGCGCTTGAAAAGGTTTTGCATGTAACGATCGTTGTAGAGGGTGGTTTTGCTCTGCACGAATTCGAGGATGCGGTACATCTTTTCCCGCGACTCGCGGCTCATCTCTTTGAACTGCACTGCTACCCCGGAGCCGGGATGGATTCTGGCGATGGTGCCTTCCGTGGTTAGAGTGCCGTCATCGATGGAAAATACCATCTTAAGCACTGAACCGGGGCTTAGAATTGCGCTGGTCTCCACATAACAGCCACCCAGGCTAATGTCGATCACGTTGCCGAAGACCGGTGCCGCGGCGCCCTGCGGATGCAATTCGATGGTAAGGCGGCACTTCATGCGGGTGTGCAGCCGTTGATCTTTTTGCGTCGGCGTTTTTTGCTTCTCTATATACATGCGGCGGTCGGCCTGAGTAAGAAGCTGTTCGGCGTCATTGCCGTCGTCGGGCGAGACCGCCACGCCCACGCTTAACGACAGAATCTCTTCTCCGCAAACGTCGAATCCAGCTTGCCGCGCCAGTGGACGAATCAATTCGACTTTCTTGGTGGCGGCCTCGACTCCCAGGCCCGGAGCGATCACCACAAATTCGTCGCCGCCCATGCGGGCTACGTAGTCATACTCGCGGCAGCTATCTTTCAACGCCTGTGCGAACAGTCGCAACACGCGGTTGCCTTCCAGGTGGCCGAAGCGGTCGTTGATTTTTTTGAAGCCGTTCATGTCGCAGACCATTAGCGTCAGCGATTCTTTGTCGCGTTTGCAGCGCGCCAGTTCACGGTCCAATTGCAGAAACAGAGATCGGGCATTGGGCAGGCCGGTCAGATAGTCGGTTGTGGCCGAACTTTCCGCCTGTTGATATTTCAAAGCGTTCTCGATGGCCAATGCCATCTTGCCGCTCACCGCCAGCAGCAACCGCAAGTGGTCAGACGTAAAGGCGTCCCGCTCCGCGCGGTAGAGAGCGAGAACTCCGGTAACGCCGTTCACTCCTTCCAGTGGCACCGCCAGGGCGGAACGCAGCGTGCTGAACTTGTCGGGATCGTTCAGGTAGCCGGGCTCAACCGAAGGATTGCCATTGATAATTGCCTTCTTATTTTGCGCGACCCAGCCGGAGAGTCCATCCCCCAACGGAATTCGCAAAGAAGAAAACAGGCGATAGTTGTCGCCATTCACGTATTCCGGCGTGAGGACTTCATCGCGAAGAACGTAGATTGCGATGGCATCGTAGGGGACCATCGGCTTAAGTTTTACCGAGAAGACGGAGAGCGTTTCGCCCAAGCTGAGCGATGCCCCCAGGTCCTGGCTCAATTCAAACAGAGACTGTGCTTCCTGGCGCGCGGCGGCGATGGAAGACAGAAACGTTGCTTCGCGACCGGGCGCATCGAGGACCGCGGCATTTTCGTAGCCCGCCGCCGGAACTTGTCCCTGTGTCATCTTGAGTTCAGACGGAAGCGCCGGACTGCCGCCATGGCGCGCTTGCGCCAGGGCCAAATTTTCCAAGCTTCGGTAACGATTCCTGAGGACATCCACCACCTTAGGGTCAAACGATTTCCCGGATTCCGCTACCAACCGCTTCATCACTTCGTCGAGCGGCATGGCGCGCCGGTATTGTCGGTCCGAAGCGAGCGCATCCAGAAAGTCGACGGCCGAAAGAATTCTCGCTCCGACAGGAATCTCCGCGCCCTTCAATCCGTAGGGATAACCAGTGCCATCCCATTTTTCATGATGAGCGCGCACGATCGGCACAACCGGATAGGGGAAGCGAACTCGTTCCAGAATTTCCGCGCCCACCACCGTGTGAATCTTCATCTTTTCGAACTCTTCCGGCGTGAGTCGCCCGGGCTTGGCGATGATATGTTCAGGCACTGCGAGCTTACCGATATCGTGCAGAAGCGACGCCGCATGCAACGCCTCAAGCTCAGTGCCGGTCATGCCCAGTTCTTTAGCAACCTCGATGGCGTAGATCCGAACGCGCTGCAGGTGATCGTGTGTGGTCTGGTCTTTTGCCTCGATCGCCAAAGCAAGCGCCTCGATAGTTCGCAGGTGCAGGTCGGCAATTTCCTCTACATGCCGTTTCTCGTCCTCGAGTTTCCCGAGGTACAAGCGGTAAGAGCGATAGATCAGGTAAATAGCAGGAACGAAGAGGAGAGATGTTTCCCAATTGAATTCACGATTGAACCAGCTAATCACTCCGGCGATGCCAGCCCCGACCAGGTAGTACGGGAATGACCAGAAATAGCAATCCACCAGGATGCGACTAAGCGGTTTTCCTTCGCTAAAGGAAATAACCGCCGCGATCGAGCCCGCGTTAACAATGAAATAGGTTGTCGCCGCCAGGCACAGAATCAGCGGCCGGCTCTCAATCAATTGATTGGCTAGAGGGTAGTGATAAATCAGGTAGGCAAAGGCGGTCGACAAAGCTCCCGCACACACGTTAAACGCCAGTTGGATAGCAGTGGGTCGGGCGGGGTACAAACTCTGAGCCAGCATCGAGACCGCGCCCAGGGTCAGCGCTTCTGAATAGCTGAGCTCGGAGATGGCTACCAGGATGAACAGGAAATTGACGGACATGGTGCCCGTAACGCCGGGCAGAATGACGCGCAGCCGCGATGCCAGGATCGCGATACCGAGGTAACAAATGAACTCGGCAATGTTCTTGCTGCTCTGGTGTATCGCACCCTCGAGCAACGCCGCCATGCCTCCGGCGATCACCAAGCCGACGAAAGCCCTGGCGCCAAAGGGTAGACCCTTCCACGAGTGTGCGCTGGTGGACATTTTTATCTGGCGGTATCCGCTCGTGCCTCAGCGCGAGATACGCCGTATTCAAGGATAACTAGCTAACAGGTTTAGTAACAACGATTTGTAGGTTTCTCGGCAAACTTCAGTAATGCTAGAGAGTGCCTAATTTGAAAAACTTTAGAAACCCTTTGGCGGGAGCCCAAGAAGCGGCTGGTGAGCGGACTCATCTCGAAGGCCGTGCCGTTCCCCGCTAACCCAAGCGCGGAAAGACCGTCAAGTAATAGAATCATTACAGCGTATGCGCATGATTTTGGACATCTTCGTGCAGATTCTCCGCACTTTGTGGGCTCACAAATTGCGCTCTTTTCTGACCATGTTCGGAATTGCGTGGGGCGTCGGTTCCTTGCTCTTACTGGTCGGCCTGGGTGAAGGTTTTCGCTCCGGCAACAAGCGCGAGCTCGCCCAATACGGCAAAGACATCATGTTTATCTACCCAGGTCGCGCCCCTGCCTTCCAGGGAAATCTAAATTCCGCGCGTAAGTATCTGCTTACCTATCAGGATTTTTTGGACGTGCGACGGGAATCTCCTCACGTTCGTAATGCGTCTCCAGTTCTGATTCGCACGGATGTGCGAGCCGTTAGTGAGTTCGCCAGCGCGAATGGAGAAATTGCCGGCGTGGAACCGCAGTTCAGCGAGATCCGCTACCTTCCCCTCAATCAGGGACGCTGGCTGAATGGTCTGGACGAATCTCAGCGGCGCAATGTCATCGTGCTGGGCGACGAACTAGTCAAGAATCTTTTTCCCGGACGTCCTGCGGTTGGCGCGTCCATCATTCTCAACGACATTACTTTCGAAGTCATTGGCACCGTGCAGCGCGTGGGACGCGGGGACGACAACTCCACCAACATGCGCGGATATTTGCCTTATCGCGTGATGGCAGCGCTGTTTCCCCTCAAAGGGGAAAACCAGGAAAATTCCATTTCTTTCATCAATTATCAGCCGCGCGTCACTGCCGAGCATGTGATAGCGCAGGATGAAGTGCGCAAGCTCGTAGCCCGCAATCACGGCTTTGACTATCACGACAAAGATGCTTTCGAAGGCTGGGACAGCGTCAGAAACTCAGAAGCCGTAGGCAGCATCTTCGACGCCATGAATGTGTTTCTGGGCTCGGTGGGATTAATCACGCTAGCGTTGGGCGCTATTGGCGTGATCAACATCATGCTAGTAACGGTCAGCGAACGGACTCGAGAAATCGGGTTGCGCATGGCTCTCGGCGCCACGCGCCGTAGCATTTTGGCTCAATTTTTTCTGGAAGGGATTATTCTTACATTATTCAGCGGCCTGATTGGCATGGGATTGGCCGCCGGGTTCATGGCAATTCTGGGTACGCAGCAAGGGCCAGGAGGCTTCGATCCTCCAAAACTGGTTCCGGCGACGGCGATCTTGGCGATCGGAAGCCTCACCGTCGCAGGAGTGATCGCGGGACTTTATCCCGCGCGCAAAGCGGCGATGCTGCAGCCCGTGGAAGCGCTGCGGCAAGAGTAACGGACGAATGAAGAATGTGTTTTGAAAGGGCGCGGCTTCGAGTCGCGCCGTGAGGCGGCACATACCAATAGCGGCTTTAGCCGCTGAGGTNTATTTGGCCCGCAATAGGAATTAAAAATTATGTTCCGCGATTTATTGCAGGAAGCTTACGAAGCGATGCGCCACAATCGGCGACGCACTGCGCTTACCATGCTTGGTATGGCATGGGGCATCGCAACTGTAGTGATGCTGCTGGCATACGGCGACGGTTTTGGAAAGGCCTGCGAAGCCATCTTCGCCAATTTCGGCACGAAGCTGATGATTCTGGTCCCCGGCCGCAGTTCCATGCANGCGGGCGGTCANAAAGCAGGAATGCAGNTTCGCTTCACTCTGGATGATGTGGATACGCTTACCACCAATCTTCCCCAAATCACTCACATCACTCCTGAAGTGGACAAGCAGGCGAACATTCAGTTCGACACCCGAACCTACACCTTTGACGTTACCGGCGATTATCCCAACGTGGATTCGGTCCGCGCTCTGAAACTTGCATCGGGACGCTTTTACAACCTGCAGGACGAGATGCAACACGCGCGCGTCACCGTCATCGGCTCACAAGCCAAGGAAAAACTTTTTTCCGGACGCGATGCGCTAGGCGAACGCATCCGCATTGACGGCCTCAGCTTCCAGGTAATTGGAGTCCTTGCTCCCAAGATGCAAGAAGGCGATGACGATATTAACCGCGTCGCTTACGTTCCATTCACCACCATGAGTGATTTGAAAGACACTCACTATCTCGATTCCATCTGGTTCAATTACGAGACCCCGGAATACGAAAGGCTGGAGCAGTCTGCCCGCGCGATCCTGGCGACCGAACATAAGTTCAATCCAACCGACCGCCGCGCCGTACGCGTGTTCAACCTGATGGAACAAGTGCATCAGTTCGAAGTCATCACCATCGGCCTGAAGATTCTTTTGGGCTTCATCGGCACGCTTACGCTCGGCATTGGCGGAGTGGGCCTGATGAATATCATGCTGGTTTCGGTGACGCAGCGCACTCGTGAGATTGGCGTAGAGAAAGCCCTGGGGGCCCGTCGCGGAGATATCCTGCTGCAGTTCCTGGCAGAAGCCCTTACCATCACCTTTATTGGCGGAGTATTGGGCGTGGTTCTCGCCTACGCAGTATCGCTTTCCGTGGGAAGGCTTACGCTTTATAGCGCGATGGCGACCAATGCGGAGTCCGGCGACATTCGTCTGATTATCGCGCCCAGCACGGTGATCATCGCCACACTGATTCTAACTGTGGTCGGACTGATCGGCGGCATGGTTCCTGCCCTCCGTGCTTCGCGCCTCGACCCCATCGAAGCACTGCGCTACGAATAGCTCCTTGAGCGAAACCGCGGCTCCAGTCAAGGGAAATGCCTGCCTGCGACATAAGTCTAACGGCAACCCCCACCAAAAGGCGTTCATCCAAGAGCTACTAAAATTCGAAGGATGGCCTCATGATGAAGATCGTTTTCGCCCCCCTCCTAGGCTTGACGCTTTCCGCCCTGATGTTGGCACAGGACAACTCCTCGGCGCCGATGTATCCTGCGGATCCACACCCCGCCCAAGCCCCGGCAACCGGGCAGGATGCAGCGCCTCAGCAGATGAACCAGAATACCGGGCAGAACGATCAAATGCCGGTGTTCCGCGTGAACGTGTATGCGCGCACCGCCAAGGCGGTCAATTACCGCCACCGCGGCGGCTCTACAATGGTCGATTTCAGGGGCACCGAACTCATGCCCGAAATTGCAGGTCATGCCAAAGTAGACGGCAAGGCCGGGCGGCTGGCCATCAATGCTGAACTCACCCACATGCGCCCAGCGACGGCTCTTGGGGGGCAGTATCTGACCTATGTATTGTGGGCCATTACTCCCGAAGGCCGCGCGGTGAACTTAGGCGAAGTTCTGCCGGGGGATGACGGCAAAGACAAGATCGACGTCACCACCGATCTGCAGGCCTTTGGCATGATCGTAACCGCCGAGCCCTACTACGCTGTCACCCATCCCAGCAACAAGGTTGTGGCGGAGAACATTCTTCGCCAGGAGACTAAGGGATTTGAAGAACCCATCGACGCCAAGTTTGACGTGCTCGAGGGAGGGCAGTACACCATCGACGTTCCTGCCGACCAACTTCCCTCCACACAAGCGGATGCCCGAGCTCCACTGGATTTGCTCGAAGCCCGCAACGCCGTGGCTATCGCGAAAGCTGCCGGAGCCAAGCAATATGCGGCCGACAGCCTGGCGAAAGCTGAAGACATGTTGCAACGCGCCGAAGATTACCTGCAGCGCAAGCAGGGACGTACTCCCATCGGGACGGCTGCTCGCGGTGCCACTCAGATGGCGGAAGACGCGCGCGTTATAACGCTGCGCCGCAAAGAACAGGCGCGCCTGGACGCTGAAAGACGTGCCACGCAGGAGGCGCAGGAAAAGGCCGAAGCAGACGCCCGTGCAGCTCAGGAGCGGGAGGCGCAGGCCCAGGCTCGATCCGATGAAGATGCCCGCCGCCGCGCCCAAGCAGAGGAGGCCCAAGCCGAAGCAGAGCGTCAACAGGCGGCATCCCGTGCCCAACAGGAACAAGCTCTGGCCGACGCAGAAGCCGCGCGTCAATCTGCGGAGGACGCCGCTCGCCGAAAAGAGGAAGCCGAACGCCAGGCGCAGGAAGCGACACTGAAGAGTCAGGAATCGGAACGCCAAAGACAAGAAGCTGTTCAGCAGAAAGAAGAAATGCGTGCCCGGCTGTTGGCGCAGTTGAATCAGGTATTGCAGACCCGAGATACAGCTCGTGGATTGATCGTCAGCATGCCCGATGTGCTTTTCGATTTCAATAAGCACACGCTCAAACCTGAGGCCCGCGAGCGTCTGGCAAGGGTTTCAGGAATTGTGCTGGCGTATCCCGACTTGAAACTGCAGATTGGGGGCTATACCGATTCCATCGGCAGTGAAGAATACAATCAGACGCTTTCCGAAAAGCGGGCCGAGGCCGTGCGCGACTACCTGGTCGGCTCGGGGGTCTCGATGAACAACGTCGCGGCACAAGGTATGGGCAAATCCGATCCAGTCGCCGATAACGGCACGGCGGCAGGCCGCAAACTGAACCGCCGAGTCGAGATGATCGTTTCTGGCGACGTGATTGGCAACCAACTCACTCCAGGAGCACAGGGTAGCAACCAGGGAAGCATGCCAACCAACCCGCAATAAGGCATGGACGATTGGTCTGAGGGTTCGAGTCGCAGGGATTTGGTGGCGGCGCGTGGACTCGAACCACGGACCTACGGATTATGAGACCGTCGCTCTAGCCACCTGAGCTACGCCGCCACTGTTAAGAAAGCCACGTGATATCAGAGCGATCCGGCGAAGCGATCCATCCCCTTTACGGAAGATTCCAGAAACCCGGACGGCGGGACGCTTGCCTTACGATAAGACGCGCTACCCCAAGTATAGAACAATTGGACGAAAACACGGAATGCCTGCGCTCCCCTTTCACTGAGTTCCGAGCAGTTCTGGGAGATGGCGGTAATCGCAGGTCAGCGCACAAAATAACGGCGAAGGTGAAGACGACGAACCGCAGCCAGTCGCTGTCCGTTACTGCTCAGGCCTGTTCGTCTTTCAGAGCGATGAACATGGTGCGCGCGATGATTTGCAGGTCCAACGCGAGACTCCAATTCTGAATGTAGTAGAGATCGTGCTGTAGCCGCTCAGAGATGGAAGTGTCGCCGCGAAGGCCATTGACCTGCGCCCAGCCGGTAATACCGACCTTGCAGTTGTGCCTCATGTTGTATCTCTGAATGTCATTGCGGAACTTCGCTACAAAATACGGCCGTTCCGGACGCGGCCCCACGAGGCTCATCTCTCCTCGAATAACGTTAAAAAGTTGAGGCAGTTCATCGAGGCTGAATTTGCGAAGCAAGGAGCCAATAGCGGTGCATCGCGGATCGTGTCTGGTCGTCCAAATGGTGTCGCTTTCCTCGGTGCTGCTGCAATGCATGGTGCGGAACTTTAATAGAGTGAAATGCCTTCCATGACGCCCGACCCGCTCCTGCAGAAACAAAACCGGACCCGCAGAGCTCACTTTCACGAGAATCGCGATCACGACGAATAAAGGGCTCAAGAAGATGACGCCGAGAGTGGCAAAAACCAGGTCCAAGGTCCGTTTCAGAACGGTGTAAGCAAAGCTTTCCACCGGAGAAATGGCCAGGTTCATCATCTGCATGCGGCCGACCTGGAATAGCCTTTCGCGCACCGATACCCGCGGCCCCAGGTCCAAGATCGCCCGCACGGGTTTCCCCAGATTCTGCAGACTGTCGAGGACCGCGGAAACCTGCAGGAAGCGGTTGGCTGGTATAGCCACCACCACTTCATCGAAACTCAGCGCATCCATATTCAAAGGATCGGAAGCACTAATCACAGGCGCGTCTTTCACCATCACAGCTTGCCCGGGAAGTTGCACATAAGCTTGTATTTCGCATCGGAAGAACGGAATGCGTTGCAATAGCCGGACGCTTCTTCGCGCATACTGGTCGGTTCCGACGACCAGTATCTTCTCGCATTTGCGGGGCCAGGTTGACGATGCCGAACTGAGGCGAAAGACATTTCTTGCTGCCACCACGCAAGCAAACAAGATGGCGTTGCTGAGAACGATAAAGATACGCGATATGACTAATTGCCTGACGAAAACAAGAAGGGCGGTCTGCAGACAAAGGGTAACGACGGACGCGAAAAATGCAGCGCGGATGCCGGTATATTCCCAAAACAAGTCAGAGACGGATGAAAGTTTGTAGTAGTTGGCGGCGAGAATCCAAACAACTTCCGTAAAGAGCAGCAGCACCAGGTAATACTGCGGGACAACGCTGTCGACGTAAGGCAGCCACGCGTTTCCGAACTTTAGGTACGCCGCCAAGCTGAAGCCGAACAAGGGGAGAAGGTAGACAAGAATGCGCAACAGAAAGTTATAGTAGTAAACTCGTGACATCATTTACTGCTCCTTCAATGTTACGTTTTGCGCCAAACTGGGCCCCCACTCAGTCTCAGCACAGTTCGCTACTCGCTTGCCCGTTAGTACTATCGACCGCCCATCCGATACCGTGAACCCGAAAGCTTCATGCAAGTCGCGCGGTCCCAACTATTTGCCAGAGTTAAGCTTGACAGCTCATTTTTCAATGCTGCACCGTGCCTACCAGCGACGGAGGTTCTCTCAAGGCGCTTAAAATTCCCGCTTCGGAACTCTCCAACTGTTTGGTGCGAACGTCTATATTTGCCCAATAGAACAGCCCTCGATTTTGTTCTGGCGCCAGCGCCAGGATCTTCATCTGTGGATAGCGTCCGACCAGGAAACCGCACTGTGTAATATGCGAGTCAGAATCGTCGAGCGCGAGAATCAAAACATCAGGCTGCGCTTCTTCTATGGTTGCTGAAAGCTCACTCTCGTTCTGTACTTCACCAATCACCTCAATATCAGGCTGATCAGCGAGCACCGCTAATACAAGCTCCCGCATGAGTCGCGGGCTATTGGCAACTAGAACTCGGACTCGCTTTTCAAACATGACACTCTCGTACAGGAGTTGTATCTGTTTACACAGACTTACGCAAGATTCAATTTGGTACTCCGGTAACTTCCGGATGGCCTGACGGGGCTGACCCGAGAGGGGATGCTTTCGGTACTAATGCGGGTACTAATATAAGTACCAAGCAAGTACCGGCTAGGGCAGTTCCCGAAGGACAGTGACCGCGACTTGCGATTTGCGCGCTAACTAAAAATGAAGATGTATTTGCAGCCCATTGGGTCTATGAAAACTTTCTAATCGGAGGGGTTTTTCTGAAGGAACCGCGACGTGAACGCCAGTCCCTGAGAGGAATGCCCATTCGGGGCAATGATCAACCTCCTTAGGGACAAGAACAGTTCGAGGGCGAACACTCCAAAGAGGTCCTAAGCGTTACTAGTTTGCACCGTTTTGTCCGCGCTATACTCAAATGTTACAGGACTGTATCGGATACTTCATGATGCGTAGTGCGCCCTTTTGGAATTTGACCTTACTTCTTGCAATTCTGCCCACTGCGGGCTGCGTGCTTCGCACGCGGCCGGTAGAGGAGAAATATTCCAAAGTTCCCCTGCGGGAATCGACCCAGGCGGGATTAATTGACAGCATCAACCACCAGGCTCAGAAAATTCAGTCGCTGCAGGCGACGGTCGACATCGACACATCCGCGGGTGGAGCAAAAAAGGGACACGTTACTGATTATAAGGAGATTCGCGGCTACGTTCTGGCGCGCAAGCCGGCGATGCTTCACATGATTGGATTGCTCCCGATTGTGCGGACCACGGCTTTCGATATGGTCAGCGATGGGCAGCAATTTAAGTTGTGGATTCCTCCGAAGAATCGTTTTGTCGTCGGGCGGAACGACGTGGATAGCCCCAACCCCGACCAACCCATGGACAATATTCGCCCGCAAAACATTTTTGACGCTCTGCTGATCCGGCCCATCGACACTGAATCCGAGATCGCGGTGCTGGAGAACAGCTACGAGATCTTGCACGACTCCAAGGGGAATCGGGTCCTCCAGGACGACTATGAGTTGGTGGTGATTCGCAAAGACGAGCAAGGGTGGATACTGGCGCGCAAGATCGTTTTCAGCCGGACCGATTTGCAGCCCCATCGTCAGTATATTTATGACGCGCGGGGCAATCTCATAACCGACGCCCGTTACGCAAATTACAAGGAATACGACGGCATCAACTTTCCTTCGCGCATTGAAATCGCCCGACCGCAAGAGGAGTACGACATTACTCTGAATGTACTGAAGCTGGAAATGAACAAGCCTTTGCGCGACGATCAGTTTGCTCTGGAGCAGCCGCCGGGAGCCGAGGTGGTGCATTTGGACAAGCCGCAATCGAGCGGTCACGCCGCTCTCAGACAGTAGAAACGAGCAGTAATCATGCTGGTTTGTCTTTCTTAAATCCATGATGAACAAAATGATTGTCGCCAATCTGGTGCACCGGCCGATCCGGTCGCTGATCAGCATCGTGGCGATTGCGCTCGAAGTAGCGCTCATCCTGCTGATTGCGGGCCTGTGCTACGGCATCATGAACGATTCGAAGACCCGCACCGCAGGCATTGGCGCGGACGTAATTGTGCAGCCACCTGGGTCGTCGAATTTGGCCGGCATCAGCGGGGCGCCGGTCCCGATTAAAGTTGGGGACATTCTGCGCCGGCTGCCGCACGTGAAGGTGGTGAGTCCCGTGATCTGGCAGCTTTCGACGGCGGGAACGCTGGAAGTGATTGATGGAATCGATCTGCCCAGCTTCGAAGCTTTAGGCGGTCGGTTTCAGTATGTGGCTGGCGGACCATTTCAAGGTCCGAATGACGTTTTGGTGGACGACTACATTGCGCGCCAAAAGAACGTGAAAGTGGGCAGCACAATGGAGATTCTGAACCATCCTTTTCGGGTGGCCGGAATCGTGGAGAATGGTCGCGGCGCGCGAAAATTCCTTCCTATCTCTACGCTGCAAGAGCTGATTGGGGCGAAGGACAAGGCTTCGGTTTTCTATGTGAAGCTAGACGATCCTGCCAATGCCGACGCTGTAGTTAAAGAAGTGAAGGGCCAGCCGGGCATGGAGAAATACTCCGTGCAATCGACGGAGGAATATCTCAGCATGATGACCCCCAGCAGCCTGCCAGGGTTTAAGCCGTTCATCGGCGTAGTGATTGGAGTCAGCCTGATCATCGGCTTCCTGGTCATTTTTCAGTCGATGTATGCGGCGGTGATGGAGCGCACGCGGGAGATCGGAATTTTGAAGGCGATCGGCGCGTCCAAGTTCTATATAGTGAATGCGATTTTGCGCGAGACGGGATTGCTAGCTCTGGTCGGCATCGCGCTGGGCATAGGTTTTAGCTTTGCTGCCAGTTGGGCCATCCGGCATCGCTTTCCTCTGGTGCAGGTCGTGGTCACCAGCGATTGGGTGGTTCGCGCCATGTTGGTTGCCGTGGTCGGAGCGATCGCCGGGGCATTGTATCCAGCGTTCAAGGCGGCGGGGAAAGACCCTATTGACGCCCTCGCTTACGAGTGAAACAGTCAAACTAAAGCTGCCCCCAGCTTTAGGAGGTAAGTAAGTGTCCAGCGTATTATCTCCGGGGACCCAAGCCCCAGACTTCACCCTCTCGGTAACTCCCGATCAAAAATTATCCCTTCGCGATTTGCGCGGCAAACCGGTCGTGCTAGCCTTCTATCCCGCCGATTGGAGTCCGGTATGCGGCGACCAGATGACGCTCTACAACGAGGTTCTCCCCGAGTTTCAGAAGTATAAAGCTGAAGTTCTCGGAATCTCCGTTGACGGCGCATGGTGTCACGCCGCATTTGCGAAACATCAACATTTGCACTTCCCTTTGCTCTCCGACTTTGAGCCGAAGGGCGCGGTGGCGAGGACCTACGGCGCGTACCGCCAGAAAGATGGTTTCTGCGAACGCGCACTGTTTGTGATCGACGAAAATGGCGTGATTTTTTGGAGTTACTGTTCGCCTGTCGCCGTTAACCCCGGTGCCGACGGCATTCTGGAGGCCCTGGAGAATATGAAAGGAAAGAGGCAGAGTCATGACAAAGTTGACAGTACCCGTCGGGCCAGCTGACCACGCCCTCGGCGATAAGCACGCGCCCGTAACCCTGGTTGAATACGGCGACTACCAGTGTCCACATTGCGGACACGCGCACTTGATCGTGAAGGCGCTAAGAAAGCATTTCGGCAAGCAACTGAGGTTTGTGTACCGGCATTTCCCGCTGACTCAGATCCATCCTATGGCGGAGCCTGCAGCCGAAGCGGCCGAGTTCGCGAGTGCCCACGAGCGTTTTTGGGAGATGCACGACGCCATCTTTGAAAATCAGGAGAGCCTTGGCCTCCCGCTGCTTGCGGATTTGGCCCGAGATCTGGGACTGTCTTCCCAAGACCTGGTTGGCGCTCTCGAAAGCCACGAGTTCCTGCCGAAGATCAAAGAAGACTTCATGGGCGGGGTGCGCAGCGGTGTGAATGGCACTCCGACCTTTTTTATTGACGGATACCGCTATGAAGGGCTGTACGAGTTTGAGAATCTCGTCGAGGCCATTAATGCAGAACTGGGGAACTCGAAGATTGAGCACCGGCGGGCTGGTTGATGGGCGGGGCTTTCCGGTTCTTGCCTGCGCCGATTGTGTCGACGCTGCATGCATACACCAGGGTTCCTCGTTTCACTCGGGATGACACCTTGTAAGTCATTATTCTCCGGACCGGCGGGCTTCAATCTGAGTTCGGTGACTTTAGCTCTCCGAATGTCCAACTAAGCTGCTGGGTGGTGGTCAGGTTCCCGTGACTCGGGCACAACTGCCGAAACTGCGCCGATCGCGAGGCCCCGGACGATTGACTTGCCGAACGCGGCAACCTAACATGCACTCGTCCAGGGGAAGGTAGGCATGCGGGCGTCAGAGTTTCCAACCAAAATAAATTTATTCTTCCGCACTGAAACCGGCAAGATGGTAGGCCGACCTGCTGGGATTCTCATGCGTCGAGTCGGCGCCGCGTTGGTCTTTTTTTTGCTTGGCGTGTTTCTGCTTGGCGTGGACCCTCCGCCTTCGAAGGCCGCGGCATTGCCTGACAAGGCGACGGAGCGACTGGTTGCGGTCGGCGACGTCCACGGTGATTTCGATGATTTCTGCCTCATTCTCAAGCGCACAGGCCTGGTGGATGACCAAAATCATTGGACTGGCGGAAACGCTACGTTGGTTCAAACTGGGGATCTCGTCGATCGGGGTCCCAAAGGCCTTGAAGCGATGGACCTGCTCATGAGCCTCGAGAAAGAAGCCGCAACAAACGGAGGGCGGGTCGTACCCTTGCTTGGCAATCACGAGGTAATGAACATTCTGGGCGACCTTCGCTATGTCACGCCGAAGAACTACGCTGCATTCGCGGACAGCGACTCCGAAAAGCGCCGCACAGCCGCGTACCAGGAATATGCGGCTTGGTACGCGAACCGCGCGAAACAGTTGGCCACCATCAAACAACCCGCGTTGCCTGCCAAGGAAGACGGGTGGATGGCAGAACATCCTGCCGGCTTTCTGGAATATCGCGCAGCCTTCAGTCCTAATGGAAAATACGGGAAGTGGGTTCGACACCATGCCGTCGTAGTCGAGATCAGTGGGGTCATTTTTTTGCACGGTGGAATCTCTCCCAATTTGATTTCCCTGCAACTTGAAAAAATAAATTCGCAAGTACGGGAAGAAATCGGAGAATTCGACAAGACAAAGCAGGATTTGGTGTCGCGTAAGGTGATTTTGCCGTTTTTCACCATCCGAGAAATTGCCGTTGCTGTGCAGTTGGAACTGATGGCAGAGCGCGCTTCGGAAACACCGCCTGACGCGGAGTACCACAACCGACTGGTCCGGCTTCTCGGCTTCAATAATTGGCTTTGCATGCGGGACGACGGCCCTTTATGGTTTCGTGGCTACGACCAATGGAGCGACGAAGAAGGTGACCAGCAAATTGACAAAGTTTTGGCCCCCTACAATGCATCCCACATTGTCGTCGCCCACACCGTCCAGAAGATGGGACATATTCGGAGCCGCTTCGGCGGGAAAGTTTTCCTGATTGACACCGGAATGCTTTCAACGTATTGGCAGGGGGGACGAGCGTCCGCGCTCGAAATCCACCCGGACGGCAAATTCACAGCTCAATACTTGGACGGACGGGACGTGCTATTGGAGGAAAAACATCCTGTTTCTGCGGGGAAAGCGAATTGACGTCAGCCGGATAACGAATTCGGGCAAGGGTTGATAACATGAACCGCTGGCTTGAACGGGCGCTGAGTATATATCCCGGAGACTTAGGTCGCGGCGCCCCCCCAAGCGCCTGTCTGTTTCTCACCATCAGCGCTTATGTCATCGGCAAAGTTGCCCGCGACGCCTTGTTTCTCACGCAATTTTCGGCTGTCCAATTGCCCTATGCCGACATCGCCAGCGGCGTCCTGGTTGGTTTCGTTGTTGCCCTCTACTTGCAAGTGGGGCGCCGAACCTCGCTGAGCAATTTGCTGGTGGGGAGTCCGTTATTCTTTTCGGCCTCCTGCGCGCTGTTCTGGTTCCTGGCTCACTATTCGCGTCCCGCCTGGCTTTATCCGGTCTTCTATGTTTGGGTGGGCATGTTCGGAGTTCTGGCTCCGACGCAGGTCTGGACCCTGGCGAATTATCTGCTGACTACCCGCGAAGCGAAACGCATCTTTGGCATGGTGGGCGGAGGCGCGATCGCGGGCTGGATTTTCGGCGGCTACCTGTCACAAATTGTCGCCAAAGCCTTTGGCACCGAAAGTCTACTGCTCGCCATGGCGGTTCTTCTGATAATTTGTTCCGCGCTCATGGCGGTTGTCTCTAGAGGGGGCACACTTCGCCTTGATCCAGCGAACGATCCAACTTCAGGCATCTCGGGAACTGGCCAAAAAGATCTGCGGGAGAGCGTACGCTCGCTTGTTTCTTCGCCTTACCTCCGCGCCATCGCTGCCGTCATCTGCATTTCGTCGTTCGCGACCACGATTACAGGCTGGCAATTCAAGGCTCTCGCCAAGCAGTTTTCCGTGGGTAAAGACGCGATGGCGATTTTCTTCGGCGATTTTTATTTTTACGCCGGCGTCCTGGCATTGTTGTTTCAGTTACTGCTTACCACGCGGCTGCTGCGCCGGTTTGGCATCGGCCCCATGCTCTTCGTTCTTCCCCTGATAGTTTTGGCTGGCTCAGCCGGCCTGCTTGTTTGGGGAACGATCGCTGCCGCTTTGTTTCTGAAGGGTGGCGATCAAGTCCTGCGGTATTCCATTGACCGCTCCACGATCGAATTGCTTTATTTGCCCCTACCAAACCGGGTGAAACTGCAGGCAAAGTGGTTTATTGATACGGTTGTATGGCGCATAGGAGATGGCCTGGCGGGGGTCATCGTTCTTATCTTCGCCGCACGGTTCGGCTGGACGCCGCAGCAAATCAGCTGGATTGCCATACTCCTCGTTCTGGGCTGGCTCGCCGCCGTTTATGTCGCGGGGAAGCAGTACGTCATCGTGTTGCAGGAGTCCATCAGCCAGCATCGGCTCGACGCCGAACAGGTATCTACACTCGCCCTCGATCGCTCCACCGCCGACTTGCTGGCGAAAACAATTCTCACCTCTGATTCAAAGGAGATCTTGTACGCTCTCAGCCTCTTCGAGGTAGAACGCCAGCTCGCGCCTCACCCCGTAATCCGTGGTCTTCTCACCCATCCTTCTCCCGAAGTGCGCCAGAAGGCTATCTCGATTCTCTCGGAGATTGGAGACAAGTCCGTGCGGCCATCGATCGAAGGGCTGCTGAAGGATACAGATTCCGGGGTGCGAACCGAAGCGATGCTCTATCTGGTTTATCACGCGCATGTGGACCCACTTACCCTGCTTTCGGAAATCGGCGACTGCGCTGATTTTTCGGTCCGGTCGGCGGTTGCTGCCTATCTTGCGCGTCCCGGGGAAGCTCAAAGCATCGAAACGGCTCGGCAAATCCTTACGGAAATGTGCCGTGAAAGCAGCGAAGAAGGCCAGCGCACCCGTCTGGAACTAGCCCGCCTGCTCGGCGAACTGCCGGATTCCTTTGATCCCTTGCTGGCCACGCTTCTGTGCGATCCTGCTGCTCCGGTAGTGCGCGAAGCCATCCGCTCGGCGGGGGCGCTGCGGAAAGTCTCGCTCGCTGCGATTTTGTTGGAACTCGTTTCCAGACCCGAATTCTCAAGCGACGCCGCTCAGGCCTTAGCCAAATTGGGTGACGAGGTTGTCGCTCTGTTGGGGAGGCACCTCGGCGATTCTTCCTCGCCCATTGACAGCCGGCGGGCGATTCCGCCCATTCTGGTAAGGATCGGTACGCCAGACGCCACTCGGGCGATATTAGACAATCTACTTGAGCGCGACCCAGCGCTTCGCTTTCAAATGATCAGCGCCCTAAACAAAATTCACCGAGTGCACCCGGAGATCGCAGTGGACATGCAATTGGTGGAAACCGTACTGGCAGCGGAAATCATGGGGCACTATCGCTCTTACCAAATACAGGAAGCTCTTTGCCTTGCTGACGACGCCGATGAACCCGTTATGCACGCTCTCCGCGAATCGATTCGACAGGAACTGGAAAGGATCTTCCGCCTCCTCGGACTCTTGTATCCAAATCTGGATTTGCACTCGGTTTATTTTGGATTGCAATCGAAGAATGCGATCATCTATGACAACGCGCTGGAGTTTCTCGAAAATGTCCTTAAATCACAATTGCGCGCCACTTTAGTGCCGCTATTAGACGGTAAGGTGAGTCCCAGGCAGAGAGCTGCAATCGCCGATCGTTTTGTGCGCGCAAAGGTAGGAAATCGCGAGCAGGCCGTTGCCGGACTGCTCGCCAGCGATGATCCGTGGCTAAAATCCTGCGGAGCCTATGCCATTGGAACGTTTGCGATCAAATCTTTGGAAGAGGAATTAGGACCGTGCCTGGAGCACCCGGACCCTCTCTTGCGCGAGACGGCTCGGGTCGCCAAAAGTCGTCTACAGGCTCTCGCCTCGGGCTCTTGACCCTTCCCGGCCGAACGCCGATTCCACATACTCCGGAGCGGTGCCGATTGGAAAAGGCTGGCGCTTCTGCGCCGTCGGCAGAGCTCCGGAACATGACTTCGTGGTCGGGTTTATCGAGGAAGCCTCAGGTCGATTCGCGTAGCGTGCAGCACGCCCTTGTCATCCACATTGCCCACCAAAATCACAAATGAGTTTTGCTTGAACTCGTCCTTCTGCGCGGGCTTCCCCTGCTTCGTCCACTCGGTAGAACTGTCGTAGGCAACCTTCCTCGAGTCGTTCGACGGGGCGGGACCGCCATGGATGTCGATCATCGAATGTTCTTTATCAATTCTGATGACGTGACCCTGCCACTTCGTCTCTTTTGCCGAAGCTTGCGTATCTTTCGCTCCGGCCGCAGCCTGCTGGGCTGCAGCAGGTAGGGTGCTGAAAACCGCTGCCGCAAGCATTAGTGAAAACAAAGTTACCGGCACTCTCATCGCATCCTCCAGGATGAAAAGTTTAACGGCTGATGGATTGGAATCCCCTGCGAGAGGGTAGTCCCGTGGCAGAGAATAGTAAAGAACAATTTGCCCCACCGCTCGGGCTAATGTCCGCACCCCCCGAAGAAAATGGAGTTGTTTCCAGGCGGGGGCTTGCGGTACAGTGTAGGACGATTTAGGAGGGCCCCTCCATGCGAGAATCGCTCCGGTCCTTGACTCGATCGCTCACTAGCGTTCTGACTTGCATCATTATTCCGTTGTCCGCGTCTGGTGTAGACGACGCCGTACTGACAAAAGAACAGATCAAGGTGTTCCTCCAGACTGCCCCAGTCATCAACAAAAAAGCCTCGAGCAAGGGAGTGACTCATCCCTGGCGGCTCACCCTGAGTGACGGCACCATCACGCACGATGCCTCTTTCCAGCCTATCGACGAGCACAAACCTGAGATGAAGCTCGAAAGCGGAAAGGTTGAATTCGGGTTCGTCGATTCCTACAAATACAACATTGCAGCCTACCAACTGTCCGAACTTATCGGCCTGGACGACATGCTGCCGGTTTACGTAGAGCGCAAATGGGAAGGTAAGACCGGTTCGCTCAGCTGGTGGCTCCCGGTCAAGATGGATGAAGCGGATCGAGTGGCGAAAAAGATTGTGGCTCCCGATACCGATAAATGGAACAAGCAGATGTACCGCATCCGGGTTTTTGACGAACTTGTCTACGATACCGATCCCAACCTCACCAACGTGCTGATCGGCGAAGACTGGACCGTATGGCGCATCGATTTCAGCCGCGCCTTCCGCACGAGCAAGGATGTGCGCGACCCAAAGGATCTCGTGAAATGCGACCGCCAGCTCTTCGAAAAACTGAAAGCTCTAAAGGCCGATGAGCTGGCAGAAAAAACCAAACGCTATCTGACCAAAGCTGAAGTGAACGGCGTCATGGCCCGCCGCGACAAAATCGTCGCTACCTTCCAGACCCTCATCGCCGAAAAAGGCGAGAACCAAGTCCTCTACTAGCGGGTGATGTCGGCTACGCGGGACTAACGGTTACCTTCGCGAACTCTGCGTTGACAATCTCTTACGGCCTACGGTATCTTTAAAGCTTTGGGAAGTCTCGCGGTTGCCCGCCTGATGGTCTGGCGTCCTCGCCGGGGAATCAACGAGCGGTCTTCTTTCGCAATCTTTTTATTCTGGGAGAGTTCAGATGTCTACCTATTTCCCCAAACCGGGGGAAATTGTGCGCAAGTGGTACGTCGTGGATGCCGATGGGCAGACGCTCGGGCGTCTGGCCTCGCAGGTGGCGCGCATCCTTATGGGCAAAGAGAATCCGCAATACACGCCTTTTCTTGATACTGGCGATCACGTGATTGTGGTGAATGCGGAGAAGATTCGGACCACCGGCATGAAGTCGGAGCAGAAGCAGTATCACCACTACACTGGCTATCCGGGCGGGCTGCGCACGGAAGATTATCGCAAGCGTTTGGCACGCAAGCCGGAGCAGATTATTGAAGACGCGGTGCGGCGCATGCTGCCGAAGAACAAGCTGGCGGCGCACATGTTCTCGAAGTTGAATGTGTACAAGGGCGACAAGCACCCGCACGAGGCGCAGAAGCCACAGGATTGGAAGTTGGAAGCGCGGGCGTATTCGCCTTCTGGCGTTAAGGTCTGAGAAGATTAAGATCCTTCGCTCCGCCTGAAGAACGGCCGCGCTCAGGATGACAAGGCACGTTTAGATTTCAAAAGATCAAAGGCTCGCTTCTGGGGATTCAAGCTAGAAGCTAAGAGCTAGGAGCTAGAAGCTAAATGGCAGAATTGGTTCAGTATTACGGAACGGGACGTCGGAAGCGGGCGATTGCGCGTGTTTATCTGCGTCCAGGCAGCGGCGATTTCAAAGTGAACGGTCGCGCGTTCGAAGAGTATTTCGTGACCCCAGCGCAGCGCTCGGCGGCTAAAGCGCCTTTGGCCTCGACCGATTCGGTCGCGTCGTTCAATATTGTCGCCAGCGTATTAGGCGGTGGCGTACGCGGACAAGCCGATGCAGTGAAGCTCGGCATTGCGCGCGCGTTGATGCAGTTCAACGCGGAACTTCGCCCCAAGCTGAAATCCGAGGGCCTGGTGACTCGCGATTCGCGCGGCAAGGAACGGAAGAAGTACGGCCAGAAGGGCGCGCGTAAGCGCTTCCAGTTCAGCAAGCGGTAAGGCTGGTGGCGAGGAAACCAAGGTTCCTCGCTGCGCTCGGAATGACAAGGTCATATCGAGACAAGGCTTTTGATTTGGCTAGAAGCTAAGAGCCAGAAGCTAATAGCTGNTGTAGATGTTCAATTCTTCCTGTGCCTCGCGGCGCGGGGCAGGGAATGGCAATCNGGAGCGGAACGTACGCAATGGATGCAGACTGAATAAGGAGGTTCATTGGCTACTATCACCATGAAGGAGTTGCTCGAAGCGGGTGTTCACTTCGGGCACCAGACCAAGCGCTGGAATCCCAAGATGAAGGAATACATCTTCGGCGAGCGCAACGGGATTTACATCATCGATTTGCAGAAGACGCTGAAAATGTTCAAAGAGGCGTCGAAGTTTGTCCAGGAACTGGCGGCCGACGGCAAGATTGTGCTATTCGTGGGAACTAAGCGCCAGGCGCAGGACGCCATCGCCGAAGAGGCCACAAAGTGCGGCGGCTTCTACATTAACCAGCGCTGGCTGGGCGGTCTGCTCACCAACTGGGTTACGGTACAGAAGTCAGTGAAGCGTCTGAAAGAACTCGATGAGATGGCCACGGATGGCCGCTACGAGCTGCTGCCGAAAAAAGAAGTCATCAAGCTGGAACGCGAGCGTAAGCACTTGCAGGCCAATCTGGCGGGCATCAAGAACATGAGCCGGTTGCCGGATGCGATTTTTGTGATCGACTCCAACAAGGAACAGATCGCCGTGCGTGAAGCCCGCAAGCTGGGCATTCCGGTAGTCGCGGTTGTCGATACGAACTGCGATCCCAGCGAAGTGGATTATGTAATTCCGGGCAACGATGATGCGTTGCGTGCGATTCGACTGTTTACTTCGAAGATTTCTGAGTCGATCGCCGAGGGCGCGCAGTTGATGACCGACAAGCAGGTCGCGGATATGACCGCGGCCACCGAGCAGGCGCAGGCTCGGGAAGCGCAACAGGCGGAAGATGCCGCGGCAGCGCTTGAACTTCGCGCCCAGGAAGCTGCGGCCGCGGCGGACACCGCTGACATTGGCGAAGACATCAGCATGGAAGAAGTGCTGGGGCCGGGAACGCACAAGAAGCCGGTAGCCAACGAAGACGACGTCGAAGTGCCGAAGGTGGAGAGCCAGACGGTTTAGAAACGTGGCGCGTTGTTAGGCGAAGCTTTGAAAGGGCACGGCTTCAGCCGCGCCGCTGAGAGCCTACCAAGGATTCGGGCTTTAGCCCCTGAGGGAACTCTCAAGCGAGCACAAACCGGGCGTATGACACCAGACCCGCGCGGGTCGTCCGGCGCGGGTCAAAGTTTGTAAGGAGTAGTTTCCAGTTTCTAGTAGCGTGGTACTAGGAACATTCACGAGAACTCGAAACTGGAACCAGAAACTGGAAACCAATTCTATGAGCACTACTATGGCAAATATTTCTGCAGCGCAAGTGAAAGACCTTCGGGAAAAAACCGGGGCGCCGATGATGGATTGCAAACAGGCACTGACTGAAGCCAAGGGCGACATGGAGCAGGCGGTCGTGATCCTGCGCAAGAAAGGTGTTTCGGTTGCAGCCAAGAAAGCGACCCGTGTGACCAGCGAAGGCGCGGTAACCAGCTACATCCACGCCGGCGGCAAGATTGGCGTGCTGGTGGAAGTCAACTGCGAGAGCGATTTCGTGGCCCGCACCGACGACTTCAAAGAGTTGGTGCACGACATCGCCATGCACATCGCGGCCAGCGATCCGCGCTATGTCCGCAAGGAAGACGTGACTCCGGCTGACTTCGCTCGCGAAAAGGATATTTATCTCGCCAAGGCCGTCGCCTCCGGCAAGCCACAGCATATTGCTGAGAAAATGGTCGCCGGCATGATGGAAAAGTTCTACGAAGAAGTCTGTTTACTCGAGCAGCCTTTCATCAAAGACCAGACTGTCTCCATTGCTCAACTCATCGCGGCGAAGATTGGCAAGCTGGGCGAGAACATCAGCGTGCGCCGCTTCGCGCGCTTCAAGGTCGGTGATGCGGGCGAGACTGTCGCCGTCACAAAACCCACAGAACAAAAAGCAGAGTAACTTTCAGGCGCCCGAGAGGGCGCCTTTTTTGTGCTACGTTTAGAGCCA
>JGI12695J13573_1000027_pt1 | contig 23302 bp, 12 predicted proteins | sample BlaSpr_A8_OM2_M3_FD_13573 | JGI IMG/M metagenome (IMG submission 13573) | reverse complement strand
GGGCAAGGGGCCGTAGCGGCCACACCGATCCAAATGGCCCGAGCTATTGGCGCAATTGCTAGCGGAGGCCGGCTGGTGCGGCCCCACGTAACCAACCCCTCAGAGCTGCCACCGGGAGTAGTTCCTGCGCAAAGCGTCCCACAGGAGGCGACTGTTCCGATCGACCCCAAGAACTGGGAGATCATCACCGACGCAATGGCGGATGTGGTGAATCCGGGAGGAACAGCGGCGCTTTCGCATCTGCAGAATATCGATTTTGCCGGCAAGACCGGTAGCGCGCAAACCATCAGTAACGCCTTGAAGGCCAGGCTGGGAGCGGCCGGCAAGGCAAACTTCAAGGACAACGGTTGGTTTGTGGGAGTCGAGCCACGGCGCAACCCTGAAATCGTAGTGTGCACGCTGCTCGAGGAAGGCGAGCACGGATACTTGGCTGCCCGCACCGCGGCGAAGGTGATCAAAGCGTTCGTTGATAAGCAGCAACGGCAGCCCTCAAAGATGGCGAAGGGGCCGACGGGAAAAGGCGGCAAAGTTGAAGTCGGAGCGGTGTGGACGACGCCCGACTCCGATGGTGATGGCGACGAACAGAAATTGCAGAGCGGTCACTTCTTTGTGGAAGCTGCAAAGAAGGGGTTGGTAGTGGCTACGGCGGCGCCAGGGATGCAATGAGAGCGCGTTGGGGAATGAGGACGCCTTTTCGAGCCTGCGGCAATGTCGAGCTGAAAGGGGCCCTTCGACTCCGCATGACGGTTCGCCTTGCGAACCATCATGCTCCGCTCAGGGTGACAGTTTGAAACTGAGAACATGAGAACTTAGAACTGAGAACTGATGTCACGCTACGTTTCATTTCGCGATTTTGACTGGCTGTTGCTGATCTTCGTGCTGATGATCTGCTCGCTCGGAGTGATGGAGATCCAGAGCGCCACCCTGCATACCAAGTTTGCCGGCTCGCACATTCGGCAGATCTACTGGATATTGGGTGGTGTGGGCGCCATGTTTGTGATCAGTGCGGTGAACTATCAGGCATTATTGGACCAGATCCACTGGTTTTATATCGCGGCGGTCGCCTCCCTCATGGCAGTGTTGCTGCTGGGACAGAAATATCTGGGAGCGCGGCGCTGGATCAAGATGCCCGGCGGAAATCACTTTCAGCCTTCAGAGTGGGTAAAGCTGATCCTCATTCTGGCTGTGGCGAAATATTTTGCCGACTTGCGACACCGCGAACTTTCGTGGGCAGACTTCATAAAGGCCGGGGCAATCGTCGGTATTCCCATGCTGATGGTGCTGGCACAGCCTGATCTTGGCACAGCCCTGACTTATTTCCCGATCGCCGTTATGGGGGTGTTCCTGGGCGGAATGCATTGGAAACAAGGGCTCGTAGTCGTGCTGTTGGCTGCGGTCGGAATTGGCGCAGTCTTTTACACACCTCGAGTGCACGTTCTGAAGTCGTACCAGAAGCAGCGGTTGACTAGCTTTCTGGAGCCGGACGCCGATCCTCAGGGGTCGGGGTACCAAGTTACGCAATCCCTGATCGCGGTGGGTTCGGGAGGGCTGTGGGGCGGTAAAGGCTCGCAAACACACGGGGCTTTCCTGCCCGTCCCACAAACGGACTTCATTTTTGCGGCTTTCGCGGAAGAGCATGGATTCGTGGGCGCTCTGGGAGTTCTGCTGCTATACTTCATAGTGCTGATGCGTTTGACTCAGAACGCGCAAACGGCGCCCGACCGCGCTGGCACGTTCGTGGTGATGGGTGTGGTGGCTGTGCTTAGCTTCCATATNCTGGTCAATGTCGGCATGGTGGTCGGTTTTATGCCGGTCACTGGAATACCTTTGCCGCTGATGAGTTACGGCGGGTCTTCCGTGTTGTTCATGTTCCTGGCGCTGGGGATGGTAATGAACGTTCGTATGCGCCGTTTTGTGAATTGACCGGCTGAGCCGGTTAAGTAACAGATTTAATACCAGGTTCTTGAACCGGTTGACAGGAAGACAACAAAGCAGTCGCTGCGCCGATGGCGCAGCCTAAAAATATCGATCGCCCTCGCGTAAAGGGGGCATTTCACCGGCCAGTCGAGCAGTAGGAGGCCGGGCAGGATTGAAGCTATAAGGCTGCCGGCAGGGAAACGGCCCCCCGACCCGAAACGGTCTGAGAGTGCGGTCACAAACCCGGCGGCTAAAAAGCGAAAAGTGCAGAAGATACCCAAGCTTGTGCAGCGGACTCGGATGGGAAGAAACCTTCCCCGCCCCAGCCGTCCCCTATACGGGGCCAGTATCGCGACGCTCGATTCTCCCGTTTCCTTCCTCGTTCCGCCCCGGTGAAGCCCGTCCGATTCTCTTAAATGATCGGTGCGGGACCGGAGTGTCCATGAATAAAGAGTTATTTGTCTCTTCCACGCCCCACGAAACCAAGGTGGGCCTGGTGGAGGACGATCTGCTCGCGGAAATCTACCTCGAGCGCGAAAATGAATACACCCTCGCTGGGTCCATCTACAAAGGCCGCGTAACCCGCGTGCTGCCCGGCATGCAGTCCGCTTTCGTTGATATCGGACTGGAGCGCGACGCCTTCCTGTATGTTTCCGACTTTATGGAGTTGGAAGAGCACGACGAGGATGTCACCGACGTAGTACCTGCAAATCGCGGAGTAGAGGACATGCGCGTCCCTTCGCCGCACAGCGAAACGTTGCCCGCCGAACCGCAAGCGCATGGCGATGGTCATGCGGCAGACTCCATGACGGAGTTTGAGAACGAGGGCAGTTTTAACGAAACGCAGCAACGGTCGGAGACCCGGTTTTCGGAGGCGGCTGCGGACGGTCCAGAAGGTTCGAGCGGCGGGAGTTCACCCGACCGCGAGCGAGGCGGGTATCGCGGACGCCGCCGCCGCAGGGGCGGACGTCGGGACGGACGCGATCGAGCTTCTGAGCCGCGCATCGCTGCGGCTCCTAGCGAAATTATTGCCTCACCGGTTGCCGCCACCCCTCGGCCGCGGGAGTCAGGCAGATCACAATCGGGCGGCCCACCAGCGGGATATCAACCCATTCTGCTGCCAGGGGAGTCGATTTCCAAGTACCGGGGGTTGACGCCGACGTCTACGGTCCCGCAGCGTCCTTCGCAAGGCCGCGACGTGTACGCGACGGAACCATCGAATCCCTCGGTACCTGCATCTTCTCGTTTTCCGGATGACGAACCCATCTTCGCCAGCAATGTCCCCGCGTTTGAAGAGCCACACGAGCGGCATCAGGATTCCGGGCATGGGCAAGGCAGCTATGCAGAAACGCCGGCTGCCTCGGTATCTACTTCGACGGATTGGAACCAGGAATTTCGACTTCCTGAACCGGTGAGTGAAGCTCCGGTGGGGCACCAAACGGAAGCAAGATCGCAACAACAGTTTGTTGAAGAAGAAGAAATGGTCGAACCTCAATCGGCCGAGCCCCAGTCCGTTGAAACCAGATCCGAGCCTGGGAATCGAACGCGACATCAGGCTCACGAACCTGAGACACCTTCTTTTGCGGCGCCGGGAACGTTGGAAGAAGAAACCATCGACGAAGACGAAGCAGATACCGTCAGTTACGAACAGTCCTCCGATGAGGGATATGACGAATTCGAAGAGGAAACGCGCGCCGCAGGTCAAGGATTGGAAAGCGGACTGCCGCGTGAGTTTTCCGATGTCCGCGAAACTGTAGCCGAGATTCATATGTCGTCGCTGGCAGATTCCGGTGCGCCGCATCCCGAGGGCGCTGTGCCGGAAGGCGAAGAGGACACTGAGGAATTGGAACTGGAAGAGGCGCAAGCCGAAGCTGAGGCGATGCTGGATGCGGAAGCCGGAGGCAGCGGCACGGCAGAGCGTGCCGATGTTCGAGCTCCGGCGGCTACGGCTGGTTATACGCAGCGGGCGCCGCGTCCACGGCCCGGTTTCGATCGCCAGCGCGGCGGACGCCGCGGCGGCGGACGCCGCTTTCCGCGCCGCGAGCAGCGTGAGATTCCAAAGATCAGCGACTTGCTGAAGGAAGGCCAGGAAATCCTGGTGCAGATTGCGAAGGAACCGATCGGCAAAAAGGGCGCGCGCATCACCAGCCACATCGCGCTACCCGGGCGGTTTCTGGTTTATATGCCAACTGTGAACCACACCGGAGTCTCCCGCAAGATTGCCTCTGATGAAGAGCGGCAGCGTTTGAAGCGCATCGTCATGAGCGAACGCGACAACGGCCACGGCGGTTTCATCGTTCGCACCGCGGCCCAGAACGCGGGCGANGAGGAACTGCGGGCGGATATCCGGTTCCTGAAGGGCTTGTGGAACGATATTAAAACGAGAGCCGAAGCTTCCAAGCCGCCAGCGCTGATCTATCACGATCTCAACGTGGTAGAGCGCGTGCTGCGTGACCAGGTCACTTCCGATTTCTCCGTCATCTGGGTTGATACCGAGCCAGAGTACGAGCGCATTCTTCGTTTCTTCAATCGCTTCCAGCCGGGTCTGGTGAAGCGGGTGAAGCTTTACACCAAGGAGACGCCGCTGTTCGAGCAGTTCGGCCTGAAGGAAGAGATGGACAAGGCGCTCAAGTCGAAGGTGTGGCTGAAGAGCGGCGGCTACATCGTCATCAACCAGACTGAGGCGCTGGTCGCGATCGACATCAATACCGGCAAGTACGTGGGCAAAACATCGCGCCTCGAAGATACTATCGTCAAGACCAATGTCGACGCGATCAAGGAAATTGTGCGACAGATTCGCTTGCGCGATCTGGGCGGCATCATCATCATCGACTTCATTGACATGGATGAGCGCCGTAATCGCCAGCGCGTGATGCAGGCTCTGGAAGAAGAACTCCGCCACGACCGCGCGCCGTCAAAAGTCCTGCAGTTCAACGATTTCGGCCTGGTCGCGATCACTCGCAAACGCGTGAAGCAATCGCTCGAACGCACGATTGGTGCCCCTTGCCCGTATTGCCAATCTACCGGGTACGTGAAATCGCTGACCACTGTGGTAAATGAGATTTACGTGGAGATGCGGAAGATCGCAAAACATCTGGAACGCGAAGACGTCATGCTGCGCGTGCATCCGGATGTGGCCAAAGAATTGAAAGGAAATAATGGCCGCCTGCTGAACGAGATGGAAGAACTGACCAAGCGCACCATCATCGTGAAGAGCGACCCCGCGGTGCACCAGGAGCAGTTCGACATCAACTGAGCTAGCTGTCGGCTTTCAGCCGTCAGCTATCAGCTACTGGCTCATGTNGGGACAGCCGCCCTCGGCTGTCCGCCGGGCGTGCGAGCATATGTGAGCACTGTTCTTAGCTCTGGAAACCTAGCCAAAAGCTGAGAAGAGGCAACTGAGAACTGAGATCTGCCCCTAGCTTCCCGTGTGCGCCATCGCCTTTACCGCCAGATCGGTGCGCATCCTCAGCTTCTGAGCGGTCTCGTCGATGGCTATCGACCAGGCTCCGTCTTCACTCTTTTCCGCTGCCTTCGCGACCCCTCCGGCTGCTTCGGTCGTGGTGCTGGCGATGTCGAGCAGGATAACGAGCGCGTCCGCGTGAAGTTTCCACAGCGACGATAAGCTTTGGCTGCGTTTAAGTTCTTCCAGTTCTGTATTGACTCGGGCGACGCACGAAACCAGGCGGATCAGCGTACGGGCGACATCGGCGCGCAGGCTCTTCTCCTCAAGGAATGCGGCATTGTAGGCCTCGGCTTCGGCTGCACTCAATGTGAGATTGAAATACCGCATGGGCACGATCCGGCGATATTTCGGATCAGCCACGCGCACAAACACTCGAATCGATTCCTCCACCCGGCGTAACTTGCCCTCTTCCGCGGAGATCTGCTGTGCCGTAACCACGGGAGGCTGGAATGCCTGAGGCGGAGCGGTCGGCTTGGCAGCCGCACTCCGCGCCGCTTTGGCAGCGGTGACCGCGGTCCCCGAAGAAGGTAGAGCGTTACCGGCGCTGGGCGCGAGCAGCGACTTGCGAATCGGCGGGCGCCGGTCCAGTTCTTTTTTCAGTCGCGATACCCGCCGGAATTTTTCCAGAGCTCCGCCGTACTCGGCCTCGAGCATCTCCTTCTGCTCGATGGCAGCCACATGCTCGACCGTGACTTCCACGCCGTCCACAGTGCTGAGAATGCTGCCTCCCATTTCATCCAGTGCCTGGGCGAACTGTTTGATCTCTCCCAGCGCTTTAGCGAAGAGATGGTCAAAGCGCTCGCCGAAGGCTGCATTGTGGGCAGCCACGGTCGCCAGCACACCGGGATGGTAGAAAGAGGAATCCAGACAACGTTTCAGATCCCGCACCCGCGACACGATGCCGGAGTCCATCAACGCATTGAAGTCGCGGTATCGAGAGATTTCTTCCCGCAGCGGATCGAAGTTCCGAAGTAGTTGCACGTGTTCTTCGGGCAGCGAAGGAACGTCAGTATCGGCAAGAATTTCAATCAACGCAATTTCGAATGGAGAAAGGGGCAGCGATCCATCCAACCCATAACCGTGCTGCTGCCACTGGCCGGGGACTCGGGGATGGCGATAAAGGAATGTTGAAATCAGATCGGTTTTGTCGCGGTTGACCTCGCTGGGTTCCCTGCGGCGCACAAAATACCGTAGCAACGCCTCGGCAACTTCTGAATCTGTCTCGGGCGTGAGCGCCTGCCGCAACATCGCCGGCGTGATCGCCATATCCAGCATATGCAGCCAGCGATACATCCGCGAAAGCGTTTCCGGAAGATTACCTTCCGCCTGGCGCAGCGAGGCCTCATCCAGCCCGCTCGGGATCGGGACATCGCCCCCCAACGAGTCTCGCATCAGCTTCTGGTAAAAACCCTGGACCGTTGCCAGGATCGACAATTCAAACTTTAGGTCCTCGGCCAAGAAACACTCCCGCGAGCGAAGATCTCCCCGTCGATTGAGAGAATCGTTACTGCTGCTTAAGTAAAGACGAAAGTCACCTCACTCGCAAGTTACTACCGGAACCACGGATGTTGGTTGGCATGAAAAGTGTGGAAACCGTGATGCCCGCAAAGTCTTGCAAGCTTGGGACTTAAGGAGGCGATGCCGCAAGACAAGAGTGGATTGGTTCGCCCCCAAACAGTATCCCGGATCGCTGTGACGAGGGAGCCATCTTAAATGGCTTCGAGCTATAATTGGGAGTGAGCCCGCCGTAGGTAGGCTTCTAGGTCGGCGTCTTATTTGTTGCAAACCTTAGAAGCGGTTTTGGCATCTTTTTTGCGAGCTATCTTCAGATAGTGGGGCGACGCTGTCGGATATCAGACAACTCACGGAATTGGTCTGTCTGGCAGCGGCTCGTTTTCTAAGATAGTTGGGAACAAAGCATGGCCGAACAGGCAAGTTACTGGTCAGGATGGCACGAGCGCATTTCTGCTCTAGGTAACGTTCCGGCTGTGCTGAAGATCGTATGGGACTCGGGTCCCGGAGTTGTAATCTTCGGGCTGATCTCCCGCTTATTTTCGTCTCTCCTGCCTGTGGTTCTCCTCTGGATTACCAAGCTGATTGTGGATCGCATTGTGCACGCGGTCTCTACGCATCAGCCAGTTCAGCCCGGATTCTGGTGGCTGGTCGCGGCTGAGTTTGCGCTGGCCGTGCTGAACAGCATTCTCCTGCGCAGCATTGACTACTCGGACTCGCTGTTAGCCGATAAGTACACGCGTCACGTCAGCATTCGGGTCATGAATCATGCGGCCAGCCTAGATCTGATTGCCTATGAAGATCCGGTCTTTTACGACCGCCTGGAACGGGCGCGCGTGCAGGCGACTGACCGGCTGGTCATGATCCAGGCAATCGGGCGTCTGGTACAGCAATCCATAACAACGATTACGCTATCTGTATCGATCATGTTTTTCTCTCCTTGGTTGATGCTGTTGCTGGTTGCCGGTGTGCTACCTGCCTTCTTAGGAGAGAGCCACTTCGCCTTTCTGGGGTATGCCAAGAATTTTCGCCAGACCCCGATGCGGAGGCAACTGGATTACTTGCGCATATTGGGCGGAAGCAAAGAAGCGGCTAAAGAACTCAAATTATTTGGATTGAAGAATTTTCTTTCGGAAAGATTTACGCGGTTATCCGATGAAATTTACGATCAAAACGTGCAGCTGAATCGGCGCAAGTTGATCGCGGGCGCGGCGCTGTCGATGCTCGGGACCGCGGGTTACTATTCGGCCTACGTCTACGTAATTTGGCGCACTGCTATTGGCTCGTTGAGCATTGGCTCAATGACCTTCTTGACCCTGGCAATTCAGCAGGCCAGCAGCAACATCGAACAAATTTTCTCAACCATTGCGGGTATTGGGGACCAGGCGCTGTTTCTAACCGATCTGCTTGCATTCTTCGAAATGAAGCCGACCATTCAATCCAAGCCAAATGCGCTGCCGGCACCCCGGCCGATTGTTCGTGGGGTGGAATTCCGAAACGTCTCCTTCAGCTATCCGGGAAACTCGCGGCGGGTTCTCGACAATATTAATTTTGAGCTTCATCTCGGCGAAAGGCTCGCGCTGATTGGCGAAAATGGTCAGGGCAAAACCACCATCGTGAAGCTGATTACCCGCCTCTACGATCCGACAGAAGGACAAATTCTGCTGGATGGTGTCGATCTTCGCGAGTACGACCTGGAAGACCTGCATCGCGAGATTGGCGTGATCTTTCAGGATTTCATGCGCTATGAAATGACCGCTCTCGAAAACATAGCGGTTGGGCGGGTCGAAGCTATCGGAGATTTGGACTTGCTGAAGAGTGCGGCAAGAAAAAGCATGGCAGATCAAACCATCGCGAGATTGCCCTTGGGTTACGACCAGATGCTCGGCCGGCGTTTCGAGCAGGGCGTGGATCTTTCCGGTGGGGAATGGCAAAAAGTTGCGCTGGCTCGAGCTTACTTGCGCGACGCGCAACTTCTGATTCTCGATGAGCCGACCGCGGCGCTCGACGCCCGCAGCGAGTTCGAAGTGTTTCGCCGCTTCGCCGAACTCACCACGGGAAAGATGGCGCTCTTTATTTCGCATCGCTTTTCAACCGTTCGTTCCGCCGACCGCATCCTAGTTCTCGAAAATGGAAGGATTGCGGAGGAAGGCACTCACGCCCAACTATCGAGTCTGGGAGGGCGTTATGCCGAAATGTTTGAGATGCAGGCATCGAGTTATCGCTAGGGAAAATAAAAAATGACACAGAGTGGTCATCTAGAACTTTTCGGTGCAGAAACCGAAATTGTGCGGCACCCGATAGGTGAAATGGTACCTGACACTGCCCATCTGAATTCGAGCGCCACCGAACTGGCACGCCAGCTTCGATGGTTGCCGGAGCAAGTGACCGATCAGCCTTTTGGCGATCGTTGCCAGAGAATGATCGCCGCCATGAAACCGCTGTTGGCGGTCGCTGCCGAACGCCCTTCCGAGGAGGACTCGGCGGATGTGCGCGTATTGCATGAAAATCTTCTTCTGATTGAAGCGGAGCTTGCGGATGTCTGCGGAGCTTCGAACGCTCCACAAAGACATCCTCAGGTGCGCACTTCGGACGGCGGCATGGTGCCTAGAATTGCGGCCGTTGCTGCGGGATACCTGGCCGCGACTTCTTATGAATTTGACGTTGCGACCTTCACTGAATACCTGCAGACGTTTCAGGACACCACCGTTCTCAACCTGGCCGAGCTGTGGGCGCTGATTCCAATTCTTAAACTGGTTTTGCTCGAAGAGATTGCGGAGCGGGGAAAACGTCTGCTGGAAAATTTTGCTGGACCCCACGATTTGCGAACTCCGATACTCAGTCTGAAGGAGATGAAACAAACCACCTGGAAGCTGGCGATCGAGCCGCTGATCCGCTTTGACCGCCTTCTGCGCGAAGACCCAGCTGGGGCCTACGGCAAGATGGATTATGAGTCCCGCGAACTATACCGGCAAAAGCTGATTAACGTTGCGAACCATTCCGACTGCAGCGAAATCGAAGTCGCGCGTGAAGTGCTGCGGCTCGCTCGTGCTGCGCGGAAGGAGACAAGTTCGGATCCGCGGGTCAGCTTGCGTCGTTCGCATGTCGGCACCTATCTGCTCGAAGAGGGCGCGCGTGAACTGGAACAGCGGGTCGATTTCCGAGCTCCTTTTTCCCAGCGCATGCGTGTTTTTCTGCGCAGTCACCCTGACGAATTTTATTTGCCCGGCATCGCCGTGCTTACGTTAACCATAGTTCTAGGGGTGGTGCTGATTCTGACCGATCCCTCGACCTCGCTGGGTTGGGTGCTGCTCTCCACGCTCGCCGTGCTGCTTCCGAGTTCGCAGAGCGCAGTCCAGATCATGAATTATCTGGCGACCCTTCTGCTGCCTGCACAGATTCTTCCCAAGCTCGATTTTTCAGAAGGCCTCCCGTCGGATTGCGTGACCGCAGTAGCGGTTCCTACTCTGCTCCTGAATGAGAAGCAGGTCCGGAAACTGGCCGATGATCTCGAGGTTCGTTTTCTCGGCAATCATGACCCGAATCTCCACTTCATTTTGCTTACCGATCTGCCTGATGCTGCCGAGAAACCCGCGGAGCGCAACGCTTTGGTCGACTTGTGCGCCGACCTGATTCGCGGCCTGAACGAGAAGTACAGCGGGGAGGAAATGGGATCGTTCTTCCTGCTTCACCGAAATCCCGTCTACAACCCGCGCGAAAGACTTTGGATGGGCTGGGAACGTAAACGCGGCAAGTTGATGGATCTGAATAATCTGTTGCGCGGCCAGTTTGACAGCTTCCCGCTTAAGGTAGGCGATCTGTCGATCCTCTCGAAGATTCGCTTCGTAATCACGCTTGATTCCGATACTGAATTGCCGCGGGGTTCGGCGCGCCGCATGGTCGGGACTTTAGCGCACCCGCTGAATCAGGCGATTATTGATCCTGATAGACGGGTCGTAGTGACAGGCTACGGCATTTTGCAGCCGCGGGTTGGAGTAAGCGTTCAAAGTTCTGCAGCCTCAAGGTTGGCGAGTATTTATTCAGGACAGACTGGTCTCGATATCTATACGCGCGCGGCATCTGACGTTTATCAGGACTTGTTCGGAGAAGGCATTTTTGTTGGCAAGGGAATTTACGAAGTAGAGACATTGCATCGCGTTCTGGATCGCCGCTTTCCACGCAACGCCTTGTTGAGTCATGATCTGATCGAAGGCGCCTACGCTCGCGCAGGCCTGGTTAGTGACATCCAGGTGATCGAAGACTATCCCTCGCATTACAACGCTCACAATCGGCGCAAACACCGCTGGCTGCGCGGGGACTGGCAGATCGCAGAGTGGATTAATCCGATGGTGCCGGAAGAGTCGGGACAGAAGGTTCCGAATCCTTTGTCGGTGGTGTCGCGGTGGAAGATTCTGGATAACCTTCGCCGCAGTATGGTCGAGCCTGCATTGTTCCTGCTCCTGCTTCTGGGCTGGCTTTGTCTGCCGGGCGGCCCGGTGAATTGGACGCTAGCCACCATTGGCATATTGTTTCTGCCCGCAGCGTGTCAACTTCTGTTCGGCTTGGCAAATGCGGCGGCGCAAGGAAAAGTTTCTGTCGTCCTCGATGCCATCAACGGATTTCTGAACGAAACTGTAACGGTGTGGTTGATGGTCACATTCCTAGCGCATCAAGCATTGCTCTCGATGGACGCAATGGTGCGAACTCTGGTGCGCCGCATGATCACTCGCCAGCGGCTGTTGCAATGGGAAACCGCCGCCCAGGCGGAACTCTCAGGATATAAGCGCACCGTGCTGGATATTTATTTGAGCTGGACGCCCGCGCTCGCGCTCGGAGTGTTCGCCATCCTGTGGTTTGGACGCCGCAGTGCGGTGGGAGCGGCCTTGCCGATTCTTTTATTGTGGGCATGCAGCAAGCCCATTTCGCTGTGGTTGAACCGACCGCCGCGGGCGCCGCGCAAACAAGAATCCGAGAGAGATCGGTGGTTGCTGCGTCTCGTGTCCCTTCGCACCTGGCGCTATTTCGCTGAACTCAGCAACGAAAAAAACAACTGGCTCATTCCCGATAATTTGCAGCAGGGCGAAAACGGTTTGAAAGTTGCGGAAAGGATCTCGCCCACCAATCTTGGCTTGCTTTTCAATGCCCGCCAGATCGCGTGCTCGTCGGGCTATTTGACGGCGCCGGAATTCGCCCAACAGACCCTTCGCACCTTAACCACAGTGTCGCAATTGCAGCGCTACAATGGCCACTTGCTGAATTGGTACGACACGCAAACGTTGGCCCCGCTGATTCCTAGATTTGTTTCCAGCGTCGATAGCGGGAATCTTGTGGCTTCCCTCTGGACGCTACAGCAAGGAAGCCTCGATCTTCTTGAACAGCCCCTGCTACAGAAAGAATTGCGGGAAGGCATCCTCGATCATCTTTACCTTCTGGCGACCGACCGCGCTTTGCCGCGGCGAAAATTCGCCGCGCTGAAGCGCCAACTCAGCCACCCCACATGGCTAAACTACCTTCTGGATATTCCTGAGGCTGATGTCAAGGCCATTCAGCAATCATCTTCAAACCCGAAGCACGCGAATGCGCTGTGGTTTGAAGGGCAAGCCGAAGAACGGATCAGGCAAGTCGGTCGCCTGGTTCAGCTCTATCTGCCCTGGTTGCTGCCCGAGTTCGCGGCGCTGAGAAATGATCGTGCAATTTATCCGAATCGCAAGGCCAGGTACGTTCCTCCCCTCAATCGGATGGTGGAATACATCGACACGCTTTTCGTTCGATTGAAGGCTGCTGCGGATTCCACCGAGCCCGGAAAAACTCGCGCACTCTATTTGCAAGTGATGGCGTTGTTGCCGGACGCGCGTGCGCAAGCCGTCCAACTCGTAGCTGACCTTAAGAACATCGTTGACCAAGCTGGCACGCTCGCGGAGGAAATGAGTTTTGAGTTTCTCTTGAGTCCGAGCCGGGGACTGCTCTCCATTGGCTTCGACGTGGAAAAGCAGGAATTGCATTCCGCGTGTTATGACCTGCTGGCGAGCGAATCGCGAATCGCCTTGTTTGCCGCCATTGCCAAAGATGACGTTCCGCAGGAAAGCTGGTTTCAGCTTGGCCGCGCGCATGCTATCGACCAGGGAATTGCCGGCCTGCTCTCCTGGACGGGGACGATGTTCGAATACCTGATGCCCGCGATCTGGATGCGAGTTTATCCCAACACGCTGTTAGAACGCGCAGTCACGGCGGCGGTGCAGGCGCAACGCGCATACGCCGACGACTTAGGTATTCCGTGGGGCATTTCCGAATCTTCGTGCTTCGCTTGGGATGATTGCGGCAATTACCAGTATCACGCGTTCGGTGTGCCGCAGTTGGCGATTCACAAAGTTGACCAGGACGGACCTGTGGTCTCGCCATATTCAACGTGCATGGCGCTTTCGATTGACCCCGGCGCCGCGCTGAAAAATTTGCGCAAATTGGAGCATAAGCGCGCTTTGAGTACCTACGGTTTCTATGAAGCGTTGGACTACAATCCCGGCCGAGTTCATTCGCGGCTTCGTCGCTTCGAGTTGGTGCGCTGCTGGATGGTGCATCATCAGGGGATGAGTTTGCTCTCGATTGCAAACTTCCTGCATGCGGAGCTGGTGCAGCGGTGGTTTCACAGTCACCCACGTGTGCAGGCAACGGAATTGCTGCTTCAGGAAAAACCATCGGGCCACGCCCGTACGCCCAGGCCGCGGTCGAACGTGGCATAATCTGGTGAGGCTTGATGCGGGTCTCATCGGGAAAACTGCAGCACTGTAGTTCGTGCACCGACGTGAAAGCTATGCGATGCTGGCGTCTCCTCGGCTTCACCATCTTTCTTTTGTTTTCAATAAACGCCTCGCACGTCGAGGCGTATGACAGTCCTGCCTCGGAAGTTGTTGTCATTGACGCATCTGCGCCAACGCATCCTCTTCCGCATTTTTGGGAAGAAATGTTCGGCTCGGGGCGCGCGATATTAAGCTTGCGTGAGAGCTATCGCACTGATTTGCGATCGGTGAAACAAATTACTGATTTCAACTATGTTCGCTTTCACGCCATCCTCAACGACGAAGTGGGCATCTATGGCGAAGATGATCAGGGCCGCCCCGTTTACAACTTCTCCTACATCGATCANATTTACGACGGGTTGCTGGCGAATGGGGTACGCCCTTTNGTTGAAATCAGTTTTATGCCTTACAAGCTGGCAGCCGCCAGTTTGATTCATCCATTCTGGTACAAGCCCAACGTTTCTCCGCCCAAGGATTGGGGCCGCTGGGATGATCTCGTCGCCGCATTCACCGGTCATCTGGTGGAACGCTATGGCATCGAAGAGGTTGCCAAATGGTATTTCGAGGTGTGGAACGAGCCCAACCTCGATTTTTGGGGAGGAAAGCCGAAGCAGGATACTTATTGGGAACTGTACGACCACACCTCACTTGCAATCAAAAAGACGAATTCGCGACTGAGAGTGGGTGGCCCTGCGACTGCCCAGGCGGCATGGGTAGACGCGTTCATTTGCCACTGCGCCGAGAAACATGTTCCGCTGGATTATGTTTCCACCCACGTTTACGCCAACGATACCGCTCATGACGTTTTCGGCACAGACGAAAATATTCCTCGCGACCGCATGGTATGCCGTGCAGTCGATAAAGTTCACAATCAGATCAAAGCATCGAGCATGCCCACCTTGCCTTTAATCTGGAGCGAGTTCAACGCCAGTTACAAGAATGAACCCGATGTGACCGATGCGCCCTATATGGGCCCATGGCTTGCGGACACGATTCGTCAATGCGATGGCTTGGTCAACATCATGTCCTATTGGAGTTTCTCCGATGTTTTCGAAGAACAGGGTGTGGTGAAAACCCCGTTCTACGGCGGCTATGGGCTGATTGCGGAAGACGACATCCCTAAGCCGGCGTTCAACGCGTTCAAGTTGTTGCACAAGTTGGGTGACGAACGGATCCAGCTCGATTCTGATTTCGCTTTGCTGACTCGCAGGAAAGACGGAACCCTGGTGTTGGCAGTCTGGAACTATGCGGCGCCGGAGGAGGCGGGTTCTCCAAAAACAATTTCGCTGCGGCTGAAAAATACCAAGGTGAGCCGTGCTTTGATTTCACGAGTGGATCGTGATCACGGAGATGTGCACTCGACTTACGAGAAGATGGGCTCGCCCAACTATCCCACGCACCAGCAAATTCAGGAGTTGCGTCAGGCTGCGGAACTGTCTGGTCCAGAAGAGCAACCAATCACCAACCGAGAGTTTAAGTTGACCCTGCCTGCGCACGGCTTGGCCGTGATTGAACTCAAGTAGCAGAATTCTGTCATAACCTGTATAGACGATGAGTCCGTTTCAAGTCTTATTCGTAATGGAGGGTTCATACTTCTTGAAGCCAGCGCGGTCCATGCCGCGCTTGGCTTCCATATTTTTCATGAAAGTATCCCAGACAAAATTGCTGCGTAGATTTTCCGCCATCAACATGGTTATACCTGTATCAATTCCCACCACGTCCGTGTCGTACCAGTTCTTGAGCGGATTGAAGGCATTTACGAATCCGTAGCGGCACCATGCGCGAGCATAATGATCCTTGATGTTCCTGAGAACGCGCAACACAGATTGAGGCAGAAACGGAAGCGACCCGGCGGATGCGCTCGGCACCACGGTTCCATCGATCGGCCCCATCATGGGTGGCCCCCCCCAAATTACGTAGCCCTTCTCTGAATCGGAAGCGGTAATGCCCCACAGGTCGTCGCTGTAATCGGGAAACTGCTTGCCAAGCTCCAGACAGAACCGGCGGTGAGCGTCGGTGGCTAGTGTGGAGTTTTCGAAGTAATCCGCGAAAGCATCGCGTTTGCCGCGAAAATCAAACCAGGCCTGCGAATATTGATGAATAAATAGAGGCGCAAAAGAACCAATGTAGCGGAAGCCGTCGAATTCAAATTTGGTACGCTTCCACGCCGTCCACGCCTGTATCGGTAAAGGATGGGGCAGCGATCCCAATCCCAGCAGGTAGATCATCATCATCTCGCTGTAGTAGTCCCAGCGATAGGGTAGAAAGCCGAGTTCCGGCGTCCAGCCGTGCGGCAAAAGCGAAGTATCTTCGGAGAGCCAACTCCAATCCACGCGATTAAAGATCTCGTAAGCCAGAAGACTAATTTCGGAATGCTCCTCGAAGTGTTGCCGGCAAGTAAGAATTCCGCAAAGCAGGATGGACGTGTCGACGGAAGAGACTTCGGAATCCCACACGCGCTCGCCAGTGTTGATATCGGCAAAGTGGTAGAAGAAACCTCGATGGGTGGGCATCTTCTTCCACAGGAAACGCAGGGTGGTGAGAACCCGTTCCCGCACGTCGTTAGGCGGAATGAATCCGCGCTTTTCTCCAATGCACAAAGCGGTCAGGCCAAATCCCGTAGCGGCAATACTGCCGACCGTGGAGGGGCTATTAGCCTGGACGTTGCATCGGTCCTTAACCAGTCCGGTTTGCGGGCTTGCCTGCTCCCAGAAATATTGAAGGTTCAGTTTTTCCAATTCATCCAGAAACTGATCGTCTTCCTTGGACAAGGCGGTCGTACCGGGCGTGATGTGAGGAGCGACCTTATCATCCTGGAAATCCACCAGTGAAAATAAATTCGGACGACCAATCAGACTCCAGAGTCCAATGCCGCCTGCACGCAGCAACAGTTCGCGTCGCGAGAGGGAACTCGCACCAAGGTGCTTCTTCTGGTTGTGCATTCAGTAAATTTTAAATGCTTCTCGTGCGATTGCCTACCTCAACAATCAAGCACGGGCGCTCAGTTAGTCATCATAAAATCCTCGGACGAAGCCGCAACCTCACTTTCCACCGGCTAAATTCCATCTTAAAATATCAGGCAAGGAGCTCAATGACCAAGGGCAGCAAAATCACGATTTGGATTATTGTCGGGATTGCGGCGACGGCGGCGATCGTGGCGCTTACGCACCGAAGGCAACCCGTAACGTTGCGAGGTTCGGTGCTGCGGCAGGACGCCGANGCCAACAAGCAGTTGCCGCTGGGTGACGTTGAGATCACGGCCCTCAATGAACTAGGAAATGCAAAAACCAAGTCGGACGCGGCGGGCTATTTCAGTTTGACTCTTCCCAAAGGCCTACGCCGCCGGCAACAGGTTCTCTTGCAATTTCGGCGCAAGGATTACAAAGCTCTGGATTGGAATGATTACATTGCAGACAAACTGTATGTCGCGCGAATGACCCCGCTTCACCAGGAGACGATTGCCGAATCGCGCACCGACGCGGCAGTTTCGAACGCCCGCATTCGATACTCGGTGAAGTCAACTGCCGAGGCCAACATCGGTAGCGCGGTAAAGGCGTTTCAAGTCATCAATAAAGGCAATCTGCCTTGCGATAATCGGCCCCCATGCGGGCCCGGTGGAAAGTGGAAGGCAACGATCAACTCTCAATCGATCGATGCCGGCGCGGGCAACGAGTTTCGTAACGCAAGAGTTTCCTGCATTGCTGGGCCATGCTCGTTCACCAGAATCGAGGCGGAAACGTTTTCGCAGGATCGACGCCACTTTAACGTGTCGATCCGCAACTGGTCTGATACGACTACTTTCCTGTTCGAAGCAGAGGTGGTTCATCCCATGACCAGCGATCTGGTGCGCGAGACCTATCCGGTAATATTCGGACGCGCATTGAACTTCAGTTTGCCGGCATCGGCCGAGGGGCCAAGTATCGAAGCGGAAGTGGGCGGAGAAGCTATCGTCTTTCCTCTGGGGCCCGACCTTTTCTTGCGTTGGGCAGATTGCCACATGGTTCCCGACCGGGACCAGTCCAGAAATTATCGCTGCGAACTCAAGACCGGCTATCAGTTCCGGTGACCGGGGCAGACTCGACGAGAGTTTCCGAGAGACCTGCGAGCGCCAAGAGCGCCATCTCGTCATGATAAAACTGAGTTATGGCTTCCGACACGCGTGATCCTTCACCCGCGCGCAATATCTACGCCTTTGGATTCACTTCATTTTTGAACGACACCGCTACGGAAATGGCGTACTGGGTGTTGCCGGCGTTCTTGGCGTCACTGGGGGCGGGCCCGGCCCAACTGGGATTAATTGAAGGCGTGGCTGAAAGCGTGGCGTCCTTTGCCAAACTTTTCTCTGGCTATCTCACCGATCGTATCGACCGCCGCAAGCCGATCGTGGTCGCGGGATACTTGGTTGCGAATGCGGTGAAGCCGCTGCTCGCGATCGTCACGTCGTGGTGGCACATTCTCCTGATTCGCTTCACCGATCGGCTGGCCAAGGGCGTGCGCGGTGCGCCGCGAGATGTGATGGTCGCCGAGTCCGTGCCGAAAAACCGGCTGGGCTCGGCCTACGGTTTGATTCAGTCCATGGATTCGGCTGGCGCGATTGCTGGACCCCTTGTCGCGCTGTTTCTGCTTTCGCGATTCGGAATCCGCAGTGTGTTCTGGGCAGCTGCAATTCCAGGGGTATTATGCGTGTTGGTGGCGGTGGTTGGGATTCGCGAAAGCAAGCCTTCGTCTGCAACTTCGGACGAAGGCGCGAAGAAGGTGATGCAAGTCTCGTTAGCGCGAGAGCCGGAGAAGAGTGTCAAACTTCCTGCGAACTTCTATTTTGTCGTGGTCGCAGTGACCATTTTTTCTCTTGCCAATTCAAGCGACATGTTCCTCGTGCTCCGGGCACAGAATATTGGAATCCGGGTCACGCTGGCGCCGCTTTTGGGGCTAGTCTTTAATATTACTTATACGCTCGCATCCTGGCCTGCGGGCTGGCTTAGTGATCGCGTTTCGCGACGACTGGTAGCCTCGGTAGGTTATTTGGTTTTTGCCGCGGTCTATTTTGTTTTCGGGCGTGCGCCTTCCAAGCAGGCGATCTGGATTGCGATGGCAGTCTATGGTNTTTATTACGCGCTTACCCAACCTGTTCTGAAGGCGCTCGTGGTTGAAACCGTCGGCGAGAGTGTGCGCGGACGGGCGTTGGGAATTTACTTTTTCGCGACTAGTGTAGCCACATTGGCCGCCAGTTTGATTACTGGGGAACTTTGGAAGCACTATGGGGCGGGAATTCCGTTCTATTTTTCCGCGGTACTCGCGCTGGTATCCGCGGGACTGCTGCAGGCAGGCAGTCCGGCGCGAGTGAACAGCAAAGCTGACGCCTGAAGGCCACTGTTTTTCGAAGCTGAACGTTAATCTTGATTCTGGTTTGTGCGATGCTGCTGAAGCTGTGCTCTTTCAAGACCGCATTGCAAACCATCAGGTTCTGGCCGCATTCCACGAAGTCTTACTGACATTCTTCACCCAAAGGAAAATCAAAATCTGTGCCGCCACTCCCGCGCAAGTGTCCAGAACCACGTCCTCCCACCGCCCGGTGCGTGAGGGGATGAAGCTTTGATGCCACTCGTCTAGGCTGGCCACGAGCGCGGTTCCCAGCAGAGCGCTTGTGGCCCAGCGTACTGTCCACTTTGTATTACTCATTGCAGGCAGTGTTGCGCGCCACGCGCGGAACAGCAAAATGCTCAAAATAGCGTAGCCGACCACGTGGCCGCCTTTGCGAATGTAGAAGTGGAGATGTTCAAACCGCTCCATCCCTACACCGAAAAGATAATGCAGCAAGGGATATAGAATGCGGCTGGTATTGTTGGACGAGAGCATGGCCGTGGACTCGATAGAAATGACGATGAGCCACAGGATCGCGGCCGCCCACGTCTTTAGAATATTTTGTCGGTCGGAGTTCAATTGCGCGGACTACTCGACTCCATAGTTGGGTGCCTCGCGAGTGATCATTACATCGTGGACGTGGCTTTCGCGAAGTCCGGCTCCGCTAATGCGCACGAATCGGGTTTTCTGCAGAAGTTCGGCGATGGTGGCGGCGCCGCAATATCCCATGCCCGACTTCAATCCCCCGACCATCTGATGCACGATCATGGCCACTGAGCCGCGATAAGGAACGCGGCCCTCGATTCCTTCAGGAACGAGTTTGCCGAGGCGGTTGGATTCTCCGTCCAGAGAAGAAACGGCGGCGGAAGAATCTCCTTCGACATTCTGGAAGTAACGTTCACTGGAGCCTTGTGCCATGGCTCCGATAGAGCCCATGCCGCGATAAGATTTGAACGAGCGGCCCTGATACAGGATTAATTCGCCGGGACTTTCGTCGGTGCCGGCAAAAAGAGATCCGATCATGACCGCACTAGCGCCCGCAGCCAGCGCCTTGGTGATGTCGCCCGAATACTTAATGCCGCCATCGGCGATGATGGGAACTCCCGCATCTTTGGTTGCGCGATAAGCTTCTGCAATGGCGGTGATTTGCGGCACGCCCGCGCCGGTGACCACGCGAGTGGTGCAGATAGAACCAGGACCAATGCCGACCTTGATACCGTCGGCTCCGGCGCGCGCTAGTTCGCATGCGCCGTCGAAGGTTGCAACATTTCCCGCCAACAGTTGTATTTCAGGCAGCTTCGACTTTACCAGCCTTACCGCTTCAAGCACTTTTGTGGAGTGGCCGTGAGCGCTGTCGATGGCGACTACATCTACTTTCGCTTCGGCGAGTTCCTGTGCACGCTCCAGAAAATCTCCGGTGGCGCCAATGGCCGCGCCGACGCGCAGGCGTCCTTGAGGATCTTTGGCGGCGTTGGGATATTTCAGCTTTTTCTGAATGTCTTTTACGGTGATCAGGCCCTTGAGGTTGTACTTATCGTCGACGACCAGCAACTTTTCCACGCGGTGCTCGTGCAGAATTTCTTCAGCATCTTCCAGCGTGGTGCCGACCGGAACGGTGATAAGATTTTTCTTGGTCATCACGCGATCGATAGGAATGTCGAAGCGGGTTTCGAAGCGGAGATCGCGGTTGGTGAGGATGCCAACGAGCTTTCCATGCTGAGTGACGGGCACGCCGGAAATTTTGTACTTGCGCATCACATCGAGCGCATCGCTCACTTTGTCAGTCGGCGACATTGTGACCGGGTCAACGATCATGCCGCTTTCCGACCGCTTAACTTTGTCCACCTCATTGGCCTGCTGCTCGATGGTGAGATTGCGATGGATGATGCCCAGGCCGCCTTGCTGGGCCAGCGCAATCGCCATGTGCGATTCCGTGACGGTGTCCATGGCGGCGCTCACGATGGGAATGTTCAGGCTGATGCTGCGCGTGAGCCGTGTCTGAGTCGTCGCGGTTGCGGGGACTACGTCGGAGCGAGCGGGTAAGAGAAGAACGTCGTCGAAGGTGAGAGCTTCGGGTACGGGAAAATGAATCATAAGTATCTCGGGAAGAAACTCTTATTCTAGAGAGGGATGATGGTTGAGGCAAATATTGAGTACCGGGTCCAATCCCTGTAATCGTCGTTACGAGCTCTTCCTAATGTTGTAGCTTCGGTTAAGAGAGATCGGATTTCGGCATCTGGTCGTCCACGGTTTGTCATTTACCCCCTTTCCGGCGTATATTAGAAAACTGGAACTGTTGTGTAGTACCGGCATTTGGCGAGGCACACCAGTGGGCGCAAGCCCACTTTTTCGTTGGACAGGAATTCGCCGCGCGAACCGAGATATAAGTTGTTGGATGCATGGCACTTGATCTTGATCGGGTACGTGAGATCGCGGAGCGGGTAGCGGCCTCCAGCGGGCTGGAAGTGGTCGACGTTGAGTTGCGCGGGAGTGGCAATGGCCGTATGCTGCGCGTCTTTCTGGACAAGCCAGGCGCGGCGAGTGGCGATCCCTTGGCGGGAGTTACGCACGGAGATTGCGCGAACTTCAGCCGCGAGTTTGGCACCATTCTCGAAGTTGAGGATGCGATGCCGGGCAGCTATACGCTGGAAGTTTCATCCCCAGGGTTGGATCGTAAGCTGACCAAGCCCGCCGATTTTGAACGCTTCACGGGAAGCCGGATGAAGCTGATGACGCGCAATCCGGTAAACAATAACCGGTACTTCGAAGGACGGCTGGAAAGTTTTCGCGAAGGAATGCTGACGCTGGACTTGAGCGTCGCAAGCAAGAAATCAAAGAAGAAAATGCGCACGGCGGTAACGGAGCAAGCGCAAAAAATTGAAGTTGAATTCGCCAATGTAGAGAAGGCGAATCTGGTACCGGAAATCTGAAGAGAAAAGTTTCAGGGTTTCAAGGTTTCAAAGTTGAAGATCTTCGGCGACACGGTTTTTGAAACCTTGAAACCTGTTACGCTGCAGTCTTCATAACGGAATACGTCATATGGCGAGTGAGCTTTACAACACGATCGACGCGTTGAGCCGCGAGAAGGGGATTGATCCGCAAATTGTGGTCAGCGCGGTGGAAGATGCCATTGTGATGGCTACGCGCAAGTACTACAAGACGCAGGAAAATCTGCGCGCCGAGTTGGACAAGGAAACCGGCAAGATCAATGCCTACGCGGTGAAAACCGTTGTGGAGACGCCCGAGCAAGTGGAAGATCCTCTATTGCAGATCACTCTCGAAGATGCGCGCAAGGCAAATCCAGCGTTGGAAGTGGGCAGCGAGTTGCGGATTCCGAAGGTTACGGAAGGAATTCTGGGACGCATCGCGGCGCAACTGGCAAAGCAGGTGATTTTCCAGAAGGTTCGCGAGGCCGAGCGCGACACGGTTTACAACGAGTACATCGGACGCGTTGGCGAAGTTGTGAATGCGACCGTGAAGCGCGTGGAAGGTCCGGATGTGATCTTCGACATCGGCAAGGCGGAAGCCCGCATGCCCCGCAAGGAGCAGTCGCGGTTGGAATCGTTTGCCATCAGTGAGCGAGTGCGGGTGGTAATCGCGCGCGTAGAAAGAGCTTCTAAGGGGCCGGGTGTCGTTGTATCTCGCGCCGTGCCCGATCTCGTGCAGCATTTATTCCAGACCGAAGTGCCGGAGATTTACGACGGCACGGTGGTGATCCGTGCAATTGCGCGCGAGGCCGGCGAGCGCACGAAGATCGCAGTCATGTCGAAAGACAAAGACGTCGATGCCGTCGGCGCCTGTGTCGGCATGAAGGGAATGCGGGTGCAGTCGATCATCCGCGAGTTGCATGGAGAAAAAATCGACATCATCGAGTATCACGAAGACGCGGTGACCTTCGCGGAGAAAGCTCTGCAGCCGGCGAAAGTGAGCAAGGTCACGGTGGTCGACTCGGGAGGCAAGCATCTCGAGGTTGTGGTCGACGACAGCCAGCTTTCCCTTGCTATCGGCAAGAAGGGGCAGAATGTTCGTCTCGCCGCGAAGTTGCTGGGCTGGAAGATCGATATCAAGAGCGAGGAAGAGAAGCGCCAGGAAGTAGAGCAGCAGATGTCGGCGATGGTGCCGCAAACCTCCACGCCTCTGGAAAGCGTGCCGGGTTTGGGCGAAGGGCTGGTAGAGAAGTTGGGAGCCGCGGGCGTGACCACGGTAGAAGCCTTGGCCGACATGACGCCGGAGCAGCTTGAGGCGATCGAAG
>JGI12695J13573_1000024_pt1 | contig 24030 bp, 19 predicted proteins | sample BlaSpr_A8_OM2_M3_FD_13573 | JGI IMG/M metagenome (IMG submission 13573) | reverse complement strand
GTGATTGCGTTCATGATCTGGATGGGAGTGCGATGAATAACGACGCACTGAGCCCCATCATTCTGAGCCTGGTGACGTTTCTGCCGCTGGCCGGTGGGCTGCTGCTGATGCTCTTTCCCCGGCGCGACCGCGACATTCGGATCTTCGCGCTGGTCATCACGCTGCTGACGTTTGTTCTGTCGCTTCACCTCCCGGTTCATTTCCAAAGATCCCACATCGATTTTCAGTATCAGATCGACAAGCAATGGGTTACGACGCCGAATATTCACTACCACATGGGGATCGACGGGATCTCGCTGTGGCTGATCGTGCTGACTACGTTTCTTACGCCGCTGTGCGTGCTGATTTCGTGGACATCGATTCACGAGCGAGCCAAAGAGTTTTTTATCCTGCTGCTGATTCTGGAGACGGCGCTGATCGGGGTGTTTACCGCGCTGGATTTGTTTCTGTTCTATTTTTTCTGGGAAGCGACGTTGATTCCGATGGCGCTGCTGATTGGCATCTTCGGGCACGAGCGCAAAGTTTACGCCGCGGTGAAGTTTTTTATGTATACCATGATCGCGTCAGTTTTCATGCTGGCGGCGATCCTGTGGCTTTACGCGCATACCGGCAGCTTTGATTTTGTGGTGGTTCGCGACCAGATCATGCGCGGGGCCGTGCCACAGTTCCCTGCCGCGGCGCAATGGCTGTTTCTGGGGTTTTTTCTGGCGTTTGCGGTGAAGGTTCCTTTGTTTCCCTTTCATACATGGCTGCCGGATGCGCACGTGGAAGCGCCGACTGCGGGATCGGTGCTGCTGGCGGGCGTTCTGCTGAAGATGGGAACTTATGGATTGCTGCGCTTCAATCTGGGATTGTTTCCGGAGCAAGCGCGGCACAACGCGTGGTGGGTGATGACGCTGGCGCTGATTGGAATCATTTATGGCGCGTTGGTGGCCATGGTTCAGCCCAACATGAAGAAGCTGATCGCGTATTCGTCGGTGAGCCACCTGGGATTTGTGGTGCTGGGAATTTTCAGTTTCACCCAGGCGGGATTGAACGGCGCGATGTTCGTAATGCTGGCGCACGGAATTTCAACCGGCGGACTGTTCATGCTGGCCGGCGTTCTGCATGAACGCAGGCACACTTATGAGATCAGCGAGTTTGGCGGACTGGCTTCGCCCCTGCCGGTGTATGCGGCGACATACCTGGTGATCGTGTTGGCGTCGGTAGGGCTGCCTTTGATGAACGGCTTCATCGGCGAATTTCTGGTGTTGAGCGGAGCGTTTCAGGACAGAGCGGTTTACGGGATATTGGCGGCCACGGGCGTGATTTGGAGCGCCGTGTACTTATTGTGGATGTATCAGCGCGTGTTCTACGGCAAGGTCACGCACACGGTAAACAACTCGCTCAGCGATCTTTCGGGATTCGAGAAGATAGCAATTTGGCCGTGCGCGGCGGTGGCGCTGCTGATGGGCGTCGCACCGATTATGTGGCTGGGGGCGATTGATCCGGCGGTGCAGGCGGCGCTCACTCCGTTTACGCGAGTCGCGAGCAGGATGGTGGGGCAATGATCGCGGCGCTCGTACAAGCGTTCTCGCGGGTGCTTCCACAAAGCGCGGATTACATTCGAGTCTTGCCGGAGATTGTTCTTTCTATCTTCGGCATGGTTGTGATGGTGCTGGAGCCGCTGCTGGATGAGCAGCAGAGTCAGAAGATTTTGGGATTGATTGGTCTGCTGGGATCGCTAGCCGGGCTGGGAGCGACGTGGTTCATGTCGCTATCTCCGGGGATGGCTTTTTGGAACACGGTACAGGTGGATGGTTTCAGCGTGTTCTTTCATGTTCTGGTGATCGCGATTGCCGGGATTGTCATTCTTAGTTCGTATGAGTACATGTCTGTGCAACGAATTCGCGCGGGGGAATATTATGCTCTGATTCTTTTCGGGACCGTGGGCATGGCGCTGATGTCGTCGGCGATTGAGCTGGTTCTGATCTTCATTGCGCTGGAGATTTCTTCGATCTCTTCTTATGTGCTGGTGGGATTTCGCAGGCATGAGGCTTCGAGCGCAGAAGCTTCTCTGAAGTATTTTCTGCTGGGTTCATTTGCCACAGCATTTTTCCTTTACGGAGTGGCGCTGATGTTTGGCGCTACCGGATCGACGAACATCAACGAGATCAGCAAGGTTCTGCAAGCCGGACAAATCCCCTTGCTGGCTTTTGCGGCAGTGGCGTTAATGTTTGTGGGGCTGGGATTCAAAGTGGCGGCCGCTCCTTTTCACATCTGGACGCCAGACGTTTATGAAGGTGCGCCGGCGCCGATTGTGGGCCTTATGTCAACCGGGCCGAAGGCTGCGGCATTTGCGGTCTTGTTGCGAATTGTGTTTGTGGTGAACGTGCCGGGACGATTGTGGTTGGTCTGGATTTCGGCGGCGCTCTCCATGACGCTGGGTAACGTTGGGGCACTCGTACAGAATAATGTGAAGCGACTGCTGGCCTATTCTTCGATCGCGCATGCCGGGTACTTGCTGATGGCATTTGCGGCCACACCGGCCCTGGGAGCGTCAGCCGCCATGTTCTACACGGCTGCGTATGCTGCGATGAATCTGGGGGCGTTTGCCATCGTTAGTCACTTCGCTAATGCGGGTGAACGCTCTGTGAGTCTGGAGGACTACGAAGGCTTGGGGCGTAGCTCTCCTCTGCTGGCGGCTACGCTGACGATCTTTCTGCTTTCTTTGATTGGCATTCCGATGACCGGCGGATTCTTCGCCAAGTTTTACGTGTTCAGCGCGGCGGTAAAAGCAAATTTGATCTGGCTGACGATCATCGGCGTGCTCAACAGCGGCATCGGCGCCTACTACTACCTGCGCATTATTGTGGTGATGTACATGCGCGAATCGCGGAAGGAAGTTCCGGTCACTCCAGTTCCCTTGTCGCTTCGTGTGGCCATAGCATTCTGCCTGGCGGCGACTATCTATCTGGGAATCTTTCCGGGCGGTGCGCTGCGTTATGCGCAGGACTCAGCCCAGCAAATGGTGCAGCAGGCGGCGCCTGATATTCCCGCGTCACGTCCGGCTTCCACAACTCCCGCGACGCTCTAGACTGAGAGGTCTTGTCGCAGCGCTGAAAGCGCTGCGCCACCCGAAATCTGGTTCAAAGCGCAAAGTCGAACCTTCGCGAGAAGCGCGCATGTGTGCGCGATGTTTACTGTGGGAGCGGCAGCCAGAGGAAGTCAGAGTGGCGGTAAGCCTCAAATTCATCGACCCATTTTCCAGTAATCGCCGACTGGCACCGGTAGTTCAATTCATGGAAAAGTTGCCAGGTTGTTTCCCTGCCCACTTCGGAGCATTCGAGAAATACTACTGGCCTAGCGGCTGCCAGCGTGCGTCGCATACCTTGCGAGACCCCACCTTCTGCGCCTTCCACGTCGATTTTGATGAACTTGGGGCAGCTGATCTCGCCGCGCTCGACGAGTTCATCGATGGACACAGTTCGGATGCGCAGTTCAGTAGCGGATGGATTGTTTCGATGCCAGACCAAGCTTGCCGTGGATAAATTTTCCGCGATTCGAAGTACGGCCTCACCACTCCGGTCTGAAGCGGCAGCTTCCCACAACTGAATGTTGGTAATGCCATTCATTTCTATATTGCGCTTCAGGGCTGCGAGATTTCGCGGCACTGGCTCAAAGGCCACTACGCGACCCGCGGGCCCCACTCGTTTAGCTAGCGACAAACAGACATACCCAACGTTCGCACCAATGTCGTATACCGTGTCGTCGGGGGAGACATGCTTGCGGATAGCTTTTTGCAAATGAGGCTCGTCGGTTCCCAACAAGTAGCCGAGATTCTCAGCGGGAGAAATCCACATCCAATAGCCCGACGCAGTTCCTCGAATGATTTTCCGAGGCCGGGAATTCTTACCTAATAGCGCGACGATGCAAGACCGGATAAAACTCCGAATGGCAGACATGATCACCTTTATTGGAGATTGCTGACCAAGGGAACGAAGCGGACGAGTTCGCGGGGCGTGACCACGAGCTGTCCGTTGATCATGCGAACAAATTGGAGCTGCTGGGAATCGTTGGTTCCGACTGGCACAATCATCCGACCCGTATCGCTGAGTTGGGCAGCGAGAGATCGAGGCAACTCCGCGGCGGCCGCGGAAACCAGGATTGCATCGAAGGGAGCGGCTGCGGGAATACCGAGCGTGCCGTCTCCAATGATGACTTGTACATTGCCATAGCCGAGTGCGGCTAAGACTTCGCGCGCCTTTTCGGCCAGCGCTGGATGGCGCTCAACGGAAACTACCTCTCCGGCAAGTTCGGCGAGCAGCGCGGTTACGTAGCCGGAACCAGTGCCAATCTCGAGGACCCGGCTGGCGGGTGTGAGTTGAATCGCTTCAAGCATCACAGCGACGATATAGGGCTGCGAGATAGTTTGGTCATTGCCAATAGGAAGGGGATGATCTTCATACGCCTGGCCGCAATATGGCGCGGGAACGAATTCTTCGCGCGGGACGCGAAGCATGGCGTCGAGAACACGCGGGTCAGAAATACCCCGACCGCGGAGTTGCGAGTCGACCATGAGTTGGCGAGCGGCAGTGAGGTCAGTCATGGATTCTCGCTTCCGGGAACGGCGATTTCAAAATACCTTGGGGGCTAAAGCCCGGAATCATTCTTCAATGCTTATCGCAGCGCTGAAGCGCTGCGCCACCCAAAAACCGGCTCAGACGCGTGGAACAGGTTCGCCACTTATCGTAATGTGAAAGTGCCGCGCCACATAACGTCTGATTTATTCATTAGTCGCTACTTCTTGCGGCTGCGAATGCGCAGGTCGAAGCTGACCACGCCATTCTGGTCGCGCGTGCCGACGATGGAGACGTTTCGATTCACATAGTACTCTCCCTGAATAATCTGCTCCGAACTCTGGGACACATTCGTCGAATAGGTGAGAGAGAAGTTGTTGGCGAATTCCTGTTCGATGGTGACCTGAGGGCCGCGGGCGGTGGGGTTAGTCTCGGTGGTAAGGCCTTGCGGGTCGATTTTAATGTTGCTGGCGCCAAATAAGCGCTGCAATCGATTGCTCACCGTCGTGTTCAGCGCCTGGCTGAGAATGAGAGCCGTGGCTTGATCGGAAAAAACGCTCTGGCCGGACTGTTCCTGCAATTGCGCTGATTCTTCATTGGTGCGGCCAAGTGCGAGCAGAGCGATGATGTCGGATTTCGGCAGTGGCGGCTCAGAGCGATAGTTGAGGTTCAGCCGATCGGGGGTTCCGGTGACGGTGATGTTGAGATCATAGTTCCGAACGTGCGTAGAGGCCTGCAGATTGAGCTGGGGTTCGATAGTCACCGGATTGGCAAAAGTAATATCACCGCGCTCCAGCGTGAAGCGTGTGCCGTGAAAGGTGGCCTGGCCTTCGAGCACGTCGACCCGTCCGAGAACAGCGGGGCGCGCAACCGAGCCTCGCAAACGCAGGTCGGCGTCGCCTGAGAGCCGCGCGATGGCTGTGCGCATCTGCAATTCAGGTGCGGTCTGCACGTGGATATCGAGCTTGATGTTGTTGAGGGGCGAATTTGCCGCCGTAACAGTGGAGAACTGCCGGCTACGCTCCAGATAGGCGCTGAAGTCGAACCCGGGTGTGACGGCAATCTTGTTGATACTGATGTCGCCAGAGAGAGTGGAAGCGGAGCGGCTTCCGACCCAATGCAGCTCAGTGTTGGCCGTGGAGCTGACACCGGGTGGATAACGCAGGCGAACATCCTTGCCGGTGGCGGTCAGATTGAAATTCAGTTGCTGCCCCGCGTAGGTAGCGTCACCCTTCAGGTCGAGGCTTCCGCCGCCAGTGCGAGCAGTGAGTTCCTCGATATGCACATGATCGCGGGTGAACAGAAGTGAGCCGTTGAGCTCGCTCAGTCCGCTGGGCAATCCAGCATAAGAGAGCGCGCCGTTGGTCACCTGAAAAGTACCTTGCGGCATAGGGTCGTCGAGAGTGCCACCAACGGTCAGTTTCATGGCAACTGCTCCAGACGAAGTGAAGTCAGGGTTGAAAGCGGAGAGCAGCTTCAAATCAAGGCGCCCATCGGCTGCAAGGTTGAGGGCCCGGGCGCCGGAGAGCTGAATCGAACCATGAGCTGTCAGGTCGCTTTGTTCGCCCACGAGATGGAGCTGCTGGATATTTACCGCCTGATGAGTCATAGAGAAGCGAATCGGCTCCTCATTATGAACTTTGATTTTTTCCACATCCACGGCGAGATCCGTGAGCGTGCCGTCGACGGTCCACTGCTGAGGCTGGCGAATGGGGCCACGTAGATCCAGGGAACCGGTAACCGCAGAATGCCCGGTGGGTTGTCCACGCAGATACCGCCGCCAAAGCACGTCGAGATCGAGCTGATCCATTCGAACTGAGAGATTGGCAGGATAGCCATCGCGCATCTGAATGTTTCCACCGAGGGTTAAAGAACCCTGCTGCAGGTGAGACTTACCGGTGAGTTGAAGGTCGCCGCCAAGCGTAGCGGCGTGTAAATCAAACTCTCCGGCGAGCTCATGGTCGAGAGTCAAGTTGTGAACATGGACGTCCGCGTTGATGGTAGGGGCATCGGGCGTGCCGGAGGCTTTGAGGGTGAAATCTCCACGGCCTTCCACGGCGAAACGATCGGTGTAGAGTCGATGCACGTGCGCGAGATCGAAATTGTTGCCAGCCAGGTCGAGGCGGAAGGCACGCGAGGAGGTATTGTAAGCGGCGCTTCCGGTGACGAGTGAAGCATCATGAAGTAAATGGATGTTAGTGAAGGAAAGTTCCTTGCCGGCGATGCGAAAGGCGGAATCGAATTGTGAAATGGTCTGGCCGTATGCCAGGGCGTTGTTCAGATGAATCTGCCCGTTGCCATGAGGGTCAGCCACGGCCCCACCCGCCTGAATGAAAAGGTCGGTCGTACCGGAGATGGCATAGTTGTATCCGGCAAGCGCTTGCAGGTCGCCAAGGTCGATATTGTGAACATTGGCGCGGAGATTGAAATAACTACCGCCGGTGATGTGGCCGTGGTCCAGGTTGGCGGAGGCATCGAAGTCGACGGAAGTGTCGTCACGATGCAGAGTGGCACGGCGCAGGGCAATGGCGGCGAAGGAAACCTGAAGCGAGGTGGAAAAAGAATCCCAATGACTTTGCAGAGCTTGAGTTTTGGGAGTTGCGGGCAAGTTAATGTCGAAGTCGTCCACCAGGAGAGCGCCGGCCAGCTGCGGAGCGGACAATGCGCCGGTCATGCCTCCGTTGAAAGTGGCGCTCCCGTTCAATTGGACTGGAAACAAGGAAGGGCCGCGGATGGCATCGATAAACGGGAGCCAGTCGCTGAGATTTGAGGTAGTCATGGAGAGTCTGACCGAGGATGTGGAAGATAATGTGCCGGCCGCCTGCACCCGGCTGTGAGGCATGGAAAGTGTGAAATGCGGAAGATCAAGACTGTCGCTGGCGGCGTGGTAAACGCCGACGGCGTGAGCATTGACGGGAGTTTGCCCAGCGGCGTGCTGCTCAGGGGGAGTGAGATCGACGGAGAATTTAACTTCGGCTTCACGCGGAGTTCCCAACCAGCGGCTTTCGAGAGTGCCAGATGCCGCGCCATCCAGGCGAAATCGCGACAGAGGATGAGAAGGAGAATTAAAAGCGGCGGCGAGTTCTTGCGCGGAAAGGTCCCGCAGATGAAGAACCACAGATGCGTTTTGAAACGAGGTTGACCTGGATTTCGACGCTTTGTCGCGGGATTTGGGGGATGGCCGGGCGGTGGAAATCACGGCCGTTTCGAAGTTTTTTCTGGCGGCCGCAGTCAGGTGACGGGCCGGCGCGAGCCATTGATTGATTTCGGCATCGCCGGAAAAGCCGCCGCCGAAGATTTTGCCTTCGATTTTAGAAAGCTTGATTTGCTGATCGGTGAGGGAATAGTCGGAACTGAATGACGCCTTTGAAAAGGAAACCTGCTCGTCCCGCCATGCAAGATCCCGAAACGCGACCAGACCGCGGGCGGCAAACTGATCGAGTGACCAGTCGCCACTGCCCTTGAGCTCCACTTCTCCGCCGCGAAGATCGTTCCGACGGGAGATGGATGCGGCCTCCGCCAGATCGAGATGGGCATCGTAAGAAGCTTGAACATGCAGCCGGCGGAAGTCAGTAAGTTGCCCGCTGCCTGACAAGCGCGAATGACCGGAGTTCCACGTCAGTGAAGTGACGTTGGCACTGTTGGAGCTCAGGTTGAACTGCATGGTCGTCATCCAGGCAAAAGGGCGGTAGTCCAGGAGTTTTGTGTGGACGAAACCCAGCAGCAGGCGGCCATCGTAGCTGCGATGCAAAAACGAGTAGTCCATTTGCAGCGATGCGTCGCGAGCCATGAAATCCAGGGGAATGGTTTTATCGTCCCACAACATCTGGCCGTGGCGAAGTTCGAAATGGTCAATGGAAAGCGCGAACAGTTGATCGACCGGATTCTTACCGGTGGCAACGATGTTTTTTCGCGGTGGAAAATTGGTGCTTCCGTCGGCGTAGAACGCGACATGCACGATGGGTTGCTCGAGGATAACTTCGTCAAAAGCAAGTTCGGAGCGGAGAAGTGAATCGATCTTCAGTCGAGCGACAATGTGGTCCACGTGGGCGAGAGGAATGTCATTGGCGGGCTCGCGGCCATGAACGGTGATGCCGCGCACTTCCGCTTGCAGACGAAAGGGAATGGTGTGGATGCTGGCGATTTCGGCGCGACCTCCAGTGATGCGCTCAATCTCTGCAACCAGCCGGCGTCGCACCAGAGATTGAAAAGAATCGGTATTGATGTAGATGAGAAGGCTAATCAACGCTAAAAAAGCCGCCCCAGTGACGAAGAGCAGGAACTTCCACCATCGGCGGCGAAGACGCTTGGCGGTGGGCGCACTCACTGCGATTGGACTCCGGCATCGTTGCTGGAGGGGGCAACTCCCGGCACATGGACCTGCCCCTCGGAGCGCAAGGTTTGCAACCAGGAGACGAGCAACTCGCTGACTTTTTCCTGAGTGAGCAGTTCGCGAATCTTCGCCGATACTTCGGCGAGAGGAACTTCGGAGGCTCCGGCTTCTTTCAATTGGGGCACAAACTGGTCGCGATAATAAGCCTCGATGGACTTGGAATCAATCTGTACGGTCGGACGAAGCCGGGCGTCGATCAGACGCATAACGTCAATTTGTTGCCGGACATGCTCCTGCACATCCTTCTCTATGAGATGGTATTGGGCGAGAACTCCTCGCCAGGCCTCATCGGAAGCGGCTTGAGGATATAGCTTGCGGGCTTCGGCGACGCGCGAGGCGACTTCCTCGTCGGTGGCATGGCGAAAATCGGCCGACTTCATTTGCTCGCGAAGAAGCTCCTGGTCGATCAGGCGGTCGAGGACGGCGCGACGATCGTCATCGGTAAACCGGTTCAGGTTGCGATTGGTTAGCAGCGCCTCATAGCAGAGAGCTTCATCCCAATCCGATTGCAAAATAACCTGGCCGTTCACGGTTGCGACAATTCGATCGATCACCTGACCAGCTGCATAACACGGAGCAAGATGGAGGCCCGCGAAGGGCAATGCCAGCGTCGCTGTGAGAAGTACCTTACACAAATAAATTTTGATTTTCAAAATGGCTGACCTATGCTGAAAAAAACATTGAAGTGGCGCAGGCGCTGGGTCTCAAAGTCGCCCGTGAGCTGGCCAGTTTTAGGATTAACAAGTCCCTGAAAATAGTATGTCGGATTTAGATTGTAGCCGAAGTCGAAACGGAGGGGGCCGATCGGTGTTTTGTAGCGCACGCCAATTCCCGTGGCGTGAGAGGTGTAATCGTAGCCTTCGTTGTTGAATCGCGTCTCGCAGGCAGGGATGAGGATACCGCCGGCTTGCAAACATTGCGCCGGATTGGTCTGGTGCCAGCGCAGAAGGCCCTTCAACATATCGTGGCCCGCGGTATAGACGTTTCCCATATCGTGAAAGATGGCAAAGCCGAAGCCTTCTCCCAGATAGGGCAAGCTAACCTGGGGAAAACGCAGTTCCTCACTATTGACGAAGAGCGCCGAGCCGCCTACCGGAAAGCCAGAGTCGGGATCGCGGGGGCCCGCTTGATTCAACCCGAAACCGCGGTGAGAGTTGCCACCCCCGGCAAAAAAAAGCTCCGGCAGTGGGATAACTGTAATGTTCTGACTGCAAGAGGTGGTCAGATTGGTGACCTGGCACGCTCCGGGAGGAAGGACGCGAGTATCGCGATAACCCTGCTCCAGTCCAACCGAGGTGGAACGCGCGAATACAAACTTATGGTTGGTGCGTCCGAAGGCATAGTAGGTCGAATCCTGAAGGAGAGCGCGGCCGAAATCCGACTGAGAACCAACGAAACTCGAGGCTACAAAAGCGTCGAGGGTAAAGTACTGGCCTTTGGTGCTTTCCAGGGGATTGTCGCGCTTGTCGCGAATAAAGGTAAAGCCCGGCCCACCAACTACCGCGGGCAGAGACAATAAATTAAATTCAGCGGGGGAAAAGTTAGCGGCGAAGTTGCTGGCTTTGACGCGCCGGTAATCAAACCGGTAGGTAACGGAAGTGGAGTGATTTGACTCCAGTTTGCCGATTTGCTGCCGCAGATCGATCTTGCCTTCCAGACGCTGGGAGGTAAATGTGGCGACGTCGAGACTGTTGTCATAAAAGATGGTGTAGAAAAGTTTGAGCTGATCATTGTTCAGCGGTTTGGGGAGTTCGTAACTGACGAGGCCGCGCTGTTGCAGACGGCCCACATGAGACTGGAAGATGAGAGTCTGATCCCGGCCGAACATATTCAGACGGGTTACATCAAATTCCACGCGTGGGCTTACGCCGGTTGCGCCTGCGGGGTTGTTCGTCCCGGCAGGCAAGCCGGTTTCGAATTCCAATCCGACGCCGTAGGTAAACGTATAGCGCCTGGCTTCCTGGGCCTGAATCAGGACATTCTTCTGCGGGTCGGAGCCTTCGGGATTTTGCACGGCGGTGTCGACCTGGTTGAAGATTCCCAGGTCGTAGAGCTTGCGCTGGGTATCGAGCAGATCCTGCTGGCTGAGAGAATCGCCTGCCTTTACTTGAATTTCACGCTGAACCACATAGTCGCGAGTATTCTCCAGGCCGGCGACCATTACCCGGTTCACGAAGAACTGCTCGCCCTCTTGAATCGTGTAGGTTACATCCTCGCGATTCGGCTCGCGGGCCGACGGTTTGGTTGTGATATCGAGAGTGGCGTTGGAAAAACCGTGATTGAAATAATAGCTAAGGATCGCATTGCGATCGTTGGCCAGATTCTGCTCGGAGTAAGGCTGGCCCGGAGCAGTGCTGAGTTCTGGAAATGACTTGACGTCAATTTTCTGGCTGCCGACAATGCGGAAATCTCCCACCAGAGTTTGCGGGCCTTCCTCGATGAGAATGTGAACCGCTAAACGATTCTCGGCGCCACGATAGTTATCGTCAACTTTGGTCTCGATCTTGACTTGGCGAAATCCGTTGGAAACATAGAGTGCCTGCAAAGCCGCGACATCGCTCTTAAGTAAAGATCCACTGAAGTGTCCGTGGGAAAACAGTCCGGCGGGTTGAATGCGCATACGCTGGCGGAGGGTCTTGCGAGGGAAGTATTTGTTTCCCGAAATATCGATGAGTTCGAATTTATGCTCCGCTCCGGGAGTGATGTGGTAGATGACGCGAAGAATGTCAGGGGCCGTTTCTTTGCGGAAGTCGACTGTGGCATCGAAGCGGCCGCGACTTTGCAGGTAGTCGAGCAGATTACGCTCGCCTTCGCTCAGAAGATCTTCGTCGAGAGCATTTTCTTCATATACCGGAATCTCTCTTTTCAGAACCCCCCGGCTTACGTGAAAGCCGGTGGCGAAGATTACCACCACAGGTCCCGGTTCGATCAGGTAGGTGTAGTCAACCGAATTGGATTTGGGGTTGTATTTCTGTTGGGCAATCGATACTTGAGCGAGAACGCGGTGCTGCTTCTGGAACCTCTTGCGCAGGCGCTGCAGAGAATTCGTGATGCGAGCCGCGGTGATCCGGTCGCCGGGGTGCATTTTTGCGATGTCTTGAAGCTGTTGTTGGGAAAAAGCCGAGTGGCCGGTAGCGTTGACTTCGCCTATATGAGCAGGCTCTCCCGGAGTGATATGGAAGAGAACGTTGACCTGCTGAGTAGCCGCGATGGAGATGTTTTCAGCCGTGACCCGCGCGCGATAATAACCGTTCTCCTGCATGAGTTGGCGAACGTTCTGCAGGGCGCGACTGAGAAGGTCAGGACTATAGAGCTGGCCGAGTTGAAGCTTCGAGGCGTTGACAAGCTGATTATAGTTGGGATGGCCGGGAGCACCTTGCACATCCACCGCACCCACAAAAGAATTGGGCGATGTGGTGAACGTCAGCACCACACCCGACCCTATCGGCCTTACTTCCGCCTGAATATCGGAAAAACGTCCGGTCGCGAAGAGCACACGAATGCTTTCGCGGACTTGATCGCGATCCAGTGGTTCCCCCGCTTTTTGGGGGAGCATTTGCAACAAATGCGCGGCATTCGACACGTTCGGCAATTCGATGGATTGCACGATTTGTCCGGCGTATTCCGCCATAGAATTGAGACCTGAAGGTTCGCCGGCTTGAGGCTCCTGGGATGTGCCGATAGCGGCCGCAGCCGACCAACCGGCAGGGGCGAGCGGTCCGAGTGAGGCCACGATCAGTATGACGAATGACGCGTACCGTCTCAGCAAGTCGTATCCTTAGACCCCGTTGCCTACATTCGATGAAGCGTGAAAGACCCGTGTTGTCTGCATCCTGACGGCTTAAGCATCCCCAACTATAATAAAGGTTTTGTGAGCAATTGCTGGTGACGTCCTTGAGGCAGGGCTTGGAAAAAGAAAAGTTCGAAGAACGATACTCACGTCAGATATTGTTTCGCGGCATCGGCATCGAAGGCCAGCGCAGACTGGCTGTGGCGCGCGCGGCGATTGTGGGCTGCGGAGCAACCGGCTCGGCGCTGGCATCGTTGCTGGCGCGCGCGGGGGTGGGGAAGCTGCGCATTATCGATCGCGATTACGTGGAAGAGAGCAACCTGCAGCGGCAATCGCTGTTTGACGAAAAGGATGCGGCGGAGTCCGTGCCCAAGGCCATCGCAGCGGCACAGAAGATTGCAGCTTTCAATTCCGAGATCGTTGTAGAGTCGCGGGTCGACGACGTTGTGCCTGCAAATATTTATGCGTTACTCGAAGGTATGGATGTGGTTCTCGACGGAACCGATAATTTCGAAACCAGATATTTGCTGAATGATTATGCGGTGAAGAATACTTTACCGTGGATTTACGCGGCTGCCGTGGGCAGTTACGGAGTGACGCTGAACGTGTTGCCCAACACGACTGCGTGCCTGTCGTGCATTTTTCCAGAAACGCCGCGCGGGATGGTTGAGACCTGCGAAACCGCGGGCATATTAAATTCAGCAGTGAACCTTATCAGCTCGATCGCGGCGACGGAAGCGATCAAACTGCTGATTGGGGGCGAGGCGGCCAAAAACTTGCGAAAGACCCTGTGGTCTTACGATGCGTGGACGAATCAGCAGGCGGAGATTTCGGCTGCGACTCCGCGCCCCGGCTGCCGGGCGTGCGGCGAGCGAGATTTTGTGCACCTGGCGGGCGAGGGACGGCCTCACCTTACCCTGTGCGGGCGAAATTCAGTGCAGATTCACGAGCGCGCCCGGCCCATCGATTTCGTTGAATTGCAGCGCAGACTGCAGTCGCTGGGCGTGGTGCGGCACAACGAATTTGTTCTGAAATTCTGGCGTGATCCTTATGAGATGACGTTGTTTCCCGATGGACGGGCCATCATCAAAGGCACGACAGATACTGGAATTGCGCGCAGCCTCTACGCGCGCTATGTGGGAAGCTGAAGCCATTTGAAAAGAAAGGTCAGGGTGTTCATCCAACGGGACGGATGGTCATAAGCGAAAGTCTGATTTCTGAAATGCTATATTGATCGTCGGAGGATGAACGTGCCCCCTGACAAATTTCGCGTGGCTCTGGTGCAGATGTCCTGCGGGCCGGAGCCGGAACAGAATCTGCAGAAAGCCCTTGAGCGCATTGCTGACGCTGCCGGACGCGGAGCGCAAGTCGTCTGCCTGCCGGAGTTGTTCCAGACACAATATTTTTGCCAGCGAGAGGATCATGCGCTGTTCGATTTAGCTGAGCCGATTCCCGGTCCTGCCAGTGAGAAGCTTGCCGCAGCGGCACGAAAAAATGGGGTTGTGCTGATCGCGTCGCTATTTGAAAAGCGGGCTGCCGGCATTTATCACAACACTGCGGCCATTTTCGATTCCGACGGATCGCTGCGCGGGCTCTACCGCAAGATGCATATTCCCGACGATCCGCTTTATTACGAAAAGTTTTATTTCACCCCGGGCGACCTTGGATTTCGCGCGCTCGATACGAGTGCGGGGCGGCTCGGAACACTGGTCTGCTGGGATCAGTGGTTTCCTGAGGGCGCGCGGCTCACTGCGCTGCAGGGTGCGTCGGTGCTGTTCTATCCGACGGCGATTGGCTGGCATCCCTCGGAAAAGGCCGAGTTTGGTGAAGCCCAGCATGATGCGTGGCGAACCATTCAGCGCGCTCATGCTATTGCCAATGGCGTTTATGTGGCCGTCGTCAATCGCGTAGGCTTTGAAACCGGCAATATCCGCGGAAAGTCGACACCGGGCCATGGGCTTGAGTTTTGGGGCGGATCTTTTTTCTGCGATCCCTTCGGCCGGGTGATCTCCGAGGCTTCGCACGACCGCGAAGAGATCTTAATGGGCGATGTCGATTTGAAGGCTCTCGAGGACATCCGGCGCAACTGGCCCTTCCTGCGGGACCGGCGCATTGATGCCTATGCGCCTATCTCGAGCCGGCTGTTGGACGGACGGTAAGAGCCGCCGTGACGATTCGCCCTCGCTCTACTTCACGTAAAACTTCGAGTTCGGGAGTCTTGCAGACACCCGCCTCGCTTGGCTATCGCATGCCCGCCGAGTGGGAGCCGCATGATGCGACGTGGCTGGCATGGCCGCATTACCATGGCGATTGGCCGGGAAAATTCGAACCCATCCCGTGGGTCTATACCGAGATGATTCGCAATCTTGCCAGGCACGAACGGGTGGAGTTGATCGTCAACGAAGCTGCGGCAGGGCGGCAGGCGCGGAAGTTGCTGGAGCGGGCGAATGCGCTTTCCGCGAATGTTCGCTTTCATCGCTGGCGCACGAATCGCGTTTGGGTACGGGATTCAGGGTGCATCTTCGTCACAGACAAACAGCCGGGCTTCGCTTTGCCGGACAGCCGAGGGCGGCTGTCCCCACATGGTTCGGGCGCTGGGGCCAGCCATCTCGCGCTCAACTTTCGGTTTAACGCCTGGGCTAAGTATTCGAACTGGAGGCTCGACGAGAAAATCGGCGGGCGGATGTCCCGCGTTGCACACTCTCGCGAAATCCTTCCTAAGTCCCGCGGCGCGCGGGTCGTTCTTGAGGGCGGCTCGATCGATGTGAACGGACGCGGCACTCTGCTGACGACCGAAGAATGCCTGCTTAGCAGTATCCAGCAGCGCAATCCCGCCATGACACGCCAGCATTACGAAAAACTTTTTGCCGATTATTTCGGAGCGCCAAATGTAATCTGGCTGGGGCGCGGAATCGTGGGCGACGATACTCACGGACACGTGGATGACTTGACTCGCTTTGTCGCTCCCGACACGGTCGTCACGATGGTTGAAAGCAATTCCAGAGATGAAAATTACCAGCCTCTGCGGGGGAATCTTCGCCGTCTGCAGGCGGCGCGCGATCAGGCGGGCAAGCCACTGAATATTGCGGAGATTCCCATGCCGGGCCCGGTTGTTTTTGAGCAACGGCGCCTCCCTGCCAGCTATGCCAACTTCTATATTGCAAATGGGGTTGTGCTCGTACCCGTGTTCAACGATCCCAACGACCGAATTGCGTTGAACATACTGGCGGGCTTGTTCCCAACTCGAGATATTGTTCCTATTTATTCCGGAGATCTGGTCTGGGGGCTTGGGACAATGCACTGCATGACGCAGCAGCAGCCGGGGTGAGGGCTTCGGGCTTCAGCTATAGGCTTTCAGCTTTCAGCAAACTTCTTTGGCTCCTTTGTATCCCAGCAGAGACTTGATCTGGAACTGCAAGCAATATGGAGCGACAAAAAGGCGGGCCCACGAATGAGCCCGCAAAGTGGGGAGTTACAACATCTGCGAAATGCTTTAGCGGCCAGGGCCTGAGGGTGAAGTGCTTCCTCCGGGATTCGACGTTCCCGGATTTGTTCCGGGATTTGAACCTGGGTTCGATGTTCCTGGATTTGATCCGGGGTTTGAAGTTCCAGGGTTCGAGCCGGGATTCGTAGTGCCGGGGTTAGTCGATCCGCCGTTGGGCGCCGATCCAGGATTCGTCGACGAACCTGGATTGGTCGAACCAGGATTGGTTGCGCCAGGGTTCGTACCAGGATTCGTGCCTGTGTTCGGATTATTCGGATTCGTGGTAGAAGGCTGCGTGCCAGGAGTGTTGGGATTCGTCGGGTTCGATCCGGGCGCGGTGCTGTTGCCTGAGCCTGTCGGTGGTGTAGTGCTGCTGGTTGGCGGTCGACCTGTATTTCCGGTTGGCGGCGCCGAAGGAGACGACTGGCCTGGCGTTGCAGAACCACCCGCCGCTCCCGCCGTTCCGGCTCCTCCGCCTGCTCCTGCTCCGCCGGCCTGCGCCACAACCCAGGTCGCGCAGCCGAGAAACAAAGATAGTAAAGCAAATTTTTTCGCTGACTTCATGAGGCCTCCAGCCTTGAATTTTTCGACGATCCCTTTGCCGGCCTGCGAAACGCGCTGGTTCTGGTCGCTGGTTCTGGTCAAGGAATCCACAGTCTTAGTGTGCTCGCGGCTTCGAGGCGGGAATATCCGGCAGATGCAGTAGGCAGCAGCATGCGATGCCGTAGCGGGCGGCAGGAACGGCTATTTGCGGTATTGCGTGGGCTGGGGACCTTTTTCGAGCGTCTCGCGATCCCAGATCCAACCTTCGCGAGTGTAGCTGGCCAGCTCGAAATCCTGCGTGAGTTCGAGAGCGTCGACCGGACAGGCATCTTCACAGAGGCCGCAGAACATGCAGCGGCTCAGATCGTAGGTGAAGTTGGTGAGTTCCTTACGGCGAGTTTGCTCGTTGCGCGCGCTAGAGACCACGATCAGATTTTCCGGGCAAGCCAGTGCGCACAGGTCGCAGGCAATGCACATGGTTTCGTCGGTGTCAGGGTTGACGTTGAGGCGGGGCGCGCCACGGTAGCGCTCCGCCACCTGCGGGCGCTCCATCGGATATTGCTCGGTGTAAATCTCTCTAGGATCCTGGTAGCGGAACGTGACCTTCAACCCCTGGAGAAGGTCGACCAGAAAGACTTTGCGGAAAAGGCTCTGCATCCCCATGACGGGGCAAGCATAACACTGAACAGTGGCGAGTGGCCAGCAGGCAGTGGCCAGTGATCGGTGGTCAGTGATCAGTGGAGAGCGCGCATCCGGGCGCGGTATTTTGTAGGAAACTTTTATCGCCCCGGGTGCGTATCTTGAACCAGAGGACGTTATGCGAGCCTATTTCACCAATTTAACACCGAAAGCCCGCATGCTGCTGGCCTTGCCGCTGATTGCGATTGCTTATCCCTTAATAACGATTGTGCTGCCTGCCATTATTCGAGCGGTTGTTCCCGACGTGGTGCGCTCGGTACTCAGCCTGATCTGAGGTTGCAGGTGCGTAGCAGTAGGTGCGTAGCAGTAGGTTCGCGCCAGCGACGGGCATCAGGCTGCTTCGAATCGAGGCATGTCTCCAGACATGCCGTCGCCCGCCTGAATCAATGCGCTGCCAAGCGCCGGCGTTCCAAAACGAAGATCCCTGATCTCTAAGTGGTACCCTGCTGCGTGGAGTCGCATGTGCGAACGACCAACGACCAACGACCAACGACGGAGCCAGACGAGCTGTGGATGGAGGAAGCTTTGCGCGCTGCGCAGCGGGCGCTCGAAGCTGGAGAAGTCCCGGTCGGAGCTGTAGTCGTGTGCGGCGGAAAAATCATAGCGCGGGGATGGAATCGCAACATCGCCGGCTCCGATCCTACGGCGCACGCCGAGATGGTTGCGCTGCGTGAAGCGGGAGCAGCCATCGGTAATCATCGTCTGGAGGACTGCGAACTGTTTGCTACAATTGAACCGTGTCCGATGTGTGCCGGAGCGCTGGTGCACGCGCGGATCAAGCGCCTGGTCTACGGTGCGGACGATCCGAAGGCGGGTGCGGTGCAGTCGGTGGTGCAAGTGCTGAACCATCCGCAACTGAATCACCGCATGCAGGTTCGCAGCGGAGTGCTGGCGGGCCGTTGCGCTGAATTGCTGCAAACGTTTTTTAAGAGCCGTCGTTAGTCGTTAGTCGTTGGTCGTTTTGCCGTTAGCCAATCGTGGAGAGGTGCGTGAGTGGTTGAAACGATCCGCCTCGAAAGCGGACATACCTTAACGGGTATCGTGGGTTCAAATCCCACCCTCTCCGCCATATTTTACCGATGGTCACGCGCCTATTTGAAAATGAACCGGGCGTTTGGATTGTCGAGCGGCAAGCGAAAAAGCGAAACTATAGATCCATTCGTATCCCGCGAGCGGACCATGAGAGTGTCATCAGGAAACATCGCGTAGCCTGGCCGCCTGCTAAGATCACGAAGCGGCGGCGGGAACTTCTGACGTGAGATCCAGTCTAGGGTTGGTCTTTTGCAATCAATCGGCGGTCCCTGTGCGGCTCGGTGCGCGGTTGACCCGTGCTGAGTTCACACTTCTCCCCTGGAGCGGCACCGCAAGTCGGACATTGGACAGCAAGTGCTTTTTGGGCGGTGAGTTCCTTTTCCATCACAAACCTGCATGCACTCTGGTGGTCAACTAGACGCTTTCGTGACAACGATGGACATGGGCCGACTTTGCAGAAAGCCGATGATAAGCGCGCTATTTATTTGCAAGCCGCCGTTGTAGCTGACGAAGCCCTTCTTCTTGAACCCACTCATAAATTTACTCACCCTGGCGCGGGTGGTACCAACCATCTCCGCCAAGGTTGCTTGGCTCACCTTAAGGGGGTGCTCCGGCTTTGACTCCTTGATTATCTGCCCAAACAGCAACAGAACCCGTGCCAGTCGCTTTTCGCTGAAGTTAAAAAACTGATCGACCAAGTCTTCCTCAACTCGAATGACGCGGGAAACCAGGTACGCAACAAACACCGTTGCAAATTTCGGGTCTCGTTTGAGCGTGCGAACAGCCCTTTCCTTCCGCAGATGAGTGATACTGGAATGCCCAATCGATCGCGCTGTGTACATCCGGAGGGGTTGCCCTGCGAGACAGCCTTCGCCAAAAAAGCTACCTTGTAGCAGGACGGCGATTATAGCTTTCTTGCGGCGTGTGGCAGCTACCGTGAGTTTCACCGTGCCGCTCTGGACGTAGAACACAGCATCGGCTGCGTCCCCTTGGGAAAAGATGATCTCGTTGTCTCGGTAGTTCCGCACAGTCTTCCCAGCACGGCTGAAACTGAGCGCACGTTTGTTCGCCATGGTCTCCCTGCACGATCATTCAATTGAGGAATGCCGTGCTCCGTTCAAAAAGAGGCTAAATCATATCGCTCCGGAATCCGGTTCGGCTGGTCAATATAGGTCATACACAATTGCACACAGTACCTAACTGGTCATCTCGGGAAATCGCTCAAGGGTGGGCTATGTTTTTCATCCAGTTCAAATCCCAGCCAGATTCCAGGTTTGCCAAGACGCATTTGCACGAGGGAATCCATTCCACTCTCGGCGATCGATGTCCTCTCACCGACATTGAAGCCAACATTTCGACACTAGTTGCTGGCACGGGTCGCGGACCGGCGGGGAGCGATCTCGGAATCGAATCGTTTCAACGCCCTCGGAGCGGGCGATTTGGCGGTATAAGTGCTCCTCTTGTTTCGGAATACAAAAAAGAAATTCCGATTGAGATGTTGGAAGAAAGCTTTAATTTATGGACTGGAAGAAGAATGGAGTGAAAATCGTACATGCGGACGAATTGGACATGAATACGCCACAGACGTCGGGCATGACGCGGGCTGCGGCGATTACTCATGCGAAAGCCGGAGCAGCCACGTTGTGGGCCGGAACTATGGTCGTCCAACCTGATGCTAAGACGGGACCGCACCACCATGGAGAGCTGGAAACCGTCCTGTACGTGGTGAAAGGACGAGTGCGAATGCGCTGGGGCGATCGATTGGAACTGAGTGACGAAGCCCGGGCCGGAGATTTTATTTACGTTCCTCCGTATGTGCCGCACCAGGAGATTAATGCTGATCCGAATAACCCGTGCGAAGCCGTGGTGGTGAGGAATGGCCAGGAGCCGATCGTCGTGAATCTTGATTTACAAACGCCAGAACCGGCTAGCGCTGGGCACCGAGGCATGCCCTTTCATCCCAATCGGTGAAGATCTATGAGAGGTCCCTCGGGAAAGGACCCAGGTCGCGCGGGTTGTAGAGAAAGATCGTCACTTTATGATTAGTAGTATGCCGCGGGTGGACCTTTGTACTCCTGGATAGAATTGCCGCCGTCAACGATGATCATCTGTCCGGTGATGTAGGAAGCGGATTCGGAAGCGAGAAAGGCAATCGCGGCGGCGACTTCGTCGGAGCGGCCGGGGCGTCCGGCGGGAGTATTTTTACCTGCGACAATTTCGTGCTCGGTGGAGGAGGAGGTTTCGATCCAGCCGGGCGCGACTGCGTTCACTGTGATTCCCTGGCGCGCAACTTCAAGGGCGAGACTGCGTGTAAGGCCGACCATGCCGGCTTTGGCCGCGCTGTAGGCAGTTTCGCGGGGGTTGCTGACGACTGGACCTGTAACCGAAGTGACACTCACGATGCGTCCATATTTTTGCGCCAGCATGGAGGGGAGAACAGTCTTGGTAATGTTGAAGGCTGTTTTCAAGTTGATGGCAATTCCGTAATCCCACTCTTCTTCGGAAAGCTCGGCCAAAGGGCGCGATGTGGTTTCGGTGGGACTTCCAACCTGGGTCATGCCTGCATTGTTGACGAGGACATCGATGCGCCCATAGCGGGCGATGACTTCCTGCACCAGCAGCTTCGTGGCGGCGTAATCCGTTAAGTCTGCCGGAGAAGCAAATACGTCGGCGCCCTGAGCGGCGAGTTCGCGGGCACGCTCCTGAATTCTTTCCGTGGTGGAAGTGATTGCGATTTTCGAGCCTTGTTGAGCGAGCAAGCGTGCGGTAGCGAAGCCGATCCCTTGCATGCTGCCCGCGCCTGTGACGAGCGAGACTTTCCCAGAAAAGTTCATCGATTCGATTTCACCAGTGTCAGGTTTGAGATTCTACACGGAAGATTATGCTAGCGGAGCTTTGGCCTGCTCTGTAGGGTGGTCGAAATTATCTTGCTCTGAGAATGGTGCCGTCGAAATTGGAGTGAGCTCCAGAAAACAGTAGGGCGATGAAGGATGTTGTTAGACCCTTCCGGCGGTTCCCTGCCGAACATTTCCTATTAACCTTCGTGGAGAAAATCGTGTAGTCCGTTGTGCCGGCTTCAAGTCCCACCGGCAAAGCACGCAGCGGGTATCAAGCGTGTAGACAAAGTGCTCGTTGGCGGGACATTTGCGGTTCGTACAGATTTTTGTGTTCATCTGAAGTGGCTCTCTGAGTTAACGGCCCAATAAGACGACCATTTCAATGAAGCAAAAGTAGCACGGCCCATCGAGTGACAGGCGCGGATTTTCAGCACACGATTATCGGATTTGCTTCTAAGGCGCAGAAGGTTTGTTTGGGAACCCCGTTGGCTTCTCGATTACGTCTCAGAACAAAGCCTTTCTTAGGAGACATAAAAAGGTGTACGATGCTTCCGTCTTTCTAACGGCAATCTAAATACAGCGGCTTCATCGTTAACGGAAACTTCAGGCGACGCGGGAAGATGAAGGTTCTTCCCAGCCCGCGGCGCAGGTGAGCAGGGGTCTCGGCACTGCATGGGGATTTCCATAAAGAACGAGGAGGAGCCATGTCCTCAGTCTGGAAATTGCCGTTCTCTCTCCCAAAGCGATGGATGTACTTTTCGCTGATCGTCGCGTTTTTGCTCCTAGGCGAAACCCCGGGGCTCTCGCAAAAGGCGCAACCGCAAAATTCCAGCCTGCCCAAGTATGACCTTCAGACGGAAGCGAAATTCAAAGGGGTGATCGACGAAGTGAATCTACTGTCGGTTGATACCAGGAAGGATTTCACGGAGTTGATCATAAAAAATGGCGACGACAAGACCCACATCTACCTGTGCCCCAAGCCATTTCAGGAGGAGATGGGCATCAGTTTCACCAAAGGCGACGAAATTGCGGTTACGGGATCAAAAGTGAAGCAGGATACGTCGGACGTAATTCTTGCCCGAGAACTGGTGAAAGGGACGGATACGCTCTCGTTCCGTGATAACAAGGGCAAGCCGGTGTGGGATCCGCGAACCGGCAAGTGAGTAGCGGCGCCTGATGAAACTCTTCGGCACATTTTCGACCGCTATTTCGCGGCCAGTATTCTTTCGATCTGCTGCAAGTGATTGAGGTCGTGTCCGGCGAACATGCGGACGATGTGCTCAATCGTTTCCCGTCCACGCTCGGAATGCATTCCGTGTTGTTTCCACTGCTCGGGCGTCAGTGAATTGAGCAATGCGAGATTAGCATCGCGAATCACGCGGAACTGCTCCACAGATTTACGCGGATCGCGCTTCGCATAGTGTCCGCTAGTGACCCACGAATCCTGATCGAAGGCAGCGATTGGCGTTCCCGGCGCGCCCAGAATCAGACGCATGCGAAAACCGCCGACGATTTCCGTGTCAGCGAGGTGCGCGAGAATCTCGCCTACAGACCACTTGTCAGGAGCGGGACGCTTGCGAAGTCTGCCTGTTGGGATGCCTTTGATCAGGCGCTCGAGTTTCTTGGCTGTGGCGGCCTGCACTGCCAGAGGCTGTTTTCCCTCGACGTAACCGACGACTCTCTGAGTATATTGCTGTGGGGTTTCATTCATTGCGTTTTCCTCCCATTCCGTTTGAGGGATAGCCGAGAACCTGCGCAGTGCGAAGACCGCTGTTGTTACCTGAGTCGCGGTGAGTTACTGGCCAGTTTTCTCGCCTGCTTGAAACGTCGTCCAAGGACCTGCTTTCATATCGCGCAACCGAGGCTTTTGCCAGGCGAGCTCGGGATGATGATCCAGAAAATCTGCGGCAAGAAAATCTTCGCCGCAAGGGTGTCCAGCGCGGGCGACGAAGCTCATGTTCGCAGCCATTTTACTGTCGGTCGCTTTGCCTTGAACGGCGCCGCCGGGATTGTATGGGTCCCATCCCCATTCTTTTACCCCGCGGGACGAGGCATCCACGTGACCGCAAAGCGTGCGTTCATTGGGCTGGGGTTTCTCAACGTGCGAGGAGGCTCGCTCAAAGCTGTCGACGTGATCGGCCAGGAACTGTTCGGCCACGGCGACGTCGATCTTCCCTTTCGCCTGCTTCATCAGTTCTTCGGCTCTTGCGTGACGAGCATTCATCGACGATGACCTATCATTCGGATCGAATCCGCTGGTTTCTTCTTTGATGAGTTTCGGGTCACGCGGAAAGTTCGAGCTGACAAAGTAGCCATCCTTCGTTCGCCACATCGGAGTGTTCTTGAGGCCGAGTTCGAGATAGGCGATTTCGCCGGTCTTGCGATCGCCGATGAGCCAGTCGTTGGCGTATCCGCCGTTGTTCCCTTCTTTAATGATGCGCACGTAGTCGTCGACGCTTTGTGCGTACTGCAAAGCTTTGCGCGAACGCATGAACTCCGGCTTGCCGTTGGGGTCCCAGCCTTCGAATTGGGCGATAGTAGTTTCGGTAATCATGATGCCGGCGGCGTTCACGCCGAAATCGTCGTCGCTGGTGATGACTCCGGGAAAGCCGTCCATCAAAATGCGTTGGCCGTTTTGCGGAAGGATGTCGAAGATGATTACCCAGCGCTCGCCGGCGAGATAACTGGTCCAG
>JGI12695J13573_1000021_pt1 | contig 24389 bp, 19 predicted proteins | sample BlaSpr_A8_OM2_M3_FD_13573 | JGI IMG/M metagenome (IMG submission 13573) | reverse complement strand
GAAATAATAGTTCACGTGCCGTGACTCGCGAAGTCCTGCCTGGATGAGCCATGCGCGAGTGCGGTTCACGTCGGAAGGCGAAAGCGGAATCGCCTTGCCGATGGGATCTAGAGCTTGCTCCAAACGCTCCTTGACGTTAAGCGCAGGAGTTTCGGGATCTTGGGCCGCGTGCCCACCGAGCGCACGCAACCGAGCGCCGAGTACAGATGTAGGCGTAGCTGCGGCGGCGCCGAACGCAAACACCACCAGCACGACGGTCACAAACACGACGATGGTGAGAACCATTACCGGCATCTTTGTACCTGGATATTAGCGATCATACTTGGATCTTAATGATCTTCCGGATCACAAAATACCCCATGGTTTGCAGGAGAATACTCGCCACCAGCAATGTGTGCCCGATGGGATCATAAAAGAGCGGTCGGACAAACTCGGGACTGAACATCCATAGAATTGTCAGGACTGCCGGAGGCATGCCCATGAGCAGAACCATGGTGAGACGGCCTTGGGCGGTATGAACCCGGACCTGACGCTGAAGCTTGAAACGCTCGCGGATCACGGTGGAGAGATTGCCGAGAATTTCCGCAATGTTGCCGCCGGTTTCGCGTTGCAGCATGACCGCGGTGACAAAGAACTTGATGTCGACCAAGGGCACGCGCTCGGTGAGATTGGTTAACGCGTCGCGCACGGGCATGCCGAACTTTTGCTCTTCGAAAAGCTGGCGGAACTCTCCGGCCAGGGGTTCGGAGACCTCATTGGAAATCATTTCGAGAGCGGTGGTGAAAGCGTGTCCAGCGCGGACGGCGCGGGCCAGAGTGTCGATGGCTTCGGGGAAAAGTTCTTCGATTTTTTCAAAGCGCTTTTGCCGGCGATAAGAGACGAATGAGTAGGGAAGAAAGGCCCCGATGAGCAAGCCTGCCCACGCGACAGCCGGATTTCCGGTCCACACAAAGGCCGCGAATCCAGCCAGACCGCCGCACAGCAGGCATACCACGAGAAAATTGCCGGCGCGTATTTTCATTCCTGCCTGCAGCAAAGCCTCCTGCATGGCCGAAACCCGCGCTGAGCGGCGGAGCAGCGTATCGAGGGCGGGTATCTGACTGAGTTGTTCATCGCGCAGAAGAGGAGCTTCTTCGTCGAGTTCGTGTTCCGGCGCTTTCTGCGCGGTGGCTAGACGATCTTTGATCAGGCGCGCTTGAGCATTGCGCTGGTCGATCAGAGATGCGCCGACGAACGTTGCCAAGGCAACCACGGCGAACACAAGAATCGCGATAAGCAGTGCCGACATAAGAATAAGGATTAAGCGGTCACAATCTGGAACAGATCCTCAGACTTCCGTTTTCGAGTCAAAGAGCGCGGCACGTAAGCGGGCCCCGTAGGTAGCCAAGCGCTCGGAGAAATGAGGACGCACACCGGTGGCGCGGAAGGTGCCGCGGACTTTGCCGGCCTCATCGATCCCACGGCGGTCGAACACGAAAATGTCCTGCATGGTAATGATGTCGCCTTCCATCCCGGTAACCTCGGAAATGGAAATCACTTTGCGTGTGCCGTCGGACAGGCGGGCAACCTGCACCACGCCGTGAATGGCGGAAGAAATCTGATGGCGCACGGCGCGTTCGGGAATATTCAGGTTCGCCATCGAAACCATGTTCTCGACGCGGCCCAGTGCGTCACGAACGGAGTTCGCGTGGACCGTGGTGAGCGAGCCATCATGGCCGGTGTTCATGGCCTGCAACATGTCAAAAGCTTCTTCGCCGCGGACCTCGCCGACCACGATTCGGTCGGGCCGCATACGCAGGCTGTTGATGACCAACTGGCGCTGGCGGACGGCACCTTTGCCTTCGATATTGGGCGGCCGGGTTTCCAGGCGAACCACGTGTTCCTGCTTAAGCTGCAATTCGGCGGCGTCTTCAATAGTGACGATGCGCTCGACGTTGGGAATGTAGCCGGAAAGCACGTTCAACAAGGTGGTCTTACCGGCGCCGGTGCCGCCGGAGATTAAAAGGTTCAACCGTCCCTTCACCATGGTCGAGAGCAGTTCCAGCATGGCCTCGGTTAAGGTGTGGTTTTCAATCATGTTGCGCGCGGTAACGGGGTCGCGTCCGAAGCGGCGGATGGAAAGGCAAGCGCCATCGAGAGCGAGGGGGGGGATAATCGCGTTCACGCGGGAACCATCGGCCAGGCGGGCATCGACCATGGGAGAGGATTCGTCGACACGGCGGCCCACGCGCGACACAATTCGCTCGATGATCTGCATCAGGTGCGTGTTGTCCTTGAAAGTCAAGCCAGTCAATTCCAATTTGCCGGCGCGCTCGACGTAAACCTTATCGAAGCGGTTCACCAAGATGTCAGAGATAGTGTGATCTTTAAGCAGGGGTTCCAGAGGACCGAGGCCAAAGATTTCGTCGAGGATTTCGCGTGATAAACGTTCGCGCTCGGCAAAACTGAGAGGTACCACCTCGGCATTGACCGAGTTGCGAATGAGGACAAGAACTTCGTCACGGGCGCTGTCTCCGGTCTTGCGGCCCAGTTTCTCCAGATCAAGGCGATCAAGGATCTTGCGGTGCAGGTCGGCCTTGACCTGTTGGTACTCGCTGCGCTCGAAGGTCTGTAGATTAGCCATAAAGTCCTATACCGTCTTGAAGAGTGACCAGGCGGCACGTTTCACGTCGACATCGTCGCGAGTCAACTCATTCGCCAGTCCGGAAAAACAACGCGCAATCTCCGTGTGACTTTGCTCCATGACGGGCGTGCCCCGGTCAATGGCGGAAGAGATCGCGAAAAATTGATTGGGAACGCGCCAGAGCAATTTTACGCCAGCCGCATTTTCGGCGTCGGCCTCGCTGAATCCGGGGACCTTGCGGAAGCGGTTGAGAATCAGGCGCAAGCGCTCCCGATTGCCGGTCTCTCCAAGATATTGCTGCACGCGAGCGGCGCTCCACAGCGAAGCCACGTCGGTGCAGGCCACCAGCAGCACGCACTCCGACAAATTTGAAACCAAGCGGCTGGCCGCATCGAGACGCGACGAATTGTCCACCACGACATACCGGTAGTGGGTGACTAGCATATCGAACAAGCGGACAAACTCCGCCGTCGAAGGTTCCATGGGAACCGGGGCATTGGCACCCGCCAGTAATTGCAGACCACCGCTGTGCCGCGTCATAAAACTCTCCAGCAGGGAACTATCCATACGGTGGAGGTTGCGAGTAGCGTCGGCCAGCGTGAACAGAGGCTTCAGGTTCAGATGCAAGGCGGTGTGCCCCAAGGGCGCCAGATCCACCAAAGCGGTGTGACCGTGAGCAGCCTGCAGTGCCAGGGCAAGATTGACGGCTACCGTGGTTGCCCCGCTTCCGCCTTTGGCGTTGACCACGGAAAATACTTTGCCGCGCGGACCCTCCTTTTGCACTCGGCGTTGCGCCGACGTGAGACGGACAAAAGCCTCGAGAAGATCGGTGGTGGTGGTAGGACGCTCGATGAACTCGCGAGCTCCTGCACGCATGGCGCTGACAATGACCTGCGGCTGATCCAAGGTTCCAATGGCAAACACGGCGGATTCGGGCAACTCCTGATGCAGAAGTTCAATGGCGCGCATGGCCGTTGGCAAGTTGTCTGCCGGGATATCGACTAAGAGTACGTCGGGATTGGCTGCTCGCACCCGGCGGGCCACCGGATCGGAAGCGGCGACTGGAAAGGCGGAGCAGCTGTGGACGGTGCGCGCTACACTGGTGCCATCCACCAACACCTGGAGCATGGTGCGCTGTTCACTGTCTGTGGCCACGATAACGACTGAAAGTTCGGCCATACTAACGCCTTTAAACTCCGCTGATCCTACCGCGCCTTGTGGTTGATTACCAGCCCGATTCTTACTGCGGGATTACTTCTGCGCAGGTTTTTTACCATCGAACTTGCCATCATCGATGAAGGGCTGGGGATTCTTGGGCAGCGCCGGAGGCTCCGTATCCGGCGAGATCCGATGCACCGTGCACAGGACCACCAGCTCGGAATTGCTTTTCTGGGCGCTCTTGCTTTTGAAGAAATTACCCAGAATCGGTATGTCGCCCAGGCCGGGGACCTTATTCCAAATGTCAGTGACGCGATTGTCGATCAAGCCGGCGATTACAAAACTCTGTCCATCCCGCAGTTCGAATTCGGTTTCAGCTTTGCGGGTGCTCAAAGCGGGGACGGTGAAGCCGGAAATGGTAAGCGCATTTGCGAAGTCGAGAGTGCTGACTTCGGGAGCCACCGTGAGATGAATATTACCGTTTGGCATGATCACCGGCGTAAAGTCGAGCTTAACGCCGAATTCTTTGAAAGAAATGGTGACAGCCGTGAAACCCTGGCCTGGTTGCACGATGGGAAACGGGAATTGCCCGCCCGCGAGAAAGCTGGCTTTCTTGCCATTCACGGCGATGAGATTGGGCTCGGCGAGAATCTGCAGAAGATTCTTGGTCTGCAGCGCTTCAATCACCGCTCCGAAGTGAATGTCGGGACGAAACAAAAACAGGTTCAGAACATTGCTGATTGTTTGATTGGATTGAGCGGGGGTAGTTTGACCCGGCGTCTGAGTAATCGTTTGCGAGCCGAAGCCGCCGAACTGACCAGTGCCGGTGGTTCCGACAAAGTTGCCCGCGCCCGTGGAGAAAAAATTCGATCCGAGTTGTGTTAGAGCGGTGCGGTCCACCTCGGCGAACTTTACTTCCAGCAGCACTTCCTGGGCACCGACCGGGCCGAAGGTGAGCACATTCACAACATTCTTGGAATACGCCGCGGCCAGCTCGCCAGCGCGCTTGGCGACATCCTCGGTAGTGACGTGGCCGGACAGAACAATCGCGGCCCGCGACGGGGTGACGGAAATCTGTTCTTCGGGGAACACGCGCCGCTCTTCTTCCGCAGCAGCGCTGACGTCAACATCCACACGAAGGTCGAAACTGCGGGATCGCTCCAACTCATCCCAAATGAGCAGCGAAACCTCGCCAGGCGATCGGCCGTGGACGAGAATCTGAGTGGGAGTGATAACGGTCGCGTAGGCGACGCTGGGATCAGTCACCGAGATCCGCTTCAGCCGCTCAGTGGTGTTGATGAGGAGAGACTTGTCGACCATCACACGCAGCGGGGCCGCGCCTTGTGGCTGAGCCGACTGCGGCGGAAGCGTGGTCTGGTTGGCGGCTGGCGCCGGTGCGTCCTGTGGCGCGGTGGCGGAAGCGTTTGCGAGATGCCCTTCCGATATTTTGGGCGCAGTCGAACGGGCCCCGGCCCGAACTGCCAGTGCCAACGACAGTACGATCACTGCGAAACGTATCGTGCAAGCCTTCATCTTGTGATTCCTCTCCACATGAGGAAACCTGCGATCAAACGGGTGAGGCCGAGATCTCCCGGCCTACTTGGGTTGTTCAGAGCTTTCTTCCGGAAACTTAACCACATCAGGCTTTTTATCACCCTGGTAGACCTCCACGCTGAGAACCGAAGGTGAGGGCGGCGGCTCCGCCTTGTGTTTTACGGGGTGGACGGCCGCGCGCGGAGGTGGGGATGGCGTTCCGCCTTTATACAGACCCCTGGCATTTGCCGCTTCTACGCCGTCCTGATGAGTGTCGAGGGGATTCCGCAAGACAAGCTGAATTTTTCCCTCGGAACTGGCGAGGGTGACGCGTTCGGCGTCCTCAGGCGATGTTAGAAGAGTGATGACCGGGGTGTTCTGAGCTTCGCCGGCGGCATTGCGCTCGAGGGTGTGGCCGGAGGCGATTACCGCCACATTTTGCAATACCGTGGTGGTTTGTGGCTCAGTGCTGCCATTCGGGGTGCCGGTAAGAAGAATATCGACTCGGGTTCCGGGGCCAACGAAACCAGCAACCGAAACTACCTCGTTTACCCTCACCGAAACGGCGCGCATCCCTGGAGGAATAAGGGAAGGCAGACCAGATCCGGCATTCTCCGGAGCCAGTTTGGTGGGAAGAATGAATTCGCCTTTGGAGATGGGAATAATCACACCTCGGCCTAAAACCTGAGATCTTCTGCTGTAAGCGCCTGAGGGCAGACCAGAGGTAGGAAACTTCGCGGTGCGCACGTCGTGCTCTTCGATTCTGGCGCCTACTTGGATGTCATCGGCAGCGACGATTACGTCCGATCCGGCCTCGGTGTTCGAAGCGCCTCTGCCTTGCAGATTTTTGTAGACGAGTAGGCTGACAAAGGCACCCAGCGCCAAAGCCAGAACTCCTATCATCAACAAACGGGTACGGTTCATAAAACTCCATCAAAGAGGACTTTTATCTTGAATCCGGAAAAGAGATTAGCCTCAGTTTCCAGGTGACGCAGAAACTTCGCAGAATTGAATTGTTACTGGAGCGAGCTGGCGACGTTAGAGAAAACATTGTTTGCATTAGATCCGATCAATTTGACCGTGCCCACGACGATCACGAGGATCACCGCCAGCATGACAGCATACTCCGCTATATCCTGGCCTTGTTCCTCGCGCCAGAATCGCAAAAGATGATTCATGGTTCCGTTCCTCCTAAACAAACATTCAAATCCCCGAGACCCAACACAGCCGAGGCGATCATCCCCTCACGGACGGAGGTCCATGTCTAGCTCGTCTCAGGGAGATTATTCCCCACCATAATAACCCGTAGGACGCTCTGAAAGGCTATTTTCTTGCATCGCTGGCGATAATGACCATCCAACTTACCCCTCCCTACCCGCCGTCTCGAACTTTTGTGCGGATAGGGCGGGCACAGGGTACAATCGCGATCGATCGTGGCGACCCCGGAAAAACAATTTACGCTGGCTGGGGGGCTTAAAAGGCGGCGGCTGGCACAGGTTCTAATCGCCGCGATGTTGTGGTCGAACCTGCTTTTGTTCTTCCATTTCCGAGAAGGTATCTCCCGCGGTTATCCGGACTTCACCGTCTTTTACACAGCGGCCAAGATGCTGCGCCAGGGACTCTCGCACCAGCTGTATGACAGCCAACTGCAATGGAAAGTGCAACAGACGTTTGCAGGGAATATCCCATTTCGCAGCGGACCCTTACCTTACATCCATCCGCCCTTCGAAGCCCTAATTTTTTTGCCGCTGACCTGGTTGTCTTATCCGCGGGCATTTGTGGCCTGGGATCTGTTCAACATTCTCATTCTTTTCGGCGTTGCCCGGTTGTTGCGCCGATCGGTTGAAACGCTACGCATCATCCCAGAATGGAAGTTGGCGATCGGGTCCATTGCATTTTTCCCGGTCTTCGCTTGTCTGTTCGAAGGGCAGGACTCCATCTTAATGTTGCTGTGCTGCGCGCTGGGGTTTTATGCCTTGAAAAGAAATGCGGATGTGCTTTCTGGCTGCTGGTTAGCCCTCGCTGCCTTCAAGTTTCAGTTCATGATTCCAATCGTTCTGCTGTTTGTTATTTGGAAGCGAAGGCGCGTGGCAATCGGATTTCTAGCGGTCGCTACGGTGCTTGCGCTTATTTCCCTCGCACTTGTGGGAGTGAGGAGCTTTTTTCAGTATCCGGCTTATGTGCTCCGGATCGCGAACTCGCTACCCCTTAGCGGAGTGCCTGCTGACCTGCTGCCGAACCTGCATGGTCTGGTGATGGGCTGGCATGGTCCCTTATCAGGAACCCTGGGCAAAGCGATTGCGGCGTTAGGTACGATCGCTCTGTTTGTGCTCGCAGCGTGGAGGGGATGGACGTTTCGGCATCCAGGGAGACTCGAACTGCAATTTTCCCTCGCCGTCGTGACCGCTGTCCTGGTCGCCTGGCAGACCAATACGCACGATCTGAGCCTGTTGGTTTTGCCGCTGGCTTTGGATGCCGATTATCGGCTTCGTAACTTGGACGAAGAAGCGTCTGCGAGATACCCTCTGCCAAATGCCGTTTTACCCTTGCTCATCAGTCCGGTATGGATCGTGATCTGGTTCGTCCTCTACAAGGTGAATCTAATGGCAATTCCGCTGCTCTGGTGGACTTGGACGATGGGCAGGGAACCAGTTGGAGATGGTCGGTAACAACTCGTGGTTTCATGGTTTTTTCTTACTAATCCGTCAAACTGGCCCACTGCTCTGGTATCTCACATTTCGAGGGAGACCCTTTCCGTCGAAGCAGATTCCTGTCATTATTCTTGAACGCGGCCCGCAGAACTGGCTTAGCATGAGGTCGCACTCGCCATGGCCCTGAATTCCGTCCGCTCTTCGCAAAGCTCGAGTTCCGGCGTGTTTCCCGCGCTGGTGCTGGTGCAGGGCAATGAGCAAAAAAATATCGTTCTCAACCGGACTCCGTTCAGTGTGGGACGGAAAGTAGACAAGGATCTGGTGATTGCCGATCCGCGGGTTTCGCGCGACCACGCGCAGATTGTGCTTGAAGCGGAAGGATTTTTCCTGGTCGACCAGGGCAGCAAGCATGGCACTTTTATTAACGGCGAACGGATTGCGCGGCAGAGGCTGGAGAGCAATGACCGGTTAGAGTTTGGGGCGCGCGATTCCACGTACGCCATCTTCAACCCAGCGCAAGGCAGCAGTTCGAATACCGCACGCCAGTTTCTCGATCAGCTTTCCGGAATTCAGATTTCACAAGAGGCCAACGATCTCGAGAAATTAACCTTGTTTCTGGAAGCGGCGCGTAAGTTGAATACGGCCGGCGTGCTCGATGAAATCTTGATGACGATGCTGGAGGTCACGCTGCGCCTGACGCGCGCAGAACGGGGCTACGTTTTTCTGAAGGACGACGAGGGAAAGCTTCGACTGGCGGCGGGACGCAACAGCAAAGGCGAGCCGCTACTAGACGACAAGACAATATCGCACTCGGCACTGGAAGAATCCCTGCGCTCGAACTCGGAGTTTCTGCTCACCGATACAGGCAGTTCGATGGACCTGGCAGCGCGGCAAAGCATTGTGGCCTACGATTTGCGCACAGTGGTTTGCATTCCGCTGCGCAAGCGCCAAGTGCAATCGGCTCGCGAACAGCAGACGCCAGTGCACGGGGCGGCATCACCTGAAGTGACGGGAGTTCTCTATGTGGACTCGCGCTTCGCCTCGCGCGAGTTTTCCGGCGTGGGGCACGATGTTCTGCGGGCCATTGCGACTGAGGCCGCCTCGCTGATCGAGAATGCACGGCTGGTGCAAGCGGAAGAGGAATCCCGCCGTTATCAGCAGGAACTGACGATTGCCGCCGGCATCCAGCAGCGCCTGATGCAGGTTAAAATTCCTGAAGTGCCTTTTGCCACGCTTCAAGGTAGGAATCTGCCTTGCAAAGCAGTCGGAGGCGATTTCTACGATGCCGTAAATACCAAGGATGGCCTTGCTGTGGTTCTCGCCGACGTGAGTGGGAAAGGAGTCTCCGCGGCGCTGCTGGCATCGACTTTACAGGGAATGGTGATTTCGCAGTTGATTTCGGGCATGCCGCTGCTTGATGTGATTTCTGCCGTAAACCGTTTTTTCACCGAAAAACTCGTTGGCGAAAAATATGCCACGGTGCTGCTGGCGCGGCTTCGTAGCGACGGCGATCTGGAATACGTTAATTGTGGCCATGTGCAGCCTCTTCTGGTTTGCGCGGGGAAGGTGATCCGTCCGTCGCATGGCAACGTACCGGTTGGGCTGCTGGCCGATGCAACGTTTGAGAGCGCCCATTGTCAGCTGAACTCCGGTGATCGTTTCATTCTCGTGACCGACGGAGTTACCGAAGCGGAAAATGCCGCGGGTGATTTTTTCGAGGACTTCAGGCTGGAAGCCGCAGCAGCCAAGGCTTGCAGCTACGAAGGAATTTTTTCAGCGGTGGCGGAATTCTGTGCGGGTAATCCGTTGAATGATGATTGCACGGTCGTCGAACTGGTTTACTCGTCTACTGCAGCCGGGACGTAGGATAGTTCGCCAATCATAATTCGCCAATTAACGATGGAGGATGCGTGATAATCAAGGGCCTGTCTGGGTGCATCCTGGCTTCGTGTTTATCGGTATGTTGTTTTGGGCAGATTTATTATCCCAATCAGGAAGTTCGCATCAACGACCTGCCTTCGCTAACGGCGAAATCCAGAAACCCCTTCGATGTATTGGCCACGGCAGTCGAGATTATTCTTCACGACCGAAAAGTGTGTTGCGGGAAGGACTCTGCCCTTGAAGACAGCGTGCAAGCGGCGGATCCTAAATCGCTAAAGGATGCTGCCAACAAGCTGCAGGGAAGGCATCTGTTGAGCGACGGGCGTCCGATCATGATTAATGCGGAATTTGTGCCGGCCGCGTCGGTTAATCCCGATCAGTTGATCAACACGCTCGCGCAGAAGCAGGCCTTGCTGATGCAGTGGAACTCTCATTTCTATGTGGTCTACGGAATCATCTACGACCAGACTCTGAACCAGGATAGTGGCATCGTGAATGCAATTCACAAGTTTCTGCTGATCGATCCGCGGTACTCCGACGCGCGGCGTGAAGTTGTATTCGATCGGTTGAACGATGACTGGGGAAAAGTGCAAGGCCTGTTAATTTTGAAGGTTGCTTCTCAGTAATCCGCGTTCGTTTCGATCTGCAATTTATTCAACGGTCACGCTGTAGTCGGTACCCTCCCAACGATTTTCGTTCGGCCAGTAGAAGGTGAAAATCACGGTGCTTCCCGCGGGCAGCGATGCTGTGGGCAAGTCGAGAACATAAATTCCCAGGCCGGTGTCTCGAGTATTGGTGTCATGAGAGGTCTTCCAGCTATCGATGCTCCAATGCACCAACGCGGGATTGAGCAGAACGAGGCGGAGCTTTTTGTTGCGCGGTACGGATCGAGTCTTGTTGTTGAACCTCCAGCCAAAGACTTGCCGGACTGGTTTTTCGACGAGATAACGCTGAACCGTCTGCGGAGGCTGGTCGAATATCTTGCCGTCGCGCAGGGAGCGGCGCAGTTTGATGTACTCGGAGTGCGCCCACACCAGCGGACAAGCGGAACCGGTAGGCTTGCCGCGAAACAGTTCGAGCGCGGGGATGTCGTCGGCGTCCCACACTTGTTCAGGCAGCAAGCGGCTGGCGCCGCTGGGGCACTGCTCCATCATCGAGAGCAAGGTTGCCGCTTCTTTCGGGCGGCCGGCGGCGAGTTCGTAGTGCGCGCGTTCTCCGGCGAGAAGAGGCCATGGGCGGCCTATTCCGGTGCCATCAAAGGGCGAGCCGTCTTTGTGCTCGCCATAACCGTCGCCGTTGTAGCGATACCAGCACGGGCCCTGGGGAAGCTGCACGCGCAATAAAGCGTCGATGACGCGCACTGTGTTGAGAATGCGCGGATCATCGGGAGCGCGCAATCCGAATCGCACCAGAGCCAGCGAATCCGGACTAACGATTTGATAGGCACGCTGGGGGCCTTGCCCCGGCGGACGATTTTTTATGGGTACGAACCCTTGTGTAGGTGAGGCGGCAGAGTCCTCCGTATCCGGCGGGGCAATGCGCACGTAATAGCCCTCCACGCCAACTTGCCGGGCAAGGTCGCCGCCAGTGGCGTAGACCCAGCGCTCAATGTTGTCATTCCAGGCGTCGGCGGCATCGCGCAGAGTCGAACAGACATCTTTATGCCCGGTGAGTTCGGCAATATCGGCGGCAGCCAGCAGAGCAGAAATTTCAGCGGCCAGCGTGAATGGAGAGTAGCCGCCATCTTCTTCCCAACGATCTTGTTGGGTGACGGGACCGTTGCGCAGAATAAAGCTGGCGGCTTTTCGGACCATTGGCCACCATCGCTCCAGTTTGCCCAAGCCGGGCGCCGATTCACGGCGCAGCAGATCGAGGAGCAAGATCGGGAAAGCGGTTTCATCCATCTGGATGCCGCTCCAATAGGGGCGCCCATCCAGCCATAGATTTTGCGCCCAGCTGCCATCGGCCTCCTGGGTGGCCTCGAGATAGCGCAGAACTCTGACAGCGTCACTCGCCGCGCCCGCGGCCAGAAGCGCACCCGCTGTCTCGACGAGATCGCGAGGCCATACCAGGTGATAGCCACCGAGATCTTCGTCGCCTTTGTTGAAACCCCACGGAATGGAAAGGCTGGCAATGATGCCGCCCAGGAAATCCTTAGACTCGTGTGTCCGCAAGACGGACATGGAAGTTCGGTATAGATCCGTCTCGCGGGGCGGTTCGTCGATCTTCAACAAGGTGTCCTGCCAGTTCTTCCAGTGCATGACGTAATGCTTGCGAAGATCGTCGTAGTCTTCCAACAGACTCGATCTTACCTCCTGCCCTGCTTCGGTCCACATGCCGCCGAAGCCGAGGGCCAGCACGAATTCTCCGTTGCAGGCCGCCAGATCGATTTCCCCAGTGCAGGCGACGTTGCCATTTTCCGCGCGCTGATATTCCCACTCCATTTGAAAATGCTCTGAGAGATCCTGCCATCCGTCCGAGCTGCCAACAAATCCCACAGACATTTTTTTCCATGGGGCCGAAGAGGCCAGAGCCAGCGCGGTGCCGTTGCGCTCTGCGAAAAATGCCGGTAGGCCTTTGTAATCGCCCACCCAGCCAGTGTTCTCGGAACCGCAATTGGCCAGGTGCGGTGAGAGCAGGGCGTAAAGGCGAAAATCGGAAAGCGGGCCTTGCAATGGCTCGAAACGAATCTTCTGAAGCACAACGTTGCGGTACGGGTCAGTAAAAACTTCTTTGCGAATGCGGTAGCGCCCGTTGTTTTCAGTGTTCGTCAGTTCAAACGCCGGTACCCCTGGCTCGAATGGCCGGTTTTCAAAGGTACAGTGCCGTTTTTCTTCCGAGAAGTAGGAACGGCCATCGGTGACGAGGAAGCCGAGATCACGAGTGCAAGCCTGATCGACCCTTGGATAATAGACTTCGTTCAAAATGCCATGACTTAGCGTGAACCAAACTTTGCTGTGCTGGTTCAATGCCGTGCCTGCGCCGGTCTTGGCGCTTGAGGTCCAGCGGGGTGGAATCCCGGGCCAACCGGGAGCAAAGGGGGTACTGGAGTCGCTCATGTGATTTTCTTAAGATTGTCGAAAGAGATCGTCAGACTGATTGGAAGTGGACTCGACGATGGATCCGGTGAGTGCGTCCAACCAAAGAGTGCGAAAAGAGCGGTTCCGCTTCGTCGCAAACCTAGGATGATGGAGTCACTCGATAAACGCATGACAAGCAGGTCCAACTACGGTCGCCTTTAGTCCTGGTTATGGTAGCAGCCTTATGGCCAGCGCTGGGGCTGAAGGCCGAGATCGAAGACAGTGCCGAGCCGAAATTCTAATATGAGCCCTTTCACTACATATTCACTCGTTTGTAACCTTCCTGTAACACAAGGCCAATAAAACTTTAGATAGCTATTCTAAGGAGATAATCAACGATGCGCAGACTCACCCTGCTTTTGCTGTGCGCAATTGCAGTGCTGCCCGCAGCCGCCCAAACTACGTTGAACGGAGCGGGCGCTACTTTCCCCTATCCCATGTATTCGAAGTGGTTCAGCGAATACCACAAGCTGCATTCCGACATTCAGATCAATTACCAATCCATCGGCAGCGGCGGCGGAATTCGGCAAGTCATTGCGTGCACAGTCGATTTCGGGGCCAGCGATGGTCCTATGACAGACGACCAACTGAAGGAAGCGAAACAAAAAATTCTTCATCTTCCTACAGTCATGGGAGCGGACGTTCCGGCCTACAACATTACCGGAGTCAACGCGGAATTGAAGTTCACGCCAGAAGTTTTGGCCGGAATCTTTCTGGGAAAGATTACGAAGTGGAACGACAAAGCGATTGCGAGCGCGAACCCGGGAGTGAGTCTTCCGGATAAGGACATTATCGTGGTACATCGTTCCGACGGTAGCGGCACCACATACATTTGGACGGATTATCTTGCGAAGGTAAGTCCGGAGTGGCAGAGCACGGCAGGGAAGGGAACTTCGGTGAAGTGGCCGATAGGACTTGGCGGTAAAGGCAACGAGGGCGTGGCGGGGATGATTCGACAGTTGCCGGGTTCGATTGGCTATGTCGAGCTGATCTATGCCGTGCAAAATAACATTCCTTATGGCAGCGTGAAGAATTTAGCGGGAAACTTCGTGAAGGCTTCTCTGGAGAGCGTTACGGCCGCTGCGGCTTCGTCGCCAAAAATGCCGCCGGACTTTCGAGTCTCTATTACCAACGCACCGGGAAAAGATGCTTATCCGATTTCGAGCTTCACCTGGTTGCTGATTCCGGCGCAGTCGAAGGATCCAGCGAAAGGGAAGATTCTCGCTGATTTTTTGAACTGGATGGTGACCGACGGGCAGAAGATGACCGCTGCCCTCAGTTACGCACCCCTGCCGGAGAGCGTGGTGCAGAAGGAAAAAGAAGCCATCAAGCAAGTGAGGTAGATGAGTTTTCCCAGGGTGCACCGGGAGCAGACCCAGGAGCAGACCCCCTGACTTACCGGTGCGCCTATTTTGTTTCGTCCGGGCTGCTCAAGCCTCAGCGTGCGATTATCTGCCCTGATTCGGCCTTCTGTGTTCCGCAGACGGATGCTTTATACTTGTAAAGGCTAAGAATTTCGCCTCGCCTCAGCATTGAGAAGCGTCCGAAAGAAAGCGTAATAATCCTCGCTCCATGGCTCGTCTTTCGCTGGAAAATCCTGAGTATTACCTCAATCGCGATACCTCGTGGCTTGCGTTCAACCGGCGTGTGCTTGAAGAGGCTGAGGACCAGGGCAATCCTCTGCTCGAGCGCCTGAAGTTTCTCGCCATCTCGGCCAGTAACCTCGACGAGTTTTTCGAGATTCGGGTAGCGGCAATGATGCAGCAGATTGAAGATGGCTATAACGAAGCCGGGCCCGACGGGCTCACCCTGGGCGAAAAACGAGACATCCTGGCGCGCCTTACCCACAAGTTTGTGGACGACCAGTACGAGTGCTGGAACACTTTGCGGCCCGCTCTGGCGGAGCGGGGCATTCGCGTGTTGGGGATGCACGAACTCGACGCGGAGGCCCGCCGTTTCGTTGACGAGTACTGCGAAAAAGAACTAGACCCTCTGCTTACACCAGTGACGGTGGATCCCACGCACCCGTTTCCACGCGTGATCAACAAAGCGCTTTGCCTGGGACTACTTTTGAGGCGGCGGCGGCGCTCGGCGCTTACCTATACCGGCGTGGTTTCGGTTCCACGGGGACTGCCGCGGTTGGTGCCGTTACCTTCGGAGAAAACGACGGATTTCATCTTTCTCGCCGATCTGGTTGCGCACCACGCCCAGAATATGTATCACGGCTACGACATCGTTTCCTCCGCTCCGTTTCGCGTGACGCGCAACAGCAATCTTTATCTGCAGGAGGAGGAAGCGCGCAACCTTCTGGAATCGGTGCGCGCGGAGCTACACAACCGCCGCAAGGGAGATGCGGTTCGCATGGAGATTGAAGCGGACGCCGACCCTGAAATTATCGAACGCCTGCGAACTGTATTCGAACTCGATCCGTGGCAGGTTTTTCCGGTGAATGGGCCGGTAAATCTTTCCCGTTTGTTTAACGTCTACGAGCAAACCAATCGGCCGGACTTGAAGTACCGCGGCTTTGCACCGCGCGAACTGCGGCTTACGGCGAAGTCTCAGAATTTATTCGAGGAACTGCAGCGGCACGATGTTTTGCTGCACCATCCCTACGATTCCTATGACGCAGTGGTTTCGTTCATCGAGTCGGCGGCGGAAGATGACAAAGTCTTATCGATCAAGCAGACTCTTTATCGGACCAATGAGCACTCGTTGATCGTGCCGTCGCTGATCGACGCCGCGTCACGGAAAGAGGTTACTGCCGTGGTCGAGTTGAAGGCGCGTTTTGACGAAGCTTCCAACATCCGCTGGGCGCGCGATCTGGAAGATGCCGGAGTGCAGGTGTTTCATGGTTTGGTCGGACTGAAGACCCATTGCAAACTTTCGTTGCTGGTGCGTCGGGATCCGGATGGCGTGCGCAGCTACGCGCACATCGGAACCGGCAATTACAACGCCACGACGGCGCGTATTTATACCGATCTCAGCTTGTTCACGGCGAATCCTGAAGTTACTCGTGCGGTGCACGACGTGTTCAGTTTTCTTACTGCGTATGCAGAGAATCCCAGCTACGATCCGTTGCTGGTGGCCCCGCTTGACCTAGCAGAAAAAACCATTTCTCTTATCGATCGCGAAGCCGAGCACGCGCGCCAGGGTCGATCGGGGCGGATCATCGCTAAGATGAATGCGTTGCTCGACAAGAACGTTATTCAAGCCTTGTACCGGGCATCGCAGGCAGGAGTTGAGATTGATCTGATCGTTCGCGGCATCTGCGCGCTGCGGCCTGGTGTTCGCGGTTTGAGTGATCGGATCCGGGTGCGAAGCATCGTCGGACGATTTTTGGAGCACAGCCGAATCTATTATTTCGAGAATGGCGGCAAAGAAGAAATTTACATTGGCAGCGCTGACTGGATGCCGCGCAACCTCTACGAGCGCGTGGAAGTGCTGGTGCCTTTGCGTGACGAATTTCTCCGCGAACGCGTTCGGCGGGAAATTCTCGACGCGTATTTGGCGGATAATCGAAAGGCTCGCATTTTGCTGCGCGATGCCAGCTACATTCGAGCGTGGCAACCGCTGCATGGTAAACGGAATCGAAAACCGCCGACCGGCGCCGCATCTTTCAGCGCCCAGGATTTTTTAATTAGCGTAGCCGAAGGCAAGCAGGCTGCGGGTATTGTGCCACCGCAGCTGCCGGCCAGAAAGCGCAGAGCGCCGGTTGGAAGGGAACGATAATTCGCAATGATTATTTATTTTTTGCGTCATGCCAGCGCCGGGGAACATCTGGTAAATCCGAAGAAAGACGAGAAGCGCGCCCTCGACAAAGAGGGAATCGAACAGTGCGGTTACGTTGGCCGCGCTCTGGCTGCGATTGAGGCGCAGGTCGACGTAATTATTTCCAGCCCTCTGAAACGGGCCACCCAGACGGCTTCTTTAGTTGGGAATGAGATGGGCTACGAGGGCAAGCTGCAAATCGAAGCGGGATTGCGCCCTGAGGCGACCTTCCCTGACTTTCGCCGTCTGCTGGAAAAGTATGCCCGCCAGGAATCGATCATGGTGGTCGGGCACAATCCTAACTTAAGCCAATTCCTCGGCACTGTAATCAGCGAGTCCGGCTGTGAAGCGTCCGTTGACTTAAAAAAGGGAGCGGTGGCCCGCGTCGATATGCGCCGCAGTTCCGGAACCTTGCAGTGGTGCCTTACGCCAAAGGCGTTGCGCACGCTCTATACAGCTGCGGTAGAAAGCTCACGGCCGAAAACTTCGCGGAAGTAAGCAGCGTCCTTCTCAATGGCCCAGAGTTCCAGGTCCAGTCCCATGCGTCGGCTGGGGACCAGAGTCAGCTTCACTTCTCCCGCGCGCTGACTCACGCGCACTCGCTCCACCGCGCGGCTGCGGCCCAAATTCAGGGCACGAGCCAGGCGGAGGAGCAGAATCGCTTTCTGTACTCCGGCGCGGTCTGAGGGGTCGATTGCCTTCATAGGCGCTTCTTCGGGGGCTGGGCGAGACTTTCCGAGATAGCGGGCGATGGCTCCAATGATCCGACGCTGCAGCGGGGTATAGCCAAGGATTTCCGAGTTCGCAATGATGTAATAAGTGTGGCGGTGATGGTTGTTGCGGTTCACGTAATCGCCAACCTCGTAAAGCATTGCTGCCGCTGAAAGCCACTCGCGAAAGTCGGGCGCCAGACCGTGGACCGAGCGCAGCGCAGAGAAGAGAAACATTGCCGACTGCCGCACGTTAAGGGCGTGTTTCATGTCGACGCGGTAATGGGCAACGGCGCGAGTGATCGATTCCCAGCGCTCTGATTCAATTTGTTTTCCGGAACGGGTGCTGCGGTCGTGCTCCGCCGCCATTTGCGCCAGCAGGCCATCGCGCAGTCCTAATGAGGAGTAGCGAAAGCCCTTGAGATGCAGGCGGTCAAGCAGTTCGTGATAAACGACGGCGCCGGCGATGATGATTTCGGCGCGCCGCAGGCCAATGCCTTCAATCTTGCGCCTATCGTCCAAGGGCAGTCGCGCCAGGCGTTTGGCAATGCGCGTCATCTCCGCGCGGGAGACCACGGTTCGTTGACGACTTCCGTTTTTCCGCAGATGGCTGGCTGTGGCGGCCAAGGCGGCTGCCGTCCCGGAGGTTGCAATCACGTTCTTGACTTTCGCCGACACGATGCGCGGCAGGACTCGATTTACTTCTCGGGTCACGAACCCCTGCAACCGCTTGAGCTCGCCCTTGCGCGGAGGATCGTGCCGCAGAAATTCGTCGGTAAGACGCACGGCGCCCAGCGGCAGGCTCACCGTGTCGCGGATCTGGCCGCGGGCGGATACCGTTAGTTCGCAGCTGCCGCCTCCTAAATCCATCATCAGGGTTGGCGCACTGTCAATGCGCAGGTTGGAGATGAGTCCCAAGTGAATCAGGCGCGCTTCTTCGAGGCCGGAGATGATTTCGACTACCCACCCCGTAGCGGAACGCACCCACTCGAGAAAAGCCTGCGAATTACGGGCATCTCGCAGTGCACTGGTGGCGACGACGCGCACGGGATCGGTGACTACCTGCTGCGTGGCCCGGTGAAAACGGCGCAACACCTTCACGGTTTCGGCCATCGACTCAGGGGTGAGAAAACCAGAACGGAATACACCTTCACCTAATCGGGTTACTTCGCGATCTTCGTGGATAGGGCGGAGCCGGCCACGGGTGAGCCGCGCGATTTTCAGCCGGACAGAATTGGAACCGATATCAACCGCGGCAAAGGTCGGCATGAGGCAAGGCCAACAGTTTACATGCCAACAGGGGTCCGGTCATCCTCAACGGCGGGAGAGCGCAAGAGCAGTGAACCGATGCGCCTGGATCACAAAGGAACTTAACGCGGAGGTTGGCTACCTTACGCAGCGGAAGACATGGCAGGAATTGTTTTTGCCAAACTTCGCAGCGAAGCTTTGGCGGGAGGTTTGGTCGCGTCAGGTTCGGTCCGCATGGGTTCGAGCATGGAAACTGCATTGCGAAACTTGGCTCCAGTGACGTTGTGCAGTTCCGCCACCAGGGAAGATTCGCGCACTTCGCCAAGATGCTTGCTGGCCGTTTGCGTCAGGGTGAACCAGTCGTGCCAGTCACCCAGCGCATCCTGGATGCGCTTTACTCCTGCGATGAAGTGCCTGGTTTCAGGAGTTTGCTCGCCGAACTCCGCGGCGTAGCGGGCACGCTTGCTCAAGATTCGGAAGTGGTGCAATAAAGCCTCGGTCAGCTTGCCATCCCCGAAGCGCACGGGTTCGAGCATCTCCCGGGCAACCGCCAAGGGTTCCCGGCTCGCTTTCGGATCGAAATCTTTGCGGGCGCGCCGCAATCGCTTGCGAATCTCACGGATAGTATTTTTGTCTGCCGCCTTGGTGAGCTTCTTTTCCCGGCTGCGGCGGAGTTCGATCAGTTCGTTGGTCAGCTGAGTCTTCCGCCGCGGCTCGCGGGGAATCTTCAAGCTGCGCAACGCCGCCAACTGCACGTCCAGATCACGCAACTTGCCCGCCCGCTTGCGCAACCGTCCCAGCAGCTTCAGAAGTTTTTTCTGATTGCGGTTCAATTTCGGCGAGAGCTCCCCCAATAGTATCTGCAGGCGCCGAGTCCCGGTGCGAATGCCGTGTACATTCTGTGGCCGGAGTTCCGATGAAAGCTTGACCAAGTTACGATCAAGTTTTTCGAAGACCGCCAGACTGGTTTTCGGTGCAACGGACATAGGAAGTAATCGGGTCGGGGGACGAACTTACAGGGTTTTAGACGAAAAGGCAATTCTGAAAAGCTTCGTCATTTTAACACCCCGTTAACAGGATTCTGCTAGGGTGAGGGCGAATGGCCATTCCCTCCTTGCCTCGGCCACATATGCGCGGTCCGGAACCCGTTGAATCGGCAAAGGTTAGCGACGTCCCGGCGGCGCGTAAGCGGAGCTTCGCCTTTTTTCACGAGATCGGGGGAGAAACCGGCGACCGGGTCTTCAAATTCTTGATGCTGCTATGCGGGTTGGCCGTGCTAGCGACCCTCGGGCTGATTGTCTACCAATTGGTGTTGCGTTCCGGAATTTCCTGGCACGCGTTCGGATTTAAATTTTTCGCTGGTCACGACTGGGATCCGGTAAACGAACAATTCGGCGCGTTGCCGTTTATTTATGGAACCCTAGTTTCGTCTTTCCTCGCACTATTGATTGCTGTGCCTCTGGCGATTGGCGTGGCGGTGTTCACGACCGAGATGTGCCCCCCGCGGCTCCGTGGCCCACTCTCATTTTTCGTGGAATTGTTGGCAGCGATTCCTAGCGTGGTTTACGGGCTCTGGGCGATTTTTGTGCTGGTGCCGATCCTCAGCAACTACGTGGAACCGTTCCTGTCGCGGACGCTGGGCTGGACGGGACTGTTTACGGGCGCGCCGTACGGAATCAGCATGCTGGCGGCGGGAATCATCCTTGCGATCATGATCATCCCGATTATCTCGTCGATCACCCGCGAAGTATTGATGGTGGTGCCGCAGCACCAGCGGGAGGCAGCGCTCGCGCTCGGCGCCACTCGCTGGGAAATGATTCGTGTCGGAGTGCTGCGGAACGCACGCGCGGGAATCATGGGTGGGATCATTCTTGGCCTGGGCCGCGCCCTGGGCGAAACTATGGCCGTAACCATGGTGATCGGAAACCGGCCTGAAATTGCGAAGTCTCTGTTCGCGCCGGGATACACCATGGCGAGCGTGCTGGCGAATGAGTTCAGCGAGGCCACCGGAGATGTTTATCTTTCAGCCCTGATTGAAATCGGTCTCGCTCTTTTTCTGGTTACGATCGTGGTGAACGCTCTAGCCCGGCTGCTGGTGTGGACAGTAACCCGCGGCCAGCCTGCGAGGGCACATGCCTGAGACCGCCAAATCCGCGGGTCAAACGGTGTTGCCTATTTCTTTGCGGCGACGAATTACCGACCATGTCATGACGGGAGTAGCCGTGCTTACGGTCATCATGGTGCTAGTGCCGCTGTTCGCAATCTTCGCTTATCTCGTCTATCGCGGCGTGGGATCAATTAACTGGGCTTTTTTGACCCAGACTCCGAAGCCGGTGGGCGAATCGGGCGGGGGAATGGCGAATGCGATTGTAGGTTCGGGATTGATATTGGCGTTAGCCAGTATTCTAGGTGTGCCGGTGGGAGTCGGCGCCGGCATCTATCTGGCGGAGTTTGGACGCAACCGTTTCGGTGATGTCATTCGCTTTACCGCTGACGTGCTGAACGGGGTACCTTCGATCGTAATCGGCATCGTAGCGTACTCTATTGTTGTTCTTTCTCAGAAACACTTTTCCGCGCTGGCCGGGGGTGTAGCGCTGGCCATTATGATGATTCCCACGATAACGCGAACCACCGAGGAGATGTTATTGCTGGTGCCGCAGGCTTTGCGGGAGGCGGCATACGGCTTGGGCATTCCGCGCTGGCGAACCACTTTATCCATCACCTTGCGCACAGCGACTTCGGGCGTAATAACTGGAATCATGCTGGCGTTTGCCCGGGTTGCGGGGGAAACGGCTCCGCTGCTTTTTACGGCCTTCGGCAATCAATTCTGGAACCTGCGCACCGACCAGCCCACCGCCGCGCTACCATTGCAAATTTTCAACTATGCAATTTCGCCCTATGACGAATGGCACCGTCAGGCTTGGGCGGGTGCGCTGGTCCTTATCGTTCTCATCGTCACTGCGGTTGCTGCAGTGCGTTTTGCCGTGCGTCGCGGCGGCTTCGGAGCAGCCTAAGAATGGGAGTAGGAATCCAGGTCGAAAACCTGAATGCCTGGTACGGCAAGACCCAGGCGTTGTATGACGTCCGGCTGGTGGTGGCGGCAAATCATGCGACGGCGCTCATTGGTCCCTCTGGCTGCGGCAAGTCGACGTTTATTCGCTGCCTGAATCGCATGCATGAGACCATTCCCGAGGCGCGAGTCACGGGAAGCGTCCGCATCGGCGACATTGACGCCTACAACGGCACTTCGCCGACGCAGTTGCGCCGCCGGGTGGGGATGGTTTTTCAAAAGGCGAATCCGTTCCCCACGATGTCGATCTACGACAACGTTGCCTCCGGATTGAAGCTGAATGGTTTTCACGACCGTCACAAGCTTGACGAAATTGTGCATCAGTCGCTTGACTCCGCCGCCCTGTGGGATGAAGTAAAAGATCACATCCATAAAAAGTCCGGCGCCAGCCTTTCTGGAGGCCAGCAGCAGCGTCTTTGCATCGCCCGCGCTCTGGCCGTGGAACCGGAGGTTCTGCTGATGGATGAACCCTGCTCGGCGCTCGATCCCATCTCCACCGGCAAGATCGAAGAGTTGATCTTTCAGCTCAAGGAGCGGTATACCATCGTAATTGTGACTCACAATATGCAGCAGGCGGCGCGCGTCGCCGAATTCACAGGATTTTTCCTGCTGGGCAAAATGATCGAGTTCGATAAAACGGAAAAGATCTTTACTAAGCCGTCTGACAAGAAGACGGAAGATTACATCACAGGCAGATTCGGATAAGAAAGGTTCGGAATAATGCGTACGCGTTTTCAGCAAGGGCTTGACGATTTGCGGCAAAAGTTGCTCCGCATGGGTGGACTGGCGGAACAGGCGGTGGATCGTGCCCGCCAGGCTTACGTCGATCGCGACCTTACGCGTTGCCAGATGGTTCTCGAAGGCGAGAGCCTCATCAATAATTCGGAACGTGAAATCGACGAGTCTGCGTTCGACCTGCTCGCCATGCAGCAGCCGATGGCGGTCGATCTGCGTTTCATTCTCGCGGTCACCAAGATCAATTCCGATCTGGAACGGGTGGGCGATCAGGCGGTAAACATCGCTGAGCGTGTGATGGATATGGTCGACCTTCCCGCCGCAGATTTGCCAGTCGACATTGCCCGCATGGGCGCGGCCGTCAGCGCCATGGTGCGTCGGGCCCTGGAAGCCTTTATCGAAGGCAAGGCGGAGCTGGCCCAGGCAGTTCTCGAAATGGATAACGTAGTGGATCGCATGAAGGACGACGCTTTCATCCAACTGGTAAAGACGATGAACCAGCGACCCGATGTCGTGCGGCAGGCTCTGGATGCGCTACTCGTGGCGCGGAATCTGGAGCGCGTCGCCGACCACGCCACCAACATCGCCGAGGATGTGATCTTCTGGGTGCAAGGCGCCGATGTTCGCCATAACGTGAGCACCGAAGAACATCCTGAGGCTGCCACTGGTCACGATCTGCCAACCCGCGCCTCAGGGCTCTAGAAGATCACTGCGACTCTTCGTGTACCTTGGTCTCGTTTCGTGGTTAGAGAACTTCGCCCTCACCTTTGACCGCAGGTTCCCGCCTGCATTACGCTCATCTCTCTTTCATTCTTGCGGAGGCCTTGTGATTCGATTTTCCCGCATAGTCCTGTCACTTACACTCATCGCTCTTCCGATTCGACTGATGGCGCAGAACGGTGCGCCCAACCCGCCGTCGATCTCGCTCCCTACCAGCAAGATTTTGGAAATTCCCGCGCCCGGACGCATCGGCAGCACCAATAGCTTTCCCGCCACGATAGCGCTGAGCCCAGACGGCCGTTATGCCGCTTTGTTGAACAATGGTTACGGAACGCAAGAGACTCTTGCCATGCAGTCGATTGCCATACTCGATCTCAAAACCAATCAGCTGTCGGATTACCCTGACAAACGCTTTGGCGATGAGGCTCATCAGAGCTACTTCCTTGGTCTGGTTTTTTCGTCGGACGGAAAACATCTTTACGCCTCGGTCGGCTCCATCAGCGATTCCACGGGGATGAAATCGGGAGACTTGGGCAATGGCATTGCAGTTTACAGTTTCGCGGATACGAAAGTAGTGCCCGAGCGCTTTATCGCGATTGCGCCGCAACCGCTGGCAGCAGGCAAGAAAGTGGCGCTGGCTTTGCAGAAGACGCCCGCGGGTACCGCAATTTCCTATCCTGCAGGCCTGGCGCTGATTTCAACCGAAGGCCGCGACCAACTGCTCATAGCCAATAATCTGTCCGACAATGCAGTACTGCTCGATGCCGCAAGCGGAAAAGTGCTGCAGCGCTTCGACCTGAGCACCGGCGATCTAATCCCTTCTTCTTTTCCATACACGGTTGTGGCAAGTCGAGACGGGCGTCGCGCCTGGTGCAGCTTGTGGAATGCTTCACGCAGCGCGGAACTGGACCTGAACACCGGCCAGGTGGTCCGCTGGATCAAGTTGAAGGAGCCTGACGATCCGGTTGCGCCTGGTTCTCATCCCACTGCGCTGCTGTTGAGCCCGGATGAAAAACTTCTTTATGTTGCCCTATCGAATGCTGATTCTGTCGCTGTCGTTTCCACGGAGAGCGGCGGCGTCGTGGCTTTTCTGAACACCACGATGCGCAATCAAGATTCGCCCGGAACGTATCCCAGCGCTCTGGCCCAAACCTCCGATGGAAAGCGGCTCTTCGTAGCTGACGCGTCAGCAAATGCAGTGGCCGTATTCGA
>JGI12695J13573_1000016_pt1 | contig 25729 bp, 30 predicted proteins | sample BlaSpr_A8_OM2_M3_FD_13573 | JGI IMG/M metagenome (IMG submission 13573) | reverse complement strand
AGTGAGGGTGGTCGCATCATCACGATCGGTTCGGCAGTGGGCGAGCGTGCCGTTGCGCCCGGGCTTGTGCCCTACGCGGCCACAAAAGGGGCCGTCAAGATGTTCACTCAGGCATTATCCAGAGAGGTCGGGAGCAGGGGCATCACGGTCAATAACATCCAGCCGGGTCCGATCGACACGGATTTAAATCCTGCTTCGGGTGATTGGGCGGTGCCGCAGAAGGCCGCCACTGCGCTCGACCGCTATGGGCATGTTGAGGAGATTGCCGCAATGGCAGCGTTTCTCGCGGGTTCGGAATCCTCCTACGTCACGGGAGCGAACCTTACCGTGGATGGCGGAATGAATGCCTGAACGAACGCCCCTTGGGTCGTAAGACTCCAACAAGTGCCGACGTCCGGCAGCAAAAGTTGAAGCCGACGAGAAGTGAATGTTCGAGAAAGTGGAGGGGTTCTGGCTGATTATGACTCTTGGATTGCCAGTGCGACACCTGCTGTTACCGAGGGCCAGTGAACTTCCCGATTGCGATTCCTCAGGAATCGACTCCCGAAAGTTCTACAGCACCCTATTGCGCCGCATGCCATTGACGAACTGAATTATGAGGGAAAATAAAATGTCCACGCTTCAAAACAAAAGGTGGTGTCCTATTAGGACACTACCAAACAAAACAGCACTGGTGACGGGGGCGTCACGTGGCATTGGGCGCGCGACGTCAGCGGCACTCGCCAGGGCCGGGGCACACGTCCTGGTTCACTATGGCCGCTCCGCGCAGGAAGCGGAATCTCTCGTCTCCGAGATCCAAGCGAAGGGCGGACACGCAAAAGCGATCTCGGCGGATCTAGGAACTCCGGACGGTGCTGCGCTGCTAGCAAAACAGGTGCGCTCAATCGTCGGCGATCGATTGGATGTGCTTGTGTCCAATGCCGGTATCTCCAAGGCCGCAACGATCAAGAATCATACGGTCGAGGATTTTGACAATCTGTTTGCCACGAATGTGCGCAGCCCGTTTTTCCTGCTGCAGCAACTCCTGCCCGTCCTCGGCGAAGGCTCGAACATCATTGTGATCTCTTCGATCGGGGCGCACGCCGTAGTTGGGAAGCCCGCTTTGGAGAACCCGTCGATCCTCGCTTACGCCTCCACCAAGGGAGCATTAGAGACTTTGGTCAAAAACTGGGCTGCCATTCTTGGGCCGCAAGGCATTCGCGTAAACGCAGTCGCGCCTGGTGTGATCGACACGGACATGTCGAACTTCACCAAAACTGAAGCAGGCCGCGAGGTCACTCTCGGGATGCAAGCACTCAAGCGAATCGGCAAGCCGGAAGATGTAGCAGACGTGATAGCGTTCCTTGCGTCCGACGCGGCGCGCTGGATTACAGGAGCGAGTATCTCGGTCGATGGAGGTTCGAAGCTGTGACTGACAACGTGAGGAGCACAATGCATACCAAGTCGAGCACCGGCAAAGAGATCAAAATTCCTGGACCGGATCATCCCATTATGATTTCACCGGCTGTGGGCACGGTACGTGTAACGGTCGCCGGGAGGACAGTCGCTGAATCGGCGCAAGCGCTTCGGCTGGAGGAGAAGGGATATCCACCTGTTTTCTACTTGCCGCGCAAGGATGCGGACATGTCGTTGCTCGTTGTGACCACGCATTACACCTATTGTCCGTACAAGGGTGATTGCACCTACTACAGCATTCCCATCGGCGGATCGAAATCGGAATACGCCGTTTGGGCGTATGAACAACCTTACGAGGCAGTCGCCGACATTAAGGAACACCTGGCGTTTTATCCCTCACGGGTCGATGCAATCGAAGTGATCTCTTAAGCACGTTTGCGCATTGCTCGGCGGCCGCGTGGTCACTCTTGTCGAACAACGTATCGAATGCCTTCAGAACCAGGGATGGTTTTGGTTCCTTTGACTCAGCCATGTCTTGCTCTTAGTTAAGATGCGTTTATGCTACGGGTGCTGGGTGTCGAGCCACTTCCGAATATTCGAGACGGTATCTTCGTAAAACGTCTTGTAATGACCCTGCGAGACGTAGCCGATATGCGGAGTTGCCAGTACGTTGTCCAGCGTCCGGAAGGGGTGAGAAGGAGGCAGCGGCTCAGTGTCGAATACGTCGATCGCCGCGCCGGCGATTTGATTGTTCTTCAATGCGCTGATCAAAGCTTGCTCTTCGACGATCGGACCGCGCGACGCATTGATCAACCAGGCTGTTGGCTTCATTCTCTTCAACTCCGCCGCCCCTACCAGACCGCGCGTACGGCTGCTCAACACCAAATGGATCGTCCTCATCGATGCGGGTGCCGGCAGCTGGTGGGGAGGGGGGAGCACTCGGGCGACTGTCGGGAGCCTCCGCAGCGCAGGCTACACGCCCGAAGAAGTCGATATCGTCTTGCCGCCGACGTGATCGGAATGGAGGTGCGTGAGCTCACTGGCTGCATATCAAATGCGACCTGGGACCGCTCGGTCTCATCCAACTACTTGTATCGTGCGGTCAGCGACCGTATTATCGCGAATTTGAAATTGCTAGGAGCAGAACGTGCGCAAAGGCGAGCAGACTCGGAAAGAGATCATTCGTAAGGCAGCGCCAATCTTCAATCGAAAAGGATACGACGGCGCTGCACTTTCCGATCTCATGCGAGCCACTGGTCTGGAAAAAGGCGGGATTTACAGGCACTTTGAGAGCAAAGAAGAACTTGCGGGAGACGCCTTCGACCACGCTTGGAAGGTTGCAATGGACGCGCGCTCCGAAGGAACAGAGGAGATCCCGAATGCCGTTGATCGTCTCAAACAAATCGTGCGGAACTTTCGCGACCGGCGCACCGGGCTGGTGCCGGGAGGTTGCCCGCTGCTGAACACGGCCATCGATTCCGACGATGGCAATCCCAAGTTGCGAGCCAAAGCCCGCCAGGCTCTCAGTTCCTTGCTTGATCGTCTGCAATCCATTGCCGAGGAGGGGCAACGACGAGGCGAGGTGCGGGCCGATATCGATTCGGCGAAGTTGGCCACCTTGATTGCAAGTACGCTTGAAGGCAGCATAATGGTGAGCCGTCTGCAGAAGAAGGAAGAACCTCGTGACCTTGCCGTCCGTCATCTGGAGGCATACCTCGAAACAGGAGTTCGTGCGCGGAAATCGAAGACCGGAGCTGACAAGTCATGAGCGCCCAGGAAAGTTCCTCGCAGGCGGACTTCAGGGAACGAGCAAAGGCGAACGACGTTCCCATCGCGCGGCTGATTGGATTTGAGGTAAAAGACATTGCTGACGGACGGGCGACGGTGGTATTGACAGCCGGGCCACAGCATGCAAACCCCATGGGAACGCTGCACGGCGGAATTCTTTGCGATATTGCTGATGCCGCGATGGGCATAGCGTTTGCAAGTACTCTCGCCCCAGATGAATCCTTTACTACTGTGGAATTGAAAATCAATTTCTTTCGCCCGGTGTGGCAGGCACAACTCAAAGCGGAAGGAACGGTCGTGCGGCGGGGCCACACGATCGGCTACATCGAGTGCACCATCACCGACGAGGAGAACCGATTGATCGCGAAAGCGGCTTCCACGTGTATGGCACTTCGCGGCCCGAAGGCCGAAGGACGGTGATCCTCTTATCTCTTCCTTGACCTCTGCTCATAGAACAGCTCTCGCAGGCTAGCCCTCAATAATTCATCTCCCTTCGTTCGAACTCGCCGATCTGATCGGGCTAAGAGGCAGGTTAAGGTCGAGAGAATTGGAAATGTCTCTGGCGCGGCACAAATCGCGACGGGTTAATGCAGCTTCCATTCGCCCGGCATGCGAGGTTTGCCGCGAAATCCAAACCAGCCACTCCCCGTTGTGAGTGCTTTCGCTGTTAATGTTAGTCCCAGATCACTTCTAGCTTTTGGTTTTGGCTTTCGGCTTATGTGAGCGCTCTTCATGATTGCCGGATCGGTTCAAATGCTCAGGAATTCCGGTGATCAGGCCCTGATAATCCGTGAGGCGGTCACCCATGATGACCACACCCTTGGAGGTGATTTCATATTCGCGGATATCTTTGCTATGGTTGCCACCGCGCATCTTGATAACGACCATGATCTTGCGAAGCTGACCGTCGATGCATACGTACCGAAGCCGGATAATGTCATCGGTGAGAAACGAAATCGAGTAGGTACTGAACGGAAATTCTGTGAAAGACTCGTTCACCTCAACCGTGCTTAGAATCGTCACCCCGACTCCGGTCAAAGCGGTGATCATACGGTAGAGCGATTCGCGAAAGTCCGCGCGGAAGCCGGGTGCCAGCGCCATCTCAAAGCCCGCCAGCGAATCAATCACCAGGCGTTTGGCGCCAATCTTGTGGACCGCGTCGAGAATTTCGTGCATGGTTTCGTCCACCGAGAGGTCGAGGGGACGGAGGTAGAGAATTTCGAGTTTCTTCTCATGTCGCGGTGTTTTCAAATCCAGACCGAAGCTGCTGGCCCGCTCCGCATACTCTTGCGGCCGTTCTTCAAAGACCACCACAATTCCCGGATCTCCCTGACGTATGCCCTCAGCAATGAATTGGGTTGCCAAAACCGATTTTCCCGTCCCCGAAGCCCCTGCCACAAGGACACTATCGCCTTCAGGAATGCCCCCGCCGAGCATCTTGTCCAATTCCGGAATGCCGATGGAAAGGCGCCGTGCACTGGGTATCTTTCTTACTAATCCGGCCAGCCCAAGAGTACGCGAGAAGGCTTGTAGCCCAGCATGGGTAATGCGGAAGGTGTGCAGTCCGGGCACGGACGCCTGCCCACGCAGTTTCACGATCTGGAGTTTCCGCACAATGGAACTTCGCTCCGCAGCCTGGTAAAGCCAAAAGAGGCCATCGGAGACCGTGAAAACGGGATTGTCACGGATCTCACCTTCGACATATTCACCGACCAGAAAAGTCGTGGCTTGCCAACTCGTCAGGAGCAGGGCTAACCGCTGAATGAAAGATTGCAGCTCCACTTCGGTCGTACCACCTTGCGCCTTCCGCACCACGGTGCGAAAAGAGTCCACTACCACGACGCCGGGGCTTGCCTTCTCAACCTCTTTTGTAATCTCCTCTAAGACCGCGTCCAGATCCTTCTCCAACACAACCTGGCTCAAGTTGATAAAGCGGACGGCGGTGTTTAACTTGGCCTGGTCAAAGAACGTGTACTGTTGCTGGTAGCGCAGCATTTTGATGGCGGGTTCGCCGAGGATGGTGAAATACAGCGCGGGGCGCTCTGGCGTCGCGTTGGCGAACACGATTTGGTGAGCCAGCGTGGTCTTGCCACTTCCCGGGGCGCCCGCGATGATATTAAAAGAAAATTCCGGGAGACCGCCGCCCAGGATTTCATCGAGGCCCGGGACCCCGGTCGGCAGTTTGTTTATTTTCACCTTACCTGTAGTGCTCAAGCTTTCCTCTCCTTCTCGGAAACGCGGCCGTTGAAAGCGGCCTCCGGCCACTCATCCTGAACCAGGCGCAACGTTACACCTTCGCCAATGAACGTGAGAAGCAGCCCGATTAACTGGGCAATGAGAATGGCTCCTTCGTTCCTGGCCTGTTCTTTGTCAGCTTGCAATGCAAGCTCATCAAGACCTTTTAAGGAGCCATCCGCCGCGACCTGTACCGCCGCGCTAAGACTAGGAGCTTCCGCCCTGGCCAGCGTCAGAGCACGAGAAAGGAGCGAGCGAAAACCGGCAACTCCCGCGAGTGTAATGAGGGGACGACGCAGCTTCGCAAAGACGCGAAAAGCCGCAGACTCCGTGGGCTCGGAGTTCTTGCCCGCAACGGCCTCATAATCAAGAAGGCGCTGGGCCAAATGTCGCGACTCTGGAAGACTCACGATTTCCTTTTCCGTGCAGGGCGCGAACGCTGTACTCAGTTCGGCTTGGGGCTTTTAATTGCCGCCACTACCGCCAATACCGTCGCCGTGTTTAGGACGTTTCCCGAGAGATTCATCAGCGCTTCTGTGACGGGCGGATATTGCTCCGCCAGTCCCTCGAGACGCGCACTGACGCCTTGGAGATCATCAACTTCTTTGAGGATCGCTTCAAAGCCCATAGGTATACCGCTCTTCGAGAGGAACTTGACGTCTGGAAGAATTTCAGATGTCGCCAGCTGCAGCGTCATAGCTTCGCCAACAACTCGGACAAGCAGCCCGAGTAACTGGGTAATGAGAATTATTCCAGCCTCCCCAGCGTCGTCCGCATCGAATTGCGGCCGAAGCCCGCCTAGACCCTGTAAGGAGCCATCCGCCGCGACCTGCACGGCGTTAAGACTGGGAGCTTCCGCCCTGGCCAGCGTCAGAGCACGAGAAAGGAGCGAGCGAAAACCGGCAAGTCCCGCGAGTGTAATTAGGGGTTGGCGCAACCTCTCACAGACGCCAAAGGCCGCGAATTCCGTCGGTCCGGAGGTTTTGCCCGCAGCGTTTTCGTAAGCAAGAAGGCGCTGGGCCAAGTCTCGCGTCTGTGAGGGAAGCATCATTATCATTTCCGTTGCCGTGCAAAATGCGCGTGACACTTGGACGTGAAGCGTTCACCTTTAATGTTACCCGCTTTGGGGCTGCTCGGATAGGGCGCGTACCTGATTCATCGCGCGGCGCGTGCGCCAGATCGCTGTATAGCTTGGCCCCCAATCGGAATGATACGGCCCGCTAATCGTGGAGAACGATGTTGAGAAGTGAACTGTGAACCTGTAACCCGCCTTCTGCGCCCCCGGCGTAGTCGATCAATCCCAATTTCCTAAACCTGTTCATGAAAAAGCTAACCCGCGAGCGAGTTGTACCTACCATCTCCGCTAAGGACTCCTGACTGATCTTGGGAATTACAGTCTCGGGCTTTCCGTCCTTGCCGAAATGAGCCAGCAATAGCAATATCCGGGCCAGTCTTTTTTCACTGGAATTGAAAAGCTGGTCAACCAAATCCTCCTCGTATCGGATGTTGCGGGTCAACAAATACGCCACGAACATATCGGAAAACGCGTGTTCCCGGTGGAGCACGTCGACCATCGACTTTTTATCGATTCGCATCACGGAGCAATCGGTCATCGTGGTTGCGGAAGTCAGGCGCAGAGGCTGCCCAGTAAGGCAACCTTCGCCGAAGAAATCGCCCTTGTTCAGAATGCCTATTGTGGCTTCCTTCCCGATCTGCGACACAACGGTGAGTTTTACCTTTCCTTCCTGTATGTAGTAAACAGCATCGGCCGAGTCGCCTTGAGCAAATATCGCCTGCTTTTTGGGAAAAGCTTCGATCTTTCTACCGCCGTTGATGGTGGAGAGAAATGTCTTAGTATCGAATTTGACGAGTCTCTTGGATGCTGCCACGAGTGGCATGATTGACCTCCTCTCAAGAATTCCGAATGCGCAGAAGGCAACTTCCTATGGATGAGAATAAATGCGCAAGAAGGGCGAGAACAGCGCCAAGTGTGCGGGCAAATCCGCTCTTCCGCCCGATGAAAATAATGGTTTCACGATTTGATGTCTAAAGTCAAAACGCCCGATGATAGGGGTGACGTCAAGCTGCTTGTGTAAAAAGGTTGAGGGTGCGGGTTTTCCATTCCAGATTGAATCTCGGGAAGATGGAGTAGATGATTCGGTCCACGCTTTCTACGTTGACGAAGCAAACCATAGGCCGGGTGCGGCGCCGCACCTCGACAAAACAACGCTCGATTATGTTGGTGGTGCGCGGAGTTGAAGGTCGATCCGAAGTTGGTGCAGGAAATGCTCCGGCACCAAAACCTGAAGACGACCCTTGAGGTCTACGCGAAGGCGGTGACCGAAGACAAGCTCGAAGCCCAAGGGATGTTCTTGGAGTTGCTGTTCCGCGGTAGGAAGGCAGCTGAACCTGATCCGGTCAAGAACCTGGAGAAAACGGCTCCGGTAACGGGTTTGGTGCAGTAGTGCGGGCAACTGCGGGTAAACTGCGGGTAATACGGAAAATGAAAAGTGTAGTTAACTGCTTTGAAATGTGGTGGCCAGGGACGGAGTTGAACCGCCGACGCCAGCCTTTTCAGTGCTACGTTATGCTGTAGTCTCAACAACTTAAGTGACTCCAGGTGGCCGCCCAAGTCGTTGAGAAGACGCGAGAGACATGCGAATCGTGGGTTGAAAGCGTGGGTTCAAGAAACAGGCGCAGGGAGAGCCCCAAACCGCGGCAGAATTCAGTGGGATGACCTTCGATATCGCAATTACATTCATTGGCAATTGGAGAATCAGACCAATTGAAATCGCGGAAAACATTTTGGCGTCCCCAACCACGCTCGTTTGAACTCTTTGCGATCTGCCATGAGCCTGCGTAACTTCTTGCTCCGCTTCAGCTCGAGGGTTTGATCAAACACGCCGCTGCACGTCAGGGCTACTCATTTGGCCTTCGTATCATCCTGGGTTTGTCCTGCTTTCACATCGTACGAGAAGTTCTGCTCGGCATCGTTGGTGTAAGCGTAGGTTGCAATTCCCGCTGTCTTCAACAAGGCGAGGAACTTCTCGTTTTTCAGCGTCATATTGAACCTCACTGCGCTGGCGCGTTCGCTGTGAACGATCAGTTTGTCACCGCCTTTGATCTCGGCATAACCCGCAACACCTTCTTTAGCAAACTGGGCATTACTGGCTTTGAGTAGAAAATCTCGCGCAGTCTCTTGATTTAAAGGCTTCGCTGGCTCAGTTGTAGTCGAGGCATTTGGGTCTGCTGTGGCTGGAGTTGGTGGAGTCCAGAAACTTCCATCTCGAAACATCACTCTCCCCACCTGTACCTGAACGTCCATACCATCACCATATTGATGCCAAAATACCCCGTCATGCCAAATGCCAGCGTTCATCTTTCCCGGTTTGATTGTCGCGGTGTTCTCGTATGAGTACACTGCCGGATCAACTTCCTTCAAGGCGCTCACGAAGTGCACATCGAATCGAATTCCCGTAATGTACTTGGTTGATGAGTTCCTACACCAGACAATAAGGCAGCTACCCCATGGGTCGTGTTCGTCGGTTGCGGCATCAGCAAGAGCACATCGGGCGTGAGAATGAGGTTCAACTTTTACAATTTCTACAGGCATTTGTGCAACAGATGACGATGCGAACAATGACAGCAGAAGAGAGCAACACAAATGATTCATATTTTCTCTCCTTGGCGGGCTTCCGCGCCGGGAGTCAATCTTCCCTCGGGGAAATCGTCTGAGCAAAATGGTGCGAACTTTGGAGGCGCCCCATATTTCTTCACGGCCTTATCCGCGACACATTCCATGTGACACAGGTTCTTCCGACCCTTCGCAGTATTGCAGAAAGGCATTGCCGCTGCCCGCGATACCGACTGGAGATTTCTGGGAATTACAAAGGGCGGAGACCACCATAAAACAAACCAGCACGCAACGATTTCTCATAGGCCCGTTTCCTCCTTTTTATCCCTTTTAGCCAATTCTTGAATCGAACAATAGCGTCTGGCCTGTTACTTCTTCGGCCCTTTCTTGTGCCCCAAAGGATTTGTATTTTGCGGTCCGTATTTGAGGTACATATCCCTCAAATCCCCCAGCGACACGGGGCATCCTTCTGGGGAGGGACCCGGCTGGACACGTGTCACAGATCGACTGCCCAGACCTCATCGAACGTTGAGAACATACGGCTTCACTACCCAGCGCTGGCATATCCTACAGACAGCGCCTTGGCGGTGTATCAGAGACGCCGAAGGAACCATCTTCTGTTTTGCCTCCACACTTAGTCTCCTTAGCGGCGAGCGACAGCAACCGCCCCCATCGCGTTCACTTCCAAGGTAGGAGGTTTCCTGCTCGAAGGGGATTTGGGCGTGACGGTAATCTGCACGTCATGCCCGAGTAAGAGCAGGAAGCCAACAAGCCGCTCGATGGAGAAATCAGTGAGACGGCCACGCTTCAAGGCGGAGACTTTGGGCTGGTCCACATTCAACACCTTCCCGGCTTGTACCTGTGTCAGTTTGCGGGCTTCGATGATGTCAACGATCCGGTGAGCCAGATCAGCCTTCGCGCGTGCCTCTTGGGGATTGACAACACCCAGATCGGCGTAGACGTTGCCAGTACCTTCCACGTATCCATGCTTTTTCATCGTGATTTGTCCCTGTTTAGCGTAATTTTCCTGTTCAGCCTAAGTTTTCCTGCTCGGCTTTTCCAGTTCCACCACCTGCGCGAGGCGCTTTTCCACGAGCTTGATTTGATGCCTCGGCGTCGCGATGCCCCGTTTGGACTTCTTCTGGAAAACATGCAAAACGTAAACGGCCTTTGGGAACCGCACGGTATAGACGGCCCTGAACGTATCGCCCCTGAAGTCGGAAACAATCTCCAGCACGCCTGGTGCAATACCTTTCAGAGGCTTCGCGTTCTCCGGCATTTTGCCCCTCTGGACGCGCTCCAACGCAAACCCAATCTCGTCCTTGACCTCTTCCGGCAGTTCGCGCAGCACCTCCAACGAATCCCCTACGAAACGTAGCGGCCTCATCGAAGTGGCTGTCATGTTCAACTGTAGAATATGCTAGTGTTAGCATACTGTCAAGGGGGACAACTTGGACGCTCAAGGAAAGCGTCCGCTCCGGTACATGCCGCCACTTGCGGGGACGCGTGCTTGCCCTTCAGCAGAAAATCAGGGAATCCAGTAACTTTCGTGTGTACACACGCGCGCTTTGAGGTGATTGGCGATCTGAGCCCCAGTCCTGAGAAGCGGGATATTTGCGCGGAGGGCCACCTCGACCCAAGGCCTCGTCCCTGAGCGTGCGGCGCCCCACAATGTAGCTGGAGGCAGAAAGATGTCGCCGTCCTCTGGGTCGCCAACGCCTACTGCCAGCTCGGTCGCCACGGCAAGCCCCGTCAAAGCGCACACCGTCGCCGCCCGCTCGTCGTGGTCGTAGATATCTTTTGGCCGACACCCAAAGCGGCGATTCGGCAAGAGAGCCGCCAACAGTTTGCTAAGACTATCGCCTGCCGTCAATTGCTCCCAGTATCGATCCGAGGCGTCCCTGTGTAGCACCGGCAGAGTGTCCTCGTCTATAAGCGAAGCAAGAAACTGATTTGGAAAGGCTTCAACAATAGCGGCTTCGTCAATTGGTTCGATATGCGTGGAATGCGCAACCGACACTCGTCCGTTCTTCGCCTCACTCAGTACAAGCTTGGCGAATTGTGTTGCGTGCTGGTGCAACTTCTGCCCAGTGGGTGAACTCGTTTGACCGGGCTTGCCCCGCTTTTGAAAAACTCCTCGGGACAGTAACGCTTCTGCCGCTCTGTAATGCAGGACGTGCCGGAGGCCTCGCGTCAAGGGACCATCTATAGCTACAGCGGCAAGGTGTGTTGGTACGCAAAACATGTTGCTGATTGCCAGGCTTCTTGCCTGCAAATTGGTGCCTACCTTCTTGAACGTGAGCCGCACCCGCTCGTCGGACCATTCAAGAAGGCAGAGGCACGAGGTTTGACGATGTTCGGCGAAACCGACATCAATCCCGAGAACTGCGCCTTTTTCCATTTCCTTCCTCGTCGACGCAATGGCTGTCACTGTGGATCTCGCAGAAACCTCCCGTCGTTCGGCAAGGTCCCAACACCGTTTGCAGGAACGGCAGCTTTCACACGGTAGTATAATGACAGGCCCCGCGCGGGAATCAGGCGTGTGGTATCTTCCCATAATGATCGTTGTCGGTGCGAGCGTAGTCGCACGCACGCGCAGAGAAGTGCTGCAAAAGTGGCCGTCATCTTTTGCGTCGTTTTCGTCCCGAACGAGGCGAATGGTGTATGTATTTGCGAATCCAGAGTCCATTGACTCCTCGCCAATCCCTGAAAGTTTGGACTGGGCACAGGTCGCGCCGGGGGCGGGAATATGAGCCTATATAAATACGTACCTCCTGAAAGGCTCGATATCCTTCGAAACCTGCGCATTCGTTTTACTCAACCCGGAGCGCAGAACGACCCTTTCGAGTTTCGTCCGCTAGTCGATCGCTTTCGGAGACCTGAAAAAGCGGCAGAGTCGCTTTCCGATGAGTGGGAGCGATATTTCCCAGAGAGATTCTCAGAACAATTTGGTCCGCAAGCTTTTGCTGAGATCAAAAAGAGGTTCCCAACGTACCTGGCTCTGCGGAAAAGCATAGATATTGCCAAAGCTGACAAACAAAGTGACGGCGCCGCCCGAGAGGAGATTCTTCAGGAATTGAACCGTCGGGTCGGAATACTTTCCCTTAGCGAGGTCTCCGATAGCCTTCTCTTGTGGTGCCGGTACGCCTCGGGTCACACGGGATTTGTGTATGAATTCGACGACAAACACCCTTGGTTCTCGGCAAAGACGGAAGAGAAGGATGACACTCACGAACTGCGAAAGGTTAGCTATGTGGATGTGCCATCTTCGCCATATTTGGCGGAGCTAGACGCGCACGAAGTCCTCTACAGCAAGCGCAAAGAGTGGGAATGTGAAAGAGAACGGCGAATCATACGGCCGCTTGTTGAGCGTTGCCAATGCATAGGCAAAGACGTCTACCTTTTCGGCGTGCCACCAACAGCGCTTACAGGCATCATCGTTGGGAGTTTGGCAACTGAAGGCTCCATCGAGGAACTCGTGCGGATAATTAACAGCAATCCAGATTTGGCACACCTTCGAGTCGGGTGCACGCACCATATCCCATCTGATTGCACGGTGACCATAGAATACTGGCCTGGATCTGTGGCCCAGATCCGAACAGAATTTGGAGCGGCTTCTTAGGACGCGTCAATTACTGCCACGCTCGCCCCTGAAGCGGGCCTGACAGATCACGTTTAGACGATTGCTGAAATTAGTTATGAACGCAGAAATCATTCGCCGACTATCGCCCGAGGAAGAAGGGCTTGCAAAGAAGCGGAACGAACTAGCCCTGCTGCAAACCGAACTGGCGGAGCGCGAACTTGACTTGGCCAATTTGCGAGCGGACCTCTCGGCCTTCGAGGGACTATACCTTCGAGAGGTGGGAGTGCTCTACGCGGAACTCGACGATTGGCACGCAAGAATCGCTCAATTGGTCGCAGAAGAAGCGGGCACGGTGGAAGCTCGGTCTGCTGCGGCGGAAGCTCGCACGCAGGCGGAAGAATATGTTTACGACGCGCTGTATCGGCTGACCTCGAAGTCGTATCCCGACCAGAGCAGCGTGGAGTACGCCTATGACCTGGCGGGTAAGGTGTTGCAGGTGAGCGATCCGACTGGGACGTACGGATTCTCTTACGACAACATGGGACGGCTGATCGGGACGACGACGCAGTACTCGTACCTGCCGGGCTTCAACTTCCAAAACGCCTACACCTACGATGCAGCGTCAAACCGGAAATCGCTGACGGCGCCCGACGGCAGCATCAGCACCTACGGCTACGACACGCTGAACCGGCTGAACGGCCTGGCGAACTCGTGGGCAGGATCGTTCGGTTTCGGCTACGACGCGCTGAGCCGCAGAACGCAGTTGACACGGCCGAACGGCATCAACACGAATTACGGTTATGATTCGGTCTCGCACCTGCTGTCGGTGCTGCATCAGGCGGGAACGAACACGTTGGACGGCGCCAGCTACACCTACGACCCCGCCGGAAACCGGAGCAGCGACGGTAACTATCTGAATGGGGTTACCTCGAATTACACCTACGACCCGCTCTACCAGCTGACGCAGGTAACCCAGGGGGGGAGTACTACCGAGACCTACAGCTACGATTCAGTTGGAAATAGACTGTCATCCTCAGGAGTGCCCAACTACAACTACAACTCGTCGAACGAGTTGACCTCGAATTCCTCGGGCAGCTACGCGTACGACGCAAACGGCAATACCCTCACGGACTCCTCGGGAAAGCAATACTCTTGGGACTTCGAAAACCGGCTGACACAGGCAGTCGTCCCCGGCACAGGGACAGTCAACTTCAAGTACGATCCCTTCGGCAGAAGAATCCAGAAGAGCGGCCCGCTGGGAACGACCAACTACCTCTATGACGGGTGGGACCTGATCGAAGAAGCAGACAACGGCGGAAATGTTCTCGCCCGCTACAATGATGGAGTTGGCTTCGACCAGCCGTTATCGATGCTTCGCAGCGGCACAGCCAGCTTCTACCAGAGCGATCTTCTAGGCTCGACAACATCGCTCAGCAACTCCAGCGGCGCTCTCGCCAATACTTACAGCTACGATTCTTTTGGTAAGTTAAGCGCCTCCACGGGCACACTCACCAATCCCTTCCAGTTCACCGGGCGCGAGTTCGATCAAGAGACCGGAATCTATGAATACCGGATGCGTTACTACGACCAGAATGTCGGCAGGTTCATCTCCGAGGACCCGATCAACTTCCGCGGTGGCATCGACTTCTACGCCTATACGCTGAACAATCCGGTCAACTGGATAGATCCATTCGGGCTTGAGGTCCAAGAGTGTCGGCGTCCGCTGAAGGTGCCCGGTGTTGATACACCACACACATTCCTCTACTCCACGGAAAGCGGCACCGGATACGGGCTTGGCCCAGCATCCGGTTGGGACTTCTCCTCTATGTTCGGACCCGTGCCGGGGAATATCGAGAAAGATTATCCCTACGATCCGAAGGGAAAGCTGAAGCCGCATTACTCGTGCCAGAAGGTCTCTGACAATCAGTGCTATGAGAAGTGTGTCAACCGCAGAGCGCTAGATACAACGAGACATCCGCCAGGGTATTGGCTTGGACGCTACCAGTGCGACACATGGGCGAATGACATTGAGAGCCAGTGCAAGCAGGAGTGCCATCAATGAAGAGGCCAGCCGATTCGCTTGTTCTTGCTATCGCCAATCTCGCAGTGGTGGGATTCCTATACGTTGCGCGTCGCGGAAGCCTGCCAGCCATGGTAGCGCTCGTTTGCGTGCCAGCTCTGTTTCTGCTGACGCTGATCTTCGTTTTGAAGGATCGACGAAAGCCTGAGAACCGCATTCAAAGTTGGATCGCATTGGCGCTGGCAATCCCATGTGCCGCCCTCCTTTGGTCCATCAGGTTCTGATACGAGCGCGGGCCAGCAGTGAGTTTTTTCTTCGGCTGCTGATCCATCGCTGGGGCCGTGCTAATCCGAGGCGCGGCCCCTTCCGTTTTGCGCTAGCGATCCGTTCCTGATTCGGGATGTTCTTGCCTGCCGATCTGTGCCCTGATCCGGGTCCGATTAGCTGCCGGATTCGGTTCCCATCCGGGGGCCGATTCTCCGATCCACGCCGTGTTCCTTGCCCCGGCAGCGGTGTTCTGGGGGTGCTGGCTGGGTCCGGTTTGGCGTGTTGCTGTGCGGTATCGGTGAGGATCAAAAGCGCGCCGCCTACGGCGTCGGGAGTAGTAGTGACACTCCACCCCTGAACGGGTGCTGCAGGGTAACTTTCGGTTAGCGTGCGCGAACCTGTTGAAAGCAGGGCAGCTAAAGAAAAAATCCCGCCATTAGGTTGCTGTGCAGCAACGTGAAGTTCGCGCAGGCGAACTTGTTGATTTTTAAGCGCGGCTGCTAGTCTCGGCTGATATGGTGAGAGAGGAAGCCGGGAGATGGTGAAGCCGCCGCTGCGCACAAAATCCATCGGTTTCAAGGTGAGTGAGGAAGAGTACGCGCGGCTGGAAACGGCGGCGCGGACGAGCGGGCGGACGCTGGGCGAGTGGTGCCGCGAGGTGGTGTTGGCGAGTGCCAGCGATGCAGAGAGACGCGATCCGGCGCTGGCGGAGATCGTGGGAGTGCGGCTGCTGTTAGTAAACGTGTTGGGGCCGCTGGCGGCGGGGGAGAAGGTGACGCCGGAGAGGTTCAACCAACTGCTGGAGCAAATCAGCGAAACCAAGCACCAGCTCGCAGCCAAGTTGCAGCAGCAGGCGAGCGAGAAACCGCAGCGCGAAAAACCCAGCGGCGGGAAGAAGTGATTCTCCCATTTTTTCGCTGGAGAGTGTACGGAGCGCGGGAGGCCAGTCAAGGCTCTGCGCTTCGCTCCGACCGCTGACGCGGCGCGCACCAAACGCGCGGCCTTGACTCGCCTCCCTCTCCGCTCCTGTCGTGCTTCCAGCTAGGAAAAAATGGGATGAAAAAATGGGAGACGTGTATCTCAGCGGTAGGCTTCGCGGCGATTGCGGACGGCGGTGATTGCGATAGTGTTCTCGTCCCGCTGATCGAAGAAAACGCGGTAGTCGCCACAGCGGAGGCGGAAGCCGGTGAACGGCGGTTTGAGTTTCTTCACGTCGCCGGTGTGGTTGGCCAGGTAGCGATCCACGCAGTGAAGAATCTGCATCGCAGTTTCGCGGTCGATGGCGCGCACATCGGCGCGGGCCTCAGGCGACCAGATGACGGTGATCCGTTCCGGCGTTGGCGGTTCTGTCATTTACCCAGGCCGAACTCGCGCAGGATGTCTTCGTGAGGAATGCCTTCTCCGCGAGCCAGCGAAGCGCGGGCGCGATCGAGCGCGGCAGCCGTCTCAGACGTAATCTCTTCCTCTTCCACGGGCGCGGAGGCCAGCGCACGCGACAGCGGGCCGGTCATCACTTGGAGCAGATGGACGACGGCGGCGAGCTGGCCAGCATCAAGCTGATCGAGGAGCTGGTGCGCCTGCTGTTTTTCGTTGGCGGGTGCCATCAAGAATAGTTTACCAATCTACGGATGCGCGCTGCTGCGCGACTGTCCGTTGCCGCTCGAAGCCACCAGAGAGTTAATCAGGCGAATGACCGCGCGCTGATCCTTCTCCGGTAGTGACTCCATGCGCTGAAATCTCTTCCACAATCTCCGCTGCTCTGGTGTGTTGTCCGGGCCGACTCTGGGAGGTTTGATCCCGAGCAGTTCATCGGCGGTGGTTCCGAGGGCGCGAACCAGGGCAACGAGAATATCTGGCGCAGGTAACTCTCCTTTGGTTTCGTAATAGGAAACGACCCGCTGAGTCGTTCCCAACGCTTTCGCCAAGTCAACTTGGGTAAGTCCGCGCGCGGTCCGCAGGGCAAACAGGCGCTCCCCGAAAGAACTCTTGGGTGGTTTTTTGGCTGGCATGTCGAGGGCGATTGTAAGGGGCATTTTGCGGCTCTCTTAAAACTCTTTGACAGTATATACAACTATGGTATATCTTCCGTCCATCGTCAGGAAGCCAAAAATTTTGCAAATAGCTCTTGACAGGTTTTTCTGAGGAACCCGGAAAACGGGAGAAGGAGCCGACCCGATGCCGTATGTTCCGCCAGAAGTGAAGGATCGGCTCAAGCGGGAAATCTCGGTGCAACGGCTCGCCGAGGCGCGAGGCATCCAGCTACGGCCCAGCGGCAAGGAACTAATCGGCCTCTGTCCCTTCCACAAAGACACCAATCCCAGTCTCAACATCGATCCGATAAAAAACGTGTGGCACTGCAAGGGCGCCTGCGGTGAAGGCGGCGACGTAATCCTGTGGGTGATGCGCGCCGAAGGCGTGAGCTTCAATCACGCCGTGGAGATGCTGAAGCGCGACTACTTTCCTTCCGTGCGCGGCATCGAACCGCCGCCGCGAAAATCCACGACGGTGAAACTGCCGCCGCTCATCGAGCATACGGCTAACGACAAGCGATTGCTGGAAGCCGTGGTGGAGCACTATCACGAGACGCTGAAGAACGCGCCCGAGGCGCAGCAGTATCTCGTGAAACGCGGCCTCGAATCGGCGGAGATGGTAGAGCAGTTCCGTTTGGGCTTTGCCAATCGCACGCTGGGTTACCGAATGCCTGAGAAGAACCGCAGCGTTGGCCGAGAGCAGCGCGGACGGTTGCAGCAACTCGGGGTGCTGCGCGAGAACGGACGCGAACACCTGCGCGGCTCCATCGTGATTCCGATCTTCAACCTGGAAGGCGAAGTAGTGCAGATGTACGGGCGCAAAATCGCGCCGCGCCACCTGTTGCGCGAGGACACTTCCGAACACCTGTACCTGCCCGGTCCGCATCGCGGAGTGTGGAACGAAGCAGCGCTGATCACTGCGAAAGAAATCATCCTGTGTGAAGCGTTGATCGATGCGCTGACGTTCTGGTGTGCGGGCTATCGGCACGTGACCACCAGCTATGGCGTGAATGGTTTCACCGACGAGATCAAAGCGGCGTTTCGGAAGCACGGCACGAAGAGAATTTACATCGCCTACGACCGCGACGATGCGGGAGAACGCGCCGCCCTGAAACACGCCGAAGAACTGATCGGGATGGGCATCGAGTGTTTCCGGGTGCAGTTTCCGCGTGGCCAGGACGCCAACGAGTTCGCTCTGAAGCAGCAGCCCGCTACGCACTGGCTGGGCATGTATCTGAAGCGCGCGGCATGGCTGGGGAAAGGCCAACGGCCCACCGTGGCGGTGATCCAACCGCAGCCAGTGAAGCCACAACCGCAGACCGAGGAGGAAACTATCAAACCCGCAGCCAAAGAAGAAATCCCGGAGCCAGTGACGACGCCGGCGGAAGATAAAATGCCCGAGTCCGTTCCTCCCTTAGCAGCTAAAGCTGAAGAACCAACCACGGCAGCTAAAGAAAAAATCTCTGAATCAATCACAACCACAGCGAGCGAGGAACCCGTTTCTTCTTTAGCCACACCACTGCCGATAGCGCCGCTCCCGACTGGGACCGTGGTGCCTGCCAGAGATGTGCGCATCGAAGTCTCGGGCGAGACGGTGTACGTGACGATGGGAGAGCGGCGCTATCGCATCGTGGACCTTGGGAAGAACACGGCTCCCGGAGTGCTGCACGTGAATGTGATGGTGACCAGCACCAGCACGCGCGGAGAGACCCGGCTACACGTGGACCGGTTCGATCTATACGGCGCGCGTCCGCGCTCGCTGTTCGCGAAGCAAGCAGCGAAAGAACTCGGCCACAAGGAAGAGAGCATCGAGCGCGACTTGGCGCGGCTGATCCTGGAGCTGGAAGACCTGCAACGCGAGTGGCTGGAAAAGACACTGACGCCGCAGGAAGAAAAACTCGAGATGACGGCCGAGGAGAAATCGGCCGCGATGGAACTGCTGCGCGATCCGCGCCTGCTGGAGCGAGTGCTGGAGGACTTCGAGAAGTGCGGCGTGGTGGGGGAGGAGACCAATAAAAAAATCGGCTACCTGGCCGCGGTGTCCCGGTTGCTCGAAAAGCCCCTGGCCATCTTGGTGCAGTCGGCATCTTCGGCGGGCAAGAGTTCGTTGATGGAAGCGGTGCTCGACTTCGTACCGGAAGAACAGCGCGAAAACTACACGGCCATGACCGGGCAGGCGCTGTTCTACATGGGCCAGAAAAATCTCAAGCACAAGATCCTCGCCATCTCGGAACAACAGGGAGCCGACCGCGCCAGCTATCCGCTGAAACTGTTGCAGTCCGAGGGCGTGCTGAAGATCGCCTCGACCGGCAAAGACCCGGTGAGCGGCAAGCTGGTGACACACGATTACGAAGTCGAAGGCCCGGTGATGTTGTTCCTGACCACTACGGCCCAGGATGTGGACGAGGAACTGATGAACCGCGCGATTGCGCTAACGGTGAACGAGGACCGGGAGCAGACGCGTGCAATCCACCGGCGGCAGCGCGAGGCGCGCACCATCGAAGGGCATCTGTTGCGGCGCAAGCGAGCGAAACTCATCAGCCTGCATCGCAACGCGCAGCGTCTCTTGCGCCCGATCACTGTGGTGAACAACCACGATGTGGGCGAGTTTCCCGATCACACGATGCGAGCACGGCGCGACCACAACAAACTGCTGACGCTGATCGAAGCCATCGCACTCTTGCACCAGCACCAGCGGGAAATCAAAACGTTTGCCGATGACGGCGGGACGCTGGAATACATCGAGGCCACCGAAGCCGACGTGAAACTGGCGCAGGTACTCGCCGACCAGGTAGGACTCAAGCCGTCGCTCGACGAACTGCGCCCGCAAACTCGCAAGCTGCTCGCGCTAATCAACGAGATGGTGAAGGCCGAGTGCGAGCACTCCGAGATCGCAGCGAGCCAGTATCGTTTCACGCGGCGCACGGTGCGCGAGTACACCAAGTGGGGTGACACACAGTTGCGGCAACATCTGAAGCGCCTGGAAGAGATGGAATATCTCGTGGTGCGGCGCGGCGGCAACCAAGGCCAGCTGGTGGTCTATCAACTGCCGACCTCAGAGGAGGAAGCGAATCATAGCTCTAACTTCGCGGGGTCAGAGGGCAACTTCGCGGGGGTAAATGACGACTTCGCGGGTGGGGTGCGGGCACTTCGCGGTCCCGAAAAAAATGGCGCATCGCCAACACTCGAAATGGTTTCGGCTTCCACTTCGCGGCTTCGCGGAAATGCATATAGGGGGTCCGAGGCCGCAGGTGTCCCGCAGCATGCAATCGTAGCCGAAGGCAAACCGAACGGCCACGGTCTGACGCGACGCGCGGGAGTGAGGTAATGGCCCGCGTCAGCAAACGTCGTCATCCGCAGCTGGAGCCGCACTCGCCGCTAGGCCGCTTGATGGAAGAGCACCTGGAGTGGCTGCTGATTAACAACTACTCGGAGGACACAGCCGATCACGCGCGTTGGGCTATCGCCGACTTCATCCGCTGGGCCGAGTTGCGCGGCTTGCAGCATCCCATGGAGGTGACGCGCCCGATCCTCGAAAGCTACCAGCGATATCTCTACTACTACCGCAAAGGCGACGGGCAGCCGCTCACGTTCCGCACGCAGCACTCGCGGCTGACGCCAGTACGCCGCTGGTTTCGTTGGCTGGTGCGCAACAATCACATCCTGCACAACCCGGCTTCTGATCTCGACCTGCCGCGCATGGAGAAGCGCCTGCCGAAGACGATCCTCAGCGCCGATGAAGTGGAGCACGTCATGGTCGTGCCGGACATCAAAACGCCGGTTGGTTTGCGCGACCGCGCCATGCTCGAAACCTTCTACTCAAGCGGGGTGCGGCGCAGCGAACTGATCCGCCTCAAACTGTACGACCTGGACCGCGAGCGCGCCACGCTGACGGTGCGCCAGGGCAAGGGCAAAAAAGATCGCATGATCCCGATCGGCGAGCGGGCGCTGGCCTGGGTGGAGAAATATCTGCGCGAAGCGCGTCCGCAGTTAGCCCTAGAGCCGGACGACGCGACGTTGTTCCTGACGCAGTACGGAGAGCCGTTTCATCCTGACGCGATGAGTTATCTGGCACGTGACTATATCGCGCAAGCGAACCTGGGAAAATCCGGTTCCTGCCACACGTTCCGCCACACTATGGCAACACTGATGCTCGAAGGCGGAGCCGATATCCGCTACATCCAGCAGATGCTCGGACACGCCGAACTCTCGACCACGGAAATCTATACGCACGTGGCGATCCGCAAGCTGCAACAAATCCACGCGGCCACGCATCCCGGAGCAAAACTCGAACACAGGAAATCGGCAGTCACGAATGATGCCAACGGCCACAGCGACGGCGAGAGGGCTGCACTGCTGGCCGCGCTCGAAGCGGAAACTGAAGACGAGTAGCGCGGGCCTGTAGTACCTCTCCACGAGTCCCCAAAGTCACTTCTATGCGCTCGCCTTGCCGACTACAATCAGCAGTGATGCTGCCCGCAGCTGAAGAACGAACCCCGGCTCTCACGAGTGGTGAGGAGACTTTTTCCTTAGCTGCCGGTGTTGCTCTTGCTGCGCTCGAAACGCACCAGGGCCCACACGCGGCTCAGGGCAAAAAACCGCATCAGGGGATTTTTTCTAAAAATCGTGCACTTCGCGTCGGCGAAATCTGGGTTAAGTACTCGGGAACGCATCAGGATAGAAAGTGCTCGTGGTTGAAAACGGTGTCGGGGTCAGCATTAGACGCAAACGGCAATACCCTCTCCGACGCCAGCGGCAAATCCTATACCTGGGATTTCGAGAACCGGCTCACTCAGGCGGTTGTCCCCGGCACCGGCGGCGGAACGACGACCTTCCGCTACGATCCGTTCGGCAGACGCATCCAGAAATCCGGCCCGCTTGGCACCACGAACTACCTCTATGATGGCCCCAACCTCCTCGAAGAAGTCGATTCCAGCGGAAATGTTCTGGCGAGGTACACCCACGGAAGCGTTGTGGATGAGCCCTTGGCCGAGCTTCGCGCGACTACAGCTAGCTACTACCAAGCCGATAATCTCGGCTCAGTGACCTCATTGAGCAGCACCGCTGGGGCGCTGTCGAATACCTATACTTATGACTCTTACGGGGAGCTCAGTGCGTCTACCGGGACTATGAGTAATCCGTTCCGGTTCACCGGACGGGAGTTTGACGCAGAGACAGGGCTGGGCTACTACCGCGCTAGATACTACGACCAGACCGCAGGCCGCTTCGTCAGCGAAGATCCGTTGGGCTTCACTGCGAGCGCAGACCTCTACGCCTATGTGGGCAATAGCCCATTAAACATGATCGACCCCCTAGGCCTACAAACCCAGGTTCCAGGTTCGCAAACTCCATTTTCGAATCCGAATATACGGCACTACAACTGCCTAGCATGGGGTTTGGGAATCAGTGACTTCTGGATCCAGCCCAAAGATCCGAACGCATCCCCTAATTCAATCATGCCGATCTTCGGCTGCACGAAAATCCCCTGCGACCAAAAGACGAATTGCCAGAAAAAAGTGAAAGTTGATGTCTACGAAGACTCCGGCAACCCCAACAACTGGCACGTTGAGAGGCAGACCTGCGGAGGAAACTGGACTAGCAAGAATGGCCAATCGTTCCGCTACAACGACATTCCTAATCCTGACACGTTCTACAACCAATCATACCCCCCGAGCGGATCGGTCCACAAAACCTGCTGGTCCTGCCCGGCTACGCCGCCAACCGTAATGCCAAATGATCCCAGAGTGAGTATCACGCCATGAAGATGATCCTACTTTTGCTTGCTGTAATAGCTGTATGCTCGTTTGCGGCTCGGGCAAGCGACGCCGCGACACCTCAAGAGCCGGAGCCCGCAGACTCGGCGAATGAAGGGAGTGGCTCTTTGATTTGTAACATCGCTGTCCCGACGCAAGAATGGAACCGTCCGGGTCCCATCGAGCTCTCCGCTACCGTCGAGAATCGTTCGCACACCGAAGTGAACGTGCAGGTAGTACCGTCACTTATATTGAGGCCTCCAGTACCGGCCAAGGAGCCTCTGAGGACCGAACTTAGTTACCAAGCTCTTTGGGACTTGGAGAAGGGGAGGGCGCTTCCGGTTTCAGCCACTGTGCCTTTGAGGCTGAAGGGCGGAGACTTAAAGAAAATCGCCCACGATATCTCAAAGCTTTTGTGGTCCAGGAACAATTCAGCTCTTCTTCCTCATTCAAGCCTTTTCAATGCCGTTCCCGCCGGGAAGTATTCCCTCAGTCTGGAACTGAATGGCAACGAGGGTAAGATCCTATGTTCCTCGAACGTTATCGAGGTTCTCATAAAGTGAACGCAAGAACGGCGCGAGCTACGCCTACGACCCGCAGGCATCCGCACGGTCCAAGACGAACTACCTGAATGGGATAACCTCGAATTATGGTTGCGGTCCGCTGTAACGAATTGACCCAATTTACGCAAGGGCGAGTACTAAGGAGAGCTACGGTTACGACGCGGTGGGCAATAGACTGTCGTCATCCGGAGTGGCGAGCTATAGCTACAATACGTCGAACGAGCTGACGGCGAACTCGCTGGGCAGCTACAGCTACGACGCAAACGGCAATACGCTGAGCGACGCCAGCGGAAAGAGCTACACCTGGGACTTCGAGAACCGCATGGTGCAAGCGGTTGTTCCGGGCACCAACGGCGGAACGACGACCTTCAAATACGATCCCTTCGGTCGCCGCATCCAGAAGTCCGGTCCGCTGGGAACCACGAATTACCTCTACGACGGGGACGATCTGCTGAGTGAGTTGGACGTTTCCGGGAACTTCTTAACCCGATATGCGCAAGGCGAGGGGATTGACGAACCGCTTGCGCAATTCCGTTCCGGTTCCACAAGCTACTATGAAACCGACGTGCTCGGATCGGTAACCTCAACTACTACGCCAGCAGCTGCGATTGCGAACTCTTATAGTTACGACAGTTTCGGAAAGACCGTGACTTCCACGTCGCCGACCACGAACTCTATCCGTTACGCGGCACGAGAACTCGATTCCGAAACTGGCATCTACAATGATCGCGCCCGCTACTACGACCCGAGCTCTGGCCGTTTCATCAGCGAAGACCCCGTTGGCTTCGAGGCAGGGGAAACGAATTTCTATCGCTACGCCGCGAACGATCCCAACGACTATATCGATCCCACAGGAAACATCATTGTCTTCTCGCCAGGAAGCGCAGCAGGCAACATTGTCTACTATGGCGAAGCTTTGGGCTATTTAGGAGACGATCCTGGGTGTAGTTCAGTCATCAAGAAGCTGGAGAACTCTCCGAGGATATTCACCATCGATTTCGCATACGGCACGCGAAATGATGGCTACACCTCCGCTACGCGTACTATCTCATGGGACCCGCTGGGTGGTACGTGCGATGGCGGATGCAAGCTGAGCCCCGCAATAGCGTTATGCCACGAGATGGCCCACGCAGCTGGAGATGGTCCGATTGCGCGCCACATGAGGGACACCCCCAATGCCCAATACCAAAACGAGGAGGAGCGGAGGGTGATTAACAATTACGAGAATCCATTCGCCATACGGCATGGGGAATGCGTCCGCTTCAATCACAACGGGACCCCCTCCCACGTTGCAACTCCTACATCCCACTGAGCTGGGCCGGAGAATTCATGTCATGAAGAGATACTTAATGTTGTGGGTGTTGCTTTTAGGTGCCGCAGGTTTGGGTTCAGGGCAGACTCCAGCCGCGGATCACAGACAAGAGCTAGATCGGTTGGTCGACATGCTCAAGGGTCGTCAGATCGAGCGAGTGGAGATTCTACATGTCCCTGATACTTTCGTGACGGTAATAGGGATTACGCCTGAAACAGTGCGCGATATCGCTAGGTATGACGTAATCGTCAGGAAACCTTGGGAGTTGTCATCGCTTCCGGGTCTCTTCGTTGCGCTGAAGGAATTAGAACGCGCGCCGAGTGGACCTCCGGGAGAGGTCAGATGGGCAATACTTTTCATTGATAGCGCCGGGAGGGAGAGGTCCGCAATATTCTTGAGCCGCAACGGTAAGCAGGGGTTCTTTGAGGGAGTCTCCTTGTCACTCCAAGGGAAGCTGCTCGATTGGTCCAAAAATCTGATTCGATCTGAGTTCTTGGAAGGGAGTAAGTAGCGGGTCGCCGATCTTGCTCCTACGATGCGGCCGGGTTCACCTATGACGCCCTCGCCCACAGTTGCCTATGACGCAAACGGCAATACCCTCTCCGACCCGAGCGGCAAAACCTACACCTGGGACTTCGAGAACCGGATGGTGCAGGCCGTCGTGTCTGGCTCCGGAACGACTACGTTCAAGTATGACCCATTTGGCCGACGAATCCAGAAGAGCGGACCGAACGGATTGACGAACTACCTCTATGACGGGAACAACGACATCGGAGAGGTGGACAATGCCGGGAACGTGCTTGCGAGATACATTCAGGGCAACCACATTGATGAACCGTATGCTGAGCAGCGTTCAGGCACGACGAGCTATTACGAGGACGACGGGGGTGATTCCGTCACATCGCTGACGAGTTCCGCTGGGGCGGTGGCGAACAGTTATGCGTACGATTCGTTCGGCAAACTAACTGCGTCTAGCGGCATGCTCGTCAACCCATTTTCGTACACCACACGGGAGTTCGATCAAGAAACCAGCATCTACTACTACCGCGCCCGCTACTATGATCTGACCTGCCCCCAATTTCCGTTCACGTAAGAATACGACAAACTTTTTCGTTTCCCTCTCCGGTTTGAGCCGGGATGGGGGAGCGC
>JGI12695J13573_1000015_pt1 | contig 28005 bp, 28 predicted proteins | sample BlaSpr_A8_OM2_M3_FD_13573 | JGI IMG/M metagenome (IMG submission 13573) | reverse complement strand
CGCGAGTCTTATTGCGCCTGCGATAGCACACCACCATCAGCCCGAAGCTCATGAACGTCGGCGGAGCAATGAGGATGAGAATGCCACTCTTCAACGCCTGTATCATTCGCGCGCCCGAGCTTGCCGCCTGGGTATAGCAAAGCGCACAACTCTGCGCCGAGGCCGGAACCGGCGCCAGCAGGAGAATCGTTCCCGCCAAGACTGCCCAAATCCAGATTGTTCTTGAATACTTCATCTTGATCCGTCAACTGCTAACGCTAGCGACGCTCTAGCGATGCTCTAGTGTGCCCAAGGCACGCCGTTGGTGAGACGATAGCTATCGGTCCATCCATACTGCAAACCGAAAAGCACCGCTACCGTAAAAATTATCACAAACCATCGCAGCCCGCGGTTGTCCGCCAAGTGCATGAAAAAAAGCAGCGCCAGCCCCGCTTCAATGATGGCCACAATCAGCATGCGCTCAAACATCTGCTTCGCGCTGATGTCCTGGTAGGCGATCACAAACTGTATTCCCGCCAGTACCAACAGGCAAATGTAGACGCCCACATCCTTGGCAATTCCACTACTCTCGTGCGTATCAGCGGTAGTCATAGTTTGGCTCCTGCTCTTTGCTTAGTGAGAGAGATTCAAAAGATAAACCAGCGGCACCACGAACATCCACACCAGGTCGACAAAGTGCCAGTAAAGCCCGGTGATTTCCAAATCGTCGGCATTGTAGCGTCCGCCCTGGTACCGAATTCCTACCGCGATCAGGGCGATCACGCCGCCGGTCACGTGCAGGAGGTGCAACCCGGTGACGCTGTAGAACAACGAACCAAACAGAGACGTGCCCCACGGATTATGGAACAGGGTCATGCCCTCTCCGATCCGTTGCATCCACTCCCGAATGTGCAGAGCGGCGAACAAGATTCCGGCCACAGCTGTAATCGCGGTCCAGCGGAACGCTTTGGCTTTGTCGCCCATCTGGGCCGCCCTTACAGCCAGGAGCATGGTCAAGCTGCTGGTCAGGAGGATGAAAGTCATTAACGCGACGTTCGCGACGCCATGGAAGGGTCTGGGCCAATTTGGACTAGCGTTGCGTATGAATCCGTAGGCCACAAGACAACCGGCAAAGGTTGCGGTGTCAGCGATGATGAACAGCCACATCGCCATTTTCTTGGCGGGAACGGAAAATGTGGGCGCGGTCATTACCTCGGTCGCCTGTGTTCGCGACACCTGCCCGTGTATTGAAAGATCGGCTTGGCTCACTTTGCCTCCTACCTTTTAACTGATTAGAGCTTCATCCAAAGCAGAAAAAGCAGGTACACCCACAGGACGCCCATGAAATGCCAGTAGCGCGAAGTGGCGTCCAGCGTGGTTCGTCTCAGAACAGAATGGTTGAGCTTTCCAATCACCCGAACCAGCCCACCCAAACCACCCAGCAGATGCAAAGCGTGGGCTACGGTCAGCACATAAAAGAATGAGTAGCTCACATTGGTCGCCAGTCCGAATCCCTGCGCCTTCAACTGCACCCAGGCATAAGTCTGGCCCGCGACAAACAGCAGTCCCAGGAAAAGAGTGATGTAAAGCCACCGAGCCGGGCTCTCAGCCCGACTTTTCGCTCCGCCCATAAACGCCGCAATTCGCCGACGCGCAACCTCCAGCGTGATGCTGCTGGCAATAATCACCAGAGTGTTGAAATAAAGAACCGAAGGCAGTGTGAAATGCCGCCAATCCTGCGCGCCACCCTGACGCACGACCAACGCGCTGGTGAACGCCGCAAACGTCATCGTGATCGATGCCAGCGCCACCCAAATGCCGGTGCTCGCCGGATGCGGAGCATGGTCCTTCACCCGCCGCAAATCGCCATCGGCGGGAACCAGATTCCGCCAACCACCATTGTGCGACCCGTGGCTGGGTAAACGGTCTAGCTCGATTGTTGGCGGTTCGTGAATTGTTGTTACCATACTGCTACTTCTCCCTCACTCAAAATCCATTGCCCCGTTCAAAATTACTGTTCTTCTTTCGGGTTGTTGAGTTTTTCCGGCGAAGTCTGCATCACAAAGTCGGTGCTCGCACCCTCCACGCTGTACTGGTACGGATCGTGGTAAACCACCGGCATCTTGTCGCCAAAGTTGTTGTGCGGCGGCGGTGTGGCCGTGCTCCACTCCAGCGAAGTGCCTTCCCACGGATTATCGGGCGCCGGCGCGCCCTTGAAACGGCTGTAAATCAGGTTGTAAACAAAAATTAACTGCGCGAAGCCGGTAAACAACGCCGCAATCGTGATGAATTTGTGCACGGGAATCAGCGGGATCAGGTAATCGTCAGTGAACGCCTGATAACGCCTCACGTTGCCCGCAATTCCCAGATAGTGGAAAGGCATGAAGATGCAGTACGCGCCGATAAAGCTCATGATGAAGTGCACCTTGCCCAAAGTTTCATTCATCATTCGCCCGGTCATCTTCGGGAACCAGAAATACGTTCCTGCGAAAATGCCGAACATGGCCGCAACTCCCATCACCAGGTGGAAGTGTCCGACCACAAAATAGGTAGCGTGCAGCATGATGTCGATCGACGGCTGCGCCAGGAAGAAGCCGCTCACTCCGCCGCTGATAAACATCGAAACAAAGCCCAGCGCGAACAGTGACGCGGAATTGATCCGCAGCTTCGAACCATACAAACTACCCAGCCAGATCAGAACCACGATGGTGGAGGGAATCGTAATGACCAGCGTAGGAAATGAGAAAACCAGCGAAGAGACGGGATTCATCCCGCTGACGAACATGTGGTGGCCATACACCATATAACTAAGGGCAGCCAGGGCTGCCATCGAATAAATCAACACCCGGTGGCTCAGCATTGGCCGGCGCATATTGGTGATGAGTACGTGCGACACGATGCCCAGACCTGGCACAATGGCGATGTAAACCTCGGGATGGCCAAAGAACCAGAATAAATGCTGCCACAGTAGCGTTGATCCGCCGGAATGCGGCAACACTTGATCATTGATCACCAGATTCGACGCGACGAAGAAGCTAGTTCCCGCCACGTGATCAAGAATCAGCAAAATGCAGGCGGGCATTAGCACCGCAAATGCCGTCAACCCCATCACTGAGGTGATGAACCACGCCCAGGCTGTGAGCGGAAGCCGCATCAACGACATGCCCTTGCAGCGCATGTCGAGCGTAGTGGTGATGAAATTCAACGACCCCAGCAACTGGCCGATGCAGAAGATGCCAATCGAAGTTGCCCAAAGAATCACGCCCATGCCCTCGCCGGGGCCGCCCACCGAGCCGATCGCGCTTAACGGCGCATACTGCGTCCAGCCACCAAGCGTCGGCCCGTCGCCCACGAAAAAGGATGCCACCAGAACCAGGAAGCCGACAAACGTCACCCAGAACGACATCATGTTGAAATGCGGGAAGGGCATATCTTCCGCGCCGGTTTGAATCGGTAGAAAGAAATTGCCGAAGGCCGCGAACGGCGCCGTGGTCAGCACAAAGAAGACCATGATCGTCCCGTGCATGGTCATCAACTGCAAATAGTACTCAGGCGTCAGCACGTTGCCCGGCGCGCCCGTGCTGGACAGCAAATGCAGGCCGGGAATAGCAAAATTCCCCCACCCAAGGTGGATGCGCATGATCCACGAAAGCGCCATGCCCACCAGCGCCGCCAGCAACGCCAGCGCGTAATACTGTTTGCCGATGACTTTGTGGTCAGTGCTGAATACATGCTTGCGAATAAAACTTGTCGGGGCGCCGTGCTGCACCGCATGTGCGGACATATCGTGCATTGTGCTTACCTCACCTCAAAAGAGATGTTTGGTCCGTCCATATCCTGATTGCCGAGAAACGTTCTACTGCAATGCCGCTTGCTGCTTGATCCAAGTGTCGTAATCTTCCTGGGACTTCACTTCTAAATAGGCCTTCATGTTGTAATGCCCCAGGCCGCAAAGCTGAGTACATACAATTTCGTACTTGCCGACCTTCGTGGCCGTAAAGTGCACTGTTACATCCAGTCCCGGCACAAAATCCTGCTGAATCCGCAACTCCGGCACATAGAACGAGTGCCCTACATCCTTCGAATGCATCAGCAAGTGAATCTCGCGATTCACCGGAATCGCCAATTCAGCGGCAACGATGTCGTCCTTCGAATCCTGATCGTGCGTGGTATCGAGACCGAAGAAGTTCGCATTCGCTTCGCTGATCTGTTCGGGATGAAGCGGTCCGAATGTTCCATCCGGTCCCGGATAGCGGAAATAAAATGCGAACTGTCCCGCCTGAACTTGAACCGGCATGGCGTTAGCCGCCGGCGGCGTGAGATACACGCTGGCCCAGGCTTTCGTGCCGAACACGCCCAAAGCCAAAACTTCCGTTCCCACCAGCAGGAATGCGGCCGCCACTAGCCCCGTCGCGCCACCCGGAAAACTCTTAATCTTTTCGCCCGGCGTCCGAATGGAAAACTTCCAAATAAAGAATGCCAGCAGAAACTGCGACGCCAGGAAAGAAATGCCAGCCTCCAGCATCGTGTCCGCATATTGCTCGTCGATCAGCCCGCCGTGCGTCGAGATATCGACTGGCATGGGCCACATGTGCATCACGATGGGAACTGCCGAAGCAATTGCGATTAGCACGATTATTACCGCGAATATTTTCGCCATATCGTCCCGCCTCTGGCCGGCATAGGCCGTTCTTTATTATTTGTAGGAATCGCCGCAGCCTTCTTGACTGCGGCGATTCAATAATTGAGCTTGCTGCGAACACGCGAAAGTTACTCTACTTCGCCTTGAAAGTGAAATTGGCAGTCCCCGCTCCACCTGCGGCAACCGTTACCTTTTGAGTTTGAGTCCCGGCCGCTTCCTGCCATGCGGTCAAGGTGTAGCTCCCCGGCGGCACGCCACTAATGGCGTAAGCGCCCTTGCTGTCAGTGGTCGCATATGGCCCTTTTACCACCACAAACCAGCCGTGCATCCAGGGATGAATATTGCACTGCACCGGAATTACTTCGGCAGCCTTCCAGCTCTTTTCCACCGCCGCCGCTCCAGGCGGCTGCGACTGATTCCACGGAATATTGCCGGTCATCGGATTCGGCAGCGGATGAATGTTATGCGTAGTCTGATCGCTGGTGGTCACCTTGAATTTCTGATCAACGTCCAGCGCCAGAACGTGCGGAGTATACATGCAGTTCTTCTGATCGAAGACCGGTTCCGTCGTCACTGTGGTAGCTGGGCCAGTGTAACCCTCAGAGATGTAAAGAACCACATTTTCCATCCCTCCGTCGGCACCGACCACATAAGTTTCCAGATGTCCAGGATCGCTCGCGTGGGCCTTGGAGCAGTAGGGATCCTTGCTCATATCGATCCCCTTCATGTGTGGGGCCGCACCATCCAACTTAACCGTGCCACTAATTTTTCCTTCTCCCGCAGCGCTGACTTTTTGATTCAGCATCAGCGCGCCGCAGCAGAGTAACACTACTGCCGATAGTACAGCTACAAAATTGTTTCGCTTGCTCATAGAAAAATCTCTCCTTGACTACTTAGGTGAATCTTTGACGCCATTCTATGCCTACGGTTGTCCAACTGGCGCATTCGGATCAACCGGCTTCAGCCCAAGCTGTTTTGCCATCGCCTTTTCCTTGCTGTGCTGGGACATGAGTGTTCGCAGGTAGAAGACCAGATCCCACGCCTCATCGGGCTTGATGTTGTCGGCAAAAGAAGGCATCGGAGTGCCGTCCAAACCGGTCATGAAGATTCGATAGATGTCGCGGTCGGAGTCGCCGCACTTGGGCCGCGCGCCTTCCGCAAAGTTGAAAGGAGCGATCGGACGGCCCAGGTCATCGGTAAGAGTTGCCGCCGAGGGACCATCCCCCAGGCCCAGCACGCCATGACACTTCCAGCACTGTACGCGGGCAAATACATCGCGCCCGGCCTTGATGCGCTCAGCCGTAACTTCCGGCTCAGGAGGAATGGTAATCGGCGTTCCCGGCTTCTCGCCCGTCCAGCGCGGAGAGAAGTGCTTCACCCAGGCCACAAGATCAAGACGCTCTTGCTTGGTGAAGGTGCTCCACTGCGGCATGTTCGAGCGGTCAAAGCCGCGCGCGATGCTATCGAAAAGATCTTCATCCGTCGGCAAAGTCCCGGTCGGAGTCGATCGGCATTTGAATACGCCCAATTGGAAGTTGCGGGGCTTAGGATCTATCCAGGGGAAATTCTCGCCATTCCCGTCGCCCAATTCGCCATGACATCCCACGCAATACCTGCGGTAGTCCGCCTTGGCGTCTTTGGCGTGACCGGTAAGATTTCCTGCATGGGCCTCCATGCCCATACGCGTTTCCAGGTCGTACTTCGTAAGCTGCGCCCAGGAAGGCATCGGGAGCGCCACGACCGCGGCCGCGCCCACTGAAAGCAACCACTTCCGCAAATTATTCCGTTGCATGCTATCCCTCTCCAGAAATCGAAGCTTAGAAATCAAAATCAAATCCGGTCAGCAACTCGCCAGTGTTGAGGTTGGTGCCATCGGGCGCGGTTCCATCCTGATGCAGCCAGTTGTATTCGTTGTGCCAGGCGAAACCCGCGCGACTGGTCATGAACGGGTTGTACCGGAAGCCGACCGTGTAGGTTGAGATGTTGCCCAGGTTAGAAGGTGTTCCCGGGGTCGACTGCTGCGACATCCGGATCGTTTCATAGCGAGCCAGGAAAAGCAGTTGCGGGCTGTAAACATAGTGCGGCTCAACGAGCACACCATTCCAGGTCGGCGATCGCGAGCCGGGGGTCAGCGTCGTCCCAGTTGTATTGTTGGCGGTCGCGATACCATCAATAAGGTCGCCATAACCTTGACCGAACCAGGCGCTATCCTCGCCGTGCTGGGTTACAACCTGAAGATCGACATGCTGCCCAAAGTAAAACTGGCCGACAAATCCTTCGCGGCTGAAACCCTTATTCCCAACCGCGCCGGGAATTACCGTTGCTCCGCTGGGGCCCGAGGTCTGCGTCAGCCATGTCGTTGGCGCCTCACCCACAAAGGCATAAGCGCCAATGCGCTGCACTCCCGCCTTGCCTGTATCGAAGGCTTGGCTCACCGTAAAGAATCCCGAATAAGCATTGGCCCCGTAGGGCAATCCTACTTGCCCATCGACGGAGCTCAACAAGGCCGCGGAATAACGGGTTCGATCATTCCAGGAGTGTCCCATCACCTCGACGCCGAGCTGATTATCTCCCATCTGGCCGAAGATATTCCCATCGCCCACCGGAACGAAGTGGTAGAGCTGATAGATTCCACCATTTCCAGTAAGCGTCAGAATGCGCTTTTCCGAGAGCAGGTTATCGAGCTCAAACTTGCCCAGCTTCAAATTGAGCCAGGGACTGCCAAAAAGATTGTCCAAGCGCGCCATGACGGTTTCAAAGTGAAATGACGCCGTCGCATCCGAGGATGGCAGCACGTAGAACGAGAAGTTTTTCTCGAGTGTACCGCCGGTATGGAAGTCGAGACCGCTCAAGTCAAAGCCGGAACTGGTCACCCGCTGAAGTGTCGATCCTGTTGCCACAGGATTTCCCGCCGTGTAAGTATCCACCAAAACCTTCCCCGTACTCACGCGGTGCCAGATCGGGGTAATGCGGAAAGTCACCGGCCAGTAGCTTGGATTCTGCCAGATCGGCGCATCACGGTCGTTCATCAACTGGTAGCCGTTGTCCTTGAATTTCTGCCCGAAGTAATTGAGCATCGGCCACGACTCGTGACAAGCGGAACAGCGCAAGCCGTATTTTCTGGCAAAGGCCGGTAACGCGTGCGCCGGCTGGCTGCAGGCGAGCACCAGGAACACAGCCATCAGAATCAGTGAACTAAGGCAGGAAGCATGGCGAAGACGCGAACGCCTCGAAACGTGCATGTCCGGACTCCTCGGCAAAGATCAGATCAAATAGTTTGTTTTAAAAAACGAGTTAACCACATAAGCAGGTGCGTGCAGATTTATGGCTCGTAATGCGAACCCCTCGCATTCTTGCCGATGAAAAGTCACAAAGGTTCTACCACTCTACCGCGCGAATCCTACTACGGGCGAAAGACGAAGTGCAAGTAGTTTTACATTTTTTTTACAATGTCGTGACAACTTCGTCACGCCACTGAATTTCACAACACCGAGTTGACAGCTTCAGCCCCACAGTACGAGACTCTTGGAAACGGAGTTTATGGTGGATTCGCCGATGGCTCGTCGAAGTACCTCGCGCAATTTCAGAAACAGAATAGATGGGCCGGCGGCGGACGCGCTTCCTTTCCGTCTTTTTCCCATTCCCATTCTCATTTTGCTTCTAGCCTCTTTCCCGCTCGCGGTCAGCGCGAAAGAGAAGTTGAGCTATGGCGAAGGCCTTATCGTCAACATTCCGGTTCCCGAAAGTGAAGTCGCACAAGTGGTTGAAGATATTGCCCAGAACGGCATAATTCGGGGAACCAAAGAGTACAACAAAGACGAATACGTTTCCGGAGCGAAAGCCGCCACATCTACCCCCGTCTTTGCCGAATGGACCGAAGGCGGAAAAGTTTTCTACAAAGTCCGGGAGGGCGCGATCGACCCTCGCAACTTCAAGGATGGCGGCGATGTCGGAACCCTGGTTGTTCGCTACATAGTGCAACCTCAGGGCGATAAGAATACAGTCCTGCGCATCAACGCACTCTTCAAGGAAGACTTCCGTCGCACCGTGCATCAATCCAACGGATCGGTAGAGAGCGCCGAGTACAAAGATATTCAAGAGCACATCGAAGCCATCGAGGTGATGAAACAGCAAACTGCGGAATCCAAGAGCGAGCGGGAGGAGCAGTTGCAGAAAAAGCGAGCCCTCGCCACGCGAAAACGCGCAGACGCAATGCAATCCGCATTCCCAGTTGATCCACCAGATCCTTCTGATACGCCGGCTGATACGCAGCAAGTGGCCGATGCAAAGGTGGAGAATTCAACCTCGTCGTCTTCGTCCACCTCCCAGTCTGTCGCCATTCAACCTTCCCAAGCGCCTGCGCCCGAAGCGGTTCCACCCGTTCAGCCTCCGACGGCCGAGCGCCCCTCTGGACAGAGTCTCGAAGACCACGTTAAAGATCTCCGAAAACAGGTGCAGCGCACCGTCAAGCCTCCGGGCGCGCCGCTGAAATCCGCACCGTTCCATACCGCCAGCACTTTACAGTCACTGACCGCTGGCACCGAAGTTCTGATTTTGCTTTCCACTCCCTATTGGTACGGCGTCGAGACACACGATGGCCAGCATGGCTGGATGCAACGCGACGAACTGGAGCAGCCATGAAGTTTTGCAGGACGAAATTCAAAGCAGTTTTCTGGCCTGCGCTTGCGCTCTTCGTCGCTCTCTTTTGTGCGGCGGGGTCCTGCCTGGCACAGGGAGCCAGCGCTGAGCGCAGCTTTCCCCAATCCAAGGCCACGGTAGAAAAGACTCTCAAAGAGATGCAAGCCGCCACTGCCGGAAGGCTTCCAGTAGTCGATGGATTCGCCAGTGCCGCCGAGCATCCCCTGGATCACTATCAGCGCGCCTACTACCAATCGAAGTTCCAGGTCACCACGTCTCCTTCCGGCGGCTCGATCGTGAAGGTTAGCGTGCAGGTCACAGCTTGGTACGCCGATCCGGCGGCCGCGCACTCCGGATACCAAGTGTTGACCTCAAATGGCCGCCTGGAAGCAGATCTTCTCGATCAACTCGCAGACCAACTCAACAACCGCACACAGCAAGCCGCAGCCACTCCGCCGCCAGTTGCCAAGTCTCGGACTCCCGCGAAAACTCCCGCTCCGGAGCAGCCCGCCATTTCTGCGCCTGTGCCCAGAATTCCAGAAACCGGCGGCCTTTCCTCTTCCTTGGCACAAACCCTGGCCGAGCAGGAAAAGACTGCTCCCCCTTCCACCCAGAAAAGCGCCGACAAGGACGCAAGCAGTTTGCAAGCCGAGGCGGACAGCTTGGAAGAAATTCTCAAGAGCCAGGCTCATCCCAAGAACCTGGTGGCGGTTAGAAAATCCGGCACGCCGGTGGTCGCCACCGCCAGTCTGACCGCTAAGACTCTGTTCCTGGCCAGCGCGCACGATGAGTTCGAAATGCTCGATTTCAACCGCGACTGGGTCCACGTCCGCATCTCCGGCCTATCCCGCGGATGGATCTGGCGCAACAATCTGGAAATGCCCGACAGCGTTCCCGATACCGATTTACCTCCGCCCGCCGCCCAGGCTCCTGCCGCCAGCGATTTATTTCATGTCACGCGCGAAGAAAAAGCACAGTTCCCGGGAGACTGGGCGCCTCTCCGCGGCAAGACCGTCAAGATTGTCTCCGTCGAAAAAATCAACGAATCGGGCAAAGATTACGGCCCTCTACTCCGGCTGGAATTCGCTAAGTCCGTGCTCGACAAAGACTACAGTGAACTGGCGCAAAAACCGCAAGAACTGGATGGCATCGTGCTGATCTTCGATTCCGTTGACGGAGGCATGATCGCCGCCACCCTGCCCACTCTGCAGCAATGGAAGGCAGGCAAATTGTCGGACGCCGCCCTATGGCATCAATGCTTCTTCGATCCGCCGGAAACTTTTGACGCCGCCGGACCGGCCGCGAGCAGATAGTGTCGTGTCGGAAACCGTGCGCCTTCAACGGCCGGTTCTGAGTTTTGACTTGACTTTCGAAAGCCAGGAGAGTAACTCTGCAATCCTTGGGATTTTCGGTGGCCTTGTGGGGGCTGCCCTCTTCACTTCAGCTCAGCGCGAGAAGAGGTGCGCCCAAACCGGTACGCCAACCACACCTTTACTTCTAAAATATCTATGAGCACGACGACCCAACCTGTACTCCTACTTCGCAGGCAGGCCACCTCTCTTCTACGTGACTATGCCGAACTGATGAAGCTGCGCGTAACCACTTTGATCGTGATGACGGCATGGTGCGGCTACTATTTCGGCGCGCAAAAAGCGGGCGTTTCGTCGCTGTCCTGGGGACTCTTCCACGCTCTGCTGGGAATCGCACTCGTCTCCAGCGGCACCGCTGCCCTCAATGAAGTAATGGAATATAAAGTCGACGCGAAGATGCGCCGCACCGCCCAGCGCCCGCTCCCCGCCGGCCGCATGAGCCTGCTTCACGCCACCACCGCTGGGTTACTGGCCGCGGTCGGAGGTTCCCTCTACTTGGCGTATTTCACCAATCCGCTGACTGGGCTGCTGACTTTTCTGACTTCGGTTGTATACCTGGCCGCGTATACGCCCTTAAAGCGCATTTCTCCCATCTGCACCTTCGTTGGCGCTTTCCCTGGAGCTATGCCCGGAGTTCTGGGTTGGACCGCAGCCCGCGGCCATCTCGAGTGGGGCACGCTGATCCTATTCGCAATCCTTTTCGTCTGGCAGTTCCCGCACTTCTTCTCCATCGCGTGGCTTTACCGGGAAGATTACGCCAGTGGTGGAATTCGCATGCTGCCGGTTGTCGAGGAAGATGGCCGTTCGACCGCGCGGCGCATCGTGGCCTATTCGGCGCTTCTGATTCCGCTCAGCCTTCTGCCCAGCTTTTTCGGTATGGCGGGAAAAATTTATCTGGTAGGAGCGGTCGTTCTAGGGGTTGCGCTGTTTTATTTCGGCGCTCGTCTCGCTTCCCTCAAGCTGCCCATCAACACCGCGCGTTCCAAAATGCTGGCTCGCCATGTGTTGCAGGCCACAGTGATTTACCTTCCGTTGCTGTTTGCCCTGATGATGGGAAATTCAGTTCGTCCCTGATGTACGGATTCCGCGACAAGGTATGTTCCAGGACTTTGTCTTAATCCGTGAAAATCCGTGGCGAAGAAATTCTTGTTACTGAACCGTGCTGCCCACCTGCGAGAACACCGTACTCGCGTTCGCTCCGATTAACCGGACCGTTCCCATAACCACGACCAGAATGACCGCCAGCATCACCGCATACTCCGCTACGTCTTGTCCTTCTACATCNGACCAGAATATTTTTATAAAGCGGTCCATGATTTCTCCTTGGTTACGCGGAAGCCGTGGTTGTGGCCCTGCTCATCGGTTGCGGGCTGTAACTTAACCCCCACGCTTCTCTCTCTTGCGCAAAGGCCTTCAGGCCAACCTGATACTCTTTTGTTCCCTCCAAGAGTTTGATCCAAACAACTCTGAATTCCATACGGCGCTGATGATAAAAAATCGTGAGCGTATCCAGCGCTTTGAGTTGCCGCCGAATCGCCCCCAGTCGCACGCCATTCGGGTGTGAGGTCGAGTGTATGGGCGAATTCCTCAAACGGCACCCCGGCAGCGTCTTTTCCTCGCACCCGAACGGGCAGCACCGCCTGTATGCGATCCTGCCTCCGCCTCTCGGATTGGACACCGATTTCCTGCATCGAACTGCACACAGTGTGCGACAAATCCAGAAGAATCGAAATGGCCCTGATGAGGGAGGCACGAAGGTAACTAACTCAGTGGCGTTGATTTTGTCGGAAAAGAGCGATCGAAAACGCTCGCTGACGGCAATATTGTCAATCCCGCAGCGGGAATATAATAGTCGAAAGATCAGAAATTCAATTATCACAGGTTGCCGATCTCCTTATTTCCGCTAGACTGCATCTTAGATACAGACGGCAAAGAAATCGACATGGCAAATTGGAGAATTCATCCTGGCGGCGTCTGCAGCCTGTTGCTACTTTGTTCCAGTCTCGCAACCCTAGGCCAGACACCTCCACAGCAATTCGATTCCGGAGGCCTCGATTACTCCTCGCGCCCTCCACTTTCCGCCGATCAGGTGGCTCGTAAACTTCAGGAAAACAATGCCAAGCGTGCCGCCGCCCTCGATCAGTTCACGAGCACGCGCATTTACCACATGCAGTATCGCGGCTTTCCCAGTGATCGCGACGCGCAAATGGTGGTCGAGGTCAAGTATCGCGCTCCCAATACCAAGCAGTTTCGTATTCTGTCGCAAACCGGTTCCAAGTTTGTGATCGACCATGTATTGAAGAAGCTGTTGGAGGGCGAACAGGAAGCCGCCAATGAAGAAAACCGCGCCCACATCGCGCTGACCAGGGAGAACTACGATTTCACCTCCGCGGGTTACGAGAACACCCCCAATGGTCCGCAGTACGTCCTCAATCTCCTGCCTAAGACCAAAAATAAATTTCTCTATCGCGGGAAAATCTGGGTCGACGCCAAAGATTTCGCCGTCGTCAAAATCGAAGGAGAACCGGCCAAGAACCCTTCGCTCTGGATCAAGAACACCTCCGTCAAGCACACCTACATCAAAGTAGACGACTTCTGGCTCCCTGCGGAAAACCACACCGAAAGCACCATCCGCCTCGGCGGCCGCGCCATTCTCTCCATTGAGTACAAGGATTACAAGATCACAAAAGGTGCGCCCCTCTACGGCCTTGGCAAGCTGCGCGAAGATCTCAAATAGTCAAAAATTAGAATGATCAAGTATCTGCACGAATCAAGACCTGCAATCATCCCCGTCCAGTACTGACCTGCCACATCGCTAAAATGTATAGTGTGATCTGCTTCTTCTGGAAGGAGCGCTGGGCTTTGCGAATTACTCGTGGCTTTGCAGTTTGGAATGCGGGGAAAAACGCAAATTGATTCATCTGATTTTATATTTCGCTTTTGTTGTCGCACTGCTGGGCACGGTGTCTTCTGCCGTCTTCCTTGGCTTAGTTCTCCTGGGAGTACTCCGCTTTCGCTCGGCCGCGCGCCAGCAACTCCGTGTCATTCCAGACAATGCTCACTTTCCTCCCGTCTCGATACTGAAGCCGGTGCACGGTCTTGAGGCGCAACTGAAAGAAAACATCGAAAGCTTCTTCGTCCAGGATTATCCCCACTACGAAATTTTGTTTGCTGCCGACTATGCCAATGATGCCGCTCTGGAAGTTGTGCGCGAAGTATGTGCGCGCTATCCGCACATCCACACGCGCGTCCTCGTAACCGGAGCGCTCTGGCCTAACCCTGTGGTTTACGCATTTCACTGCATGGCGGAATCGGCGTCCCATGAAATTCTGGTCACCACGGACAGCGATGTGCAAGTTTCNCCAAACTATTTGCGAGAGGTCGTCGCCCCTTTGCTCGATCCGCAAGTCGGCATGGTCACCTGCGTCTATCGTGGCAAAAACGTTGCCGGATTCTTCTCTGCACTCACCGCCATCGGCATGTCAGTCGAAATGACGGCAGGCGTCCTGGTGGCGCATCTGCTGGAAGGAATGAAGTTCGGATTAGGCCCTACTACCGTGATCCGAAAAGATTCTCTCGCGAAAATCGGCGGCTACGGCGCCCTGAAAGATTACATCGCGTACGATTTTGCCATTGGCAGTATGATCGCAAAAGCCGGCTACCGCGTCGTCCTCTCCTGCCACCCGATCGATCATGTTGTAAATCAAAAATCGTTCAGCCGCATGTGGCAGAACCAGCTTCGCTGGGCTCAGACCACGCGTTATTCGCGTCCGAAGGGACATTTCGGGACCGGCCTGATTTTTTCCATGCCCTACGGCTTGCTGGGACTCTTCGCCGCAGGTCTGCTGGGCCATTGGGGAATCGGCTGGTTCCTGTTCGGCGTGGCAGTATTCAATCGGCTCGCGGAAGCCTGGCTTGTTGGCTGGCTCGTAGTTCGCGATCCCCGGGTTTTGCTTGCGCCGTGGCTCTACCCGCTACGCGATCTGCTCGGCTTTGTCGTCTGGTTTGCCAGCTACCTGAGCCTGCGTTACGTTTGGCGCGACAGCCGCTTTGAGCTGAAGGGAACCCGCATCGCGCTACGCCAAACTTCGCCGGACAACCAATAGCCACGAAATGTTCTGATCGCTGAGCTCGTCGGGTCCGAGCGTCAGACTTTTCTAATTTCTTATTTTTATCTGGAGGTCATCTTGCGCGTTTTAGTCACAGGTGCAGCCGGCTTCATCGGCAGTAACATGGTCGACCGTCTGATTTCCGCAGGCCACACCGTTGTCGGTTTCGATAACCTTTCGACAGGTCGCCTTGAGTTCCTGGAAAATGCAAAACGCAATCCCAATTTCACTCTTCACCAAGCAGACCTGCTCGGAGGCAAGAGCCTGCATCAAGCGATGAGAGGCTGCGATTTGGTCGTCCACTTGGCCGCCAACGCCGACGTCCGCTTCGGCACGGACCATCCCCGTAAAGATCTGGATCAGAATACCATCGGCACCTGGAATGTTCTGGAAGCGATGCGCGACCAAAACTGCAAGCGCATAGTTTTTTCCTCGACCGGATCGGTCTACGGCGAGCCAGAAATTTTTCCCACCCCTGAGACGTGCCCGTTTCCCATCCAAACCTCGCTCTACGGAGCATCCAAACTCGCCGCCGAAGGATTGATTCAAGCCTACTGTGAAGGCTTCGCGATGCAGGCCTACGTCTTTCGCTTCGTCTCGATTCTCGGCGAGCGCTACACTCATGGCCACGTCTACGATTTCTACCAGCAGCTTTCCCAGCATCCCGACCATCTCCACGTCCTCGGCAATGGCCATCAGAGAAAATCTTACTTGTACGTGCAGGATTGCATCGATGCTATCTTTACCGCTCTCGATCGCGCCGACGCCAGAGTGAACATCTTCAACCTCGGTACCGACGAATATTGCGAGGTCAACGATTCCATCGGCTGGATCTGCGAGTACCTCGACCTCCATCCCAAACTCACTTACGCCGGAGGCGAACGTGGCTGGATCGGGGACAGTCCCTTCATCCTTCTCGATTGCTCCCGAATCCGCGCCCTGGGCTGGCGCCCGCGCCTCACCATTCAACAAGCAGTACNGGCAACCATCAAATACGTAAGCGCGAAGATTTAGGATGCATGGACAGCCTATAGGACCGCANTCGCGGTTGACCCGCCCGCAGTCGTCAATGCTGGACGGATGGGAATTTTGACAAAGAATGTTGTGCCTTTATCGATTTCGGTATCGAACCAGATGCGTCCGTGGTGTTTTTGGGTGACGATGTCGTGGCAGATTGTAAGTCCCTGGCCAGTTCCTTCGCCCACTTGTTTGGTCGTGTAAAAGGGGTCGAACACGCGGGCGCGAGCGGCGAGTGGGATGCCAGTCCCATTATCCTGGATTTCAATTTGCACATCCTGCTCGATTTGGAGGGTGCGGATGACAAGCTTTCCCCGCTCGCCCGGACGCTGCAGCGAGGCATCGCGGATGGCGTGGGAAGCGTTGACGATCAGATTCAAGAACACCTGGTTCATCTCGTCGCAGTAGCATTCGACACGAGGCAAATCGGGTTGGTATTCGGTTTGGACATCGGCGAGGAGCTTGATCTGGTTGTGTGCGACCGTCAGCGTGGCGTCGAGAGCTTCGTTGAGATCGACGAACTCTCGTTCTCCACCGCCCGTGTGAGAAAAACGCCGCATCGCGCCGAGGATCTTATTCATGCGGCGAATTCCTTCGAGCGACTGAGAGATGGCTTTGGGAATTTCCTGGCGGAGCCATTCCCAATCTTTTGGAAGTCTGGTGTCAGGGTTTCCAGGGGAACCAACGCCGTAGCCGGGAGACGCGGCAATTGCGGCATCGAGTTTTTTCCATGTGTCGTTGAGGAAGGTAACGTTATCCGAGATGTATTGTGCGGGCGTGTTAAGTTCGTGGGCAACGCCTGCGGCGAGTTGGCCGATGGCGGAGAGCTTCTCGGTTTGCATGGCCATGCGGCGATCGCTAACATCGCGCGCGGAGATGACGAAAGCTTCGATCTCGCCACGGGAGTCACGAATGAAACTGCCGTGGGACTCCAGGGTGATGTAGGTCCCGTCTTTTCGTTGCATGCGATATTCGACAATCTGACCAATACCGGTTTCGAGAGCCAACTGAGCAGCTTGTGTGACTCGTGGCCTGTCGTCGGGATGAATCTGCTGGAAGGAAACAGTTTCTTTCAGTTCCTCCCCGGTGTAGCCGAGTAGGCGTTCGTAGGTGGGGTTGTTGTAGATGCGGTGACCGGACTGATCGACGACGGCGATCAGATCAGCGCTGTTTTCGGCGATGGAACGAAATAGTTGCTCAGAGCGGCTTTTCGCCGCTTCGACTTCATGGCGGGAGGCGATTTCAGCGATAAGGTCCTGGTTGGATTTGTCGAGCGAAGCGGTGCGGTCGCGAACCTTGCATTCGAGGTCGTCGTTCAAGCGGCGCAAGTTGGCCTCGGCTTTCTCGCGCCGAAGAATCTCGGCCATGAGTTTATTCACCACGACTACCGCGATACCAAACGCCAGCAGTACGGAAAAGGCGACAAGATAGATCGTCCGGTTGCGTGCCGCGGCATATTTAGCTGTGCTTCTCTTCAACTGGGTATCCATTTCATCAATCTCCCGACGATCCCCGGTCACAACCAGCTGCATGTTTCTATAGCTGTTTTGGTCGGAGTAACCGCCCGCCCCGACCGGCAGCTCTACATTTACCCAGCCGGATTCAACCAGGCTTCGCGCATCTGGCTGGAGGCTATCCATCGAATTAAAGCCCAGCCAGCCGACGACGACGACGACAAGCGAGATGAGGACGAGCAACGAAGAAGCAAGCACGACACTGATGAAACGATCCGTCATTCCGTTTTCCGCGAGAGATTCCTAAGTGTTTATCGGCGGGAACTAACCATGACTTCATACTCAACCGGAATGGATTTGACGATTCGCGCTTGGCTCAGCGAGCAGCAAGAATGGCGTCGGCGACGCGGGCGGCGTCGACTGCAGGCTTTACGTCGTGGGTGCGCAGGATGTGCGCGCCTTTGAGAATCAAAACAGTTTGGGCGGCGAGGTTTCCATACAGACGGTCTGAGGGAGGGGCATCTTTTCCGGCAGTGGCCAGAATGCGGCCAATAAAGGATTTTCTCGAAGTTCCCACCAGGAGTGGAAACCCTACAGCTTGCAGATCCTCAAAGCGGGTCAGCAGCGGGTAGTTCTGCTCGAAATTTTTTCCGAAGCCGAAGCCGGGATCGATGGCGATCTTTTCGCGCCGCACACCTGCCAGCACAGCCGTCTCCGCCCAGTCGCGAAGCTCGCGCTTGACCTGCAGAACAATATCGCCGGGCGGCGGAAGGGTTCGCCATTCTTCTGGGCGTCCGCGCATGTGCATTAGAACCGCTGCACATTTGATTTCGGCAACGGTGCGGACCATTTGCGGATCCCAACGAAATGCACTGACGTCGTTTACGATCTCGGCTCCCGCCGCTGTGGCGGCGCGCGCGACTTCCGCTTTGTAAGTGTCGATGGAGACCACGGCAGTGGGGCGCGCTTTTTTTATGCCGGTGATTACCGGAAGAACCCGGCGTAACTCTTCCTCCGCAAGCACGGCAATTTTTGCCGGGGGAGGGGCAGGCGGAGTTTTTTTATCTTTTGCATACTTTTCCTGAGGATTCGTGGGCGGGGCGACCACCGCGGCGCCGGGGCGTGTGGATTCGCCGCCTACATCGATGATATCGGCGCCTTCGTCGAGCATGCGCAGAGCGTGTTCGATAGCATTGTTGGCATCGAGATAGAGTCCGCCGTCAGAAAAAGAGTCCGGGGTGACGTTCACGATGCCCATGATCAGGGTGCGTTTGCCCAGCTCCAGGGTGCGCTTGCCCAGGTTCCACTGAAAGACAGCTCGCATGCGCCAGATTCTAAATTAAAAGAGAGACGTCTAACCGATGCGAGCATTTATGATTGAAGTCCATCGACCATGAAAGCTATTGAATCATTCCGCAGTGAAGTAAAGACCGTTCGCTGGCTATCGACAGCAGCCGTACTGCTGTTAACACTGGGCGTTTTCGCCGGTTGCGACGTCGAGCGTCGCAAATCAGATGCCGAGCTTGGACTCAATCCCCAACAGGCAAGCGGGCGCAAGATTTATGACAACTACTGCGATCGCTGTCACCGGCCGTATTCTACGAAGGGGAAAAAGGGGCCGGGCTTGAAGGGAGTTTTCCAGAATAAATATCTTCCGCAAGCCGGACTGCCGGCCAATGACGAGCGCGTCACCGATATTATTCGCAATGGCCGGCCCGACATGCCCGGCTACGGCCAGGTTCTGAGTTCCCAAGACATCCAGGATTTGCTTGCCTACATGCACACGCTGTGAAAGCGTCAAAGATGCGGCGATATTTCGCTTCGTGGGATAATTTCCCCGTGACTACCGCTTTACAAACCGAGCTTTTCCGGAAACTGCCTTCCGTCGACGACGTAGTGCGAACTGCGGAGGTGAGTTCGCTGACGGCGAGCTATGGGCACGATTCTGTCGTAGATGCAGCGCGCAGCGTGCTAACAAATTTGCGTCACGAGATTACGTCGGGACTGCTGGATGAGAAAAGCGTGCAACGTGCCTTGTCAGAGTTGGGGACAGCGATCGAGAAGCAGCTTCGTCAGACGCTAAGTTATTCTCTGCGGGCGGTGATCAACGCTACTGGCGTGATTCTGCATACCAATCTTGGGCGCGCTCCGCTGGGAGATGCGGCGATTGAGCACATTCGCGAGACCGCTTCCAGCTATAGCAACCTGGAGTTTGATCTTTCGGCTGGAGAGCGCGGCAAGCGGGATGTACATATCAGTCGTCTGTTTGGAAAGTTGCTGGGTGAAGAGATCGCCGGCTCGGCTTTCCAGAAGAATTCCGTCGGGCTTCGGCCAGATGGGACGGCCAAGGCGGCTATCTCCATACCAACAGGGATAGCAACTATCGTTGTGAACAACAATGCGGCGGCGGTTTTGCTGGCGCTGAATACTTTAGCGGATGGTGGCGAGGTTATCGTTTCGCGCGGCGAATTGGTGGAGATTGGCGGGTCGTTTCGCATTCCCGATGTGATGACTAAGTCAGGCGCGATCCTGCGCGAGGTCGGCACCACCAACCGTACGCGCGCCGACGACTACCAGCGTGCTATTACCGACCGCACGCGGCTGCTGTTGCGAGTACATCGCTCGAATTTTGAAATCACAGGATTCACCGAGCAGGCTTCTACGGCGGAACTGGTGGCGCTGGGACGAAGGCGTGGCATCCCGGTGATGGAAGACCTGGGCAGCGGTGCTCTATTTGACTTGCGCTCGGTTGGAATCAGCGGCGAGACCGGCGTGCTCGACAGCTTGCGCAGCGGCGTCGACATCGTTACCTATAGCGGCGACAAGCTCCTGGGCGGGCCACAAGCAGGGCTGATCAGCGGCTGTGCGGAATTGGTAGGGCGCATGCGGTCGAATTCGCTGTTCCGCGCCTTGCGCGTCGACAAGCTGATCTACGCCGCGCTGGAATCTACTTTGCTCGCCTACGTGAGGCGAGATCACAATTCGATTCCCACGCTGCGCATGATGCGGCTCACGAAAGAAGAAATCGGCAAGCGAGCAGAAGCATTGGCCGCGCGCATTGTCGGTCCGAAGATCAAGGTTGAGATTGTGGACGGCGAATCGATCCTCGGCGGCGGCGCAGCGCCGTCTTCCGCTCTGCCCACGCGGGTTCTGGCCATAGCGGTTGAGGGTTTGAGCGCTGACGAATTGTCGCAGCGGCTGCGCGGTTCCGATCTGCCCATCATTGCCCGCGTGGAAGAAGCTCGCGTGCTGCTGGATCTGCGGACGGTATTTCCAGAGCAGGATGCGGCCTTAGCGTCGGCTCTAAGCGGCATCGTTGGGTAATGCTGTGGCATCAAAGAACTGTTGGCCCGCCTCTACACAATCGGACATTCGACGCGCTCGATTGAAGACTTGATTGAAACGCTTCAGGCGCACCGCATTCAGACGCTGGTCGATATCCGCGCCTTCCCGATGTCGAAGCGGTTGCCGCAGGTCAATCGCGATTCGCTGGAGAAGAGTTTGCCCGCAGCTGAAATCCGTTATGTCTGGATGGGAGCCTTGGGCGGCTATCGCAAGAAAATCCGTGAAGACTCGCCGCATATCGCGCTGCGCAATGCGAGCTTCCGCAATTATGCCGACTACATGCTGACTGCGGAGTTCGAGCAAGCGATGGCCGAACTGATTGCGCTCGCGGAACACTCTTGTACCGCCTACATGTGTGCTGAACGCGTATACTTCCGCTGCCACCGTATGCTGGTTTCAGACTGGCTGGTGGGACACGGACACGAAGTGATGCACATCGATGGAACTGGACCGTTGAAGCCGCATCGCTTGACCGCAGAGGCTCGCATGATTGATGGCGAGCTGATTTATCGCGGCGACCGACTGTTGTAGTGCGCGAAGCCAATCCGACTGAGAACTTCCGCGCGCTAGCAGTCAGGTTGACTCATGCTTATTATTTTCTCTGGACTACCGGGAGCAGGAAAGACGACGATCGCCCGGGAGTTGGCTCGTCACCTCACGGCCGTGCATTTACGCGTTGACTCGATCGAGCAAGCCATCCGCGATTTCGGAGTGCCGCAACCGCTCAATGACATAGGGTATCGTGTTGGCTATGCAGTCGCCGCAGACAATCTTCTTATCGGTCAGACCGTGATTGCCGATTCCGTCAATCCGCTGCAGTTGACCCGTGACGCGTGGCTCGCCGTTGCGCTTCGGGCCGGAACGGCGGCTGCCGAAGTAGAGATTACCTGTTCCAATCAAAAGCTGCATCGCCAGCGATTGGAAATGCGACCGATGGAGATCAAGGGACTGAAATCGCCGACATGGGAGGAGGTCGTCTCCCGGAAATACGAGCCCTGGAGCCGCGAGCATATCGTGATCGACACCGCGGAAAAGAACGTTGCGGAAATTGTCAGAGAGCTCGGAGAAGTATTCTCGAAGCGATAGGGTCAAGCGGCATTATGGACATGAATTGGTGACGAAATGATCATCGGCACTGGCATCGATATAGCGGAGGTTCCGCGTATCCAGCAAGCGATCGAACGCTTTGGCGATCGTTTTTTGCAGCGAATCTACACAGAAGGAGAAATGCGCTATTGCGATTCCAAAGCGAATCGCGTGGAGCGTTATGCTGCTCGATTTGCCGCCAAAGAGGCCGCCATGAAGGCTCTAGGCACGGGATGGAATCACGGGGTGCGCTGGCGCGATTGTGAAGTGGTGCGCATGCCAGGCGGCCGGCCAACGATTACGTTTCACGGAAAAGCCGCCGAGTTTGCGGCCAAACTGGGCGTGAAGAACGCAGCGCTTTCCATCTCGCATACGGCGGAACAGGCGATTGCGCAGGTCATTCTGGAGAGTTAGATACTTTCGTAGAAACCCGTGATAGAAAGACAGACGGGCGCCGCGCGAGCGACCCCAAGGTCCCTTCGCTTTGCTCGGGATGACAAGCGGTGGTCCAGGCCACGCCGTTATCTTCTCCTGCGTTCTGCTAGACTGGCGCATTCCAATTCGTCATGTCTGCGACCCTTCAGGCTGTTGCGCCGGTTTCTTCCCCGAGCGAAGTTCCTGACCTTACTCTCGTCGGCGGATTGGGACTGACCAGTTTTGCCGCGTTGCTGCTGGAGCTTTCGCTCACCCGGTTGTTCTCGGTAGTGCTTTTCTATCACTTCGCATTTCTCGCGATTTCGATTGCGCTGCTGGGATTGGGCGCCGGCGGAGTATTCGCTTATCTGCTCAAGAAGCGCCTGGCGCAGTTTCCCACGCGCGCCGTGGCTGCGCGCCTTTGCATCATCAATTCGCTGGTGGTTTTGCCGATGCTGGAGATCGTGTTGCACGTGCCCGTGGCGCTGACGGTAACGGGCAAAAACTTTTTCCATTTGAGCATTCTTTACGTCGCGGCGGCGGTTCCGTTCTTCCTTACTGGACTGGTTTTCTCAATCGTGTTTGCGCGTGAAACTTGGCGGGTGTCGCGGCTATATGGAGCCGACTTAACCGGCGGCGCGCTAGCGTGCCTAGCGGTGGTTCCTCTGCTGAACTGGCTGGGCGGGCCGAATACGATTCTGATGGCGGCCGTGACGATGGCCGTAGCCGGCGTGGTGTGGTCGTCCTCAGGGTCCGAGCGAAACCTGGCGCGTGCCTTAGCGATTATTTTTATCACGCTAATTGCAGCGAATTATTCGAACCGCTTGATTGATGTAGTTTACGCGAAAGGAAAGTTTCGCGACCCGGCGTGGGTGGAATTCTCCCGCTGGAATGCGCTTTCAAGAGTGGAAGTGGATCGCCAGCAGCAGGCCAAAGCCATTGTCATCGACGCCGATGCCAATACTTACATCATGAACTGCGACGTGGCGCACTGGCACGATACAGAGTGGGAGCACGACCTTATGTCGGCGCCGCCGGCGTTGGCCAATGTTCTGCGTCCGCGCGGAGAATTTGCGATCATCGGACCAGGCGGCGGCGTGGATGTTTTGCGTGCGGTTGCGAACGGCAGCCCCAGCGTGACTGGCATCGAGATCAATCCGATCATTGCCAACACGATCATGCGCGGACGTTATGCCGATTACTCGCTTCATCTTTATCAGCGCCCTGAAGTTCACATTCATGTGACCGACGGCCGCTCTTATCTGCGTTCCACGCCGCAGCGCTTCGACGTGGTACAGATGACCCTGGTCGATACCTGGGCCTCAACTGCGGCAGGCGCGTTTGCGCTGAGCGAAAACAATCTCTACACGGTGGAAGCCTTTCGAGAGTACTTTCAGCATCTGAAACCCGATGGCATGATCGCGATCACGCGCTGGGAATTCCGGCAGCCACGCGAGGCTCTTCGCGTGGTGGCGGTGGCCATGGAGGCGCTACACAGTTTGGGAATCGCGAATCCTGCCCGCAATTTTATTGTTGCCTCGCAAGGTGCACTCAATGAGGATGGGATTCCGGTTGTAGTGCTGGCGAAGAAAAATGCGTTTACCGAAGCCGAGGAGTCCGCGGTGCAGGCGCATTTCGACGAGTATGAGCAACTTCACCCGTTGTACCTGCCCTCCGATCCCGGAAGCAATCCATTTGCCGATCTGATCGCCAGCAACGATGCTGAGCTCTTCGCGCGTAGCTACGCCTACAACGTTGCTCCGGTCAGCGACGATGCGCCGTTTTTCTTTTTCACGCTCAAGCTGGGACAGATTCTGGGAGCACAGGGATTGCGCAATGGGATTGATTGGAAGGTGAACCTGGGAGTGTTGGTTCTGCTGCTGGTGCTGGCGATTTCCGTAATTGCGGTGCTCGCATTCCTGATCCTGCCATTGGCTTTTCATGGGAGCCGGCACTCGCCGGTGCCGCTGCTTTATTTCGTGGCGGTGGGACTGGGATATATTCTGGTGGAAATCGCTTTTATCCAGCGCTTCGTGCTTTTTTTGGGGCACCCGACGTATGCGCTTACGGTCGTGATCTTTTTGCTGATGTTGTCGAGCGGGACGGGGAGCTTGCTGTCGCGCCGGTGGCTGGCTCGGATGGAGCTGGCCTGGGTCCCACTGGTGCTCGTGATCGTGGCTCTGATGGCCGATGTATTTTTCCTGCCGCGCGTGCTTTCAGCGTGGGTGGGGTTGCGATTTGAATATCGCTTGATAATTAGCGGCCTGCTGCTTGCACCACTGGGATTTGTGATGGGAATGCCGTTTCCAACGGGATTGCGTGCCTTGCTGGCGGGTTCTTTCCAGCACTCTCCCCCGAATGCAACCAGTGAAGACAACGCCGTAGAGTGGGCGTGGGCAATGAACGCGGCCGCAAGTGTGTTGGGGTCCGTGCTGGCGATGGTGATAGCGATCCAATTTGGCTTGACCGCAACTTTAGCATGCGGAGTCGCCGCATATGCGTTGGCTTTGGCGTTGGCGTCGACTCTGCGCGTTAGGGGTTAGGCGGCGACGCGGATTTTGTTATGATGCTGCGAGGGGCGGCGCCCAGTCTTACGGCTGTTCCTTTGTGCAAGGCCGCGTCAAGAGTAGCAAGCTTCTCTGAGGGAGTCATTTGCCGAGTCAGAAGCAGCTCAAATGGTCGCAACTTCGGGTCGGTCTGACCGTGATTTTCGCAAGTTTGACACTGGCCTTGCTTCTGTTTCTGATGTCCGGAACCAGCGGCCTGTTCACCCACCGAATGACGCTGATTTCTTTTTTTGACAATGCAGGCGGGTTGCGACCCGGCGCGCCAGTGCGCCTGAATGGCGTGGATATTGGCAACGTCGTGACTATGCGCATCGTTCCCGATAAAGATAAACAGCTCACGCCAGTCGAAGTGACCATGAAGGTGGGCACCAAGTACAGCTTCAATCTGCGCCGCGATTCGGTAACATCGCTGGACACGGCGGGGGTGCTGGGCGAAATTTATCTCGATATCGACAGCTCCCAGGCGATCGGCCCACAGGCGAAGAACGGCGATGTCCTTCCGACGCACGTCCATCCGGACTTCAACGAAGTGGTGCGGTCCAGCCAGAGCACTCTGCAGAACATGGACGCACTGCTCAAGCGCGCGGACCGTATTCTGGCCTTCGCGGAAAGTGGCAAGGGATCGCTGGGCAAGTTGATTTACGATCCCACCTTATACGACCGCTTCTCTCAAACCGTGACCGAGTTCAATGGAATTGTCGATCAGATTGCCAAAGGCAAGGGGAGTCTGGGCGAACTGATCAATCGCACCGATGCGTACGACAAGTTCCTCGCCACGCTGGACAAAATCAATGCTGTGACGGACGACCTGCAACAGGGCAAGGGCACAGCTGGGAAATTCTTGAAGGATCCGTCGCTCTATAACAACGCGAACGACACGGTCGCCAATTTGAAGAAGGTGAGCGACGATATCAACGCTGGCAAGGGCACTCTGGGCAAGCTGACCAAGGACGAAGAACTTGCCAAGAAGCTTGATACAACCCTGACGAAGCTTGCGGCACTCACCAGCGCATTAGAAGCAGGGCAAGGCACGGCGGGAAAGTTATTCAAGGACGAGTCGCTCTATAACAATGCGAATCAAGTGATGGTAGACACGCAGGGCTTCTTAAAAGCTTTCCGCGAGAACCCTAAAAAGTATCTCACTATCAAGCTGCACATTTTCTAAGTACTGGTCTAAGCCCGGCTCGATAAGAACTGTGTCACGCTGTACGGACTTCAGTGCTCGCCGATTCCGAAAAGAGCGCTGAGCAACAGAATCGTGAGCACACCGAACGAGATTGCCCCGTACTTCCAGTCGCTTTCGCGCAGAAAAAGTATTCCCGCGACCACCACGCGCACAACTGGAGTAGCCAACATCAGCAGCACCCCCAAGCGCTCGAGGTGTGCAGCGATGGGGTCTTCAACAAAAAGTCCAAGCAGCAATCCGGCCAGCATGATGAAGAAGGACCCAAACGCACCCACACGCATCACCAGAGCAACCACGCGGTCAAGGCCTGGCTCACGCAATTGGCTCATACCGTGCGTCCTCCGGTAAACACGTGGAAGAACAAATGTCCGGCAAGATAAAGCATGATCGCCACCAAAAGATACATGACGTATTTTGTCTGAATGCGCGGGGCGAGGCGCGCGCCCAATAACGAACCCAGAAATACTCCGACCGCTAATGGCGCGGCGAGCTCGACCAGAATGTCTCCCCGGCGGTAGTAAACGATGGCGCTGGCGGCAGCTGTGACGCCGATCATGAAGTTCGAGGTGGCTGTGGCGACCATGAGTGGAACATTCATGAAAATGAACATCACCGGGACTTTGATCGGTCCGCCGCCGATGCCGAGCAGGCCGGACAGTCCGCCAGCTACAAGGGACGCGGCAAGACCCCAGGGATAGCGCTGCGGCTCGTAGGGTGGAATCACGGTCTCCCCGTTATTTTTAGGAGGAATCTCCTCCTGATCTTTTACTTTGCCCCGGCGCAATAAAATCGTAAGGGAACCGTAAAGCAAAAAGCCCGCGAATAATCCTTCGAGCACGCTGCGATTGAAGTATCCAACCAGGTAGGCGGTGACAGCCGCGCCGAAAGACGTTGCGAGCTCGAGCGTCATGCCGAGCCGAATGTCGGTGGTGTGCCGCTGCAGATGGATGGACGAACTTGCCGCAGAAGTTGTGATCACGGCAACCAGACTGGTTCCGATAGCTTGCCGGATGGGTATTCCAAAATGTAGAGCGAGGATTGGAGTGAGGAGAACGCCCCCGCCGATGCCGGTCAGCGCCCCCAGCATGCCTGCGAAGAAACCCAGCAGAACCAGAAGCGCGCTCAGCATCGTGGGGTTAAGTTATCACGCGAGGAACCGATGTCGACTCGGCCTGTTCGTGCGCATGATAGCTGGAACGGACCATGGGGCCAGACTCGACGTGACGGAAACCGAAGCGAAGCGCTTCATCGCGGAGATCGCGGAACTCCTGAGGTGTGTAGAAACGGGCAATCGGCAGGTGGTCGCGCGACGGCCGCAGATATTGGCCCACCGTGAGAATATCGACGCCGCGGGTGCCGAGATCGCGGAAGACTTCGATCAACTCATCGCTCGACTCGCCCAATCCCACCATAACCCCGCTTTTCGTGACCATACCGGGAGAAAACTTCTTGGCATTTTCGAGCAGCGTCAGCGTGCGAGCGTAGCGGGCGCCGGAACGCACGGCGCGATAGAGGCGAGGCACGGTTTCGGTATTGTGATTCAGAACGTCGGGTTGCGCGTCCAGCACAATCTTCAGCGGCTCTTCCAATCCCTGAAAATCCGGGATCAACACCTCGATGCGGCAATCTGGAATGAGTTCGCGAATCTGGCGGATGGTTTCGGCAAAAATTTTGGCGCCCCCGACGTTGTCATCGTCACGATTCACACTGGTCACGACTGCATGCTTCAGTCCGAGCGTAGCCACGGCTTCAGCCACGCGGCGGGGTTCATCCCAATCGATTGTTTCGGGGCGACCTTTGGGGACGGCGCAAAATCCGCAACGGCGGGTGCAGATATCGCCCAGCAGCATGAAAGTTGCAGTCTTGTGGTTCCAGCACTCGCCGATATTCGGGCACTGCGCCGATTCGCAAACGGTATGTAATCCCAGCCCGCGTGCCAGTTTCTTCAGCTCGTGAAAGTTATCGCCTACCGGCGCTTTGGCGCGCAGCCAGTCGGGCTTCGGCATGCGGACTGGAGGTCCCACGTCGATTTGGATCAGTTGGGAAGCGCCCGCCATCCTTCGATTCTATCAGTTCAGCCCACTTCGACCAGACCGTAGGTGTGCTGCCAGCGTGTGCGCATGGCGACGAGGGCGCGACTGATTTCCACCTGGGTGACTTCAGAATTCGGTCCCGCCATTACGGCGGCGGCTTCGCGC
>JGI12695J13573_1000011_pt1 | contig 29900 bp, 33 predicted proteins | sample BlaSpr_A8_OM2_M3_FD_13573 | JGI IMG/M metagenome (IMG submission 13573) | reverse complement strand
GCGGGGGTGGATGGAATCAGAATTCGCGCTTCGACTTGCTGCGCGCCATTTTCGAACAGCACACGTTGCGCATTGACTCCTATCACGAGAATACCGAAGATAAAGCGCATTTCGATGGACACTACTACTCCGATAAAGCCCCAGGCCTGGTATTTCTCGCGCTGCCATTCGCGGCAATGGCTCGAGCCGCACTGCGCGCTTCCGGAATAAACCCGGAATCACCACGTGGGGAAATTGTTGCCTCCTCTGCGGCCACGCTGGGCGCTGTGGCTTTGCCGACGGCGCTCGCGTGCGTATGCCTGTTTTTTGTAGCGTTGCGGCTTGGGAGCAGTCCTGCGGGAGCGGCGTTCGCAGCCCTCTGTATGGGCTTGGGCACACCGCTTTGGGCTTACTCAGTTGTATTGTGGGCGCACGCATTGGTGGGAGCTTGCCTGCTGTTCGGATTCGCAGCAGCGCTAAAGTTAGGCGGCCGAGCAAGGCCCCGGATGGAATTTCTTTTGGCGTTGGCTGTTGGGCTGGCTGCTGGTTGGGCGGTGGTCACGGAATATCCTGCAGCGCCGGCGGCTGTGGTGTTAGCGTGCTTCGCGTTGTATCAGGCCTGGCCGCAAGGACGCGGGCAGCGCTTGCGCGTTGTGGCGGGGGTTGGGGCCGGCACATTCGCTTGTGTAGCTGTACTGGCGATCTATTTGCACGCCGCCTTCGGCTCGATCTTGCGTCCTAGTTATTCGTATTACGACCCGCACTCGTTCGTCTTCATGCACCAGCGCGGATACCTTGGCCTTACTTATCCTCACATCGATGTATTGCTTAAAATTCTTTTCGGATGCCGTCGGGGTTTGTTTTTTGCGGCGCCGGTCACAGCCGCCGCTCCCATAGGGCTCGGCTTTCTTTGGAAAGATAAACGCACTCGACCGGCTGCATTGGCTGCTGTTGTTATCGTTATTTATTATTTCTTGTTCAATGCCTCCTTCTACCAATGGCAGGCAGGATTATCGTTCGGTCCGCGGTATGCGGGAGCAGCGATCCCGCTACTTTGCCTCGGACTCGCCGCGGTCTGGACTTCCGCCACTGCCACATGGCGCGCGGTGCTCGCCGTGCTCGCGGCTTGCAGCATACTCTCGGCTCTGATGGTGGTTTCGACCAACCCGCAACTCGCCGTGCAGGATTCATGCCCAATGATTCATTCGGTATGGCCGGCATTCTGGTCGGGGCAAATGTCGTTGAACCACGGATCAATGCTCACTTTGGCGGAGACGGGTTCGAGCGACAACTACGGTGCATTCAATCTGGGCGAGTCGGCGGGACTGCGGGGACTCCAGAGTTTGATTCCGTTGCTGGCTGTTTGGGCACTGGTGGGCATCGTGTGGCTGCGGATGGAGCGGCATGCACAGGTCTCCTCGGGCAAAAACGCTTGACTGGAAATGCATTTCATTCGTGCGGTCGTTCCTCAGCCGTGGTCCGGTGTAGTAATCTTGGATTGATAAATTTTTCCGATTGAAGGAAGTCTATGGCGCACACAGTTTTTTGCGTGAAATTGAAAAGAGAATTGCCCGGGCTGGACGAACCGCCTTTCGACAATGATCTGGGCCGCAAGGTTTATGACAACGTTAGCCAGGAAGCCTGGAGAATGTGGACGGAACACTGCAAGATGCTGCTCAACGAATACCGGCTGAATCCGGCTCGACGCGAAGATCAGGAAGTGATCGTGAAACAGCTGGATCAATTTTTCTTTGGAGAGGGCTCGGCTGTACCGAAAGAGTACGTGCCCCCTGTGCAGAAGTAGCGCGAAGCTCAAATGCTTCGGAGGACTTGCGACATTCAAGAGCTTAACTACTGGCTGACCACAACCGAATTCCCTAAGACAGAATCCCGCCCGCTTCCGGATCGAGTGGATGTCGCTGTCCTCGGTGCCGGCTTCACCGGTCTCTCGGCTGCGCGCACGCTGGCGAAGCGTGGCGCGAAAGTGGCCGTGCTCGAAGCCGAAACCATTGGATGGGGCGCCAGCTCCCGCAATGGCGGCATGGTCCTCACCGGAATGAAGTTGGGCGTGAACCAGCTGATTTCGATGCATGGCCGCGAGCGCACCCAGCGGATGTACGCAGCATCGCTGGCGAGCCTCGATTGCGTCGGGCAGATCGTCCGCGAAGAAGCCATCGACTGCAACTTCTCCCGCTGCGGCCATCTGGAAGTGGCGTGCAAGCAGAAGCATTTCGACGATTATGCGCGGCAGGCGGAGGTGATCGCACGCGAGTTCAATCATCAGTTGCGCGTCGTTCAGAAAAATGAGTTGAGTGCGGAGATCGGCTCCGATATTTATTTTGGCGGCATGGTCGACGAAGTCAGCGCGGGTGCGAACCCCGCACGCTACGTCGCCGGTTTAGGGCGCGCCGCGATGAACGCGGGCGCGGAGGTTTTCGAGCACACGCGAGTCAATGATTTGCAACGCGAATCGAATCAGGGCGAATCGGGGTGGAAGATCACTACCTCGCGCGGCTCTTTGTGGGCGCGGGAAGTCTTCGTCGGAACCAGCGGCTATACTTCCGGCGCAACCCCCGCTCTACGAAAAAAACTGATTCCGATTGGGTCGTTCATTATTACGACTGAAGTCCTTCCGGAAGCGCTGGCGTACGAGCTGAGCCCGCGCAATCGCATGATCTACGACTCGAAGAATTATCTTTACTACTACCGGCTGACGCCGGATCGCCGGATGTTGTTCGGCGGCCGTGCAGCGTTCTTTCCCGAGAACGCCCAGACCATCCCTCGCAGCGCCGAAATTCTGCGCCGCGGCATGATCGATGTTTATCCGCAACTGCGCGATACGAAAGTTGAATATGTATGGGGTGGAACTCTCGACTTTGCTTTCGACATCATGCCCCACGCAGGACAGATCGATGGCATGTACTATGCTGTCGGCTACGCCGGACACGGCGTTGCCATGGCCACATATCAAGGCCAGAGGATGGCCGAGTTAATCGCAGGCGACAAACCTGACAATCCTTTTGTAGGCATTCCATTCCCCGGCGCGCCTCTTGGCTTGTACAACGGCAAGCCGTGGTTTCTGCCGTTCGCCGGGGCGTGGTACAAGTTTCTGGATTGGGTGAGTTAGTTCGAGATCCGGACCGCAGGAGTTCTGTGGCACCGCAACCTTCCAGGACACTCCCGAAGAACGAAATCGGAACCTATCTCCTACTCTGGAGCCTCGTTGCGCTCTACGCTCTCGCCCGCATCCTGCAAGTCTGGCCGGGCAAGGTCCCAATGTGGGGCGTGGTTGCATTGCATGTGTTTCCGCCGATCGTCTTTGCTCTGATTCACGGCACCTTGATCTACCGAATACGCAGCATCCTGATTTTCTTCGCCATCTGCTTTATCGTCGGGAACATTTTTGAGAATCTGGGCGTCCGCGCCGGCTTTCCTTTTGGACGATATTACTTCACAGACGTGATGGGACCCAAACTTTCTGTAGTGCCCATCATGCTTGGACTAGCGTATTTAGGGATGGCTTATCTTTCTTGGACGCTGGCCCGTTTAATTCTAGGAAACCTGCAGAGTCTCGAGAGATTCCGCATAGTTACCCTTCCTGTTGTGGCATCCTTCGTCATGGTCGCCTGGGATCTTTCAATGGATCCGGTATGGTCCACGATCTTGCACGCATGGGTCTGGGTGCGAGGAGGAGCCTACTTTGGCGTGCCCGTGAGCAACTTTATTGGATGGTTTCTCACGGTATACGTCATCTTTCAGTTGTTTTCGTTTTACTTGCTGCGTCGCTCTGCTGCGGTGAATCGATTGCCTGCCCGCTATTGGCGGATGGCGGTTATCTTCTACGGAGTTTCTGCAGCAGGGAACATCCTGATTGCTATTCCGCAGGATCGGGTCGCTACCGTTTACGACGCGACCGGAGTGCAGTGGAAAGTGAGCGATATAACGCTTGCTTGCGCCTTGGTTTCAGTGCTCATCATGGGGACGTTTGCTGTGGTTGCGTGGGTCAGGATGAGAACGGGTTTCGAATAGTTAATCGTTTCTCGATGACCTGCCCGTCCTGCAAATCCTCGGAATACAAGGTGGTGCAATTAGCCCCCAACGCGGAGGCGAGAATCAGCGCATCGTAAATCCGAATGCCGTGACTTTCCGCGATCATTAACGCGTGTTCGTGGGTGTCCGTCGTGATCGGGGCCGGATCGGGGCAGAGGAACTGAATTTCCCGGAGCGCTTGCCTTACGTCGTTCCAGGACATCCGAATCTTGCGGCGTGCGACATCCGAGAACTCGTTCAGAACCTGCACACTGACTACACCACCCTCCAACAACAACTGCTCAGCCCGGCGCCCGCGAGGATCCTTCGCACCCAGACTGTAAATCAAAATGTTGGTATCGAAGAACGCCCTACCGCTCATAGATGTCGTCGCGGTCGAAGACAAATCCTGCTGGCAGGGGGCGTTGCAGCTTTCGCAGACGCTCCAGCGCTTTTTCCCGGCTGCGGTCGCGACTCACTTCAAAGGCTTTCTCCCCCGCGACTCGAATCTCGATGTCGTCGCCCTCTTTCAGTGCAAGCGCTTGTACGATTGCGGCAGGCAAGCGAATCGCAAGACTATTTCCCCACTTCGAAACCTGCATAGGCCTCCTTGGATATACATCCTCAATTGTATATCTATCCGCGAGTTAATGCAATAATTAGATACACAGTCGGCCCCAGAACCATGGCAATCGCGCCGCCGATCAAACCAAACCTGTCGCTCCCCAGCAGTGCAACCAGAGCCATTGTCACTGGAGCAGCCACCACATAAATCAATCCCATCTGCCCGCCGGGAATTAGAAATGAGCGCGGCATTTCCGGCCGACTACGGCGCAGCTTCCATGCTGAAAGCACCGTCAGCACCGTGGTGGCGGAGCGCAGCCAGATGTACACCGAGATAAGCTGGGCGAGACTCTGCCACGCCAGCAACGCGTAAATAACCGAGGAGACAACAATGGCCAGCCAAGGGGTTCCGTACCGCGAATGCTTTCGTGTAAGTGCGGTTGAAAGGTATCCGTCTTCGGCCATGGAAAAAGGCATGCGCGTGGTTGTGAGCACTGTGCTGTTCAGCAGTGCGACGTTGCCCACCATGGCTGCGAGCGTCATCCATGTGCCCAGCCAGGGCCCACCAATAATTTTCGCTGCCTCGGAGAAATATCCGGTATGCCACTGCTGCCAGTTACCCGCCGAAGCCAAACCTGCCAGCGTTGGCAAAAAGTAAGCGGCAATCGAAAGTGGTACCACCATCGCCAGCGCTCGCGGATAAGCGCGCTGCGGATTCTCCACTTCTTCCGCCACGGTTGAAAGCTGCTCGTATCCGGAATAGAGCCACAGGCCCAGCGCGAGCCCTACGCCGAAGATTTTGAATGTCGGCTGATGCGGCGGGATGAACGGGACGAACGGATTATGGTGCCAGCGCAGGAGCGCCATTACGATCATCGTCATCACAGGCACGAAAATGAAGATCTCCAGCGCCGTCGCCACCTTGCCTACCATCTGAATGCCGCGCACGTTGATCCATGCAATGGCCGCGATCAGGCCGACGGAAACCAGATAATGTTTCCAGCCCGTGATTCCGGGGAAGTAGTAGACGAGATAATCTGTGAAGAGAACTGCATACGCACCGCCCAGCAGAAATGAAGCCGACCAGTTCCACCATCCGGCAAGGAATCCCCAGAAATCTCCGAAAGCCGCGCGAGTCCAGCGATAGAATCCGCCCTCGACCGGCATCGCGGTGGTGAGTTCAGCCGAGACCAGCGACACCGGGATGCACCAGAAAAACGGCAGCACCAAAAGATAAATCAGGGTTAGGCCTGGGCCGGAAGTGCTGACCATGTCTTCCAGACCAAACGGGCCTCCGGTGGTGTAGGAGAACATTACGAAGACGAGATAGAAGAGGCTGGCCTTCTGGAGCGCGGAGGATTTTGTTTGAGTCGTCAAGGAGAGGAATTGTTGATTGATGATTTTTGATTGTTGATTGAAGCCCACAGGTCGGTGTTTTTCAATCAACAATCAAAAATCAACAATTTCTACGCCGCCAGCGTCCCGCTCAGCGCGCCTTCGAGTTCCAGGAGTTTTCGCTTTACGTCGAGGCCGCCACCATAACCGCAGAGAGAGCCATCAGAAGCGATCACTCGATGGCACGGAACTACGATTGCGATCGGGTTGCGGTTGTTGGCCATGCCTACGGCACGGAACGCGGTTGGCTTGCCCACCGCGCGGGCGATGGCCGCGTAACTGCGAGTTTCTCCGTAGGGAATTGCCAGCAGCGCTCGCCAGCAGGCAAGCTGAAAATCCGTGCCGCGCAAATCGACCGGAAAGTTGAACGCGCGCCGCCCGCCTGAAAAATATTCTTCGAGCTCGATTTGGTAAGGCTGCATGCGGCGTGGAGAATCTTCGAATCGAACGTCCTGCCGCTCTTCCCGCAGATGGCGTGGATTCGGACGGATCGATTGCTGTCCGGGCAAGCGGGCGTCGAACTCCAAGGCAACCAGTCCCCGGGCAGAAGCGGCCAGAAAGAGCGGTCCGATTGCCGAATTCATATTGATGCTGTGAAGAATTTGCATGAACGTGATTGCTGCGCCCAAGGAACAACGATAGCAGAGGATGGCTTGTGCTTTGTACCGTAATCTCGTCACCCACGCGGGGCCACAGTTGACAGAAATCAGTTTTTGCCCCAAAGTGTCTCCGGCGTGCTTATGAGTTCATCCGTGACCCCTTTTAAAAAGGGTCTGTGTATTTTTATGGCCGTGGTGTTGGCACCGGTTGTGCTGGTGGGCCTGGCAGCGTTCGCCGCGGGAGACTGGCGACAAATCGGTGCGACCCCTGGCGGAGATCAGGTTTTAGTCAGCTCCGTTACCGCTCAGAAGAACGGCCTGCGCACCGCTTGGGTGCGTGTGCAATACAAAGAACCCGTCAAGCTACAGCAGGGAGGCCCGTTTGTGGAACTACGCGCGCGAGTGCGTTTCAATTGCGTGAGCGGAGGTGCGGTAGCCAACTCCGAATGGCTCTATTCGCGCGACCGCAGCGGCAAACTGGTGGTAAGCAAGAAGACGCACCACGATGATCAATTCGGGCAATCGGCCGAGGGCGACTTCGGCGGGTTGGCTCGGGAGTTTGTTTGTAAGCAGAAATAGTTGGTTTCGCACTCATCAGTTTTCCACAGCCTCGCACATCGGTAACCTCGCGCCCACTTCCGCAGACGGACTTTCCGTCATATTCTGATAACGAAAGCCAAGTTGATAGCGCTACTTCTCATTCATCTTCAGTATGGATTCATTGCGACTGTATTCGCTGATTATTGCCGGTGGCACTGCCATTGCAGTTGGAGGTTACGCGCTACTGCGGCGAAAGCCCAAGGGGCCAGCAGAACTGGAACGCGAGCGCCGCACGTGGCTTGACGGCATTGGGCGCATCACTGACGGAACTGTTATAGATGTGCAGGAGATGGCCGCATACGAGGGTCAGCCCGCTGCCGTGCTACTCATCTACAAATACGACGTTGCCGGTGTTTCGTATGAATGCTCGCAAGACGTCACCTATCTACGGCAGTGGATCAACCTGCATTCCTGCCGACTGGGGCTACCCACATCGGTAAAGTACGATCCGCACAATCCGGGAAACTCACTGGTAGTGTCGGAGAGCTGGATGGGATTGAGGCAGTAGCAGTGGTCAGTGGTCAGGAGCCAGTAAAAACCAAGAACTCGGCGGTTTTTTACCTGACCATTGCTCACTGGACACTGCTGTTCAGATCTGGAAGTCCAGATAATCGTCCTGAAACAACTCTTGGGCAGAGAGGTTCGGAGTCGATTTCGCTTCATCGATCGATACCTCTGGCTCGGCGCCCAAGGCTTCGTGTGAGTGATGTTGAAGCTTTTCGCGCAGCTCGTGCACTTCAGCGGCTAACTTTATAATTACGTCGGAGAGCGGATCGCGGATGTCCTTGGGGTCGGTGATGACTACGCGTTTGCCGTCGCGCAGAACGATGTGTCCAGGTACACCGACGATGGTGGAGTTGGGGGGCACGCTGCGCAGCACCACGGAACCCGCGCCCACGCGGCAGTTGTCCCCGATTGTGATGTTGCCCAGCAACTTGGCGCCGGAGCCGATCGCAACATTGTTGCCCACGGTAGGATGGCGCTTGCCTTTTTCCTTGCCCGTTCCACCCAGCGTCACGCCCTGATAAAGCGTGACGTCGTCCCCTATGATGGCGGTCTCGCCGATCACGGTACCCATGCCGTGGTCGATGAACAGGCGGCGTCCAATCTCAGCGCCGGGATGAATCTCAATGCCAGTGAGCAGGCGCGCCACTTGCGAGTTGAATCTTGCCGGGAAGCGCATGCCATGGCGCCACAGCCAATGGCTCAGGTGATGCGCCCAGACAGCATGCAGGCCCGGATAGCAGACAAGGACCTCGATGTAAGAGCGCGCAGCAGGATCCGACTCGAATACGGCAGCAATGTCTTCACGTACCGAGTGGAAGAAGCTAGTCATGGGGCAGTTCTCGGTTCTCGGTTCCCAGAAACCGCGCACCATGCCGACGTCAGGGAACAGGAACAGAAGCCTTTCTCTTTTCTATCCACATGAACGTAGTCTAGCGAGGGAAAGAGTGCAAGAGGTGCCGGTGGATGCCGGGTGGGGAATAACTTTAAACGCGAAGATCGCTAAGGATTCGCGCAAGGCCCAAAGGAGGCATTTACAGCATCCAGTTCGTAGACAGGAGACCGAGACAGAGAACTGGTGTACCCACTAGCTGCCGGGCTGGAAGCCGCCACTGTGCGCGATGGTCATGCGCAGATACTTGTAAGGATTGACGGGAGTGTCGTTAATGCGAACTTCGTAGTGAAGATGAGGACCAGTAGAGCGTCCGCTGAGGCCAATATAGCCGATCGTGTCCCCACGGTGGACTTGCTGTCCGGGCGTGACCGCGAAGCCGGAAAGGTGGCCATAACGAGTCGAAATACCATGGCCATGATCCATCATGATGAGCTTGCCGTATCCGCCCATGAAATCAGCGAAAGTAATTACGCCATCGGCCGGTGCAATGATCGCGTGGCCGTAACCGCTGCCGATATCTACCCCACTGTGAAACGCGCCTTCCCCGTTGAAGGGATCAATACGCTCACCGAAGCTGGCGGTGACCTGACCATCGACCGGCCACAGGTTAGGAGCGGAGTTGGCCCGAACCCAGTCGGCTGTCGTAGCATTGCGAGTCATGCCCAGGCTGATGCCAACCGAGGCGGCGCCGGTAAGTGCTGAGGTGCGCAGCGCGCTAAGCTGATCCAAAGAAGAAGTTACGTCAGCATCCTGAATTTCCAACTGCGAGGCTGTGACCAGCGTCGGCTGAGACTTCAAGCCGTAAAGTGCGGATACTTCGCTGGCGATCGAACCCAGAGAAGCGACCTGAACATCGCGCTCCTTGGCGACCTCTTCGAGCCGTGAATAACGATCTTTCAACTGCTCTTTCTCGGTGCGGAGTTCGTTATAGTGCGAAACCTTCAGCAACATACGGGTGTATGAGCTGGCAATACCGGTCAGGCTTAGAAATCCAATGGCGGCCCCCACAACAAACACGTATAAATAATGGACAGGAATGGAGATCTTTTTCAGCTGCCCGTCGTCTCCCCGGGCCACAAATAGGATGTAGAAACGCTTTTGCAAATGCTTCCTTCTTTCGACTTGAAAGATCAGGTCCGGAATTCCAGGCAAAGTTCTAAGGTTGCAGAAAGCCTGTTCGGACGCCTGATCGGGCCTGCGCTTCCCATTTGGGAATGGAAAATCTTAACGCGCCCTTCTTTAACTAGAACCGAAATCAAGCTAAAAACGTTCGTCTGCAATTCACACAAGATGCAGAACTTAGCTTGCTCTAAGGTTCCTCAACTTCGCTCGGCCAGAGTATTTGTGAATGTCAGGTAAAAGGTAGCAAAGTAGGTCCCCCCTGTCAACGACGCTAAGAGTCATTAACCGTTACTTAAGGCAGGGTAACCACATGCGTCTGCCGGCATGTTACCGCAGCACTAGGGCATGAGGGCAGAGTGGCCAGGAGGCCTATACGAGGTTCCATGGGCCTAGTGTGCTGAAACACCAGAAGAACGGAGGGCTGCGCGGGTAGATCGGCGTCGCTTATATTGGTTGCCGTGGAGATTGCCGAAAAAGCTCTGATTGCTCAAGTTCGCCGGCTGGCGAGGTCCGCCAAGAATCCGGCGGTTCCCATTGGCATCGGAGACGACTGTGCCGTAGTGCGAGTTTCCGGTACGCGGCGCACGGAAAACGACGCTCTGGTCACTACCGACTTTTCGTTAGAGGGAATTCATTTCCGCCGCGACTGGCATTCTCCGGAGTCTGTGGGCTACCGCTGCCTAGCCCGCGGTTTGAGCGATATCGCTGCCATGGGAGGAAATCCGGTTGCCGCGTTTCTGTCGTTAGCGCTGCCTCGGGACCTGCCGCCGGGCTGGGTGAAGCGCTTTGTCCGTAGTTTGATAAGTCTAGCCTCGAGCAATGGAGTTACTTTGGCAGGTGGCGATACGGCTGAGTCGCCGCATGGGATTCTGGCTGACATTGTTGTGTTGGGAACCGTTCCCAAAGGGAAGGCAGTGCTACGCTCAGGAGCGCGTGTTGGCGATCTTATTTATGTCAGCGGCGAACTGGGCGGCTCGGCGGCTGTAGTTCGGTTGATGCAGAAGGAAACACGAAAGGGTTTAGCAAGAAAATCAAACCCACAGGATTATCCACGTCATTTCTTTCCGGAACCGCGTCTCGAACTTGGCCGCTTGCTTCGCGAGAAAGGCTTGGCCACCGCAATGATCGACACCAGCGACGGCCTCTCGACCGACCTGGAGCACCTCTGCGAAGAGAGCGGCGTGGGGGCCGAAGTACAAGCCGAACTCATCCCCCGCGCTAGAGTCGGCAGGCCGAAGCGGGAAGTCGATCTGCAGTTGGCCCTGCATGGTGGTGAAGATTACGAACTGCTGTTCACGGCGCCCCGTAGCAAGCGCATACCATCTCGTATTGCTGGAGTTCCGATTACTCGCGTCGGGCGCATTACGCGAAGCAAGAAAGTCCTTCTCATGAATCGAGGCGAAGTCAGCAAGTTGAAGGTGCTGGGCTGGGAACATTTCCGCACGGGGTGAGTACTTCGGTTACCGGTTATCATCTGTGTCTATACCCTGGATGAAAAATCGAGACTACAGTTAGGAGTATGTCGTACTCCCGGATGGCCCACTTACGCATTTTGCTCGCATTGCTCGTGGTTCTTGGTGGTTCCGAAACGCTCGCTGCCGATAAAAAACCGCAACCTCCGCCGCCAGCTCATGCCAAGTCGCCGGTTCCTGCTGTGACCGATGAATACATCCACAAAGAATTCGGCGATAACTGTTCGCTGCTGAGCGGTCCTCCGCAGTTTGTTGGCGATCTCGACGGCGACGGAGTCGATGATCTGGTAGTCGCTGGGCGCTGCAAGAATCCCATGGCCGATCAGGCTGAGTACGGCTTTCTGGTAGCGGATCCCTACAACACTTTTCTCGGTTTCGGAAATGTTAAGGTCACATCGACTTTTGCCTCAGATGTGCCGGACCGCAAAGGCGTCTCTTTGCTGATCGTTCACGGCGTGGGTCCCGAAGGCTGGCGCTCCGACAAAACGAAGCCCAAGTTCCTGTTGATCAACTTGCCGTTCAAGACCCTCACGGTAAAAAGGCTGGCTCTAAAGAAGAAAACAGTTCTTGGCGTTTACATGGAAGAGCAGGGAGAAGGCGAAGCGACCTCATCGGTCATCTTCTGGGACGGGAAGAAGTATCGTTACCAAATTCTGGGCGCCGACATGGAATAGGCTCCTAGAGCACAATGCTAGACCGTCTTTCCCACGGCGGCGGAACCTTAACCGAAGCCATCCCCGCGGCGGTCGCCGCCTCAATCCCCATCTCAGTATCTTCGAAGACGAGGCAGTGCTCCGGCGTTACCGCGAGTCTGGCAGCGGCAAGCAGAAACGCCTCAGGATCGGGCTTGCTCTTCTTGTAATCTCCGGCGCACACCAGGGTGTCGAAACGATCGAGCAGGTTCAGGGAAACCAGAGATGCGACCACCGATTCCCTTGTGCTTCCAGAGACGACCGCGAATGGCCTGCGTCCGTGTTCAGTCTCAATGTGTTCTAAAACCTCCGGAACCGGCTTGAGCTGCGGAAGGAGTTCAAAATAGAGATTCTCTTTGCGGCGCGAAACCGTTTCTATGGGCATGGTGAGTCCGTTTTTTTCATTGAGCGTAGATATGATTTGAGACACGGGCATTCCACCCCAGGCGTAGAACAGCTCTTCATCGAAGTCGCAATTCCACTCGGCGAGCGCCTGTTTCCAGGCGATGTAATGCAGCGGCATGGAATCGGCGATGGTGCCGTCGCAGTCGAACAGATACGCGGCGAAGGGACCTTCTGGCAATTTCAATTTCATTGTTCTGTTCTTATTTTAGTGGAGTTGTGATGCCGCGCGCACGCGTCTGTCCGCACAACCGCTATAATCCTTCCGCCATGAATCTTGAAGAAAAAATCGCAGAACTGAAGAAGCGCAATCAACTTGCCGAAGAAGGCGGAGGCGCTAAGCGCCGCGAGCGGCAGCACAAAGAGGGCAAGATGTCGGCGCGGGAGCGCATCGAGTTCCTGCTCGACGAAGGCACGTTCGAAGAAACTGACAAGCTGGTGACGCACCGTTGCAACGAATTTGGCATGGCCGAGCAAAAGCCTTATGGCGACGGATTTGTCACCGGCTACGGCCGCATCGAAGGACGGCTGGTGTACGTGTTTGCGCAGGATTTCACGGTTTTTGGCGGATCGCTTTCGGAGGCGAATGCGGGGAAGATCGTCAAGATCATGGATCTGGCCGCGAAGATGGGAGCGCCGGTGATTGGACTGAACGACTCCGGCGGCGCGCGCATTCAGGAAGGCGTCGCGTCGCTGGCCGGCTATGCCGATATTTTTCTGCGCAACACTTTGTACAGCGGCGTAGTGCCGCAGATTTCCGCGATCATGGGGCCGTGCGCCGGAGGGGCGGTGTATTCGCCGGCGATTACCGACTTCGTGCTCATGGTCGATAAAACCTCTTACATGTTCATCACTGGGCCTGACGTAATTAAAACCGTGACGCACGAAGAGGTGACCAAAGAGCAGCTCGGCGGCGCGATGACGCACAACGAAACTTCAGGCGTGGCGCACTTTCTGGCGCACGACGATGCCGAGTGTTTATCGATGGTGCGCGAGCTGTTGAGCTTTGTGCCGTCGAATAATCTGGAAGATCCGCCGTGCAGACCCTGCAATGATCCAACGGACCGCGCCGATGCCGTGCTCGATAAGATCGTGCCCGCGCAATCGAATCAGCCTTACGACATGAAAGATGTGATACATGCCGTGGTTGACGACGCTTATTTCTTCGAAGTGCAGGAGCATTACGCGAAAAACATTGTTGTCGGATTCGCGCGGCTGGACGGCCGCTCTGTCGGCATCGTTGCCAACCAGCCGGCGATGCTGGCGGGCACACTCGACATCAATGCATCGATCAAGGGCGCTCGCTTCGTCCGCTTCTGCGACTGCTTCAATATCCCGCTGGTCACGTTCGAGGATGTCCCAGGATTTTTGCCCGGAACCGCGCAGGAATACGGCGGCATCATTAAGCACGGCGCGAAGCTGCTCTACGCCTTCGCCGAAGCCACGGTGCCGAAGGTGACGGTGATCACGCGCAAAGCCTACGGCGGAGCGTATTGCGTGATGGCGTCGAAACATATTCGCACCGATGTGAACTATGCGTGGCCTACGGCGGAGATTGCGGTGATGGGGCCGGAGGGCGCGGTGGATATCGTTTACAAGCGCGAACTCGATGCCGCTGCAAATGCGCAAGAGCGCCAGGAATTGCGGCAGCGCAAGATCGAAGAATTTCGCGACCGTTTCGCCAGCCCCTACGTGGCCGCCGATCGCGGATTTGTTGACGCGATCATTCAGCCGCGAGAGACGCGAAAGAAACTGATTCAGGCGTTGGCGATGCTGGAGAATAAGCGAGATAAGAATCCGCCGAAGAAGCATGGGAATATTCCGCTGTAATCCGGTGCTTCGGAGTGGAGAACGCTGCGTTCTTGGGTCGATTCCGGGCTAGGGCAGGGTAGTACGGGCTCCGGCTCTTACGGTTCCCAACTGCGTCTTCCGCAGCTCCGCCCGCTCTGTCCATGGTGCCGGTAGGCTCGCTCGGCCCCTGTCGCATATACCCCTGCCCCTCCCCCTGCGGTCTATTGGAATCTTCATGCTGGCGCGAAATTCCCGCCAGATTCTAAGATCTAAAGGGGTTAGATCTCAAGATCCGTGAAACAAAGGAGTTAGTTTGCGCACGCCTCATCCAGAATCGTTGCTCGGCACTGCGGCTGCGAGCATGATCAGCGGTTAGGGCTGTGGACGGCAAGGTTGGATGTCACAGAAGATCGCGGTAAGTTCGCGGGCAATAACGTTCCCCTGCCAGGGGTGCGGGCTGGAAGTGAAGGTTGACTTGGTCCCTGCCCGCCATTCCGCCGCGGGTTTGTCGACGCCATTTATCCCAGCTGCGCGAGACGCGGAAGAAACTGATTCAGGCGCTGGCCATGCTGGAGAATAAGCGGGACAAGAATCCGCAGAAGAAGCATGGGAATATACCGCTGTAGATGTTACGCAAAATGCTGGTTATTGGGCCCGAGGCTATGCTTGCTCCCCTTTATATCGGGCATAGATCTTTGGCGGAATAGTCGGGCTCTCTTTACTAAGTTCGTCCCAGCGCGTCCGCAGCGAGGTCATCGCAGCTCCAAGCTTGTGATCGTCTGTTGGAGAAAGAACGAGCATCTGGTCAATTTCTTTGTGAAGGGCCGCGAAGCTAGCTCCCGCTATCCGATGCTTCTCTCCGCGCTCGGAATATTTCAAGAAGGTTTGAAGAGCGGCGAGAACAGCCACTAGCAAACTCACGCAACCCACAAGGATTTTTGCCCAGGGCGGCGGGGCGGATTCCAGACCCAGGGCCGAAAAAATACTGGTCCCTACACAAGCTGAAAGGGCCACAACAGGGATGCCAAACCAGAGGTTCAGCCGCTCGCATCTGTTGGCGGCGTCGTAGTGTCCGCGAAGGAAAAGCTGGAAGGTGTCCTGCCATTCCTCCAGCATCTGCTTCTGCTCACTTGTCATGACGCTGAAGGGCATAGCATAACTCTTACGGGGAACGAATGGCGACAAATCCGCACGGGGAGGCACATTAGCTGCTCCAAAAATCATCAAGGTGAGCGAGTTACTCCACTGGTACTTCGCACAGCATACTTCCGTCGTTCGCCCAACGAGGGCCATAGAATCTTGGGAGTGGGTACACGAGACGACAGCACGTTCAAAGTGGAACCCGATGGCTTAACTTATAACGACGTGGGGCTGTGGACTGAGGAAAAACACAGGTTGGTCGGATACTATTCGGCCTTGTTTTCGGCGGGGATGAAGGACAAATGGGACAAACGAGTCTATATCGAGTTGTACGCGGGGGCTGGCTACAGCCGCATTCGCGACACGGAGAGGGTTATCGCAGGGTCTCCCATTCAGGCGCTCACTCTTAAGGTCCCTTTTGACAAGTACATATTCTGCGAACAGGATCCTAAAAAACTGGAGGCGCTCCGAGTTCGAGTCAAGCGCCACGCCCCTGCAGCTAACGTTGTCTTCGTCCCGGAAGGCTGTGATATCAACGTTAATCAAATCTTCACTGCTATCCCTCAGCATTCCAAAACTCACAAAGTACTTAGCCTGTGCTTCGTCGATCCCAACGATATCGGCATCAAATTTTCGACTCTCCAGACCCTCGCCAAGAAATACGTCGATTTCATAGTGCTATTAGCGCTTTATATGGATGCACTCCGAGCCGAACAGAACTACATCAAGAATCCGGCGAAGATTGATCACTTATTGGGAGCAGCGTCTTGGTTGCAGCGCTGGACGGTAGCAAAACAGCAAGGTATGGAATTCCCACGTTTCCTCGCCGAGGAGTTCGCCGCCAGCATGGCAACGATGGAGTACATCCCTCCACCGTTTTACTCAATGCGAAAGATATTCTTTTACGAAAAGAACTTTCCGCTCTACGCTTTGGGGCTGTTTTCTCGACACCCCCTTGCCTATACACTTTGGGATAAGGCACTCAAGGGAAGCGACGATCAACTCGACTTGTTTTAAGACTATGTCCCTCAACTCCAACATCGAATGGACCGACGCGACTTGGAATCCGGTGCGCGGCTGCACGAAGGTCAGTCCCGGCTGCAAGCATTGCTATGCCGAGACGTTTGCGGAGCGGTTTCGCGGGGTCAGGGGGCACCCGTACGAGCAGGGGTTCGATTTGCGCTTGGTTCCGGAGAAACTGACGGAGCCATTTCTTTGGCGCTCGCCGAAGCTTGTGTTTGTGAACTCGATGAGCGATCTCTTTCAGGATGGTGTGCCTGACGACTACATCGACGCAGTCTGCAGAGTCATGGTCAAGGCGAACTGGCACACGTTTCAAGTCCTCACGAAAAGGTCGGAGAGACTAAGAGAACTGCTGAGCGGACGGTTGCGTTTCGCTGCCGAGCAAGATCACATCTGGTGGGGGGTGAGTGTTGAGGATCAGAAGTATGGCTTGCCTCGAATACGCGATCTGCAAAAAGCGCCGGCAAGAGTTCGCTTCTTATCGATCGAACCGCTGCTCGAAGACCTGGGCGCGTTCAATCTATCGGGCATTAGTTGGGCGATTGTCGGCGGTGAGAGCGGGCCTGGCGCTCGTCCAATGCGAGAAGAGTGGGTAATCTCGGTGCGCGATCAGTGTAGAGAATCTCGCGTTCCGTTTTTCTTCAAGCAGTGGGGAGGTGTGAGGAAGGCGAAACACGGTAGGTTGCTCGAAGGCCGGACGTACGACGAATATCCCCGCAGGGTTGCTTCACCAATTCCGGATCGTGCCAGTTGCGTAGCCATTCTGAATTCGTTCCGGCAGATTTTTCAGGGTAGTTCGCTGGTTCAGATCACAGCGTAGCAGGCTGCTGAAAAACTACGTTGGTGGCTGTCCTCTGGCCTCGGCGGCTAAAGCCAGCTCTGAAAATAAGCGGTTTATCGCAGCGCTGAAGCGCTGCGCCACCCAAAATCAAGTCCGGAATCGAGTTTTTCAGCAGCCTGCCAGGTTGGCACAAATAATAAGAGTTCCGAGGTGGTGTTGGGTCCATTCGTCTCGGCCAGTAGCTCGCTTATGACCCTTGCTTGACCTGCGATGCGGCTTCCCTTGCGGGACGGCTCATGCGATCTTCGCTCGGGCTCCGGGCTTACCGCCAACCGGAAAAACCTACCCAACGCCTCGGAACTCTATCCTGCCTTCGACGTTTCTTCTTGTTCTTTTCAACCAGCGCTTTGCTATAGACCCTTGCTTGCCCTCCCTAGTCATTTGCATGAAGAGGGTGACTGCGCTTGAGTCCCGGACGCCGCACCAACCGGAAAAACTTTAGAAGCTGTCAAAGAACGAGTATGTTTTTACGCTTTTTGTTTTTAGAGTCAATGAAAAGTTTGCGATTTTAACTGGCGTATTTTCAGCGGAGTGCGGGGCGTCCACAGGAGGGTGACAGGAATTGGTGCAGGGCTGTGGGCGAGTCGGCGCAGAGAAGGAGCTGGGCGGGGCTTTTCGGAGAGGTACGTCTGGATGCGATGCTTTCACAGTTAGCTGCGCCGGCCCTCGGGAGTGTGAAAAACGGTCAAAAGACTTGCCCAACAAGGCAATCAGCGTGGCGTTTGCGAAAGCCTGTCGAGCTTCGCTCGACCGGACAGCCCCTTCGACTCCGCTCAGGGCAGGCTCGGGGGGCGTCCGCACATGGGTATTGCTGCTGGCTAGATCTTGTCGCTGACGGCAACTTTCTCGTCGACGAGTTGCTTGTCAGATTCTTCCGATCCAGCGAGTTCAAACGAGTTGGTGATCGCGGCTTTGCCTTTTTCTACGCTGGTGATGACGTAAGAACAGCCGATCCAATGGGCCTCGGCGAGATCAGTGGGCGACCAACGGGCGGGGTGGTCGGGGTGAGAGTGGTAGAAGCCGACAATATCTTCTCCGCGCTCGCGGCCCTCGCGCTGGATGCGCACCAGTTCGCGAGGATCGATGTTGTAGCGGTTCTGCGGCGAGTCAGTGCGCGTATTGCCGCAGCGCGCGGTCGAGGTCACGGTGCGGACGCTGCTGTCGTCCTCCCCCGTGCGGCCGAGCAGTACACCGCAACACTCGTGCGGATAAGTTTCTTCGCCGTGGCGGCGAAGGGCTTCGTAGTCTCTGCGCGCAATCTTGAGCATAGTTTGAAAAACACTAATCAGCTCGTTGACAAAAAACTTTGACGTCAGTCCCTCAAGGGCCGACAGTACGGGTGATGCGGGCGGCATGTTTCACTGGAAAGTTTACAGAATTGGCGATAAAGCAGCGTCGATGCGCCTCTTCATGAAGCGATAATGCCTTCGCCTCGTCGCTATCTGCCTCAATCGTTATCTCCGGGTGCAGGGTCACTTCTGCAAACTTCGCCGAGCCATCCCCAGTCTCGGTCATCAAACCCGTCGCGTCATCTCTGTATTCAGTGACAACGATGTGGTTGACCGCGCAAAGGTGCAGGTACGAAAGCATATGACATGCTGAGAGGCTTGCCACTAATAGCTCTTCTGGATTGTATCGAGTGGAATCGCCCCGAAACGCCGGATCGGCCGAACCCAACAGAGTTGGCTTTCCCGCGGCTGTGATTGCATGGTCGCGCCCATAGCCCCTATAGTCCTTCGTGCCCTGGCCTTGGTTTCCGGTCCAAGCAATTTGAATTTCATAGTGATGCTGTTTCAATATCCCCTCCCATGGCAGGCCAACTTAAGCCTTACTTCTCCGTCCAGAATCTTTCGCTCAGGTATTTATCGCCAGAGTCGCAGAGGATGGTAACCATCACCGCCTGCTCCGCTTTCGACAGATGAAGCCGCTCGGCGATTTCGAGGCTGCCGACGAGACCGGCGGCGGCTGAAATGCCAAGCAATAGTCCGCATTCGCGGGCGACGCGGCGGGCCATGGCGTGGGCGTCTTCAGTCGCGATTTCAAGATTCTCGTCGGCGAGGTTTGAGTCGTAAATCCTGGGTACGATTGCGCTCGCCATATGCTTGGCGCCCTCGATGCCATGGAATGCGGAATCCGGCTGCAGCGAGATGCAGCGGATTGCTGGATTCAATTCCTTCAGGCGACGCGTCGTGCCCATGAAAGTGCCGCTGGTGCCGAGCATGGTGGCGAAGTGTGTAATCCGCCCCTCAGTTTGTTGCCAGATTTCGTTGGCGGTGCCGTGGTAGTGGGCAAGCCAGTTGGCATCGTTCGAATATTGATCGGCGTAAAAATATAGATCCGGATGCTCGGCGGCGAGTTCGCGAGCCATGCGGATCGCTCCGTCAGAACCTTCGCCAGGATCAGTGTAAAGAATGTTTGCGCCATAAGCGCTGAGAATCTGTTTGCGCTCGACCGATACATTGGTCGGCATGCACAAGGTGACGGGAAATTTCTGAGCCGCGCCCAGCATGGCATAGGCAATGCCGGTGTTGCCGCTGGTTGCGTCGAGCAAAATCTTGCCGTCGGTAAATTGGCCACTGCGGTGCCCAGCCAGGACGATGCTGGAAGCGGCGCGGTCTTTCACCGAGCCGCCGGGATTGTGCCATTCGGCCTTGCCCAAAAGTGTTACGCTCGGAAGATGCGCGGTGAGCTGATCGAAACGTAGCAGCGGTGTGTTGCCGATGCGGTCGAGCAGGGTCTGCCCCGGGCGCGGCATGTCAGGCTTAGGCGCTGTATGCGCTCCGGATGCTTCCGCGAAACTGGTTGACGCCCGAGTCATGTTAAAACGCGCGTCCCTCGTGACTATCGTAATATGCAAAGCGCCGCGAAACAGGCTATGTAGTATGGTGTCTTTAGATGACCAAGTTTGCAAGCGGATGCACGGCTAAATAACACGGCGTACAGTTTAGGCCGCGGCCTGCATCTAAGGATTGGACGCGTAGACAAATGTCGAATGAATTCAAAGCACGAGGGTATGACGAAGCACTGAACTGGTTGCGCGAGCACGGTTTCGACGTGACCGAAGCGCCCGGTACCAACGGCCGCGTGTTCCTCAGGAAATACAACGTATCCGCCGCCATTCAGAAGACACCCGAGGACGGCGTAAAGATATTCGCTTATCCTGGATATCTGATTGGTAGCGAAATCTCAAAGTTGGTCAATCGTGGTTATCAGCAATTTTTGAAAACCTCAAAGGCTGAGACTCCCGCGACTGCCGATCATCTCAAAGCCCTGCAGTCGTTTTCCGAAGAACTCAAAGAGGGACTGGGGCTGCCCAGCCTGTACAACGAATCGCTCGGAACGGTGAGCGAGTCCTACCAATACGACCGAATCAAGGATCGCGATAAGGCGCAGGTGGATCGGCCAAAGCGTCCGTGGGAAGTTGCCGGCAAGGCGGTAGCCGCAAAAGCGGTTGCGGCAAAAAAGGGACGCGCCTAATTTTTTATTCCGTTCTAGACTGCCTGAAATCTTTCCCTGCCTGAAATCTCTCCCTTAACTCCGCTCGCTCATGCGAAACTGGTGCGTTTGTTAGCAAACGTTTGGAGGTTTGCATGCGCAACCATTTTGTTTTTTACTTCCCGCCTTCTTTTTGCCTTTTCCTGGTCATTCTTTTCATCGCGGGTCCGCAGTCGCCTGCTCAAACCACGTTCGGCGCCTACGGCAACGACGGAAAAGCGATTGAGCACGTGCTGCGCGCGCAACAAGCAGCGTGGAATCGGCACGATCTGGAAGGCTTTATGACTGGATATTGGAATTCGCCGCAGCTCACATTTTTCTCCGGCGCGCAGGAGCGCGACGGATGGCAGGCCACGATTGACCGGTATCTGGCCAACTATGCAAGTCCCGGGCACGAGATGGGCAAGCTGGAATTTACCGGTTTGCGCATTGAGGTACTGGGCCAGGAGGCGGCGTTCGTGCGAGGTGCGTGGCAGTTAACGATGTCCGATGGCAGAAAGCCGCACGGCTTATTCACGCTCGTGTTCCGCAAATTTCCCGAGGGATGGAAAATAGTGCACGACCATACTTCGGCGGAGTGAAATGGGCTGCTGGCTTCTAGCTTTTTGATAATCCTGATTACATCGGCAGAACTCATCTCTTCGCTCGCACTTGCACACGCGTGCCTTCAGGGAGTTTGCCATTTGTCAATTCCACGACGCCGTTGCGGACCACACCTTCCAGTTCCGGTTTGAGGTTGACCGGCGGAAGCGTCTGCTTCACTGGGTCTGTGCGGCCCATTCCTTTGTCCATGGCTTCATTGGCCAGGCGGTCGGCGTCTCGGTTTTGCTCCCGGAGGGCGTGGCCGATAGAGAACCAATCCAATTGATTGATCAATTCTTTAGCACGGCCGTGAAGGTCCTGCAGCGTCGCGTTTTTCACTTTGTAAATGCCTTTGATCTGGCGAACCAGCAATTCTGAATCGCTAATCAGCTTGAGGGCTTTGGGTCCATGCTGCAGAGCATATTCAAGTGCGGCAATCAGGCCCTGGTATTCGGCAAAATTATTGGTCTGGTGACCAAGATATTCGCTCAGGTGCGCGACCTTGCGTCCAGATTCATCTTGAATCACCACGCCGTAGCCCGCAGGGCCGGGATTTCCCCGCGCGCCGCCGTCGCTGTGAGCGATGAGGTAATGCTGGGGGGGAGTCTCGCGGGAGGAATCCGTGCCATGTGAAAAAAGTGCTTTCGTTTCTGAGCGGCGGGGATAAGGCATGAAATCGAGTTTACAACGGGGCTGCAATGAGAGCGGAGGGTACCGAACCTGTTCCGGAGAAAAGGTAAATCAAAACCATGAAGCGGCGCAGGAACTCCTTGCCGATCTGCGGGTAGTGGAGGCTAGTAAGGGATCCCCTTCGGCTGCGCTCAGGATGACAACTGAAGGCGGAGCCACGTCACCGGCCTGCGGCCAGGCGGGTGGCTAAGCGCGAAGGCAGGTTCGCGGCGAAGATGCGATCCTGCGCGGCTTTCAAGTTGTATGGCGCGCGGTGAAAGTGGACGACTTGAGTTTCGGTATCGAACAGAGCGTACGCGGCGCGCCAATCTCCGTCGCGCGGCTGCCCGATCGAGCCGGGATTGATCAGGTAACGCGTGTCGGCTTTGAGTTGCAGCGGCACCGATTCGGCTTTTCCGACGGTGCGGTATTCCGGACGGAACCCATCTGCGCTGCCGCCATTGGCAAAGAACCCACCTTGCAGGTGAGTGTGTCCGAAGAAAGTGAGCGGAATGTCGAACGCCACCAGTGGTAATAACGCGTCGCCGATTGAAACGATGTAAGCATCTTCATCGGCCGGCGAACCATGAACGAGTTGCGCATGCGGAAAGCCTTCAAGGGGATGCGGGCCTTGCGGCAACGACGCCAGCCATTCGTGATGTTCGGGAGTGAGTTGGTCGCGCGTCCAGATCGCGGCATCGGCCGCCAGCGGATTGAAATCGTCCAGGCTGAGCAGACCGGTAGCGGCCTTGTCGTGGTTTCCTCTGACGAAAATTTTCCCCAGGCTGCGGGATCGATCAATTACTTCGTTGGGGGAAGCGCCGTAACCCACTACATCGCCAAGGTTGGCGACCAAATCGAAGGACGGCGCCGCTGCCAGCGAGGCTTCCAGTGCTTCGAGATTGGCGTGAATATCGCTGAGCAGAAGTATGCGCAAGGAACACCAGACGGAAGGCGATTATAGAACGATTGTGAACGGAGAAGGTACAAAGCTTCTTGCATCCCGACGTTTCTATTTCGCGTTAACCACAGGACACCGCGCCCAGTGCCCGTCGCTGACCTGAATTAAAGCGGGGACCGCACGCTTACACTCCGGCACTCGAAATCCGCAGCGCGGCTCAAAAGCGCAACCCGGAGGCATGGCGTGCAGGGGTGGGACAGTGCCTTCGATCGTTCCGAGAGCGCAGCGGCGGTCTGTTTTCAGATTTGGCACGGCCTGCAAAAGCCCGCGAGTATAAGGGTGTGCCGGCGACTGAAAGATTTCCCTCTTGCTGGCGAGTTCAACCAGACTTCCCGCATACATTACAGCCACGCGGTCGGCAACTTGCGAAACCACAGCGAGGTCGTGCGAAATAAAGAGCATGGCCAAGCCGAACTTGGCGCGCAGTTGAGCAAGTAGTTCGAGGATCTGCGACTGAATAGTGACGTCCAGCGCGGTAGTAGGTTCATCGGCGATTAGTAGTTGCGGCCGGTTGACGATTGCCATTGCAATCATAATTCGCTGCCGCATGCCGCCGGAAAGTTGATGAGGATAATCGCGGGCGCGGCGGCCGGGCTCAGGGATCGCGACATCAGTCATGGCCTGAACAGCCAGCTTCGCAGCGTCGCTTCTCGAATGCTCTCCATGAGCCAGCACTGCTTCTGCAATCTGATCGCCGACCCGCATAACTGGATTGAGGGCGGTCATCGGCTCCTGGAAAATCATGGCAATGCGCGAGCCACGCAAACCGCGCATCGAGTCAGCGGACAAAATGAGGAGGTTGCGCCGCGATCCGTTCTCCGAGAACCAAATTTCTCCCGAAACCCGCGCCTGTGGGGCGAGAAGGCGCATGATTGCCAGAGAGGTAATTGACTTTCCGGAGCCCGATTCACCAACCAGGCCCAACACTTCACCGGGAGCGATCGTGAAGCTGAGGTCGCGAACGGCCAGCAAGGTTCTTGTGGGGATAGCCGCTTCCGGCTGTCCTGCCGCCCGCAGAACGGCGGTGGGGAACTCAATGCTTAGATTGCGTACGTCTAAAAGCGCGGGCACGTTGTCATGGTAGCAGCGCCGAGTAACCTTCGCCTTCAGCGAACAGGCGGGGCGGCTCCCTCCACATGGGTGGTGTTTTAACGCTATTGCCCGAGAATCAGCGGAAGCCCGTTCTTATTATTTCCTATAACTACAACCTTGGAATTGGCGCTCTTCGCCAAATTCTCCGTAGCCTCAATGCCTTTCCATTCCAATAGCGACGGCGTAATTCCCTGTGCCACGATCTGCTGGAAGTCGCGAACTCCGGCGGCTTCGATGCGCTTTCGCTGCGCTTCTTGAGTTTCTTTCTGCAAGCGGAAGTTCATGGCGAGCGATTCCTGTTCGGCCTGTTGCTTGGCCTCGATCGCCGCCTTCAATGTGGCGGGCAGTTGAATATCACGCAACAAAACATTTTCCACCGTGAGACCGCGCTGGTTGAGCTCTTTGCTTACCTGGTCGTAAATCTGTTTGGCCACCATTTCGCGTTCGCCAGTGTAGAGAGCATTGGCGGTGTGCGAGGCTGTCGCCTCGCGGATGGCTGAGCGCAACGTAGGCTCGACGACGAGATTTTCATAATCGGCGCCGATCTTCTGAAAAACTTCCGCGGCGTGATCGGGGTTGAGATGGTAAATAAGCGACGTATCCAAGCTCATCATGAGGCCTTCGCTGGAAGGCACGCTGGCGGATTCCTTCAACGTCTGCGTCTGGATCGAGAGCTCGTTATTGGTCTTCATCGGGCTGATCAGATGAATGCCCTCGCCCAAAGTCTCGCCGGATTGCACTTTGCCGAACAAAGTGAGCACGCCCACGTGGCCGGTTCCGACTCTGGTCACGCAACTGAAGATAAGAATCACCAGTAAGAATGCGGCGATGCCAAGTCCGACCAGGCGCAGAAGGCCGCTTCCGCCGCCGCCGTCAATTACTCTGCTTTTGGCAGGATCAAAAATTGTCATCATGGTTCTCCCGTGCCGATTCTAGGGGGTCTCGATCTTCCCGCGTAAGTGACTTCTGTGGAACGGCCAACTCCAGCGGCTATGAATCTTCCCTTTCTGTTCCCGCATCTTTATGCTTTACACCTATGAGCAAGATTCATATTCCTACGCCGCTGCGCCAATATGTGGGCAAGCAATCGACCGTCGACGTTAAAGCTTCAACCGTGGCCGAAGCCATGACTGAGTTGGTCGCGAAACATCCGGATCTGCGTCGCCACCTGTATACGGAGGACGGCAAACTGCGGGCCTTCGTTAACCTTTATTTGAACGACGAAGACATTCGATATCTGCAGAAGGAGGCAACCGCGGTGAAGGATGGTGATAACATTTCCATTGTGCCTTCCATTGCGGGAGGCGCTGACAACGCACTTGCTGCCTGTCATCCCGAGGGGAGCGAGAGACCTTGGTCTTCGCTTTGCAGTTCCTGACTGGGTGGCGACGCAAGCAGGAACCAAGGTCCCTCGCTCCGCTCGNGATGACAAACCTCTAAATTTTCGCTAAGGATTTTATGGCAACGATCGCTACCGAGATTCCAGTCACGCTAAGTAAAGACGAAATCCTCCGCTACTCGCGCCATCTGATCATGCCTGAGGTCGGCATGGAAGGGCAGCAGAAGCTGAAGGCGGCGCGTGTGCTCTGTATCGGCACAGGAGGGCTTGGATCGCCCCTGGCTCTGTATCTGGCGGCGGCGGGCGTGGGCACACTTGGACTGGTCGATTTCGATGTGGTGGATTACACCAACTTGCAGCGGCAAATCATCCACTCGACGGCTGACGTTGGCCGCAAGAAATTGGATTCAGCGGCTGACAAACTCACCGCGATTAACCCGTTCTTGAATATTCAAAAATTTGACACGCGGTTGAGCAGTGAGAATGCGCTCGAGATCTTCCGCGACTTCGACATCATTGCCGACGGCACCGATAATTTTCCTACGCGCTACCTCGTGAATGACGCCTGTGTACTCAGCGGCAAGCCGAACGTTTACGGTTCGATTTTCCGCTTCGAGGGGCAGGCCAGCGTCTTCGCTACGGAAGAAGGTCCGTGCTATCGCTGCTTGTATCCTGAGCCGCCGCCGCCGGGGCTGGTCCCTTCGTGCGCGGAGGGCGGCGTGCTCGGCATTCTACCGGGATTGGTCGGCGTGATGCAGGCGACCGAAGTGATCAAATTAATCTTAGGAGTTGGCGACCCTCTTATCGGACGGCTGCTGCTGATTGACGCTCTCGGCATGAAGTTCCGCGAACTCAAGCTGCGCAAAAATCCCGATTGCCCGGTTTGCGGCAAGCATCCGACCGTGACCAAGTTGATAGACTACAACCAATTCTGCGGTATTCGCGGGGAGGAAAAACCGGTGGAAGCAGGAGTTCCCGAAATTCAAGTCGAAGAACTGAAGCGCCGTCTGGATGCGAAAGAAGATATTTTCGTCCTCGATGTGCGCGAGGCTCACGAATATCAGATCTGCAACATCGGCGGACATCTGATTCCGCTGAACGATCTGCCCAAGCGCGTGAACGAATTGGATTCCAGCCGCGATATCGTCGTTCACTGCAAGATGGGTGGACGCAGCGCGAAAGCGGTTGAGTTCCTGCGGCAGGCGGGTTTCAAGAAAGTGACTAACCTCGCCGGTGGAATTAATGCGTGGGCTGAGCGCGTGGATCCGAAGGTGCCGAAGTACTGAAGGTGCTCGCGAACCGCAGTGACCCTGGCTTGCTTAGCGCTAAGGGAAGAGGAAATGGAAGCTCTCTTCTTAGGTTGCCTCCTACCAATGCGCGAATTTGCTATTCTGACCGCCTCTTCTTCTCTCTCCCTAAGCGGAACCCTGGGTTACTGACGGTGTCGGCTTGCTCCGAATTTCGATTGACATCGCCTGCGCCGAGACGATAATGGCGTATTCCCCAGGTTTCCCCACAACATTCAGGAATGTCTCAGTGACCGGAGGGTCCCTTTGAAAACGTGTCTATCTCTGTCGCTTGCCCTGATGTTTTTATCTGGCTCAATACCGACCGCAGCGGCGCAGACTCCCACCCCAAAGCCAGCGCCAGCGGTCCAATCTCAACCCACACAAACCGATTTCATTTCAAAGAAAGGGTTCGTGCTCGAGGAAGAAACTCCTGTGAGGCTCCGGCTGAACAGGACTATATCTTCGGCTGATTCACATGTAGGGGATACTGTGGATTTTGAAGTGCTAGACGACATTACGGTGAATGGCACACTAGTAATTCCAAAAGGGGGACTTGCCTTTGCTACAGTCACCGAAGCCCAGGCTAAGAGGAGAATGGCTCGGGGCGGGAAGCTGGACATCAACATCGATTACGTGAAGCTCGTTAGTGGCGATAAGGCAGCGCTTCGAGCGGTGAAGGACGTCAACGGTGGCGGTCACACCGGCGGGATGGTGGGCGGCATGGTGGCGACGAGCCTTATATTTTTCCCGGCAGCCCCGTTTTTCCTGTTGATGCACGGCAAAGACATTAGCATTCCGAAGGGCACAGAGATTACCGCATATGTCAACGGAGACGTGAATCTGGACCTCGCGAAATTTCAACCGAGTACGCCAGCACAAATTGTGACGGCGAGCGCCAACGCGAGATCAATGTCGGCGAAGCTTCAATTGGAGTCGGATCCTTCGGGCGCCGATATCGAAGTCGATGGCAATTTCGTGGGTAACACTCCTTCTGAGGTTCGGGTTGCAGATGGTGAGCACACGATCTCGGTGAAGAAGTCTGGTTTCAAGGATTGGCAGCGGAAGTTGAAAGTGAGCGACGGTAGCAGTGTGCATCTCAACGCGGAACTGGAGAAGGCATCGACTCCATAGAGCGAGCAGTACAAGCCGCACGCGCCTCGCTTAACTGGACAGCCGAGGTTGCTGTCCCCACCTTGGTCCGATCGGGCTGCAGCCAGAAAGAATGGGAGCACGCTCGCGTGCTCCCTTTAAATTTTATTTTTACGCTTCACCATTACTTACTCGAACCACCTTCCATGGCCTCACTGGTGTCGCCCAACTCGATCGCCATTTTTTTGCCTTGAAAGCGAACTCCGGCCAGAGAGTTCGGTCCGCTGTCATTCTTGTGGGTTACTGCTGCATCATAGGCAGCGGGGTTTGCCAATTCGACGATGTGCGCGGGCACTTTCGCCACCACGTTCTTGCCCTGGATGATGCTCAGCTCAACGTTCGGACCGCTACCGTCCCACTGTATTTTGTAATCGCCCGGCTTTAGTTGGGTTCCGTTCACCAGTACAGGATTGCTCAGTTGCAAATTGGCTTTCGTTGCCGCAAACGCGCTCGAGGCCAACAGCAGCGCCAACCCCATCACCAGACTCTTCGACACTGTCGCGAACTTCATGACTGATCCTTTTCTTCCCCGAATTTCGTCGGAGAACGGTTGGGGCGGCCCGGTTCACGACTGGCGCGAGAAAACCTTTGTGTTTTGCCGCGAATCGCCTACAATGCAACCGCCGGGGTTCAGCCGGCCAGCCGCAAGGCCGGTCGCGCTGTGAGCGGGGGTTTTCTCACCTGGGCCGCCAAACCGAGCGTGAGAGAATCCCCGAAACCCCGCCAAATTTTGATACCGCTAAACCAGCGAAAAGTTCGCCTGGCTCGCTTCTCAAGTAACTACGTACGATCTCTGCTGGAAGTTCCCGTAACTCGAAAAACTTTGCGTTCGCTACTTGGACGATGCGACGGGATGTCGGTTAGCATCGCTAAGCTGCTTTGACTCAAACGTGACAATTTTTAGGCAGCACACTCCAGCGTGCGGAACACGCGTGCGTTGTTTTGTCTGTGGTTCGAATAATTGGAAGGGTGCGGGTGGGGCGTCGTGTCGACACCATACAGAGGCCGCGACGCGGAATTGCAGTTGAAATTTATGCTGGATTCACAGCGTTACTTCAATCTCCGTCGCCATGTTGCCGGTCGACTGACCAAATGCTGGCCTGCTCTTTTTCGAACGGGTACACGTGCACCATCCAGTTGAAGATCACGGGATGAAAAGTTCCACCCGCGGCATCGCAGGCTTCCCGCGTAGTAATGGATCCCTTCAAACCGAATTGCGGATGCGGCGCCAGCATTTCTTTTCTGCGGCCTGCAGGCGGCGCGCAGAAATTCACATGCTCGTGCCATTGCGCGACGCTAAGCGGAATGCGTTCGTCCAATTGATCTTCAGCGAGACGCTTGGGGGCAGTGTACATGGCGCCAATCAGTTCATAGTCATCGCCGCGTTTTTCGTACAGCAATGAGGTCGGGTGCTCGGGGTTGAAACGAAAAGCAGCTTCCATCGCGTATCCGTAGTTGGTGAAGTGGTACATCTTCTGCGGAATTTCGGGATGGAAAATCTTGTAGCCATCGGCCAGCGCTGCGTGATAGTCCACGTATTTTTGCGAGGCCTTTCGGGCCGCCTCGACAACCTGTTTGGCCCGTGCGGCATCACCTGACTTGGCCGGGCGCAGGGTTGTCATTTTCATGTGCGGACCCATATCCATGTGCTCTTCCATGGAGTGCATGGCGTGTGCGCTGGCGTCGCTGTCTTTGTCCGCGTCCTTCTCCCCGTCCATGGTCGTGTCTTTCATCGGCATCTGCATGCCCGACATGTCATGGCCGGGCATGTCCATGCTGGGCATGCTCTGCTGATTCTGCTGGCCCCAACTAACGCTGGCGAGCAGACAAAATGAAATCAGGACGGCGATTCGATCGCACATGAGAAATCCCCCGCGTTCAGTTTCTATTAACACTGTCGCAAGGGAGTTGTTTCTGCAAGAAACCTTGGTTACGGGCGATTACAGAGGTAACGGCGAACCGTCGGGTGCGTGGCTCTCGTCAGCCCCAGCGCTCCATTCGTTCGCAACAATGATGGCCAAGCATACAGACAATGCTGCTGCGATTGGAATTATGTGAAGAGTGCCCTGCGAAACCGTGAAGGCCACCAGATTTTGCACGGTAAAATATGCCGCATGCAGCAGGATAGTAACGGGGAGGCTCTGCCCACTTCGGTCATACAGGAAGGCAAAGATGACGGACCAAGAGATCAGGTTGACACAAATGATCATCAACAGGGTAGCCGTCAGATAGTTCAAGGTCACGAGCCACAATGGGATATGCCACACTGCCCAATA
>JGI12695J13573_1000006_pt1 | contig 38227 bp, 30 predicted proteins | sample BlaSpr_A8_OM2_M3_FD_13573 | JGI IMG/M metagenome (IMG submission 13573) | reverse complement strand
ACCACCAGCGATATTTTTGGTCCGCCCGCCGCAGCCGCACTTCACTCTCCAGCGATTGCCCAGCGGCCAGGGCAGCGCGCCACTCGTGAACGAATCTGGCGAGATCATCGGGATGTACTACAGAGCCCCAATCCCAGCCCAGCATTGCCTCCATGGAGCGACCCGTAAATTCCAGAACTCGCTGGTTGACGAAGTCAATGGAGCCGTCCGGCCGCGCGCTCCAGGCGTAGGCCGGAATCGTGTCTATAACCAGGCGGAGGCGATCTTCGCTGCTCTGCAAACTTGCGTAGAGATCGCGCAGGCGCAGGGCGGTGTCGTTGAAGACCTGCCCAAGGTGAGCGAGTTCATCCTTTCCAGTGACAGACACTTGATGTTGAAATTCGCCTTGCGCTATTGCGTTGGAGCCCTCCACTAGTCGGGCCAGTGGCTGGGTGATGCTGCGGGTAATGGCGAGTCCGAGGGTAGTGGCGATCAGCAACGTGAAGATGGCGGTCAGCGGCACTGCCAAAAAAACTAGACGCTCCACGCGCCTAATGTTCCGCACGGTTTGGGCCTGCTGCTCGCCGGCCTCGTGGTCGACTTTCTCGACGAGCTCTGAGGTTAGGGATTCCAGTGGGCGGACTTCGTTCGTCAGGCGCAGGTGCACAGCTCGCCAGTCACCGGATGTGGCGAGGGTAGTGATGGCCTCAAGTTCTGATATTAGTGCGCTCTGGATGACTTGAAGGGTAGGCAGGATGGTTGGATCGAGCCGAGGGTCGAAAGGTGGGAGACTCAGCACGCTCGTTGCCCGACGGATGTCCTCCAGGACCTCGGTACGAATGGGGCCGGCTTCTTTCACCAATTGATCGGCATCTTCGGCGTCGGCTAGCCCATCCAGCCGATCGTGAAACGCCAACATGCTGGTATGTAGGCGTAAAATCGCAACTAGCTTCTGGTCGATATCGTTCAGCTGGCTTACCTGAGTACGGACCACATGGAATTGCCACAGAATAACGGCATCTGCGGCTAACATCGAAAGGATGATGAATACGAAGCCGAGTATCAAACGGGGGCCGATGTTGAGCCCAAGAGTGTTTGCCTCAATGCTCTTGACCCAATGGCTCAATCCAGTTGTGGTGTGAGGCTCCATCGTTTGTTCCTGTCGAGCTATCGGACGCCCCTTCGAACTTACCCCGTACCGCTCAGTTTTTGGGCGCGAAGCGAAGTTGTGCAGACGTCACGAACCTGTTCAGAATTCTATTCAGGGGACGCCGATTTCCCTTGGGGTAGTCCTTTCTTGAAACCTGTGATCCGAACCAACTCATTCTCCAGGGATGCGGCAGCTTCCGGTGCACTCTTCTCGCCGGTCAGGACTGAGTGTACTGCCTGGATGTAAGCTTCGGTCACGTCCTGATATTTTTTGCCAGCGACATTCGAAGGACGAGAAACGGCGGTCCGGAACGCTTGACCCAAAAGCTCAAAACGCGGATTTGCTTCACGCACCTCAGGCAGGTTGTAAAGCTCCGGTAAAGTGGGAGGCTGTGAAAGGGCGCGGGCCCGCTTGACCTGCACGTCGCTACGGGTGAGATAGCGAACCAATTCTAAGGCCTCATGAGGATGAGCCGAGAATCGGGAAACTGCCAGGCCCCATCCCCCCAACGTACCCAGTCGGCCTGCCTTACCGCCGGGCAGAAGGGCTGTATCGAACTTATTTCGGACTGACGACCCTGCCGCCTGGCTGTCGACGTAGGCTGATGGCCAATGCCGCATGAACGCCGCATCCCCTGCGATCCAAACGTTTAGCGAATCCCACTCCCTGTATCCGACTACACCAGGCGGCGAGATGGCACCAACCCAGCGCGCCGCCCTTTGCCATGCCTTGATCGCCTGCGGATTATTCACGCTGATTGCCTGGTCGTCCTCAATGATCCGCCCGCCGCCGTCGGACGCCTGCCATTCCAGCGCATCGCAAGTCAACACCTCGTCCGCGGACCCTTGCCACACAAAGCCCCAAAACTGTTTCTTGCCTTTGGCTCGTTCGCCAGCCTGAATTCGAGCCGCCATAGTCTCCAGCTCATCCCAGGTCCTGGGTGGCTCACGATATCCATACTGTCGTAATAGGTCGGTGCGATAAAACAAAAGCCCGACGTCGGCTCGATACGGCATGGCCACCAGCTTCTTATCCACGGTGTAGCTCGCGGCTACTTCGGGAAATTGACGGGAAATTTCGTCCGCGAAATATGGCTTGAGATCTATGAAATACTCGTTCAGGATCCCCGGCCAGATCACATCGATCCCGTAAACGTCAGGGCCCGAGGCGCCGGTTCCAAGTAAATCTTTCCACAAGGCCAGCCTCTGCCGCGCGGAGTCCGGAGACGGAAGGAGTTTGACTCGGATTCCGGTTTCCCGAGTGAATTGCTCCAACTCCTGCTGGCGCTCATTGTAGAACGCCTGGTTTGACCACTCCTCCAAAAGCGTCAATGAAACCGGTTCATGGACAGATGGCCTCGTACAAGCTTGCACAAGCAAAGAGAGCAACACAATGCAAATAGGGCGTATCATCTTGCCGCAATTTGATCGCCTAGCGTAGAGACCACGAATTCTCTGTGCGCTCAATCTCTGAATTTCCATCAGCATTTCGAAGGGCATCCTCTCACCAGAGGTTCAGGACGATGCCATCACTCTATTATGCCGCCGGTGACGATCATCGCGTAAGTCTTCATGTTGTCGACGGCGATCTACCCGCCAGACACCCGTCAACGACGCATCATCCGACTCAGCAGGTTCGGTTTATCCGAAGAGATTGTACCCTCGTCGACCGCCTCGAAGAGGAGGATTTTCCGGGGAGGAAATGATGGGGAGCCCCGAGTTCGAAATCACTCCATCTCGAAAGCGAGATATCGAAATTTTCCCTTGCGCTCAACTTGAAGGACGACGGAATCACCCGACCTGAGATTGCGGACAAGAGTCTCGAACTGTGACGTGGTCTGCAACGTAGTGCGATCGATGGCGCGAATAATGTCACCAGCTTCAAGTCCGGTATCCGGCGAGTTCGGCCCGCTGGTCTGGGCCACGACGACAACTCCAGAGTCGCTGCGTGTGTCCAGCAGTGGCTTCACCTTGCTGTCCAGGTCAGTGACAAAGATGCTCAGCCTCCGGACCAAACGCTTCTGCAGATTCGGAATGTCCCCTAAATCGCTTATGTTCTCGTGATACACCTCAACAGGAACATTAAAGGATCTGCGGTTCATGCCTCGAAGCACATCGATTTTCAATACCTGATCGGGGGGATGCAGGTAGAGCGCGTTCATAAGGTCCGGAAGTCCGAGCATAGTCCTTCCGTCGATAGCAAGAACGATGTCCTCTACCTGCAAGCCTGCAGCTTCGGCTGCCCCGCCTTCGGCGACATCGGAAATAATTGCTCCCCAACTTCTCGTCAGGCCCAGGCCCGCCGCCAGCGTCGGCGTGATGTTCTGTGTGCTTACGCCAATCGTGACGCGTTGCACATTGCCGGATTTGCGAAGATTGCGATAGTCAAAATTGACGATCGCCGCTGGGATGGCAAAGCCCAGGCCTTCGCTGCCGCCGCCTTCGCTAAGCATCAAAGTGTTAATACCGACCACGTTGCCATCGATATCCACCAGCGGACCGCCACTGTTTCCCGGATTGAGCGCTGCGTCCGTTTGAATATATGCCATAGGACTGTCGGGATCGAGTTGCCTGGCGACTGAGCTGACCACCCCCATCGTTACCGTATCCCGCAATCCTTCGGGACTGCCGATGGCGAAGACCAATTCGCCCTGGCGGACGGGCACGTCGCTGCGCAGAGCAACGGCGGGCAAATGCGTCGCATCGATCTTTAAAAGCGCCAAGTCCGATTGTTTGTGTGTACCCAGCACCTTGGCAACCAGTATCTGGTCGGAGTGGATAGGCTGGAGTGCAAGCGAAGTGTCTGCCGGCGGCGAGCGCAGGATGACCCGTACGCGCTGCGCCCCTTCCACCACGTGGGCATTAGTGACGATATAGCCATCAGGGTCGACGATGATCCCTGTGCCAATGGCACGCTGACGGACGATTTTGGCGGTAGCACCTCCATGATTGTCCGACGGACCATATCCATTGACCACAATCTGAACCACCGCAGGTGAAACCTTCGAGATGACGGTTTCGAGCGAACTGTCCAATGCTCGCAGTAAGTTCGATGGGCCAGGCGCTTTTGAGATCAGGCTGGGTGCATCGCCACCCGCCCGAACATCTGTTGATTGTGAGCGCGCGCCGGTGGCTACGAGCAGACAAGCGATACCGAATGTACTCAACCACAATTTCGCCATAGTGCGAAAAACCTTCCAGACCCTCGCTTTGACGTAGAACGCCGGTGGCGAGTGCACGTTGTGTTCCAGTCAAAAGGAAGATTGATAGAGGGCGCACAGGGCAATAGATCCATTCACTTGAAGACCTTTGTTTAGGTAAACACCCACGCCTTTCGGAGAGACGGCGGCATCAGGACCGTCCAAATATCGACGCACTATCGGCCTGCCGACTCCTGAAGCGTCAGGGGGTTGTATTGCCGAACCGCAAAACCTTGAAAACTTTTGCCCTCGTTAGAGGCGATGGTTTGGACACCTGCGTGCAATCAGTCAGGATGACGGGCCGCACGAAGCGATTGCCGTTGGTACAGCAAAACAGGCTACGCCAAGAATACAAGCGAGATGGGAAGGATTGATTCGTAATGGCTACTGAAAAGATGAACAAGTGCGCTCACATACCGTGCCTGTGCGATGTGCCAACTGGAGAAGAATACTGCGGCGCAGCGTGTCGTGACGCAGGCGGCAATGATGTGGAGATCGCGTGCCAGTGCGATCACCCACCGTGTCCACTTACATCTCGCTGGTTGGCGCCGCGGAGAGTCGATTTGGCGCTCTGATTTGGCGTTCTGATAACGACACGCTTGGCGGAACCATGCCGTGATGTGGTCCGGCACTAGGAGAATTGATTGTGAAGCTTTTAAAACACTGTTTGTCGTTTTTGCTTTCTTGCTGCCTCGTGTTGGCCAGTGCGCCGGGAGCGTTCGCCGCTCCGTCGGAGCAGACCCCGGCACCGCCGCCTGTTCAGGCTGCGAAACTGACGCCGGAACAATTGCAGCAGCTCGTCGCACCGATCGCGTTATATCCCGATGCGCTGGTAGCACAGATTCTCGCGGCGGCCACTTATCCCGACCAGGTTGTGGAAGCAGACCGGTGGCTGCAGGAACACAACAACCTAAAGGGTGAAAAACTGGGCAAAGAAGTCGATAAGCAGCACTGGGATCCGAGTGTGAAGGCGCTGGTTGAGTTTCCTTCAGTGCTCGCCAACATGGACAAGAATCTCGCCTGGACGTCGTCTCTCGGCGATGCTTACGTCAACCAGCAGCAGGACGTGATGAATGCGGTTCAGACAATGCGCGACCGCGCAGAGAAGGCGGGCAACTTAAAGAGCACATCGCAGGAAAAGGTGAGCCAGCAAGGTCAGACCATTGTGATCGAACCAGCCGATCCCGATGTCGTTTACGTGCCTGAATATGACCCGTGGCTCGTGTATGGAGCGCCCATTGGAATATGGCCAGGATGGTATTCGTATCCGGGATTGTACATTGGCGGCCCGGGCATTGCATTTGGACTCGGCTTTGGAATTGGCTTTTTCGGCGGGTTTGGCTGGGGCTGGGGGCACTGGGGGGCCGACTGGCGCGGTCATGGAGTGATGTTCGACCACCACGGCTATGTATCCCATAGCCGAGTTTTCGCCAATCGCGCCGGCGGATTTCATGGCGGAGGGACAAGAGGAGTCGCCGGTGGCCAACATGGATTCGCATCACACGGTTCCTCCGGTACGCACTCGAGCGCATTCAGCGGCTTTAATCATGGCGGCGCCGCCAGAAGCTTTTCCTCACGTGGTCAGTCGAGCTTTGGAGGGGGCTTCCACGGAGGCGGAGGTTTCCATGGCGGAGGAGGCGGCGGCCGCCGCTAATTCGGTTCGCTGACTGCAAATGCAACAGATGATATGGAGAAAGAACTCATGCGCACAAACAATATGACGCTTGCAACATTCGAAACTTTTGTCGTGAGACTTGCCTGGGTGTTCGCATCCACCGTCCTTCTGCTGCTGTTGGGCTTGCTGCTCGTGGCGGGCTTTGCCAATTCGAGCTTAGCTGAGGACGCACAGCCAAAGACGTTCGCATCTCCTGGAGAAGCTACCAACGCTCTGTTTGAAGCAGCGCAAAAGCAGGACGAGCAGGAGCTCGAGGCGATCCTTGGAGCGGGGAAAGAGGTCACTTCATCGAGCGACGAAGTGGAAGACAAACTCGAACGCGAGCGGTTCAGCCAGAAATATCAGGAGATGCACCGCCTGGTCCAAGAGCCCGACGGAAGTACGGTGCTGTACATCGGCGCGGAGAATTGGCCCTTCCCGATTCCGCTGGTGTCGAGGAACGGCGCATGGTACTTCGACTCCAAAACCGGTATGCAGGAAATCAAGTTCCGGAGAGTTGGAGAGAACGAAGCCACTGCGGTCGAAGTCTGTACTGGGTTCGCAACGGTAAAAAAGCAAGGCGAGGCAAAAGCTAAAACTGACGATGATGCGGTCAGCCAATACACCGAAAGCCTTCTCTCCGCGGGAGAAACTGGCGCCAACAGTAATAATTCCTCTCCCTTCCATGGTTACTATTTTCGAATTGTGAGCATAAAATCTGCGAGCGAGTCACACAAACATGTCTCGAGCGGGAAGCAATCGAACAGCCTGCTTCTGGTGGCGTACCCCGCGGACTACCGATCATCTGGCGTCAAAACCTTCGTTGTCACAAGGGATGGAGTTGTTTACGAAAAAGACCTTGGGCCTGATACGACGACGGTCGCGCCACAACTAAAAGCCCGCACCGGTTCGAGTTGGCGCCCGCCGGTGTAAAAAACGCACGAGCGTGACGGAGCGATCATGCTTACGCACAATGAATCCCGAGGTGCAGCGTATGGAAAGGTTGTTGATGGGCGAAAAAACCAGAGACTGCGCGTATATCTTCCTAGTGATTGGGGCTGAAATATTTCTTGCGGCTTTGGTTTGTGCCCAAACGGTATCCCTGCCGGAAGCTCCGGAGGTGCGAGCCAGGGATCACATCGCAGCGCTTACGCTGCATGCGGTGAATGAAAACGGCCGGGATGCCTTTGCGTTCGACGGTGCGACGGTAGCTCCGGTGATCCGTGCATCGCCGGGTGACGTTCTAAAAATCGCGTACATCAACGATCTTCCTGCCAAATCCACGGAGACGTGTGCAATCAATCCGTGCATGGACATGACGAACCTGCATTTTCACGGGCTCACCGTTTCGCCGGACGCCCCACAAGATGACGTGCTGACAATGCTGGCTAAGCCGGGCCAGACTTTGCAGTACTCGGCGGAGATTCCGCGCGATCACCCTCCGGGCCTGTTCTGGTACCACACTCATCCTCATGGCGAGAGTCACCGGCAAGTGTTGGACGGAATGTCAGGAGCGATCGTCATTGAAGGAATGGAGCGTTACGTTCCGGAAGTAGAAGGACTACGCGAGCGCGTGATGGTTGTGCGCGGCCAAGCCATTAAGCATGATCCGAATGCCGCGGCACTCATGCGCGTTGTTGAAATCCCAGCGAAGGGATGCGGGGGCGAAGCCGAGCCGGTAGAGGAGGTCTTCACCGTGAATGGAGCGGTTCGTCCGCGAATCGAAATCGCGCCAAATGAGAAGCAATTCTGGCGCGTAGTGAATGCCTCGGCGGATCGCTATTTAGACCTCCAGTTAGACGGACAGAAATTTGAAATCGTGGCGCTCGACGGCATGCCGCTCGCCTACCACGATCCCAAAAATCCGACGAGAACGGTCGACCACTTGCTAATTGCGCCGGCGGGCCGGCTCGAAGCAATCGTAAGCGGTCCACCGCCAGGCACACGTAGGACGCTCCGCACGCTGTGCGTAAATACGGGTCCGGCAGGCGATCCCAATCCTGAAATGGTGCTGGCAGATCTGGCACAACCCAGCTCAGCTCAGGCAAGTCCCAGCAAATCGAATACAAATTCGACTCGGCAAATTCATACCGTCGATGACCGACCGCCCCTTCATCAGTTCATCGACGTGGAGCCGTTGAAGAAAACTGAACCGGACTTTACCGTCATCTTCACGGAGGACGCAAACGGTTTCTATATTAATGGGCGCAAGTACGCTCCGGACGAGAGCCCGATGACCACCGCTCGCGTGGGTACCTACCAGCATTGGCGCATTCTCAATCGAACTCCCGAGCTGCATCCTTTCCACATACACCAGGTGCATTTTCTGGCCTATGCACAAAATGGCGCGCCGATCGACCCTGCCGCATGGCTCGATACCGTGAATGTTCCGACTGGCGGCTCCGTTGACGTCATTCTGGACTTTACCAACCCAACGATCAAAGGCATGTCGGTGTTTCATTGTCATCTGCTGAATCACGAGGACAAAGGAATGATGGCGAAGATTCTGTTCAAGTAGCGAGATGGCAACTCAATCCCCCCAGCTGAGATAGAAGAGCGTTTAATTCCAGGAACAATCGTGACGGCGCGAGATCGCGACGGCAGAGTGTGTCCATATTTGGACGCTGCCAACTAGGCAATTGCGAGTGGATTAAGGTTTGTTTGGTGGTGGTCGTTGGCAATTGGATTGCTGCGAAAGACGGTAGTTGTGCCAGCGAGGTGTAGACGCTGTGATCTCGCAAACTCTGAGTCAAAAGGAGACCAAGATGGACAGCAATTATGTGTTTCTTTGCGGAGTGATGTGGTGCAAGTTCGGGGAGCAGGACGCAGGCAAGGAACTACTTAGAGCCGCCGAATCCGGGGATCGAGATATGAACGCTTTGGCATCGGCAATGTTTGGGAAAGGTCTTCGGCGCTTGAGAGAGTTGGAAAAACAGGCGATTCCATCTTCCCAGTCGACGATTTAGGAGGAAGAACTATGCGGATGAGACTTTGCGCCGTGTGTGAAGCAATTCTGAATAAGCTCCGGTTGCGCGATTCCGTGTGCTCTCGATTTGCACAGGTTGCCAGGTGTATTAGGGTTCGAAAAATCGAGGAGGTTGTTGTGGCAAGGGTGATCGAGTTCTACATACCGAGGCGCTTCCGGAAACCGTTGAACGCGCCTCCCCAGGCGCAGTTTGGAAAAATTATCGAGTTTTGTCTGCAGACAAAGAAATCTGCGTAGCACCACCGCAACAGAGGAGGCTTCTGTGTTGGAAGGAATTTTTCAACCCGCACATCTGCTGGTGATCTTTGGGATAGCATTGGTCGTGTTCGGGCCTAAGAAACTACCGGAGCTCGGCAAAGGAATTGGAGAAGGTATTCGCGGTTTCAGGTTGGCAGTGAAAGAGCACGTGGATGCCGCTGATAAAAACACCACTGGCGATGAGAACTCCACTCCGCGGTCACTGTAATCGTCTGCGCCTGAGAGGATGTCGCTAACGAGTCGTCTTGCTGCTCTGCATCAGGCTGGTGAATACCATTCGTACAAAAACATCCGAAGATACGTAACCCCGGCCCCATTCAGCGTCGAAGTCTTTGGTCGGAGCTGCGGCAACGACCTCATCGATTGTTTTCCCGGCCACAACCAACAGTTTGATGCGCTGCCGAACCTGCACCAGCATGTCATGGTAATTCTGTAGATCGGAACGCGTAGCGACCGGCCCATGTCCAGGCACGATCTTTGTCTGCTCGTCAGTTTTCGCCAGAATTTGATCGACGGAATGGATCATGCCATCGATGGATCCTTGCGACGCCAGATCGATGATGGGGTAGAAGCGATTCGAGAAGATATCCCCAACCACAGCAACATTCGCCGGAGAGATGTAGATCACTGTGTCTCCATCCGTGTGGGCGGGGCCGTAGTTGACCAATGTCAGGTGCTGAGTGTCCTGCCGCAACGTCATGCTGTTGGAGTAAGTCACTGTAGGCAACGCCTGGCTTGGATAGCGGCCATCGCGCAGACCCACGAAAGGCACGTTCTGTGCCGACGATAGGCTCTTCTTTACGTTCTCCTGGGCGATGATGGTTACGCCGCCGGAGCCGAAGTAGACATTCCCGCCCGTGTGATCAAAGTGCCAATGAGTATTTACCAGCTGGGTGACGGGACGCCACGTTGCTTTGAAAACCGCAGCGTTCAGCTCAGAAACTCGCGACTCTATTCCGCCATCGATCAGCAGAGTACTGCCTTCGGCCGTAATGGCTGTAACGTTTCCTCCGTCCCCGGAAAACATCCAGATGCCTTTGTCTAGAGATGTAGTTGTCAGGGGGCTGCTCTCGAACTGTTCCGTGGCCTTCTGGATGACCGTCTTGCCTGGCGCCACTTGTCCCGCTGCTCGCCAAGCTGTTCCCCACAGCAGCACGGCACAAACAAATACCTGAATAAAGGCAAATGAGGACCTCATATTGCGAAGAAATTCCATGGTGTTGCTCCTCTTTCCCAGGCTCTTCAGAGCAGTTGAAGGTCCATTTGTTGCTCCTAGCTCCATCAATCGATGCTTCTTCACACTCGCCGCGCCACGCCCTGTTGAGAGATATTGAGAGGGGACCGTCCGCGCTACACAGAAATGTAGGCGTAGTGGCCTTGAGTCTGGAGCAGTGCAAGGGCAGCGGTCATCGCGGCCACCACCAGAATCCCCGGCTGAGTGTGTGCGAGCATGTCCCTCACGATGTCTTCCGGTGATTCTGACAATTTATTGCGATGGACGAGAACGCGCGTCTGCTCTTCGAGCGCCGTGTTACAGCTGAGAAACTGGACGCCCCGCCATTGCAATGCCTGCATGCTCCAATCCTGATACAGGGAGTTCTCGTCGTCCGGATCGGTCGAAGCCGACAATTGTCGCGGGGAATGCTTGCTGCGGTAGAAGATGTTGGTTACCGCGGGCTTTCCCGTCGCTGGGTCGATTACATTGAGCCATTCACCGATTCGGTACTTATTCCACGCATAGTCGTCGTAGTTGAGCAGGTTGGCGGGGCCATGCAGTGCGCCTACGACCTTGATCTGTTCCTTGGGAATGCCAAATCCAAAATGGAGACCGTTGAGCGAGTTCTTCATATTGTTCATGAATTTTCCATCTCCAACGGGAACGACGTCATAAACCTGCTTTACCTTGGCGGGATCCCCGATAAGTTTGTGAAATTCGGCGATCTTCCAGTCTGACGCCTTCCAAACGAGCTGGGCTTCTGCAGCAGGACTTGCGCTTCCGAATAAGCCCAGTGCGGTAACGCCTGCAGCAGCGCCAGATAAAAACGATCTGCGATTCAGGTTGTTCACGTGCCCTGTCCTCCGAAATATCGGTCTTGGATTTTCGACTATCTGACTAAACTCAAATACCACGTATGCCTCTGACGAATCGCCTAACCAAAAGGGTTTGTTGCGGCCTCCTACGGCCGGTCCCCGCCTGGGTACTCAGAATCGGGAGACTCGGATAGCTGGTATAGGGGGCCACGAGGCAAGGGAAGTCTCGAGGGTCTTGTCTTCTTCCATCGCCCGTTGCAGTAGTTGCAAGTCGCGCCCAATCTGGCGGCCGGAAACCTTTCCGAGACTGCTCCTCTGCAATTCGGATTGCAGCCTTGCTGTGAGTAGCGCCCGAATGAATTGCGGAGGGGCGTCGGTGGTTAAAACGTTTGTGGCCGAGGCGCCTATCTTTACTACTTGCGGACCAATGTTCATTTCCAGAACTGGTCTTCCGCGCCGGTCGAGTCCGTCTTCGGCTTTCGACTGCAGGTGCTTCCAAGCTTCATAACCGTTCTCGTCTGACCTTTCGAGACTGGCGTCAGCCAGAAGATGATTTAATGCTTTGCGATAATCGCGGCGCTGCTCTTGACTCAGGGGGCGTTCGGGTTCGTTGCCGGGCGCCAATATCATCGCTTCGTAGCCTGGATCAATACGGCCGCGTCCGCTACCGAAATAAACAACCGCTACGCATCCCGCAAAGATGGGGCTCGCGACTCCGCTGGGGACGATGTACTTTTTGGATTTTAAGAACGACTCAACCACGCCGTGTACGGCTTTGCTGCGGGCAATATCACCGGGAACCTGAGGAATGATGAACCTTGAGAGTCTCAACTCCGGATGACTTGCGCTGAATTGAACCAACCTTTTGGCCATTTGCTTCGGAGTGCTGATGCCCACGTCAGCTACGTAACTCCGATGAAGGGCCTTCGATTGATAGAGATTTATGACCTCTTTGGCGAAGTCGGCGCAATTCCGCGTAAGGAGGTGAAAGTGAGAGCGGTTTGGAGAAGAATTGAACTTGAGAATCAAAGCCTCATCTTGTTCAGGACTGGTCTCAATCTCGAAACCATAAGTTGTCCTGTCATAGGATGAGCCGACAAGTTCGTACCAATTCCCGCCAGGAGTTTCTCCATTGGGCGAATCGGGAACGATATCCTTTAAATATTTTCGGCGATAACGGTCTCGCAGGAAGGCGACGATCTTCGCATCCCCAAACAGCGGAACATCTTCCGGACGCTCGACTGCGTAGAAATAGGGAACCAGAGGAATTGCGATCCAATCGTAGCCAGCAACGCCGTCATAGCGGCTCAACACAACGCCCGATTCTCCGGGAGCACAGCGGCGAAGGATCAGGGGTGTTTGGGCGCAGACGCCCGACAGATATACAGCCGAGTGGCCTGTTGCGGTAAAAAATCCCAGCTTCCAATAAGGCTCTTCTATCAGAAGTGTTGCTGAGGCTCCTGCGTTTAGCCCAAACGCAACCAGCAGAGCCGCGAACACGCCAAAAGTTTCGCCCGATCGATGAGGTGAAACATCGCATAAGGAAGGCTGTCTCTAGCGGTGCCCGCCCTCTGCGTGGCCGCGTCCATCGCGCATCTCGTTTCCGTGGAAGTGATTAAAGGGTTTTTCTCCACGTTCCGGATGTGGACCAATGTAGCCGTGATGTGGATCGAAACGGTTATCAACGTGGCCACGGAAGTCATGTGGCCCGTGGAACCAAGGGCCGGCTCCGATGAACACGCCGCCGCTGAACCACTCAGGCCCGTAATAACCATATGGTGCGCAGTCGTACGGATCAAAGTCGTAGTAGCCATAGGCACAAGCTGGTTCTGCTCCGATATTGACAGAGACCTGAGCGGGCGCAGAGCTCGGAAGGCTCAGCAGAGTTGCAATCAGGGTTCGAAGGGCAACAAATTTCAAAGAGTGCATCGCTTCATCCTCATTCCGAAGAAAAGCAACCGAGATGCCAAAGCCGTAATAGCTGATAGCCGCTCACATCTGCGGCAAGTAAAGGGAGTGGTACAACACACGCTTAAGATTGGACGTTGCCTGGAAGTGACGCCGGGCCGACGGGTGTCGGAGGAGGGACGCGAGGTCTGGAGCGGACGCAAGCGTATCAACACTGGCTTGCGATCGTAACCGTCTTACTTTTACCTACATTCAATCACTTGCGGCGATCTTTTGCTCCGCTTATGTTTGGCATTCCCAATGCATATGCCTGGTTGTGGGGGCGGCATTCTTGTCAGAATGGCAAGCCCAAATACGAGCGAGGAGAAAACAAATGAACACTTTAAAGAGACGGATTGCGCTCATGGGATTACTGTCGGTCCTGGGTGCCATTCCCAGCATGGCGCAGATCGCCAATAGCGTGAAGTTTGATGCGCCGTCCGCGTTTTACGCGGGAAACGCGAAGATGCCGGCAGGCAGTTACACGGTGACCCAGCCGAACATTGACGACAACCTCTTGTTGATTGAAGACGCCGACGGCTCACACTCCGCCTTCGTGGAGTATGAAGTCCTTCCCTCAAATACTTCTCATGATCACAGCGACGTCACATTCAACCAGTACGGCAAGGTTGATTTTCTGAGCGCCATCTGGGTTCAGGGAGAAGATTCCGAGATGCAGATACTGCCCTCGAAAGTCGAAAAAAATGCGGCCAAAGCTGCGGCGGCGCAGAAACACTCACTGTCAGCCAGGAACGCTGGCCAGCCGTAATAAGTGATCCGGCCGGAAAGTTTTAAGCAAACTAAAGGAGAAATTATGAAGGTACAAAAGGCAATATTGTCTTCGATCGCGATGTTCGTTGCATTCACGGCTTCGTCCTTCGCACAGCAGGTGAAGACCGATTATGATCACAACGCAAATTTCGGACAATACAAAACCTACTCTTGGGAAAAGGTTCAAACCAAAGATCCCCTGTTGGTTGACCGCATTAAGGATGCGGTGAATCGGGCCCTGGCAGCTAAAGGTTGGACCCAGGTCGATTCGGGTGGCGATGTCTGTGTCATGGCGATCGAGATTACGCAACAGCAGCAGACTCTCAACACCTTTTACGATGGCTTTGGTGGCGGTCGGCGCTGGGGAGGATTTGGCGGGTTCGGAGATGCAACCACGACGACTGAAACCTACAGCGTGGGTTCTCTGATCGTCGATTTGTTCGATGCCAAGAACAAGAATTTGCTGTGGCGAGGTTCGTCCAGCGATACCCTTTCCAACAATCCGGATAAGAACACCAAGAATCTCGACAAGGGAGTGCAGAAGATGTTCGCACACTTCCCTCCGGAGAAAAAGTAAAGCTGAAGGTGGGGGCAGCGGATCGGGCATTCATGTTGACATCGAAAATAAATATGATTTCAACGTTACTTGCGCCGAACCGCTGCGTTGTTCCCGCTTCGCCGCGTAACCTGCCATCCACACGGAATCCGAAGCGATGCAACAGCGAATAGAAGAACTCGATGCCCTTCGCGGCCTGATGTTGGTATGGATCACGCTCACTCATTTGCCGACAATCCTCAGCACATACGTCAATCAGCCGTTTGGGTTTTTCGCCGCAACAGAAGGCTTCATTTTTCTTTCCGCTCTGTTTACCGGACGCATTTATTTCCGGATTGCCGAACGCGAGGGCAGCGGTGCGATGTGGCGGAAGTTATGGATGCGGGCAGGAAAGCTATACGGCTACCAGTTGCTGCTGCTGGCGTTTGCCTTCGTGATAGAAGCTCCGATTGCGGCCCGCGGCAACACGCCTGCAGTACATAATCTTCTTGATTTCTACTTTGCCGCGGGTCGCCCACGTGCTTTCATCGATGCGGCATTGATTGTGTACAGGCCGCCACTGCTGGATATCCTGCCGATTTATATCTTCCTCCTCGCGTTGACTCCTTTCGCCCTGATGCTTGGGGAGCGATTCAAATGGAGATACGCTTTCGCTGGAGGCTTAACGCTCTGGCTGTTTGCACAGTTCGGATTCCGGAGTTTCGTATATCACGTGCAGAGTCGCGTTTTCGGCCTGCAGATCCCGCTGAACGAAATGGGCGCGTTCGATCTTTGGGCATGGCAGCTTTGGTGGTTAGTTGGCCTGTGGCTGGGCGTACGTTGGGCGAAGTGCGACTTGCGTCTCAACTGGGTAAGACAGGCGATGATTCCCGCGGCAATCACTGCGGTTTTTTTCCTGGTGTTGCGCTACGGGCAACTGGGCGGGGTCCTCACATTCGGGAAGTTCGAGTCACTTCTCAATAAGTGGGATTTTGGGTTTGGCCGGATGATCAATTTCACCGCCGTAGCAATCTTGGCGATCAGGTATCGATCGCTTCTGAGGCCATTTGCGACCCGGCCCCTGGTGATGCTGGGCCAGGCGTCGCTTCCGGTGTTCTGTGTGCACCTGCTGTGTGTTTTCTTCGCTCTCACCATCATGAAGAACGATCCGATCCTAGAAGGCTGGAAAGCAATTGTTGTCGTCCTCGCAAGCCTGTCAGCTCTCCTGCTCACCGCCAAAGTTGCCACCAAACGGCGTGCAAACGGCGCGGGAAATAGGGCCACCGGTTCTAAGCAACCGACCCCACCCCCTGCTGGTTACAAACCGAAGCTCCTGACGCAGAAGGTGTGCTGACGTGAGTCGAACAACTCCGATCGGTGACCCGAATCAGCAGAAACCTTTCGCCATCGTGGGCCTGCGTCAAGTTCTTCGTGATGCTTGGGTGATGACTTACCCGTACTGGTTCTCGGAGGACCGCTGGGCGGCGCGGGGACTTCTGCTCGCCGTCACCCACCTGCTAAGTTGTTAAATACAAATTTCTATGTGTGCATAGGGTCAGATAACCGCTTAGAATGAAGGCGGGCGTTCATACTAAATCTTTTTTCCTCGTTACTCAGAGGAAATAAGGAAGAACCAGAATTCTATGCCTAGAAAGAGCAATCGCAAGCGGGCCGATGGATCTAAGGCACCAAGCATCTATGACGTGGCACATGCGGCTCGGGTGTCCGTTTTCACGGTATCCGCTGTTATCAACAAGAAGGGAAGAGTAAGTCCTACCCTCAGCCGGCGCGTCGAAGAGGCGATCGTCAAATTGAATTATCGTCCCAACTTACTGGCTCGGAGTCTGGCAAACCAGAAGACGCATACGATCGGAATTGTTGTGACCGATATCGCGAATCCATTTTTCCCGGCGATTGTTCGCGCTGCCGAGGATTCAGCACAAGAGGCGGGCTACAGCATTCTATTATGCAATAGTGACGATAAGGAGGCGAAGGAAGCTCAATATCTAGAGCTGCTTCTTTCCAAGCGCGTTGACGGAATTATTCTTAACAAAACTCCAGGAAAACTATCTTTAAGCCAGCGACAAATGCTGTCCGATGCGAAAGTGCCGATCGTTCTGCTGATGAGATCGAGTCCGGGATTGAAAACGGATCTGGTGCAGACGGATGACGAATCAGGGGCGTTCGAGTCGGTCTCGCATCTGGCAAGAATCGGATATAAGAAGATTGGCCTGGTGAGCGGACCGATGGACGTAAGCAATGCGCGTGCCCGCGGTCAAGGCTACCAACGTGCCTTGAAGACGCATGGCTTGAAATACCATGCGGAACTTTTCTTTGAAGGGGATTATCGAGTGGATTCGGGGCATCGGGCAGGGCTGGCGCTACTGCCGCGCAGACCCGATGCGGTCTTGGTCACAAATTATCTGATGGCTGTGGGGTTTATGAGCGCCGCGGACGAAATTGGGATGCGCTGTCCGGAAGATTTCGCAATGGTCAGCTTCGACGATTACCCGTGGCTGGGCTGTTTCCGTCCCCGGTTGAGCACGGTCGAGCTTCCCAAGTATGAGCTTGGGGCATCAGCTGTCCGCTTGCTGCTGGAACGCATCGAAGGAAAGCGCACTAATTCAGTGACTGTTACTCTTCCGCCGCAGTTGAGGGTTCGTGAGTCATGCGGATTCATGCTGCACGCTCCCAACGCAAAGCGGATGACTCCAATCGCCTCGCTGGCCAGTATGTAACCTGCTTTAGCGAACCAATGGCAGCCGCGGGTCGATTTCCTTCCATGAGGAGCGTATCCAAACATGGTTTGGATCTTCTGTAATTGCCAGTGAGCGTGAACTGCCTGCGATGAAGTTCAGGTAGTAAACGTCGTAGCCGGGGCCCGCGACCACAGGATGATAGCCGTCATGAACCAATACGGCATCGCCGTCCTGAACTGTGACCATTCTGTCGCTCGACCCATCGGCGCTGTAGAGCCTCTGGTGCGCAAATGCGGCCTCTTTACTCATGCGATAGTAATAAATTTCGTCCAAGTCAACTTCAGCCGGAGGATTATGAACGTCGTGTTTATGCGGAGGGTAGCTGGACCAATTTCCGCCCGGCGTGTAGACCTCTACAACAATCAGACGGTCGGCAGGGAACTCGGGTCGCATGATGTCCACAATCTGCCGCGAAGCATTCCCGCCCCCACGCAACGACACAGCAACATCTTCGGGAGTGATAAGGCGTGAAGGGAACTTTTCGCTCGACGGCACATGGCATGCCGCAATTTCGCAGATGGTTTCCGCTTTGAAATGCGCGCGTTTTCCCGGCGATAGGTAAATAGCATAGGGCAAGCCGTCGAAAACACTTTCGCGTCGGCCGATTTTATGTTCACCTTCGCCCCAGTCAGCGCTGCATTTTCCTGACAACAGAACGCATGCCGTCTCTTCGCCGGGATACGAAAAGTCCACGCCTTCACCTGGTGAAAGCCGTTTGACGGATAACCCCATCCACTCCCAACCGGCCTCCCGGCGGGAAAAGTTAATTAGTTCTCCCGAAGCTCCGCCCGGTAGCGGGCGGGAGTGAACAACATCCTGGGCCATCGGCCCTCCCTATTCTTTAAAATCCACCGGCGAGACAAATTGCTTTGCGCCACCAAAGTCGAAACATAGCCGGGCTACGGAGCGTCTGGATTTGGAAGGAGGAAGTCGCGAACGATTCCATCCAGATCATGACACGCAGTTACGAACTGTCGAAGTGTTCTCCGGGTGGGTCCGAACGAATCGAACTCCTCCGTAGTGAGACCGCCTTCCGTATAAGCTCGCTGAAAATCGACGAACTTGCTCGATAGCTCTTCTACAATCTTCGGGTCGACTGGTTTGTCAATGCGGGGAGAAACCTCAATGTCACTGGCATTAAATTTTAGCTGCCATGAATAAGGTGGGGAAATGACGACATCGCCTCCCACGAATTCACTCCAGTGCATATGGTTTCGGAACGCCGCGGATAGCAGACGAAGGCGGTATCCACGCTCGCGAAAAAGCTGATACGTTTTCTTGAAAACCGCAACACCTGCCCATTCCATGATTCCCGGGTCAACAACAATGTTTTCTTTCTCCATCAGAACTCTCAACCAGTCGTCCAGACGGCCGACCATTATGGTGCACACCGGCCCCATGGTCGCAATCTCTTTTCCTTCTCGTTCGCGTCGTGTCAGTCCTCGTTCTACTGCCTCAGCAACAGCAACGCACTGCGGCAAGCTGAAGCAGACCGTCGCATTGATGCTGATGCCTAGATAAGTAGCTTCTTCAATGGCCGAAATTCCAGCGTGGGTCACGGGAATTTTCACGATCATGTTGGGCGCGAGTTGATTGAAATACTTGGCTTGAGTAACCAGCGCTTGAGAATCGCGGAATAGCCGGGGATCGGTCTGTATCGAAAGCCGTCCATTCTTTCCGCGCTCGGCGTCGAAAATGGGCTTCAGCAAGGAAGCCCCTTTCACGGAAATGTCAGCTACGAGTTGCCACGCGATTTGGTCTTCGGTAAGAGCTGGGCGTTCGTCGACAAGTTCGCGGATGCGATCTTTCCATAGTCCCATCTCTTTCTTGAGGATGCCGACAACAATGACGGGATTGCAAGTCGCGCCCACAGCTCCATGCTCGATGGAGTATCTCAATTCTTGAAGCGAGGCGGAGTCATTCCACAAGCAGGTAGGCGTCACCTGCGTCATCTCGTGGAGCGGACTCTTGTAAGCTGCAATGGTCATTCAAGATCCCACTGCCGCTTGATCGAACTGATTCACGACCCCGTGCAAATACTTGAGACTTGCCGCGACGCTTTGTGCAGGAGGAACGTCCGTGGCTCCGAATTTAACGTCCTGTTCGACCACCATCCAGCCCGAATAGTTATTGTTGGCCAGGACACGGAAGAAAGCAGGGAAGTCGATGGAACCTTTCCCGATAATCGTAAATGCTTTGGCCTCGACCGCCTCTTCGAAGTTCATTGTTTCGCGCAGAACTCGAGCCAGCACCCGATCGTCGACGTCTTTGAGATGAACAAATCGAAGAACGTTTCGGTACTTTTCAGCTTCTGCAACCGGATCGCCCCCGGCATAGGCACAATGACCAGTGTCGAGACACAATCCAATCCCGCTGGAAGATGTCACGTCGAAAAATCGTTCGGTTTCTTCTGGGGTCTCCACGTAGGAGGAGATATGAGGATGGAAGACCAAGTCGAGGCCATATTCGGCAGTCACTTTGGCCGCCTCCGCAACAACTTTAGCGACCTGCTTCCACTGTTCAGCATTCAGGCCCGCACTTCCGTCCGCTGGAACGCGGCCGGCGATTCGATCACGCTCGGTGGATTGCGCATCCGCCAGCACGAGAAAGGGAGCGCCAAGTGTCGAGAGTAAATTGCCTACTTTGCGTACCTGCTCAATCACGACGTTGGGAGAAGCGGGATCACTTAGAGTCACCGGCACAAAGGAGCCCAGGAGTTTCAAGCGTCGCTTTGTCAGCTCGATTTGAAGAATCTTCGGATCGGTCGGAAAGAAGCCGTAAGGGCCAAGCTCAGTTCCCGTGTAACCGGCCGCAGCCATCTCATCTAGCATCTTTTCATAAGACTGCTCCCAGGACGGTCCCGGATAATCAAGCACTCCCCAACTGTCTGGCGCCGATGCAAAGTGAAACCTGGAAGCAACTGCTGTCATTCATTTTCTCCCAATCTTAACGGTTGTAAATCTTTTTCCTCTTAGCGACCCTCTCAGGAAACCTCGAGCGCAAGCGGATTCCGGGCCGCTCTCAGAAGGTGAGTTTGAGAGCGAGTTGTCCGATACGCGGCGCGGCTGCCGATTGTGCCACTCCGAAATTTGATGCGTTGATGTTGCCCTGCACATTCTGGAACTGAGCGTGATTGAAGAGGTTGAAGAATTCTGCCCGGAATTCGAGGTTCATTCTCTCTGTTAAATACGTGTTCTTTAACAGCGCCATGTCGAAGTTGTTCGTTCCCGGACCGTGAAAGAACCGTCGGCTGGAGTTCCCTAACTGACCGAGCGTTTCGAAACTAAACAACGAAGTATTGAAATATGGCCCCGAGCGTGGATTCTTGATATTTAAATTTCCGGGCGTATAGTTTGGCGTGTCGACATCCAAAATTATGGGCCCAGTAAATGCTGTTCCCAGCAGAGAATGATCGTCGGATTCGTAGATCACAACTGGCAGCCCAGTTTCAAACCGCGTAATGCCACTGAGTTGCCATCCGTTTGTTAATCGTTTCGGGCCAGCGAGTCGATCAAACGGCAAGCTGTAACTGTAGCTGGCAACAAAGTTGTGCGTCGAATCGAATGCGGAAAGCGCCCGGCTGGCCGCATGGTTCAAGGGATTGATTTGCTCGCCGTAGCCGGAAGCATCGTCGATTGCCTTGCTGTATGTGTAACCCACCAGCGTTTGAAGCCGTTTGCTGGTGTGGCGAAGATTGACTTGGAGTGAGTTGTAGCCAGAGTTTCCGATTGTCGTGAAATATCCGTTGCTCTGGAAGGAATCGGAACTGGGTGAGTTGAACCCCGCCACTAAACGGGTTGTGGCAAATGTCGTTATACCGGGGTATCCGGGCGCGGTCACACCCGGAGCCAACGTGATCGGGCTGCCGACACCAGGATCCTCAGCACCGGGTCCGCATCCCGGGCTACCGGGAGCAAGGTTAGGATTGACACCGCCCGGCAACAGCGAAGGATTCGCCAGGAACAGGCACAAAGACTGATTGCCTGGATTGGACTCAAGCGTGGAGAGCAATCGATGTCCTTGCGTACCCACATAACTCAAAGTAAGCAAAGTCTCTTTCGAAAACTGCCGCTGGATTGAAAGTTCATAGTCTTCAGCATAGGGCAGTCGGTTGTTGATATTGATGCCGGGAGAACTGACGATGGGAAGCAGAACATTCCAGTTGACGGAATTGTCTGGGTTGCTGCGGCTGACATTCAGAGGAGGGAATGCGACGGGGAAGCGTTGTAACTGGCTAACTCCAGTCTGACGATTGATAAAGGGCGTAGTAAACGACGGATTGTTGCCTACGTAGAAAAATCCAAAGGGCGCTGCGCCGATTTGATTGAAGCTGGTTGCGCCTTCGAACGAGGTATAGAACATGCCGTACCCGGCTCGGATGCTGGTTGCGCCGGGGCCGCCCGTAAGCTTGGCAATAAATCCGTCGGTTGCGTCCGGTGAATAGGCCAAGCCGATGCGTGGAGCAAAGTTATTGTAACGAGTGGGGGCCAGGGTCGACGGTATTCCGGGATCTCCAGCGAAGACCCATCCGGTCGGCGACCCTGGAAAAGTTGCAGACTGCTTTCCGGGAACGAGAGTTTCCAGTTGATTGTGCTGCTCAGACCACGGCGTGCTCACATCCCAACGCAGCCCGTAGTTCAAGGTCAGATTGGAGCGGACGCGCCAGCTGTCCTGCCCGTAGAGCCCGATGTAATGGCTCCGGCCGTTTCCCGGCAGTGCTACTCCCTGCACATACTGTGCTGGCGCTCCAATCAGAAAATCGGCGAAATCAATTCCAGTCTCCGTAGCCGTGTTGAATACAAAATTTCCATTCACTACGTTGGAGAGTTGCTGATCCATCTGGTTCTTGTGAAATGCGCCGCCAAACCTCAACGTGTGCGTCCCGATGACTTTGCTGAAATTGTCCAGAAACTGAAACGTATTCTCGATGTAGCGATTCGGACGGCTGGGTACGCCGACGGTGAAGGTCTGGAAGTCCAGTTCCGGAACCCCTTGAATGGCTGGGTTCAGTACATCGATGCCGAGAGTAGTCGCGCCAGTGGTGAACCCCAAAGAATTCATGGTCGTGGCCCCGCCATTTGCCGGTTGGTTCACGAGAATATTGTTGCGCACGTACTCGACGCGAGCTTCATTGACCGAACTGTTTCCCAGAGTCTTCGTGTCGCCGAGGTTCACAACCTGCGTTCGCCCTTGACCGCTAGCGGCAAAACCTGGAACTGAAGCGGTTGGATAGGGGTTGGTAAGGCTGTAGTTGTCCAAGAAATAATAGGCGGAAAGCAACCCAATTCGAGAGTTACCGTCCACGCGACCACTAGTCTTATAGTCGTTAATGCGCAAGTCTTGGCTTGAGGTCGAGAAAAATGCGCCAGCATTTGGAGTAGGAATAAAGGGAAGAATATTTTTCGCCGGAGTTGAGAAGGCGCTAAGAGGGATCTGGGCGTTGGGAAAGACACACTGCGCCGACGTTGTACACCCCGCAGTGTAGTAGTTTTCGCCGGCATTTACGGGATAGCCGAGTTCTTGTTGCAGAGTCTGCGCCCATGCCGTGCCAACCACAGTGCCGGTTAGCGAGCTTGCGCGGTCAGAAAAATTTCCAGCATGTTCCGCTGCCGAAGGAACGGGTACGTTACCCTCGCTGACTCCCTGCACGACGCGGTTCCCCTGGTAGTCACCAAAGAAGAAGATCTTGTCACGCTTGATCGGTCCCCCCAAGGTTCCACCGTACTGATTCTGGTGATAGGCGCCCCGCTGGTTGTTTGTGTCGAAATAATTCGAAGCATCAAAAGCGGTGTTGCGAACGAACTCGAACACGTCGCCGTGAAATCCGTTGGTCCCCGATTTGGTGATGACGTTGATCTGGCCGCCACTGTAATTGCCATATTCCGCGTCGAAGTTATTGGTCAGAATGCGAAATTCCGCGATGGAATCCAGATTTGGGATGACTGCGGTTCCACCAAAGCCAGGTTCCTGCACCGTAGCGCCGTTCAGCAGAAATCCGTTGTCCGCTTCACGCATGCCGTTCACCGATAGGCCGCCTGCATTCAGGTCACCGGAAACCAGCGGCATAACAACGCCGGTCGAGTTGAAGGGACCAGCCAGCGCACCGGACATTCCAGACGAAGTTGACACCACGCCGGGCTGCAGCGCCAGAAGATCGGTGTAGCTGCGACTGACCAGCGGTACATCCGTCATTTCCTGGCTGCCGATGACTTCGCCCAGTTGGGTGCTGCTCGTTTCGACGCGCAACGCTTCTCCAGACACTTCGACGACTTCTTTGGTCTGTCCAACCCGCAAAATGGCGTCCACCACCAGTGCCGAATTTACGTCGAGCACCAGCCCAGTCTCCCGGAACAGTTTGAAACCCGGTTGCTCTACCTGAATGTCGTAATGCCCAAGGGGCAGCGATTGAAATGAATAGAAGCCGCGAGCGTTGCTAACCTGGGTCTGAATCACGCCAGTCTCGGAGTTCTTGGCTGAAACCGTTGCGCCAGCGATGATGGCTCCGCTAGCATCGCGAACCGTTCCCGAGATGCTGGCCGTCACTCCGGCCATTGCCAATGCACTTAGCAAACAAACTATTGCAACCGGCACGATCGTTCTGAAAATCCGCAGGCGCGATTCAATGTCGGTGCGAAAGCTGCTGATGCTGCGAAGAATGGTGTTCTGTTTTCGGCCAATGGACATCGTCGAGCGAAAAGCCAAAGCCTGCAAGCACCCGCATACCTGTCTGCTCTTGGTCATGACACGCTCTCCCTTTTCCGGTCGGCTCATATACTTTCGTACGGTTGGTGTTTCTGATTCTGCATTGTTGACATCAGAACTTCAGGATCTTCATTGATAACCGTTCGGATTGCTAAGCGCTTATAATGCACATCGTGATTGGCTGTCAAGCATTTTTATTAGGCGATATAGGGATGATTTGTTGCTACAATCAGGCGCGCTGTCGTCTTTTGACAAAGGGCTTAGCAAATAATGGCGATCATCGCGATTTGAGTTTGGCAAAAAGGAGAATTGTTTCATGGGCAAGTTAGGTATGGGTGTGGTGGGTGTTGGAGAAATGGGAAGACGTCACGCAGAGAATATTCGCCGTCTTGTTCCGCAGGCGCAACTGATTGCGATAGCAGATGTCGATGCAGGCCGGGCCAGACAAGTAGCGGCAGAACTGGAAATCGAGCATTCGTATTCCAGTCTTGACGCAATGCTCGAGCGTGAAGACATTCATTGCGTCGTCATCGCAACTCCAGACAAATTCCATGCCGATGCAGTTCGCGCAGCCGCAAGAGCCGGGAAAGATATCCTTTGTGAAAAGCCGCTCGCGCTCAAGTTAGAGGATGCCCACGCAGCACTCGAGGCCGTCGGCGACGCGGGACTACGTCTGCAAATCGGCTTTATGAGACGTTACGATCCGGCTTATGTAGCGGCGAAAAAGCAGATCGATGCCGGCGAGATCGGTGAGCCTGTGATTTTTAAATCAATTGGCCGGGATAAAGATGCTCCACCGATTGGCTATTACAAATCGCGCATGAACGGCATGTTGTTTTTCGCCTCTTCTATTCACGACTTCGATTTGGCGCGCTGGCTAATGCAGGACGAGGTGGCTGAGGTACAGGCCTATAAAACAGTGGCGATTCGTCCCGAGCTCGAGCAGTACGACGACATCGTCGCTGGAGTTGTAAATTTGAAGTATAAGCGCGGCGCCATCGGCAACATCGAGTCTTACGCGCAATGCATTTATGGATACGATGTTCGTACCGAAGTCATCGGCTCCAAAGGGTCTATTCTCGTAGGCAGTTTGCGGCAGGCTCCGGCAACATTCTTGAAGAGCAATGGCGGCAGTTACGATATTGCCGACCACTTTCTCACCAGATTTGCAGACGCTTACCTTGCGGAGATTCGGGATTTTGTAGACAACATGCTCAACGACCGCGAACCGAGAGTGACTGGAATTGACGGTCTGCGAGCTGTCGAGATTGCCTTGGCTGCACAGAAGTCATCGCTAAACGCTGTCGCCTGTGCTGTGAGCCAGGGTGCCTGAAGTTTGTTCGGAAGCGGGTGCGTCCGCAGGGCCGCGCGGACGTCCCCAAAAATACCAGCAAGCTCCCACTGCCATCGCTGCTGCGGTGGCAACAGAATTGATCCATGCTGAACGCGGCATGCTGATGATTGCCAGCAAAAACACAATCCAGATAAGGGTGGCAATGCAGAGCGGTCGTGAAACTGCGACCTTCCCGAAACCCTTATCTGGAGCTGATTCTACAGTCCCCTCTGCGTCCAGTATGCCAGAGGTCGCCTGCGCGTGCTTTCCCCATAATGCTGCCCCCACGACCATGCCGTAGACGATGTACATGGTGAGAGTGCAGATTCCCGTGATGACTACTTCCACTTTTGCCCAACAGGTAAATGCAGCGGCAATCAGAGCAACGGTCCAGATCGCATTTGCTGGAACTTTGTGTATGCTGATGCGAGCCAACCAGGCCGAGGCAGGCAGTTGTCCATCTCGGGCCATGGCCCACACCATTCGCGTCAGGGTGGTCACATTGGCCAGAGCGCAGGCAAAAATGGAAAGGAAGACCAGCAGCATGGCAATGTTCGTAGCATACGGAGGAAAATAATGGCTCATGATGTAAAGCAGAGGCGTTGAGTGCTGGCTGGCGATCGCCAATGAAGGAATGGCGAGGGTGAAACCAACTAAAACAGGAAATCCGAGAAAAACAGAGGCAGCCTCCGAAAGAAGGATAGCCATCGGTACTCGCTTCTGCGGCAAGTGCGTTTCTTCAGCAACATTGGCCGCCGCCTCGAAGCCTCCGATCGTCCAGGCACTCATCAGTACAGAAGAAGCAAATGCAGGCAAATAGGCAAATCCCATGGGCTGTGCGGGATGGCTTAGCAGAAAACTGAGTGGATGCGTTTTTCGAATCAGAGCTACGCCCAATAACAGCAACCCAATTGAAACGGTTCCAAGAATTTCTCCCACGACCGAGAAATCATTTACGAGACTGGCCAGTCGAATACCAAAGTGGTTAATCAACGAAATCGCAATCAGAATGCCGACAGTAACGGCTACTACGTTTCCTGCGGTGTTTTCCATACCCAGGTAGGGAACAAGATAGTTCGCCATGGCGTAGCAAACGCCGGACATGCCGGCAATGAATTGCACAATCATGATCCAGCCTGCCCACCATGCCAGTTTGTCTCCTGCGAGCCGGCGCGTCCATTGGTAGGCGTAGCCCGATAAAGGGATTTGACGAGCGAGTTGAGCAAAAACCATCGCCACCAGGAACTGGCCCGCGCCCACAATCAGCCAGGTCCAGATGAAGGCCGGGCCGCCCAATTGCAGCCCAGAGCCATAGTTGGCAAACAATCCGGTAGTAACTGAGATCACAGAGAAACTCAGCGCAAATGCCGAGAAATATCCCAGTGATCGTTTTAATTCCTGCCGGTAACCAAATTGTTCGAGAACTTTCTCGTCGCTCGCAGGATGCGTCGCGGACGCATCGCTGAATTGTTTTGGCATACCGGCCTCATCACACGAAACGATTCACAGCTCGTTAACTCCTTCGCTTTCGAGGAGCCGCCCACAAAGTTATGCTACCCTGAAGCGCAATGAAAGCGAGTCAGCTAAGCGCTTATAGTATGGCGTGGCGTGGTTGTCAAGATTTTCTTGCTGCGCCGTTGTCGAACAGACTTTTTAGGAAGAAGCAATCAACCGTCTCGCAATGCGTCACTGAGGTAAAAGAATGTCCGCTACAGAGGTTTTAGCCGCAACGCTAGTAGAACCGCTGAAATACGAACTGCGCTCTTATCCCCTCCCGGAACCCGGACCGGGATGTCTGCTCGTGAAAATGCAACTCTCGGGAATTTGCGGCACCGACAAGCACACATATCAGGGATTCACCACTCAGTACGCTGGCTCGGGCCATGCCAGGCAAATTCCATTTCCCATTATTCAAGGCCACGAGAACGTGGGAACGGTCGAGGCTATCGGAGGCAATTCCCGTTATACAGACTTTGAAGGAATTCCGGTGCGGGTGGGTGATCGCGTCGTCGTGGGTCCAAACATAAGCTGCGGCGAGTGCTATTACTGCCGTCACGACTTTCCATATTATTTCTGTCCGGATACGGTCGACTATGGCAACAACATCAGCGCTGCAAATGCGCCGTTTCTTTTTGGCGGTTGGTCTCAATATCTGTATGTTCTGCCAAAGAGCTTTGTTGTGCGCGTGCCCGATGAATTGCCTTCGGACGTGGCAGTTCTCACTGAGATTATGGCGGTGACGGTCGGTCTCGACCGCGCAAAACAGATTTCGGCGTTTCCCAACGAATCTTTCCGCTTCGACGATACGGTGGTGGTCCTTGGCGTAGGGCCTCTCGGCATGTGTTTTGTCATCAAGGCCCGAATGATGGGCGCCGGTACGATCATTGCGATCGATCTCTCTGATTATCGCTTGACCTTCGCCAAAAAAGTTGGTGCGGATTATGCACTGAATGCGTCGAATTCCACCGCGAGCGAACGTGTGGAATTCATCCGCGATTTAACGCAGGGGCGAGGCGCGGATGTTGTGGTAGAAGCCGCAGGCGTGCCTACCGCTGTTCCTCACGCTCTTGACCTGTTGCGCATGGGCGGATTGCTGGTGGAAGCGGGAAACTTTTCCGATCTTGGCGATGTGTCCATCAATCCACACCGCCATCTCTGTACCAAGAACGTTCGAATTCTTGGCGTAGGCGGAGAAGAGCCGGCGGCTTACGGTCCAAGTATGCGGCAAATGGTGCGCTACATGCGGCACTATCCGTTGCAGGAATTCATCACTCACAAATTCGGACTCCGGGACGTAGATGCGGCGGTTCAGAAATCAATTGACGCCGACTCCATGAAAGTCGTTCTCGATCCGTGGGATGTCTGACGGCCTTATTCAGAAAGCTCGCTTTTCGCAGGTACGGTAGCATTCGGCCCTAAGCGGTTTGCAGGAATAATAAATTTATTGTCGTGGCATCGAACTAAAGTATTCTGGCAAGCAAAATCCTGGGTGACCTTAGCGCTTTGACAACAATAATTCCTCCAGTTTCGAGTGCAACTCTACAGGCGCATCCCCCGCTCTTGAGGCGGCTTGGATTGTTAAATGCCGTTTCCATCAATATGTCGAACATGGTCGGAACCGGTCCCTTCATTACCGTTCCAGCAATATTGGCGACGATGGGCGGCCCCCAATCGCTTATCGCGTGGGGCGTGGGCGCGATCCTGGCGATTTCCGACGGATTGGTTTTCGCAGAACTGGGCGCGTCGATTCCGGCTTCGGGTGGGTCCTACATTTTCTTGCGCGAATGTTTCGGGCGAAAGCGTTGGGGTCACATGCTGGCATGGATTTTTGTTTGGCAGTTTCTGTTCAGCGGCACTCTGGAGATTGCCACGAGCAGCATCGGCATGGCCGAATACACTGGCTTTTTGTGGCCAAAGCTTTTTGCCTACCGCTGGGGAATCAAATTATTGGCGTCGGCGATCACCGGCGTTGCGGTGCTGGCTCTCTATCGCAAGATTCAGGACATCGCTCGGCTGATGCTGGTGCTTTGGGTTGGAATGCTGCTCACTGCCGCATGGGTAATTGTGGCTGGCATGACCCACATGGACACAAAGCTCTTGTTTAGTTTTCCTCCCGGTGCCTGGAGCATAGGAATTCCGTTCATCCTTGGCCTTGGCAACGGCACCATGCTCGTGATGTTCAACTTTCTCGGCTACTACCAGGTTTGTTATCTGGGTGACGAGGTGAAGCAGCCGCAGCGAGTGATTCCTCTGGCCGTAATCTTTTCAATAATTGTCGTCGCCGCCATCGACTTCTTGATCTCGATTAGTTTCACCGGCGTCGTGCCTTGGCGCGAGATGATCAAGCCGGACTCGATGGCATTTAACGCGATTGGATCGGTTTACATGCACCGGTTGTACGGGCATTGGGCGTCGGTGTTGATGACTATCATGGTCGAGATAACGGCTTTCGCCGCAACTTACGCAATGATGCTCGGCTATTCGCGTATTCCGTACGCCGCAGCGCTCGATGGCGCGTTTTTCCGGTGGTTCGGAGCATTACATCCTACACGCCGTTTCCCGCACCGGGCATTGTTGCTCGTCGGTTTTCTCTGCATTATTGCGTGCTTCTTTGATCTGGTTCAGATCATTACCGCATTGATGTTGGCACGCATCCTCTCCATGTTTATCGCTCAGATCATTGGATTGTTGCTGTATCGAAAGTATCAACCGGAAGCTCCGCGGCCCTTCCGAATGTGGCTTTATCCGCTGCCGGCAGTGCTCGCCCTTTGCGGCTGGGTAGGAGTTTTCATCACACCTGCGTTGCAGCCCCACGGTTGGCAGTTTATGGCGTACGCTCTCGGAACCGTTGTCTTGGGATTCGCTGCGTACCTCTTGCTGGCAAGGAAAAAGAAAGAGTGGCCGTTTCTGCCGCCCGATACGATGCCTCCAGCTGCGAATCCCTTGCTGGGGATAGAGCCGACTCTATAGTTCTGATTGGTAGCAGTACAGTTTAGCGAGGCGAACCGAGAATGCCACAAAAGCTTACTACCGCCCAGGCCATCATTCGATTTCTCACGATGCAATATGTCGCCCGCGACGGAAAGGAACAGCGGTTCTTCGCAGGCTGCTTTGGCATCTTTGGTCACGGTAATGTTGCCGGCATCGGCCAGGCATTGCATCAAATTCCAGAGTTTCCTTACTACCTTTGCCGCAATGAGCAGGCGATGGTCCACACCGCGGCTGCGTTTGCCAAAATGAGCAACCGGTTGCGTACCTTGGTCTGTACAAGTTCGGTGGGACCCGGAGCAACCAACATGTTGACTGGAGCTGCGGGAGCGACCATCAATCGTTTGCCGGTTTTGCTATTGCCGGGCGATATTTTTGCCCGGCGCAACGTGGCGCCCGTCTTGCAGCAATTGGAGTCGTCATCGACGCAGGATATCTCGGTGAACGATTGTTTTCGCCCGGTGTCGCGTTATTGGGATCGGATTCAAAGGCCGGAACAAATTTTGACTTCTCTGCCGGAAGCCATGCGCGTGCTGACTTCTCCAGCAGAGACGGGAGCGGTCACATTGGCATTGCCACAGGATGTGCAAGCCCAAGCCTTCGATTTCCCAGATGAGTTTTTCGAACAACGCACATGGATTGTGCCTCGTTCCAGACCGGATGCTGAATTGCTCGCGAGGGCAGTGCTGCGCATCCGAAGTGCAAAGAGGCCGCTGATCACTGCAGGGGGCGGAGTGATTTATTCGGAAGCCACGGAAGCGCTGGCGGCATTCGCCTCCCAGACCGGCATTCCTGTCGCAGAAACGCAGGCGGGAAAAGGCTCGCTTTGTTTTGATCATCCGCAGTGTGTAGGAGCCATGGGCGTGACGGGCACGCTGGCGGCGAATCGTCTCGCTGCGAAGGCGGACTTGATCATCGGAATCGGAACTCGCTACAGCGATTTCACGACGGCGTCGGTTACGGCGTTTCAAAATCCGGTGGTGCAATTCATTAACGTCAATGTCGCGGAGATGGATGCTTTCAAGCGATCGGCTCTGCCTCTGGTCGGAGACGCGCGAGTCATCATCGAAGAACTCCACCGTGCTCTAAAAAACCACAAAATCGATAATGACTACCTTAGTGAAATTGCACGCTTGCGGGCTGAATGGGATGCGGAGGTGGATCGCATCTACAGCCGTCGCATCGGACCTCCGTTGAGCCAGGGCGAAGTCATTGGTGCGCTTAACTCGCTCCTCGGTCCGAAGGATGTCATTGTCTGTGCGGCTGGAAGTTTGCCCGGCGACCTGCATAAGTTGTGGCGTACGCGCGATCCTAAGGGCTACCACATGGAATATGGCTACTCCTGCATGGGATATGAAATTGCCGGAGGGCTGGGAGTTAAGATGGCGGACCCGAGTCGCGAAGTTTACGTCCTGATCGGCGACGGTTCTTATTTAATGATGGCGCAGGAAATTGTCACAGCGTTGCAAGAGCACATCAAGATCAACATTATTCTGTTGGATAACCACGGATTCTCCAGCATCGGCGGGCTGAGTCGAGCCTGTGGAAGCGAGGGCTTTGGAACCGAATACCGCTTCCGCGCGAACGGTCTGACCGGAGCATTGATTCCTGTCGATTTCTCGGCTAACGCTGCCAGCCTGGGAGCTCGCTGCAGGGTGGCGAAAACACTGGATGATCTGACGCAAGCCATTGAGCAAACCAAGAAAGAAAGCTCAACTTCTGTCATTGTCGTGGAAACAAATTATCATGATCGCTTACCTGGATACGAATCTTGGTGGGACGTACCTATCGCGGAAGTGTCACAAGAGGAATCCGTGCGCCAAGCTTATCTGAGACACAAAAAGGCCAGGGAAAACGAAAGATACTTTTGGCCTGTCCGATAGATCTGTGTCAACGAGGACGCAGGCGCATCATTTGGCAGCCGCCTCGTTGAAATTCGTAGGACACGGTTTCGAGCGATACTTTCCAGCCGTTCCGAAAATGATCCGTGATTGTAGATGCTTCTCGCAGCAAGATAAGAAATGGTGGAGGCGGCGGGAGTCGAACCTTTCATCCCCATTTAGATTCTGTACCTTACTGATTCTACAAACGGACGAAAGTGCCAAAAGGCCTACATAAGCCTGCCCATCGTACAATTATCGTACAAATTTGCTCGCTGAAAAGCGGGGCTTTCAGAAAAAGTTCTTGCGAAGCTTTTGCATTCGGTGTGCTGCTAAGCCTGTCAGGCGGCTTCTATCTTGCCTTAGCTGTGAATAGACTTACCGCCCTTCTTGCCCTTGCAACTTTGCTTTCTTACCTTCTCGTCTACACCCCTCTGAAGCGCAAGACTCCACTATGCACGCTTTATGGTCCGGTCACGCGCTAGCCGTGCAAAGGGACGGCGTCCGCAGCGTATTCGAAATAGTGCTCCGCGTTCAGATCGGCCTCTGAAGTGGAAGCAATCGAACTCCTAACCTTGCTCGTGGAACGTTACGAGCAGGAGCATTACTCTAAATTCCTGCGGCTGATCCGGCTTCAGTCGTGCGGTTTCTCATTGAACAGCAGAATCTCACGCAACGTGACCTGATCCCTCAATTTGGTTCGGAGAGTGCGGTCTCGATGTTCTTGGCAGGGCAACGGAATCTCACCATAGAACAAGTCCGGAAATTGAGCACTCGGTTCAAAGTTCCCGCTGATGTTTTCATCCCAAAGGGCGCCGTAGGAGCAAGAGCTTAATACAACAAATGGTGCCTTCGACTCTGAAACCGGCGATGCCCAACCGCCTATTGTCGAATGGATTTTGTTATTCTTCCGGACTAGCTCGTGCCGATACCCGGTTCCCGTCAATCACGCTGGAACCATACTGCCCGCGAGCGGTGAATCGTGCTACATCCTCGACACTCATCGGCCGAATGGATCGAAATACCTGCACCTCTTGTTCACGCACCGAATCCGCATCAAACGTTAACGGCGGCCCATGGCAGCCAGCGCCAGCAACTGAAGCAGCTGGTTCGCTACCTCCCATTTTGTTACGAAATCCGAACACGACCGGAAAATGTGACTTCGGTAAGTAGAAGTTACTTGTCGCCTGTGGCACGCTTGCGGCAAGTCTATTGCAGTGAGTGTCTATGTCTTGTAAGTCCCATCAGCCAGTTACTGGCACGATTTTAATCGCGGATGACCAAGCCGCCAATCGCGAGTTGCTAGAGGAATTGCTTACCGCGGAGGGATTCAAGGTGGCGAGTGTCTCAACCGGCGCAGCCGTTTTGGAGCAGTTGGCCATCGTGCCAATCGATCTAGTGCTCCTTGACGTGATGATGCCCCATCTCACAGGTTTTGCAGTCTGCGAGAAAATCAAGGCGAATCCCGAGACCTATTTGATCCCGGTAGTTCTGATCACAGCCCTGTCTGACAAACAAGACCGCATAGAAGGGATTAAAGCCGGTGCAGATGACTTCCTAACCCGTCCTGTAGACCGCACAGAGTTACTGGCCCGCGTACGCTCGCTCCTCACCCTTAAGCTCCGTACCGATGAGCTCGAGCGCGCCGAATCCGTCTTGTTCACCCTTGCCCGCAGCATCGAAGGGAAAGACCCCTACACGCACGGTCATTGCGAACGCTTGGCGGAGTATTCGGCTTCTCTGGGAGAACATCTCAAACTTTCGGAAGACCATGTTACTTCTCTCCGACGCGCCGGCGTGGTTCACGACATCGGAAAGATCGCGATACCTGATTCGATTATCTTGAAGCCGAGCAGCCTTTCCCCCGACGAATGGAAACTCATGCGGGAGCATCCTGTGGTGGGGGAGCGTATCTGTGCCCCGTTGAAGTCTTTTCGCTCAGTATTGCCCATCATTCGCCACCACCACGAAAAATTTGACGGCTCCGGATATCCAGATGGCCTTGCTGGAGAGGCGATACCGATCACTGCCAGAGTGTTGCAAATCGTTGATGTGTACGACGCGCTTACTACAATAAGGCCGTATAAGCCTGCCTTCTCCATCACCGATGCATTGCAGACCATGAAGATGGAAGTAGCCAAGGGATGGTGGGACCCGCACATCTTCAGCCTGTTCGAGCAGTTTGTCAGAAGCGGTACAGCCGATTTTCTTTCCCGTGGCGCGGGGGCCGGTTCGAACAGTTAGGACATCCCTTCGAAGGATGAGACCGAGTCATGAATCTACGGTTAAGCCTCGTTACTGACGCCAGAAAGGACGCTGCTGGGGCGTCAGCCGAAGCGCGCACGAGTCGCGTGATGATATTTTTGCCGCGCGTCGTTCTTCTCGCATTTCTGCTCGCCGGATTGGTCAACCAGAGTTTCGCTGCTCCGCAAGAAGAGCAGGCGAATGGCGCGCCGCTAAAACAATTGAGTTTGGCAGAACTCGGCAATGTGGAAGTGACCACAGCCTCGAAAGAGCCGGAGAAGATCTCGAAGACCCCGGCGGCAATTTTCGTTCTCACTCAGGATGACATTCGCCGTTCCGGGGCCACCAGCATTCCGGATGTGCTGCGTCTTGTTCCGGGAGTGGAGGTAGCACGAATCAACTCCAATCAGTGGTCTGTGAACATTCGCGGCCTTGGGAGTGGTTTCTCAAAATCAGTGTTGGTATTGATCGACGGCCGAAGCGTCTATACGCCGCTCTATGCGGGTGTGTACTGGGATGTACAGAATGTGTTGCTCGAGGATGTCGAGCGTATCGAAGTGATCCGGGGTCCCGGGGGAACGATCTGGGGATCGAACGCGGTCAATGGCGTGATCAACATTATTACTAAGAATGCTAAGGATACTCGCGGAACCTACGCATCCACCAGGGCCGGAAATGTCGATCAAAGCCAAAGCGGAATTCGTTACGGCGGCGCGCATGGAAACAATCTTAACTATCGAGCCTACGCCATGGGATTTGGCCAAAATCCGGAATTCCACTCCGGGGGCGGTAACTATGACGCCTGGCAACTAGGGCAAGCGGGTTTCCGAACTGACTCCCACCTGACAGACCACGATACCCTCACGGTTCAGGGCGATCTTTATAAGGGAAACGTGGGGCAACAAGTGGGCATCGCCTATTATTCGCCACCTTCTCAAGTAACCGTAAACGCAACGCAAGACGTATCGGGCGGCAATCTCTTGGGACGCTGGCGCCATGAACTCAGCAACACATCTGACGTCCAAGTCCAGGCGTATTATGACAGGACATATCGTATTGGACCGCTATTAGGAGAAGCTCGCAACACCTTTGACATTGACTTGATTCACCACTTCGTCCTCAAGGAGCGAAATGAAGTTATCTGGGGGCTTGGAGCTCGATGGAGTCCCAGCGATTTCATCCAGACTGTCGCTACCCTCAACTTTCTGCCGCATCACCAAGACGACAACATTTACAGCGCGTTCGTGCAGGACCAGATCGCGATCGTACAAAATAAACTCTGGTTGACCCTGGGGTCGAAGTTTGAACACAACATCTTCACTGGTTGGGAGGCCGAACCCAGCGGTCGCGTGTTGTGGACTCCGACTTCCCACCAGACGTTTTGGGCAGCCGTGACACGCGCGGTGCGCACACCTTCCCGTATTGATGAGGACCTGCAACTGACCGCGCTGGTACAGGCAACCCCTCCAGTGTTTGCTTGTATTTGCGATAACGGCCAAGTCTCTTCGGAAACGCTGCTCGGCTACGAAGCCGGATATCGCAAGCTGGTGACGTCTAGCTTTTACGTGGACGTTGCAGCTTTTCATAATAAGTACAACGACCTCGTAAGTTATGGGGACGAGTCGATTTCGATCGTGGCATCGCCGCCTCCCCCCTACACTCTCATTTCACTCTCGGCTGTCAACGGCATCATGGGATCCACCGACGGGGGCGAAATCTCGCCAGACTGGAAAGTGACCCATTGGATGGATTTCAAGGCCACATATTCCTATGTGAGCCTGAATTTTCTGGATAAACCGACCCACACGAAAACCAGTCAGGTGTCTTCCTACGAGGGATCCAGTCCGCACAATGAGGCAACTGCACAGCTTCTGTTCCATCCGCACAAAGGACTTGAGTTCGATCCTAGTTATCGTTATGTGGGTGCCCTGCCGGCCCTAGGCGTGAATGCTTATCACACAGTAGATGCCCGGCTGGGTTGGCACTTTGCAAAGGAGTATGAGCTGTCCGTGACTGGACAAAATTTGTTCCAGCCCCGTCATGCCGAGTTCAGCCCTGTGCTCGTCGAGAGGAGCGCTTACGCGCAGATCACGTGGAGACAGACTGCGGATTGATATCAATGAAATATCTTCATGGTATAGACCGTGTGCGCCCCGTTCCGCGTGATCAAGCGAGGTGGCCTGTTCTTCGCCTCCGTCCGTTGCTCACAGCTGTAGCTGCAGCATGGGCTTTCCTTGCTATTCCTGCCCTGCAGGCGCAGAATCCGAGACCCACTGACTACGAAGTGAAAGCCGCCTACCTCTATAACTTTGGCCGATTCATCGAATGGCCGGGGAAGGTTGCGGCAGCCCAAGGCGGCTCGTTTACTGTCTGTGTTCTCGGGCAAGATCCCTTCGGCTCCAGACTCGACGCCACGCTTGCAGGCGAAACGATCGGCGGCAAAACCATAGTCGCCAAACGAATTTCCAGTGCCGAAGAGTCAGGCAATTGCCAGATTCTTTTTCTGAGTCTTACGGACGATAGCCGACTAAACAAGGTTATCGCTGACCTGGACAAAAAGGCTGTTTTGACCGTCAGCGATGCCCCGCAGTTCGTCAAGCGTGGCGGCATGATCCAGTTTGTCCTAGAAGGGCAGAAAGTTCGCTTCGAGGTCAACCTGACCGCTACCCAGCATGCGGGTCTGACGCTCAGCTCTGAGCTGCTGAAGGTGGCGACTGCCGTCAGAAGGGATAGAGATTGATGCTTAACATCGGGAACTATTCGATCTCCAAGAAGCTCACCTGGATGAACATGCTGGTGAGTGGCGTGGCATTGCTTTCAGCCTGTGCCGCCTTTGTTGCCTACGACCTGTCGACCTATCAAACCGTCATCGCGCGTAATCTGTCCACCGAAGCCCAAATTGTCGGATCGAATAGTGTTGCAGCGCTCGTGTTCAACGACCCTCGAGCCGCCCAGAACACGCTATCCGCATTGAACGCGTCTCCTCAGATCCTGTACGCTGCGATCTACACTCAGGACGGCCACCCTTTTGCCGGCTATTGGCGGAATGACAGCAGGAAGACCCTACCGCTTCTTCCCAGTATCCCGCCGGGTCAAACACAAACTCACTGGCTCGTCGACGGGCAAATGGCGCTGCTCCAGTCGATCATCTTCCAAGGCAAACCGACAGGCTTCGTGTACATCCGGTCCGACCTGCAGGCCATGGACGACCGCCTGAAGACGTATGCATTAATCGCCGCTGCCGTAATGGTAATCTCGCTGGTACTTGCACTGATGATTTCGAGAATATCTCAGCGTGTTATCTCCGAGCCGGTGATGCAGTTGGCGCAGACTGTGCGCATCGTGTCCCACGAGAAAAACTACTCGATTCGAGCGGCTACAAGCAAAAATCGTGATGAAGTGTCGACCTTGATTGAATCGGTCAATGAGATGTTGGAACAGATTCAGCAGCGTGACACTGCCCTGCAGCGCGCTCACGCCGAGTTGGAGGATCGGGTTCGGGAACGCACCACCCAACTCGCAGCTGCCAACAAAGAACTGGATCTCCGCAACCGCGAAGTCGAACGTGCAACCAAATTGAAGAGCAAGTTTCTCGCCAGCATGAGCCATGAGTTACGGACGCCCCTTAATGCGATTGTGGGTTTCTCAGATCTGCTGGCAGAACAGACTGCAGGGGAACTCAATGACAAGCAAAAGCGCTTCGTCAATCACATTAAGCAAGGCTCGGCTCATCTGTTGCAGCTGATCAACGACATCCTGGACCTTTCAAAGATCGAAGCTGGTCAGCTTGAACTGCGGAGCGAAAGATTCCAAATCGACGATGCTTTGCCCGAGGTTCTCTCAACCATCCGTCCGTTGGCCATGTCAAAACAGATTACAGTCCAACACACGCTAGAATCAGATCTTTCCGTATATGCCGATCGCGTGCGCTTCAAACAGATCCTGTACAACCTGCTTAGCAATGCCGTGAAATTCACACCCAAGGACGGCCGAATCCGTATTCAATGCGCGGAGACCGGGGATTTCATCACGATATCCGTGACCGATACAGGGATCGGAATCCGCCCCGAGGATCAAGGAATCATTTTTGAGGAGTTTCGTCAGGTTGAAGGCGACATCGATTCGACTCAGGAGGGAACGGGGCTGGGACTCGCGATCACCAAGCGTCTGGTGGAACAACAAGGCGGCAAAATCTCCCTGACGAGTGAGCTTGGAAAAGGCAGTCAATTTACCTTTACTCTTCCCGTAGGTGCAAAAACAACAAAAACAACAGCCACTCACGCCGCAAGTGCGAGAACCCAAAGACGCGCG
>JGI12695J13573_1000003_pt1 | contig 49170 bp, 47 predicted proteins | sample BlaSpr_A8_OM2_M3_FD_13573 | JGI IMG/M metagenome (IMG submission 13573) | reverse complement strand
GTGATGGTTCCAAAGCCGTTGCTGCCGTTGACATTCAATCGGCCGTAGTTGCCAGCCGCCACCACTACCACGATCCCAGCTTGCCAAGCAGACTCAACCGCTTGGCAGAGAGGATCCTGCGTATAGCTGACCGGTATGCCACGTCCGAGTGACAGGTTGATGACGCGGATGTTGTATCTGTTCTGCAAAGCAATCGCTTGCTCAATCGCCGCGATGACGCCGCTGTCGCTGCCGGAACCATTGGCGTCGAGCACGCGAAGGTCGATGAGATTTACGCCGGGTGCGACGCCGGAATAATTTCCACCGGAGAGGTAGCCGTTGCCGCCGACGATTCCAGCGACGTGGGTACCGTGACCGTAGGTGTCATACATGGCGCCGTTTGAATTGGAGTTCGGCGTGCCGGTGAAATCCTGGCGATAAACCACTCGTGAAGTAGTTTCAGTCGAATCTAAAAGATCGGGATGGTTATCGTTGATGCCGCTGTCGATCACGGCCACGCCGATTCCAGCTCCGTTGTATCCGGCATTCCACGCTGCATTGACGCCGGTGGCCACGTCGGAGATGTCATCCAGCCCCTTCATCGGATGGTCGAGGCTGAGGGCCACGACGTCGGGATCCGCTTCCAGGGCAGGCAACGAATTGACCGGAATTGTCAAAGCGATGCCCTTGACCACGTGCAGCCTATGGTTCAGGCGGGCGCCAAGATTATGCACGCGCCCTTCCTGTGCAGCCGCCGGAACTTCTTTGTACTGGACGATAACTTTCACGGTCTCGCCGGCCGATGCGCCATGATTAGCTCGTGCGGCGGTCGGCGCCAGATCCGGCGCGAACTTGCCCACCCATTTCTGGGCGAACGCGGCTTCCGCAACCAGGATCAACACCAGTATGCTCACGCGCTTTCCCCAAGCTGCGCTATGGCGCTGGCCCCGATTCGGGCTCTTTGGTTTAAGTGTCTGCGACATAAAATCTCAGCCTTTCCAATCGCAAGAACGAATTTCGAACAAAACGAACTTGGACCCACCTGGTCTTGTGCAAGGCCAAGGCCAATCGCCTGGTTGCAACTCATTGAAAGTACTGGAGATAAAATCAAGCCGAGCGGCGCCAGTGGGCCACTCTGGCCTTCCACCCTGGGCGTGGGACAGTTTGTCCCGGAATTGTTGGGCGGTTACTTCAGTGAGTTACGAATCAGGTTGGAGTGGAAAAGGGGCTATCGGGCTGTCGCGGCTTCGGTTTTCGTGAAGCGGTGTCCGTTGGATGCCGGGATCTGCGGCATCGCCGCCATCAGCCGCCTGGTGTATTCATGTTGAGGTTGTTGGAAGATTTGCTCGGTCGCTCCGCACTCAACAATTTCGCCCTGGTGCAAGATGGCGATACGGTCGCAGATGCCCGCCACTGACGCAAGATCGTGAGAGATATATAGAATGGCCATCCCAGTGGAGCGGTTGAGTTCGCGAAAGAGCGCCAGAATTTCAGATTGCGTAATCACATCGAGCGCGCTGGTCGCTTCGTCAGCAATCAGGAGAGCAGGGCGATGCATTACGGCCATGGCGATTAGAACTCGCTGCGCCTGGCCGACGCTCATTTGGGAAGGATACTTGCGCAGAAATTCTTCGTCGGCGGGCAGAGAAACGCTTTCAAGACGCGCCCGGATTGCGTTGGTGCAGTCCGCCTTTGTACCGGAAGCGTGGGCACGCCATGCTTCTTTGAGTTGGGTGCGAATCTTCAGCGCTGGATTTAGAGAAGACAAGGGACTCTGCAGGACCAAAGCCACCGTGCGTCCCCGCAACGCCCGGAGTTCGCGTTCCGAGAGTTGTAAAAGTTCGGAACCCTGAAATTGTATCGAGCCTTCGGGCCGGGCTTGTTTTTTCTCGAGAAGGCCCAGAATCGCCATCGCCAGCGTGCTCTTACCGGAACCGCTCTGACCGACCAGTCCCATCACCTCGCCGCAGCGAATCTGCAACTGCACGTCGCGCAAGACAGGCTTTTCTGCATAGCGCACGGAAAGGCGCGCCGAGAGAAGGACCTTGTTTTGCGGAGTTTCCATCGCCATGAGGTTGTGCTTTCGTGAGCCAGGTTTAGATCTGTTTGAATCCGTGCAAAATCCGTGGCCAAGAGGTTTCGACTATTTAGCCGAGACCGTAAGCCGTTCTGCGTTCCAGTATGTTTGCGGCGACAGGATTACCGGTGACGCGCCGTGCACTGCTGTCGACACTGCGGAAAGCGCGTTCTTATTTACAAGGAAAATGAAAGGCTCTTGCTCGACTACGATTTCCTGCACGCGGTCGAACGCTTCTTTCCGTTTGCCGGCGTCGTTCGAAGATGCTTGTAACTTCATGAGCCGGTCGATTTCCGCTTCCCACGGGGTTTCTGGAGACTTCTCCTGCGGATTCCACTGGTGATTCTCCGACGAACTCAACCACACGTTCATCTCCCCGTTGGGGTCAAGATCGACGTTGGTCAGGCCGAGCAGAATCGCTTCGTAGTCGAAACTCTGCGTCATGCGTTCGATCAGAGAAGGGAAGTCGAGCGTGACCACGTTGACATGAATGCCTATCTTCTGCAGATCATCCTGAATCAGCACTGCCATGCGCTCGCGGTACTTATTACCGGCGTTCGTGATGATCGAGAATACGACTGCATTTCCGTCTTTATCCTTGAGCGTTCCATTCTCCATACGGAAGCCCTCGGATTGCAGAGCTTTCAATGCTGCGTCGGGACTATAGGATTGCGGTTTGAGGCGGGCATTGAACCAAAACCTGTTGGCAGGCGAGAACGGACCCACTGCAGGCTGTGCGTGTCCGTGAAAGACAACGCGGCTTAGATCGTCGCGGTTGATGGCTCCCGAAATCGCGCGGCGGAAGTTGGCGGAGTGAAACCAGGTTTTCTTAAAGGCTGGAATCGGCGATTTGGAAACCTGGTTGAACCAGAGTTGCTCGCTATCGAGCGACGCGCCCGCATCGTGCACGAGTTGCGGAGAAGTTGCGGCCAGCTTGTCGAAATATTCGCTATCGAGAGAATTGATCAGATCCAGCTCTCCGCGCTTGAAGCGAAGCATCTCAACATCGCGGTTCGGTTGAATGTCCAGTTGTATCGAATCCAGGTAAGGCAGCTTGCGGCCCTGCTCGTCGGTCTTCCAGTAGTTGGGATTGCGTGTCAGAAGAACGGTTGATCCCGCTTTGTAATCGGCCACCATGAACGGTCCCAGCACCGCCATTTCTTTTTTTGGAGAGTGCTGAGACAGAATGGCGACTTGATCGAAGAGGCGATCGAGGCCGGCAACCTGCGCCGGAAACTTAATGGAAATCTGAGTCGGCGAAATCACTTTCGTTTCGACGCTCCCGGTGCCCGACCGAAATGCGTCCCCGGTGGGCGAATGCAATGCCGGGTCCATCAACTGCTGCACGGTGTAAGCCACATCGGCGGCGGTGAAAGGCGTGCCGTCGGAAAATAAGATTCCGCTGCGTAAGTGGAACGAGATCTGGCGTCCATCTTTCGATACCTTCCAGGACATTGCCAGTTCGGGCTCGAGGTCCTGGGTCTGTCGATTCACGCGGACGAGCACGCCTCCGGTCAAATAGCGAATTGCGCCGGATGCATCATCTTCTACCTTCAACGGATTAAAAGTCTTCGGCTCGGTGCGCAGGCAAAAGCGCAACTCGCCGCCAGTTTGAGCTGAGGCCTGCCCCAATACAAATCCCAGGCAAATTATGGCAATCGCGATTTTTCTGCCGAATAAGCTTTTCATTTCTTCTGACTTCCTCTTCATGCCGGCACTTCCTCGTGCTTGGAAAGCAAAAATTGAAACGACGTAACCACCAGCGCCAATAAGATCACCGGCACAAACTTCCATGGCTCTTCACCAATGGAAATCAGGCCTTCCAGTTCTTTGACTAAGCTTCCCCAGGAAGGCATGGGCTCGGCCACGCCCAGACCCAGAATCCCGAGGTTGGCTTCACTTAAGATGAAGACCGGAATCGAGATCCAGAACTGAGCGTAGAGAACTGGTTTTAAATTCGGTACGACATGCATCCAAAACAATCTTTGTCTGGTCAGGCCTGCGGCGCGCGCCTGTCGAACGAAATCTGAAGTACGCAGTGCCGCTGCGGTGCTGCACAGCACTCGCGCCGCCGTCGTCCAACCTAGTAATCCCAATAGCAGGAATGTCACCAGCACCGAAACCAAGGGAGAAACATTCAACGGCATTAGAGCCCGCGCTGTAATCAGTAGAAACAACCAGGGCAGAGACAAGAATAGATCCGTGACCGCCATGGCGATGCGGGCCCAACCGCCGCCTAAATATCCTGCCAATCCTCCGATGAAAGCCGCCATTAAAGTTGAAAACAGGGCCGCCGCTGGGGCTAGTAGCAATGAAATTCGGGTTCCGTAAAGCACGCGGGCAAAGCGGTCGCGCCCCAGTTCATCGGTGCCGAGCCAGTGTGTGTGCGAAGGAGGTGCGTCCGTGGCCTCACGGTATTGCTTGGCGTAACCCGCCGGCGCCAACCAATTCGCGGCCGCCGATGCGCCCAGCACCAGCACCAAAATTGCACACGCCAGTTTTTGCCCGAGGCTCATGCTTCCTGCCGCTGCAGCACATGCCCGATTACATCTGCCCCGGAGTTGGCGAGCAACGTTACCAGCGTCACCAGAATCGTGATGGTCATCAGCAAAGGAAGATCGCGTGCCAAGGCGGCCTGCCATGCCAACTGGCCGACGCCCGGCAACCCGCACAAGGCTTCAACTGGAATGGCCGCGCCGACGGCAATGCTCACGGAAACTCCTGCCACGGCCAGCAGTTGCGGGGCGACCACGGGCACGACGTGCCAGAAAAGAATGCGCGCTTCGCTCAATCCTTTAGCCCGAGCGGCGGTGATGTGCGGCCTGGAATAAACTTTCGCCAGCAGATTTCTGGAGTATCGAAATGTGCGCGGGAAAACGATTAGTGCGATGGCCAATGAGCCTGGCACGTTCCACAGCACAGAGAGCAGAGCCAGCACCGCTGCGGGGATGCAAAGAAAGGATCCGCTTACGATCGTCGTCAGGGCATCGTAAATCGAAAGCCGCATCCATGCGGCGGTCAAGGCAAGCGTGAGAGATAACATCCACGCCAGGCCCAGACCGACTGATAGTAAGCGCAGGGTCAGAGGAGTTCGATCCCGCAGCAGGTCGCGCACTGGTTGTCCCAGTGAAAGCGACGTGCCCAGGTCGCCACGTAAAGCGCCCTTCATGTAAGAGAAATAGAATCGAAACAGACTATGTTTCTGTTGTTTCTGCCTCGCCTCCCGCAAGGCCTGGACGCTTTGTGCGTTCAAGTGCGGATCGAGTTCACGTTCGTCGGTGTCGAAACCTGGCGCCAGTCTCACCAGCGTCGCCGAGAGCAATCCTCCAAGCAGAACCGTCGCCAGCAACGCCAGCGCATGCCCGGCAATTTTTCGTTGCAGGTTTCGCATTTACTTTCCCGCCGCCCCCTGCGCCAAAATATCCTCGCTGGAAGCATGGTGGGCATGGTGGGTCTGTTTCACCGCATACATGCGACGGTCGGCTTCGGCCAGCAAAGCTTCCACGTCAAAGCCGTCTTCCGGACAGAAAGCAGTGCCCACGCTCAGGCTGATGACCTCGCGGCCGCAGGTGAGGCGTCCGGCCTCGATGGCGGCCTGATTCAGGCGGTCGGTTTTTTCCAGAGCACCTTCGGCCGAGAGTCCGGGCGCAGTGATCACGAACTCGTCACCGCCCATGCGAGCAACGTAGTCATAACCGCGGCACGCATCTTTCAGCCGCAAACTGAACTCGCGCAGCAACTTGTCTCCCTCAAGGTGGCCGAATGAATCGTTAATTTTCTTGAGACCGTCGATATCGCACACCATCACTGCGAGAGAAGTCTTCATGCGGCGGCAGCGGGACACCTCCTGCGCCAAGTGCATGAATAGCGACCGCGCATTTGGCAGCCCGGTGAGGAAGTCAGTGGTAGCCGAACTTTCCGCCTGCTGATACTTCAAGGCATTTTCCACCGACAACGCCACTTTAGAGGCTACGGCCAGAAGAATGCGCAAGTGGTCCGGAGTAAAGGCGTCCAGACTAGAGTGGTACATGGCGAGAACGCCAACGACACCGTTCAAGCCCTGCAGAGGAACGACCAGCGCCGAAGACAGATTCGCGATTTTTGGATCGGCGACGAATCCCGGTTCCACCTGCGGGTTGCCGTTGATGATGGGCTTGCAATTTTCGGCCACCCAGCCGCACAAGCCCTCTCCTACGCGGATTTTCAGCGACGACAGGACGCGAAAATTTTCGCCGCTCACCAGTTCCGGCAGCAGCCATCCGTTGCGGTTCACGAAGACCGCGATGGAGTCATAGGGAATCAGCCGGCGGAGCCGCATCGAAAGCACCGAAAGAGTTTCGCTGAGGCTGAGCGAGTTCCCGAGATCCTGGCTCAAATCGAACATGGCTTGGGCCTCTTGCCGGGCGGATGCGATCGAGGTAAGAAAATCGGTTTCATTCAAAAAGTTTTCGGGGCTTTGCTCAAAACCGGTGGCAGGCGCGAGGCCACGTTCCACGCGTAGATTCTTGGTAAAGCCGGCAGGAACGAAACTGTCTTCAGGAATCTTCGCGATACGTTCCAGGTCCTGATAGCGACGATCCAGTATCCCCACGATTTTCGGATCGAACCACGTTCCAGCTTTCTCTCTCACCGTATCCATGGCGCGATCCAATGGAATGGCTGGGCGATACTGGCGGTCCGACGCCAGCGCGTCGAGGCAATCGACGACCGCCAAGATGCGTGCGCCGATGGGAATTTCATCCCCGCCCAGTCCCGCGGGATATCCCGATCCATCCCACCTTTCGTGATGGGCGCGAACGATTGGAGCCACGGGATAAGGAAAGGCAACGCGCTCCAGAATTTCAGCACCCACGATGGGGTGGACTTTCATCCTCTCGAATTCTTCAGGAGTTAACTTTCCCGGCTTGTTGATGATGTGTTCGGGCACGGCGAGCTTGCCAATGTCGTGCAACAGCGCCGCGGCCCGCAGTGCTTCGATCTCGTCACGCGACAAACCAATTTCTTTGGCAATCTCTACCGCGTAAGTTCGCACTCGTTGCAGATGGGTATGGGTAGTGTGATCCTTAGCTTCGATGGCGAGCGCCAGAGCCTCGATGGTTCGCATGTTGAGCGATGCGATCTGCTCGACGTGACGCTTTTCCACTTCGACTCGTTCTTTCTCGGCTTCCAGTCGTCCGAGGTAGAGGCGATAAGAGCGGTACACCCAATAAATCAGCGGCAGAACCAGTAACGATGTCTGCCAGCCCGCGCGACTGTTGACCACACCCACCAGACCAACTGCTGCGGCGCCCACGAGGTAGTAGGGAAATGACCAAAAATAGCATTCTGACCATACCTTGCGACTGGTCTTGTTTTCCGTGAGAGCGATCACAACGGAGATGGGCAGAGTGTTTGCGAGAAAGAACACCAACGCCGCAAGCATCAACAGCACTGGTTTATTGCCGCCCATTTTCGGGTACAGCCAGTGGTAGCTCCAGTAACAGAGGGCGCTAGCATTTGCCATCATTCCGACTACGTTGAAAAGAACCTTCACAGGGTCGGGGCGATTTCGGGCCTGCCACACGCTTTGGACGAGCGTGGCGGTGCAGCCGATGGCCAGCGTCTCGGACAAGCTCAGCTCCATCACTCCGAGGAGAATGAAAAGGAAATTAACTGACATCGTGCCGTCGATACCCGGCAGTTGTACCTTCAGGCCGGAGGCCAGAATGGCCACCGCCAGATAGCACGCAAATCGCATCAGATCAGCGGATTGCCAGTGCCCTAGAGCAGAGCACAGCACCACCATCCCGAGCGAGACCGTGATCCCGACAAATAGCTTCGTCCGAGTCGACATGGCTTCACTGCTGCTCTCGAGAGAGAGCGACAGACCACGCCCGCTGCACAGGAATATCTCCCTGCACACCTCCAGACGAGGCTGTTCACCTAGATCGTATGGTTCCCAAAAGGTTTTAAATAGCTTACTGAAGTAACCGGGAAAGGCCGGTTTTGGGACTCTTGTTGATTATTTTGTAAGGGCTTCGATCGCTCTGGCATATCCGAGCTTCGATTACTTTCGTTATCCTCCGCGTCCGGTTACTTCCTATTAACAACTGTTCTGTGTGTCAAGATCAACTCCAAACGCGCGGAATGCCAACAGACAACATCAATTCGCAGCCACGAAGGCAAGCCGGAGCCGGTCCCGATCCCTCGGGCACGCCGACTGCGAATATTCTGCATGCAGGCGTGCTGGGGAAAATCGCCATGTTGTCGGCGGATCCAGAAGGCAAAATCACCGGGTGCAATTATGCTGCGCTAAATATCTTCGGCCATAGTCCGACAGAAGTTCTGGATCGGCCACTGGCAGCCTTCTTCATTCGGGAGGATGGGGCTGAGCGCCTTCAATTGCAGCAGGCGATTTTGGCGGCTGCATTGAAGGATGATAACTATCGATCAACCCTTCGCTGCAAGACCAAGTCGACGAAAACGATCGCCGTGGAGTTATCGGTAGCGTTGCTGCGCAACGGTATTTCTGCGCCCACAGGCTTAGTCGCTCTGTTCACTGTGGCTGATGAGAGCCCAAAGGGCACGGCTGTTTCCAAGGCACTGGCTGAAGAGGAGGATGCGGCACACACTGCTTCGCGCGAGATCGACGGTACAAACCTGATACTTGCCAGCCCGCTCATGCACCGATTCATGCGCATGGTGGATCGCGTGGCGGGCCATACCGAAAGCGTACTCATCACGGGTGAAACCGGAACCGGCAAGGAACTGATTGCGCGCACCATTCACCAATCCTCGCACCGGCGCAGCCGACCGTGGGTGGATATTAATTGCGCGGCCCTCCCTGAGAATCTGGTGGAGAGCGAACTATTCGGCTATGAGAAAGGCGCGTTTACCGGCGCCGACGCCTCCAGGGCAGGCCTCTTCGAAATGGCCGACAAGGGCACACTGTTTCTCGACGAAATCGGGGAACTGCAGCTTCAAACTCAGGTGAAGCTTCTGCGGGTGCTCGATGGCTACCCTTTCTACCGCCTCGGCGGGCATCGCAAGATCGCGGTGGATGTGCGAATCGTAGCGGCTACCAATCAGGATCTCGACGCTGCCGTAACTGCGGGCCGCTTTCGCCAGGACCTTTTTCATCGACTCGGGCAGTTCCAACTCCGCGTTCCCCCGCTGCGGGAACGCCCCGAAGACATTGTCGCTTTGGCGGAACATTTTCTCAGCCTCAAGAAACCCGGCAGTTCGTTTGCTCCCGAGGCTGTTTCCGCGTTGCTCTCGCACGCGTGGCCGGGCAATGTTCGTGAACTTCGCAACCTGGTGGCTCGAGTTGCCGTGGAATCGCGCCAGCTCGAGATTAGTAAATCGCAGATCACAGAAGCTATGTCCGGCAATCCGGTGAGCCAGCGTCAATCGGGGTCCATGCCGGTTGGCAATCTCGACAGCGTGGAAGAGCAGATGATCATTCGCGCGCTCGAGCGCAGCGGTGGCCATCGCAGCCAGGCAGCGGAACAACTCGGCATTTCACGCCGTACGCTAAGTCGAAAGCTGAAGGAATACAGCATCAACATAAACTCTGCGGATGCCGCAAACTCGCTGGGATTTATCAGCCTGGAGCAGCAGAAATTCTTCCGGGCCCGCGTGCAGTTGGCGGTTGTGTTGAAGAACCAGCAGGGCGATGAAGTCGCAGTGCAGGGCGTGAACCTAAGCACAGGCGGGCTGGGAGTGGATGGCCTGAGGGAACCAATGAAGTTTACGGGCCTGTTGGACGTCAGCTTTCCGCTGCCCGAAAGCGAAACAGTTTTTCAGGCCAAGGCCCGCATTGTCTGGTTCGGAGGCGAGGGCCGGGTCGGTTTGCGGTTTGCTGTGATTGACCCCGCTCTGTTCGAGCAGTTGCAGCATTGGACGAATAAGAAAATGAAGGACGAAGGTTGGGAATTGCCTGGCGCGTAGAGATGGCGGTTAGAAATGGGCTAACCTTTAGGCACGTTACCCTTGTGCCAAGCTCAATCGAGCCATTGTCGCGCTCGGCGCACTGGCGCAAACTGGTAACACTATGGAAGCCAAGCCAAGCATGTGGAGGGGCGTGAAGAAGAGCGAAAAATTGTCGCTGTTCGTCCTCGCTCTCTGCATTGTCACACTGGTGGCTGTCCTGGTCTTCCACACCTTCTAGTCGAACGATCGATTTTCCTTCCACTACATAGCCAACTAGTGTACTGGCGCCGGCTGAGGAGTTGCCTGCGGAGCCGCCGCTCCCGGATTCGAAAAATTCACCTTCGGAACCTCGCGCGATCCCGGTGTGGCCTCGAAATAGGCTTCATTTGGCTTGAATCCAGCAAACCCGGCGAAGATGCTGTTGGGAAACTGCTGGACGTAAGTGTTGTAGTCCCGCAAAGTGTCGTTGTAACGCTTTCGCTCGACTGCAATGCGATTCTCTGTGCCCGCTAGTTCATCCTGCAAGCGAAGAAAATTCTCGTTGGACTTCAACTGGGGATAGTTCTCTACAATCAGCAGCAGCCGGCCGAGCGCGCCATCAAGTTGTCCATTGGCGGCGATCTTTTCTTGCGGCGAGCCCGCGGAAAGCAGGGCGGAGCGCGCTTTCGCAATGTCACCGAAGACGGTTTGTTCCTGCTTGGCATAACCCTTTACGGTCTCGACCAGGTTCGGAATCAGGTCGGCACGACGCTGCAGCACAATATCAACCTGCGACCAGGACGCCTTCACCGCCTCGTTCTTGCTGACCAGCGTGTTCTTTACGCTCACATACTGGCCAAAAGCGAAGAGGACGACGAGCAAAATAATCGCCACCACGACTGCGACTGCAATCAATGCCTTACTCATGTGAGTCTCCTGAAAAACCGTTCGCGACCTTACGGACCGCCGGTGCTATTCGAATCCAGCATCTTATCAACTGCCGCCGTTACCTGCTCCAATGCCGCGAGATACCGGGAAAAGACGTCTGCCACGGCGAAATCTTTGCGATCGGCTTTGCGCTCGCGGACTTCAAGCACCTGCAGGAAGGCAGAGCCATCAAACCCGGTCTGCTTCGATAATGCCTGAATCGCTTCGCGCTTTCCAATCGGAGCCTCGACGCCCAGCACGATCAAGGAGTGGCGGAAGAGCGTGGTGAAGGAAGAAACAGATCGCGTCAACAATTCCCACATGCGTGCTTCGTTGCCTGAAGCCCGCAGCAAGTGCTGGCGCAGCAACGCGAGTTTTTCTCCCAATTCGTATTCCACCTGAACGCGATGTAGTTTAGTGGGAATTGTCAGATTTTGAAGCACATCCTCGCCAAACAAAACGCGATGGTGCTCTTTTATGTCCATGAGTTCGATGGTGAACACATCAGTGGAGCTCTTAATCTCGGCATGGGTCATGAATAGTGGCGGAGGCTGCTTCTGACCGTCCCACCATTTGACGGCAGGAGCCAGGGCTTGCAGTGCCGCGAACGAGGCGTCGCGAACTACACAGAAGAGATTGAGATTGGAAAACTCTGGATGGAAATCTCCCGTGACCGCCGATCCAAACAAGATTACGCTTTCCAGGTTCGCGCCCGCAGCCGCTCGCAGCCGGCCGACGAAGTCGTTAGTTATTTTCTCCGGAACCATTTGCTTCCTCGCTCGCTACCAGCTACCGCTGGCCCCGCCGCCGCCCGAACTGCCACCGCCGAATCCGCCAAAGCCTCCACCGCCTCCGCCGAAACCTCCGCCCGACCAGCCGCCTCCGCCCCGGTAGCCCCCACCGCCCAGCATGTTGCCAAGCAGCATTCCAAAGAGTATGCCGCGAAGCGGAGTGAAGAGTATGACAAGTACGACGATGATCAAAAGAATAATTCCGCCGGCGGATATTCCTTCCGGCTGTTCTACGCGTTGCGCCGGAAGCGGCGCAAGCTGTGGAGTCGTGATTTGAACTCCCGCATCCTGCCCGATCACCGTCGCCACTCGCGACGCAACCAGCAGCAGCGCCTGATTGTAATTGCCGGCGCGCATGAGCGGAACCGCCTCCCGCTGAAAAGCACCGACTTTTCCGTCGGGCAGAATCGGTTCCAGACCGTAGCCGACCTCGACCCGCGAGCGGTGGTCGTCAATCGCGTAGAGAATCAGCACTCCGTGGTCTGTCGCTTTGCTGCCTATCCCCCATTGATGAAATAAATCGACCGCATAGCTCTCGACGTCTGAGCCATCGAGGGAATGGATGGTGACGACGGCAATTTGGGCGTGAGCTTTCTCGTCGATCTGCCGGCAGATGTTATCCAACTGCACGATCGTGTTCTGATCCAGAACATGTGCGAAGTCGTTCACGTAGTCGGTAGGTTTGAGTTTGGAGACTGGCTCGGCGTGCGCCGAAAGAAGCAACATCAGCGCAACGCAACCACCGAGGAGCCATTTGGCGCAAGAATTCATCGGAAGCAAAATTGTACAGGAACAGTTGAGGATGGCCCGGCGGGAAAAACCGTCGCCAACCGTAGATACGGATGCAGCATCTCAACTTCATGAAATTTCCGCGATTCAGCTACGGATGGAGTGCTGTTCTCGCACTTCAGTTGGTGAGTATCAGCGCTTGTAACACCAGAGACAACCCCGATGAGATACGGCAGCGTACCGCGGAGGCAACCGAGAGCATGCGCCGTGACGCGAAGGCTATGGCGGAAGGCGTGAAAGAGGGGATGAGCCGCGATAAGAAGACTATCAACATCAATAAAGCCTCACGCGAAGATTTACTGACGTTGCCCGACATTAGCGAACACGAGGCTGACCGCATCATAGCGGAGCGTCCCTACGACAATACCGAGGATCTGGTAAGGCGCCACGTGGTTCCGCGAGAAGAGTACGACAAAATTTCAGACCGTATCATCGCGGGCCACTAGCCCGATCCCGGTTGTGACTTTCAAGGTGCTCGTGCGATATCATCAAGGGGATGCCCGTTCCCTCAAAGGCCCACGCATTTCAGACTGACGACGCGCGGCTGCAGCTGATTCACGATAAGGTTGTGGCCCGTGAGAGGCTGGATGTAGAGGATGCGCTCGCCCTTTACCGCACGGGAGACATTCTCGCCGTGGGATGGATGGCGAATCAGGTTCGCGAGCGCATGCACGGCGACAAGACTTATTTCAACGTCAACCGGCATATCAATCCCACTAACGTTTGCGTTGCCGCGTGCCGTCTATGCGCTTTCGGCCGCAAGAAAAGCGCACCTGGCGCGTATACGATGGCGCTCGACGAAGCCTTCGAAACCGCCGCTTCCGGATACAGCGAAGCCGTTACGGAGTTTCACATCGTTGGCGGCCTTCACCCTGATCTTCCATTCCAATATTTTCTCGACCTTTGTTCCGGCCTGAAACAGCGCTTTCCCCAGGTGCATTTGAAGGCGTTCACGATGGTGGAGGTCGCATATCTTTCGAGGCGGGCAAAGCTCTCGATTCGCGAAACGCTGGAACAACTCAAAGCCTCAGGCGTGGATTCACTTCCCGGCGGCGGTGCGGAAATATTCGCCGACCGGGTTCGTCACATTATCTGCGATCACAAAATCGATGGCAATCAATGGCTCGATACCGCCAGACTCGCCCACCAGATCGGTTTGAAATCGAACGCAACCATGCTTTATGGCCACGTCGAAAACGATGAAGACCGAGTGGATCACCTGCTCAAGCTTCGCTCGTTGCAGGACGAGACGGGAGGCTTCCAGACATTCATTCCGCTGGCCTTCCATCCGGATAACACGCCGCTGCAGCATCTGCCGAAAACCACGGGGATGCTCGACATTAAACAGATTGCCGTTAGTCGGTTAGTGCTCGACAATTTTCCTCACATTAAATCCTACTGGCAGATGATGACCGCGAAAATCGCGCAGATCTCACTGCGTTTCGGAGCCGATGACATGGATGGCACCGTGATCGAAGAGAAGATCTATCACGATGCCGGCGCCACCACGCCGCAAGGTATGCGGCGCGAAGAACTCGAGCGACTGATCCGCGCTGCCGGCCGGGAGCCTGTTGAGCGAGACACCCTATACCGGCCTGTAACCAGGACGGAGACGTCAGTCACAGTGGCCGTGTAGCGAAATTTTGCGGGAATACTATTACTGGCTTTTGCTCGCATTGCTGGCGCCACGCTTCACTTAAAAAATTCGCCCATGTCGGCCGCGGTAGCGGCAGCCCCGGGCAAATCCGTGACTCCCAATCCTTCCAGCATCAGCCTCAGGCTGCTCGCGTGCTCATAAAAAGTTGTGGACTTGTATCCAGGTTTTGCCAGCGGACTCACGATGATAGCCGCAACCTGTCCTCCGAAATGCTGCAGATCGGTAAGATCGCCTTCATCAAATACAACAATCAGCAATGAGTTCTGAAAAGCGGAGCTTGTGACTAAGGGACCAATGTTGGCGGACAGCCACTGATCGGCAGCCGCAAGCTCTTGCGCATCGGTGCAATTGCTCATTCCGACCGGACAATCGTGCGCATCATCGTATTTGTCGGGAACAATGAAGGAATAATCGGGCAGAGTGCCGGCTGCAAGGTCCGTCGCGAGTTGAGTGACGGGAACGACATTGCTGGCCTGACTTGGACTGCTTTGAACGTCGGAGAAATAAACACAGGGATCGTGATGCCGAAGATAGCCTCCGGTATCGCCTCCCAGGTAGCCCACTGACGGTAGTCCGCCGGCGTAGCTTTTCCAGGTTTTTCCTGCTCCTGTCAGTGCGCGTACTACATTGTCTTGAGACACAACGCCGCTGTAGGAATCGCCCTGAAGTCCCGTGATGGAGGTTCCTTCGCCCACCGTCAGCTCAAAATAATTAGGCAGCGACGGATGAGCGTCGGCGAAATACTGCGTGGCCAGGCCGTTTGCTGAAGCAAGACTATTGAGATACGGCATGCTGGGACTGCCAATCACCTCGCCGTAGCTGTGGTTTTCTTCGAGCACAATGAATACATGAGTGAAGCGAGGTACGGTGCCGGTTGTGGTGGTAGTGGGAGTGGTGGTTGTGGTGGAAGTGCTGCCGGCCTGTGGTCCCCCGCCGCAACCGCATTGCAACACGGCTGCGAACCAGCAAATAAAAATGGCCTGTCTCAGCTTCATCGGAGAGCTGCCTCAGCTTTCATGCAAGAAACCGCGAGGCTTAGCGTTGACTCCAGGTTCTTGATTATTCTCAGTCTGGGTTTTGGATGGTCATTTCCGCGCCAGAGTTGCTATCGAGATGAAGGGCAAGCAGAATGGTGTGCGGTGGGAACGAACCCTAGGAAGGGAAAACAACGAGAGGCATGCTGAAATCAAAAAGGCCGAAGCGGCAATCCTCCGGCCCTTTAGAATTTGCCGCACTTCTATAACTTCTCGAAAAATTCGCATGCCGAGCATGAAATATAGATTCCACCCGGCGTTCCACGCTGGCGGTCTTTCATGCGCTTGACGATGCGGGTTGACTTGCCGCACTTGGGACAATCCGTGCTCTTGCTTGTGTCCATCACCTTTTTTCGGTCCGCCGTTTTTGCAATTTTTCCGCCTACAGCCATTGTCGTTTCTCCTGATCTCAAGTGCGCAGCGATCCGCTCTGGACCCTGCGCGGATGATTGTGGATGGGATGTTTCTGAAAACTTTAACCGGAACGCTTGATTCGGAATCCGGGGTCCACTCGGGAAGATTGCAGCTGCGTCTCGTTGCTCTTCCTCAGATTTGATTTTACAGTAAGGTCGTGCCGGCTGTCTCGGGCACCGGATGCTCGGAAGTGAAGATTCTCATGCCGCCGGCTCTTGGACCGATACTGAAGACGCTGTTGTTCACCATCTTCGTGCCAGGTTTTGTGACCGTGTACGTTCCTTACATCCTGCTCGGTCACATTTACAGACCCAGCCACGGGCCTTTGGCGTGGATGGGCGTTCTCTCCATACTTGGGGGAGCCTGCATATATTTCTGCTGCGCATGGGAGTTCGCAGTGCGGGGTTTGGGCACGCCTGCGCCGATCGCTCCTACAAAATTTCTCGTCGTCAGCGGCCTGCACCGCTATGTGCGCAATCCCATGTACATAGGTGTGCTGCTGGTAATTCTTGGACAAGCGGCGCTGTTCGATGCGCCTCGCGTTGCGGTGTACGGATGTCTGTGTGTTCTGGTTGCGCACATTTTTGTGCTTCTCTACGAAGAACCCACGCTGCGCAGGCAATTCGGGGAATCGTACGAGCAATATCTCCGCACCGTGCCGCGTTGGATTCCGCGATTTCGTAAGTGACGTTGTAAGTATTCGCTGCTTGCGTTGACCTCGCTCCACCGCCCCTGCTACCGTCATATGTTTGCCCTCCGGCACGCGCCCCATTCTGCGGGCGGCAAACTTGTTTCGTAGATTTGACCCGGGATTTATTTCGTCCCTACGGAGAAGCAATTATGCCTGCCATCAAATTTCGCGGTGTCGATTTCATCCAGTTTGATTCGCTGCTCACCGAAGAAGAACGCCTGGTGCGCGACACGACGCGCCAGTTCATCGAAGACAACCTCGTGCCCATCATCGAAGAGTGCAACCGCGCCGGGCGTTTTCCCCGGGAGTTGGTTAAGCCTATGGCGGACCTCGGCTTTTTCGGAGCATCGCTGAAGGGCTACGGCTGCGCCGGAATGGGGAATGTGGAATATGGGCTGATGACACAGGAACTCGAACGTGGAGATTCTGGGGTGCGCAGCTTCGTCAGCGTTCAGTCGGCGCTGGTGATGTATCCGATTCATGCGTTCGGCAGCGAGGAACAGAAACAGACCTGGCTGCCTGCGATGCAGAAGGGCGAAAAGCTTGGCTGCTTCGGGCTCACCGAGCCGGACTTCGGATCGAATCCCGGAGGCATGCGCACGCGCGCGCGCAAGATTGGCAACGAATATGTTATGAACGGCGAGAAGATGTGGATCACCTCGGGCAGCATCGCAGATGTTGCTGTGATCTGGGCGAAAGTAGAAAACGAGAACGACAAGATTCGCGGATTTCTGGTAGAGACCGACCGCCCCGGCTTCAAGGCCGACGACGTTCACGGTAAGTGGTCGCTACGAGCGTCCGTAACTTCCGGCCTCTCGATGCAAGACGTTCATATTCCCGAAGCAAACTTGCTGCCGAAAAGTGATGGCCTGAAGTCTCCTTTGATGTGCTTGAATCAGGCGCGCTACGGTATCGCCTGGGGCGCAGTTGGCGCGGCTATGGCTTGTTACGACTGCGCGCTGCAGTATTCTATTTTGCGAAAGCAGTGGCGCGACCAGCCCATCGCCTCGCACCAGTTAGTGCAGGACAAATTAACCTGGATGATCAGCGAGATCACTAAGGCACAATTGCTGGTACTGCAGGTCGGCCGACTGAAAGANGCNGGGAAAGTGGAGCACCAGCACATCTCCATGGCGAAGAGAAATAATGTGTGGATGGCGCTGGAGTGCGCCAGGATTTCTCGCGACATTCTCGGCGCCAACGGCATCGCCGACGACTATCCGATCATGCGCCACATGATGAATTTGGAATCAGTGAAGACTTATGAAGGCACGCACGATGTGCATTCGCTGATCATCGGACAGAGCGTGACGGGGATTGACGCGTTCTAGGGTGCTGACCCGCACGAACCCCACGCCCAGCGCGCCTTCTACTTTGGGATATTCCAGCCGAGGCTCGGAAGTGGTACGATTCAGCGTGGGGTAGGCGTCCGGTTCCGGCCGGATTCAGTGGGTTAACAGCCCACGGCTCTACGGATCATGAGCTACACCTACCACGGGAGCGAAGGCCGCTCATTGCTCGCAAGGTTCTGGGCGGCTTCGTTCTTTAGATGTTACGATGCAAGACCCGCGCCGTCAACAAGCAAGTCCTCTTCTCTCCGGCTTCAAGACGACTTCCATCGTGGAATAAGCGCTCTGGAAACTTACTAGTAACGTTACGTAGCGCGTAACGCGTTGAATCAAAGGAAAATATATGTATTGACTCCGATATATTTACGGCGCATTCTTGGCGTGTGTATTTTCTTAGCGATGGCGGGAGGTAGATATGTCGCAACTGGAGGCCTTACGCAGCGCCCTAGAGCACTATCAGCAACAGCGCGAGCAGAAGGTGAGGGAATTTGAAGAGGCTGTACGGACGTTAGATTTGATGATCTGGCAGTTGAAGCGTGACCTTGGCGAAGTGCCTGAAGGCGAAGCGCCTGCTGTTCCTGCCAGTCCGCCTCTGTCGAGTTCCAACGGGGTCCCTGGAAGGCCTTCAGTCTCGATCAAACCGGATGAGTTTTTTAGAATGAACCAGACCGACGCGGCGCGGGCATACCTCAAAAAAGTCGGCCATTCGATTCCATTCGATGATCTGGTAGCTGCTCTCAGGAAGGGCGGGGCAAAACTGGGAGGCGCGGACCCCAAGAAGACTCTCTATGTGTCACTAGCGCGGAATCCGAGGAAAGAATTCGTATGGCCGAGTAAGGATTTCATCGGGCTGGATGAATTCTACGCTGATCGTACAGAGAAGTAAGTCCACGATCGTATCTCAAGAAGGCTGGGCGGCTCTGTGAAAAGACGCGACGATCTGAACGACGTAATCCGGGAAGAGAGGAGCCGAGGCAAGAAGCGGCCGATCAACACTGCCGCGATCAATGAGAAGGCCGAAAGAAGAGACGCGGTGCTTCGCATCCTTCGGCGTGGCAAGCGGGAGGATCTACAGGCACTTCTTAAAACCTGGGGTTATTCCAGGGAGGAGATCGAAGCCGCACTTATCGAGTACGACGCTGCACGCGAGCAGCAATCTTCCTAGTTTCGGAATCCGCCTTAGCCCGCCTCTCGGGTGTCATTTTCGCGGCACGGTCGTTAATCTCGGTTGCGAGACGTTCCGCCAAATCCTCCAACCGGTCTTCCTTCGGACGCTTTAGTTTGGCTACGGCCATCGGGTTCCTTCGTCTGGCGGTGATTCTACCAGTTCTATTGTCGCTTGCAGATTAAGATGATGCAAGACTGACTTTGGTAACCTCACGCCGTTGGTTTGTCGCGAGGAGGTTCCACCGCGAGGAACTCCGCGGCAAAACGCTGAGCATAGTCTTCGAGCAACGACTGCACGCGCTGCTGATTGCTAGACCGCAGAATCAATCCCGCGTGGTGATGCCTCTTGATGCGCAGGAATATCTCTGGATGGTTGTATCCGGAAGTGTCGGGACTCTCCTGACGGGCCAGGGAGAGAATGACTCCAGCATAGTCTTCTCGCGTTGGCCGAAGCTTATAGCTTCCGTCGCCGCCTGCCACTTCGATGCGAGCCCACTCTCGCCAGAGATTAATTCCAGTCGCTGCTTCCACCATCTCGTTGATGTACGCTCCGCCTACGCGTGCGGCACACTCCAGAAAATAAAACTGTTCATCGCCATGCGCGCGGATGAATTCAGCGTGGGCGACACCTCGCAACAGTCCCAGCGCAGCAATCAGCTCACGATTGATCTGCCGAAGTGCTAAATCTTCTTCGGTTCCGCGGGGCACGGTGAATGTCGTGAATACTCCGCCGCCCTGCGCGACATTCATGGGCGGCTTGCCATATTTGCTTACGTTGGCGAAGACCACTTGATTTTCTGAAACAATCGAATCGACGTGGTAGACCTCGCCGGGGACAAATCGCTCCAGCAGAAAGGAGGATTGTTTCTCTCCCAACTCCTCCAGAATCGGCCACAATTCTTCTGAAGCAGGAATTTTCTTAATTCCGATCGCCGATGCCTCCTGCCGCGGCTTTAGCACCCAAGGTCCAGGAACACGGTCAAGGTAATAGCGAATGTCGTTGTGATGCAGAAGCGGAACAAAATCAGGTACGCGGATGCTGTGCTCCAGCGCCTTCATGCGCATGGCCAGCTTGTCACGGAAATAGCGCATTGTAGTTAGCCCCATGCCCGGCACGCGCAGGTGTTCGCGAAGAGTCGCAGCCGTCTCCATGTCGTATTCATCGAGTGCCACGATGCGGTCAATCTTCTGGGAGCGGGCGAGGTGCGTCACGGCTTTCACGATGTCGGGTAGAGAAATTTCTTGAGGAAGATAGAAGGTGTCGTCGATGCTCTCCTGCGGCCAGGCCGCCCCGCGAAGTTTCTCCGCCGTAAGTAGAAGCACGCGGCAGCCGGTGCGTTTGCACTCGCGCATGAACTCCTGTCCTTTTTCATAGGTCGTAATGCACAGGAAGGTCAGCGGGCGCGATTCCGGCATCGGGCTTCCTTTCAAAATCGGGTGCAGAGGATATCACGACATCGCTGAGAGCGGTATCGGTTATTTTCGGTTGCTTGAGTTTCTTTCAATCCACCGAGGATTAAGTTATATTCTCAAGCCGGTCCGGTTTATATGCTCGCTGGAGGCTTCTTATGGCTACGCAAACTCGTGCTGAAGGCAAAGCCCGCAGCTTTGGGGAAAACATTGAAAGCGACCTGGCGTCGCGATTTCTTCGCGTCGTCGAAGTGGCGGCGATTGCGTCGGCCCGCACCATGGGTCAGGGCGAGCGGAAGCTCTCAGATGAAGTGGCCACCGAAGCCATGCGTCACACCATGGACTCGATCCCCATGCGCGGCACCATCGTCATTGGTGAGGGCGAGCGAGACGAAGCGCCCATGCTTTATATCGGCGAAAAGGTTGGAGCTGAGTTTCCCGATGGGCGCGAAGTCCCCGAGGTCGACATTGCGGTTGATCCGCTGGAGGGCACGAATCTCTGCGCCACTGGTGCGCCGGGATCGATCACCGTACTCGCCGCCTCTGAACATGGAGGATTGCTCAACGCTCCCGACTGCTACATGGAAAAAATTGTGGTCGGACCTTCTTGCAAGAACGCCGTCGATCTCGACGCTCCCGTGGCCGACAATCTGAAAAACATCGCGAAGAGGATGAATCGCGACGTGGAAGACCTGGTCGTCATCGTGCTCGATCGCCCGCGGCATGAAAAATTGATTGGAGATATTCGTGCCGCTGGGGCCCGCATCCGCCTGATCGGTGATGGGGATTTGTCGGCGGGTATTGCCGCCGCTGTTATCGGGACCGGAGTGCACGCGGTCATGGGTTCAGGCGGCGCGCCGGAAGGCGTGATCACTGCGGCCGCTATTCGCTGCCTCAACGGCTATATGCTCGGCCGCCTGGTGGTGAAGCCGGATCAGGAAGAGCGCCTTGCCCGGATGGGTATCAAAGACAAAAACAAAATCTACGAGGCTGAGGATCTTGCCCCCGGCAAACAGCTCATCTTTGCCGCCACTGGCGTCACCGATGGTGCGCTCATGAAAGGCGTGCGCTTCTTCGGAGAAGGCACTCGCACATCTTCGGTGATACTCACACTGCAGACGGGCAAAGTGCGATTCATCGAGAGCATTCACCTGGAGAAAGGACCGGATATTAAGGTGAGGTTCGCCTAGAATCCGGCGAGAAAGCTTTGACTATTTAAATCTAATCATCTAGACTAATCACCTAGGTGAATAAGTGAAAACGATAGGCTTGTTTGAGGCTAAGCAGAAACTGTCGGATTTAGTGGAGCGCGCCAGCGAAGGAGAGCAGATTGGAATAACGCGCAGAGGAAAGCTGGCGGCCATGCTGGTCCCTGCTCACAACAAGGTTACGTTGAAGCAAGCATTTGCGGACATTGAGCGGATTCGCATGCGAGCCAAACCTCTGCCTAAAGGAGTGACGATCAAGGACTTGATTGAAGAGGGCCGTACTTGAAGCGTTTTGTATTGGACGCCTCTGTCACCTTGGCTTGGTTTTTGGATCGCCCGACGGGTCAGTATGCCGACCGTGTCAGGGAGTTGTTGCTGCGTGGCAGTCGAGCCGTCGTGCCCGAGCTTTGGCAACTTGAAATCGCGAATGGACTTATCAATGCCGAGCGGCGTGGCCTGTTTACCCTTTCAGACACAGCCGAGGCCCTGCAGAGTCTTGACATTGTGATTGGGCAAGCCATCGAATATAGCAAGGACGCTATTTCAATGCGGAGCGCTATGCGCACTGCGCGCGACTTCCGGCTTACAGCTTATGATGCTGTCTACCTCGAAACATGTCTCCGGCAGGAGTTGCCGCTGGCGACACTCGACCGCGAGCTATTGGCCGCCGCCTCCAAAGCCAGAGTCGAAATCGTTTCCTGAGGGCTCCGAAGCTGTCGCTGGCTACTTCATATATTCCGAATTATTCTTCAAGTCTTCGGGAATCTCGGGGAACGGCGGGAACTCCTGCGAGTATCCTTTAAACAAGCTTACGGTAACCTCGGCTCGCCGCGTGCCGTCGTGAACGGCAATTTTATGTTGATGTCCCTTTGAATACCCTTCCCATAGTGAAACGCCTGCGTAAGCACCATCCTTACGCAGGATGTAATAGGTCATGTCGACGAAGCGGATCTTGTTCATGTCGCCGTTGTAATTGCGAACGATGCGCTTGAGCGCGTCCATGCCGGCTTCTTGCGGTGACATGCCGTGACGCATATTTTCGACCATGGTATGCGCTCCCGCGACCTTGATGTTTTCTTCGCCGCTGCCGGTTGCGCCAGCCGAACCTACGTCTTGATCGGTATAGCAACCTGCGCCAATGACGGGCGAATCGCCGCAGCGGCCGGGGAGTTTGAAAGCCAATCCGCTGGTCGTGGTGCAACCGGAAATTTCGCCTTTGTCGTTTAACGCGGAGCAGTGAATCGTGCCGGTCGGCGGGAACAGAACTTTGCGCACGGCTGCCAGTTGATGCTCCGGCGCGATACCAAGATCGGCCGCGCGAGCCCGCAGATTCTGTATGCGCTCCTGCCACAATTCAGCTTGCGGCTTTTGCTCGCTCGGTTTCGCTGCGGGAGCCTGCCAGTGCGGATCAGCCAACCCCGGCCCCCACCAGTCGTCGGTCGAATGAAATTCCTTCCACAATAGCCAGATCTTCCGCGAATGTTCAGTGAGCAAATTCTCGCGTGGAAATCCCACAGCAACGGCAAATCGCTCGGCGCCCTCGCCCACCAGCATGACGTGGCCGGTGTGTTGCATCACTGCCTTCGAAACCAGCGATACATTCTTAATATTTCGCACGCCGCCCACCGATCCAGCGCGCCGCGTTGGTCCGTGCATGCAGCAAGCGTCGAGCTCAACCACGCCCTCTTCATTTGGAATTCCGCCCAGCCCAACGCTGTCGTCATTAGGATCGTCTTCCGGGCCTTTGACCACGCGCAGAGCGGCGTCGAGCGTGTCGCCACCGCTTTTCAAAAATGCAAATGCATCGTCCAGATAATTGAATCCATTATTAGCGCAGACAATAATCGGGCGCTTGCGCGCGGCACCTTGAGCATCGCGTGTTTGCGAGCTGGAACTCGCATCTTTTTCCTGAGCTTGCGCTCCAACTCCAGCAGCCACAGCTCCCAGAACGGATGTCTTCACAAAATCACGGCGCGAGAAAGTCATTCGTAGTTCTTCTCCTGAGAACGGGAAGGATATCACGCGGCTGACGCGTTTTTTACTCGCAGCGGCGCGCAGCTTGGCGACAAATGTTGAGGCGCGATTGGCGAGGTGGCTTTTGATGAGCCATGACCGGATCGGGGCCAAGATGCTTCCTCTAACCCAGGGGTTTCTGGGCTAAATGCTTGGAACACGCAGGGCCAGCGTGAGCGTGGCTGCCGGAGCTTTGCAGAAAGCCGGAATGATCCGGTACACGCGCGGCAACGTTACCATTCTTGAGCGGGGCAAGTTGGAGCGGACGGCTTGCGATTGTTACGAGATCATCCAGGCGCAGAAAAATAAGTGGTATAAGGAAGCTGAGTAGGCCTCGAAGAGGGCCGCAGCCTCCAACTGTGGACTGCTCCATGGCACGTTTGAGGCGGACATCCGCCACCCATCAGCTACTTCAGGTTTGTTATTCCTCCACGTACAGGGTCACCCGGATATAGGTCAGTCCGAATTCCGTTTAACTTCAGGCTTAAGCCCACTGCGTCGTGCCCCCTCCGTACGGGAGCATTTTCAAGACGAACATCGCCCCTTCGTCGCCAAAATGGCGCCGAATGACGATGAACTGGGAAGCCACAGACTTTTCAGCTAAGAGGACTCTTAATAGCGCAGATTGCACAGAAGCTTCCTATCCCTGCATCCACCGACGCTACCTCCGCGCGTTTGATTGCGCTTCCCCCAGCGGGAATGCCACTCAGTCTAGTGAGCGATAACAGCGCGACGAGGTCGTGGTTAATTGATGTCGCAAGAGGGGTGGGATCGGCCTGCAGGACGGCGAAGGACTACGGCGATGACGTTTTCAACGGCGCGCGTAATCGTTCTCGCCTATTGTGGACTACGGTCCGCGACCGCGCCGAAACGGTGACGAACGAACAGCCACTGAAAGTTCTGGCTGTCGTGGCCGGTGTAGCAATCGTTGTGGGAGTGGCTTCGCGAGTATGGAGGTCCAATCGATATGAATAATGCGGTGCACCCTCAACGACCTTTGGCGCAGGTGGTGTCCGATGCCACGGAAGAAATTAAGGAATTTGCGCAGACGCGGTTTGCATTGCTGAAGGCTGAGCTGACTCAGAAATTTCAGTTGTTGAAGGTTGGAGTTTTGCTGGCCGCCGTTGCGGGAATACTGCTGGCTACAGCCTATATTTTGCTTACTCTCGCTCTGGTGGCATTGGTGGCGAGCGCCCTCCCTGGCAGCCCTTTCCGATGGGTATTTGGGTTTCTCGCTGTCGGGGTCTCATGGGCTATCCTTGGGGGTATCGTCGCTTATTTCGCCAGGCGCGAGTTTGTGGTGAATAGTCTAACGCCTGAGAGAACGATCCAGGTGTTGAAGGGCGACAAAATCTGGATTCAAAGCGAGGTAAAAAGTACATTATGAGCGCAAATCCTCTAGATCAATTGGAGATCCGTGCCTTGCAGCAGCGCGATCAGGTGCACGGCACAATCGAAGAACTGAAGGGCAAAGTGGAAGAGGCGCGCGCCAAGCTGGATGTAAATACCATCGCCCGCAACCACTTGTTGGGCGCGTCGTTGGTGGTGTCTGCAATTGGTTTTCTGAGCGGATATGGTTTGGCTGGTCTGTTTACGCGCAGGTAAATCCGCATTGTGTGTATTGCGAAAGCAAGGAGACAGCAATGCCCGTATTTAACAGGTTGGCGAAAGCAGTTGCGAAACCCATTCCACGGATCGTGACGCCACAGATTCACAGCCTGATTGACTATGTAAGTGCTGGAGTGTTCCTCGGCAGCGCCGCTTGGTTTTGGAGCCGCAACAGACGGGCCGCCGTCGCCGCACTGATTTGTGGCAGCACGGAGTTGGCTCTCGTGCTTCTCACCGATTATCCCGGAGGAGTGAAAAAGTCCATTAGCTTTCGCACGCATCGAGAGCTGGATTACGGATTAGCGGCCATGGTCGCCACCATGCCTAAGGCGTTGGATTTCAAAGACGATGACGAGAAAAACTTCTTTCGACTTCAGGGCGCTTTGATTACCTTGCTGGGAGAAGTTACTCAAAATGGGACTCCCATAAGGCGGTCGCGCTCGCGCGCCGCCTGAAGGGCAGCCGTCCTGAACGGCAATCGAGACGCGTGACTATCCGCCGGCCACTCCACGATAACGGCCCACCAGTCCGGTGCGGCGACTGACGGAGGGGTTCGGCGCGACGTCACTAATCGACCGCACGTTGCCATTATTCTTGTCCGAGCGGAAGCGCAGCAGCGCAGCAATGTTCCCGACCTTGTCAAATTCTGGGTCGTAGTCGACGTAAAACAATTCAATATTCTGGCGAATGACCCGCGGCAGGATCGCCTCCGCTACATCTACGACCTCGCGCGTTTGCCGGCCGCACACTGGACACCAGTTCACCAGGTGAGCATCGAGATGGCCGCAAGCGGAGCACTCCACAGCCTGGGCGTGATAGTTTTGTCCCACCAGCAGCGTCTGCACTTCGCCTGACTCTAGGGAGAACAGTACCTTTCGCAAGCCGGTGACGCCACGAGCGCCGCCCCGGGCCTGACTCAGGGCCTCGCGAACTACTTCATCACAACGCCTCTTCTGCGATTCAGCGAAAAGCCTTTCCGCCTGCGAACGAATTTCGTCGCGGCTCACATGCGCGACCTCGGTAGTAAACCGGCCCAGCAATTTCTGCGAGACATAAGGATGCAGTTGCGGTTGGAAGTGCGGCCAGTGAATCTCCTGGCAGCCCAATATCCAGTTCTCGAAAACGCCTTTGTCCAAGGCATCCTTAAGGAAGTCGGCGACGGACTTGAAGTGCTGGCGGGTTTCGTCGGCGACGCGGCGCTCGGCGTGACCTGCGTCGTATCCGGCAAAGCCATCGCTGCGGCCACGGCGGGGAAGGGGATGAAAGAAATCCATGCGTTCGGTCAACTCGCCCAGACGCAGATCGAAAAGGCGAGCGCGGTGCCGATCCACCAGAAGGATGCCGAGACTGGGAAATGCTCCCAGCAGTTGAGCCAGCGGCTTCAAATGGAAATGACGGTCCACCAGAAGCTGGGTTTCACTCAAATGTGCGGGCAGATCATACTCGCGCCAAAAGCCCTGCGCGGAGCAGGCAAATACCGCCTTGGCGTGCGACCCAATGCCGCGCAGTTCCTGCGACAGGCGAACGATGCGATCGAGATCGGCGCGGGCAGGCTCACTTTTCTCCTTACTCTTTTTCTTCTCTTCCAACTGACGAAGAGCTTCGCGCGCCAGGTCCTTGGTAAGGATTGCGTCTTCTTTGTGGGCTTTATTGCGAGGCGTCCTGGGCTGAAAGTAAAAACTGAGAGCGCAGGCTTCCTGGTCTTCAAATCGTGCGAGTTCCTGGATCTGTTCACGACTAATCATTCGCGGTCCTACTCCTTTATGTGGAATTGGGTTTACGCGGTCCCGGTCGAGGCGAATCGTCCTTTAAATTGTCTGGCGAAACTGGGCGACTTGCGTAAGTGATCGCGTGCGGCAGAGATGGAATTTATTACCCGGTCCGGCGGTGCGCCAGTGATAGCGGAAATCTCGTCGACGCCGAAGCCTTCAATGGCATGCAGAATAAAAGCCTCGCGATGCGATGGACTCACATCTCGGAGCGCGGAAGCGATAAGGTGCATCATCTCATCGGAGCCGACAATCTGTTCGGGAGTGGCAACGCGTTCATCGGCAATAATGCTTTCTTCGGTGATGGATTCGTCCGACTGATGAAATTGCAGTTCAGCCTCGTCGCTGGCTTTTACATTGCGTTTGCGCGCCGACTCTTCCAGGCACACTGCGCCGCCGTTCGTACCATCCGGCTGCGAGAGTTCGTCCAGCGCGCGTATAGCCAAGCGGTAGAGCCAGGGCTCAAGGGCCAGCCGTTCCGGCTTTTCCTGGCCATCTCCCAAAGCGGCGGCGATGGTTTCGTCGATGACTTCCTCCTTGCTGATGGAGTCTTCTGCAACCATATCCGAGGTTTCCCGGAAATAGATCTCGCGTTCCACAAATCGCTCCAGGCGCGCCAGATTCACATTCACGTAAGAACGAACGTCGTCGGATGAAACGGTCGCGGGAAAAACTGCCGCCAAAGTTTGCTCGAAGGGCACTGATGTATTGCGCCGCGCCGAGACATCTTTTTGGCGCCGCGTCCACTTGTGCGAGGAACGCAGCAGATCTTTGTGTTTATTGAGTTGCTGCAACAGATCGTCGAAGGCATTCTTCACGGCGGCGGACGCGGTAGAGGCCTTGGCCTGCACCGCCATCTGTCCCGAGGGTAGACGCAGATTGAGGGAAACGATGATCCCTTCGCGCGCCGAGGTTTCCTCAATCATACCTTTTAGATGAACGAGCTCAGGGCGGAAAACTTGCAGGCGTTTTTGCAGTTTTTCGATGTGATGTTGAATTTCTTTTTCGGAGGCTGGAGTCTTATGAAGACGATAACTGATGTGAACGTTCATGAGCACCTCGAGCTTGCAAACAGAGCGGAGCAAACCAGTGCTTTCTAAATCGATTCTACACCCCGTGCGCGAGGTGCAAAAGCGAGAATTACAGGAGTAATTTTAAACGCAGATTATTTTGGGAATCGCAGGCAACCTTGCATCTTAAGAACCGCTTATTCGCGTCCGCCTTCCACGCCAGATGTGATCCGGGACTATGAAAACAGCGAGAGTCATGCTTGTTGCGGGATCGGCTTTAATTTCTGCGATCGTCTAAAGTCTTCTCTAAAGAAATCGGCATGACGACATTTTTTCTGGGAATAAACGCGGGTTGGAACGGTTATCTCATTGAGAGATTGACACAGGAAGGGCAGTTGGCTAGTAAGAAACAAATCCTATCAACCAATGAAAGTTTTTGTATACCTTTCCTAATTCTGTGCGTCCATTCAAGAAGGACCGGGCAGGTCGCAGTGAGGTAGCGTCGAACGATATATTCCCCGGTTGGCCTTGCTGAAGTTCGTTCGCTTGCATTTCGCAGCACGGCCATTGCCGCAGGCTTATCTTAGGCTGGTTTGCGAATGTAAAGAATTTGTCAAACTTCTGGCATTTCGTCCTAAAACGGTGCAAACGTTGTAGCCTTGAAGTTGTTGGGACTGTATGTGGGCTGTGCCGGAAGCGCTGCTTCCGCCGAGAAGAAGAGAATGTCGTCTCCAGTGAGGTTAGCTTTTTATGGGTCAAATTTCCGTTCCTATGACTACGGCGAAATTGGCTGATCCGACGAACTTCGTAAAACCGCTGGGAAGAATTCTCGTGGTCGAGGATGATCCGGCCGTTCAGAAGGCGCTGAAACGTCTGTTTGAATCTGAGGGGTACGTTGTGGAGATTCAAGCGAACGGGCAAGCAGCGTTAGAGAGTTTTCGGTCAGCCGCGCCGGCGGTCATTATTCTCGATCTTCGGCTGCCCAAGCTTTCCGGAAACGATCTGTGCAAGGAGATCAAGGCCCAAGCGCCAACCCAGCCGATCATTGTTCTGAGTGCAACGAGTGACGTATCTGACAAAGTGCTTTTGCTTGAGTTAGGTGCGGACGACTATGTAACCAAGCCTTTCAGTCCCAGGGAGCTACTGGCGCGGGTACGAGCGGCTCTCCGGCACACCGCTAGAAAACCAGAAGTCAGTCTGGTCAATTTCGATGATATTTCGATTGATTTCAAGAAAATGGAAGTACAGCGTGAGGGCAAAGTCGTGACTCTGACTGCGCAAGAATTCAAGGCGCTTAAATTCTTTGTGGAGAATGAGGACCGAGTGATCGGGCGAGACGAATTGCTAAACGATGTATGGGGATACCAGAACTACCCCTCCACCCGGACGGTGGATAATCACGTTCTAAAGCTTCGCCAGAAACTGGAACGCGACCCAGCCAGTCCGGTACACTTTCGCACAGTGCATGGGATGGGTTACAAATTCGTGCGCTGATCTTCGTGCGCTGATCCTAGTGGCACCTACATCCGAACCCGTTTCGCAATCCTTCCNGGGACATTCCGGCGGTGCGCTGGTGCCTCGCACGCGACTGCGTACTCGTTTTCTGCTGTCGATGCTGGCAATCACGGCGGGGCTGACGGCAATGAGCCTGCTGGCCGTGCGCCATAGCGTGCAAACGCACGTGCGCGAAGGGATTGTAAAAGACCTGCGAAATTCGGTAACCGCCTTTCAGAATTTTCAGCATGATCGCGAAGTTATGCTGACCCATTCCGCCGAGCTAGTTGCGGACCTGCCTATCACACGTTCCATCATGACCGCACACGATCCTGCCACTATTCAGGACGCGTCGAAAGAAGTGTGGCAGTTGACGGGAAGTGATCTTCTGGTACTCACAAATCGCAACGGCGGGGTAGTGGCTCTGCATACCAAATCGCCAGGTCTCACATATGCATCGGCTGAGAGATACTTCGAACTTTCCAAGAGCGAAGAAGATATGAGCCACTGGTGGTTTGGAGACCACCATCTTTATCAGACTTTTGTGCAGCCGGTTTATTTTGGCACCAAGACGGAGGGTACGCTGCTTGGCTTCCTGATCATTGGCTATGAAATCGACAACCGCCTGACTCGTGAGGTAAGTAAGGTTTCTGCCAGCCAGGTCGCCTTCTCTTACGGTGGTGAAATCGTAGCTACCACATTGAGCGCGGCGCAAGTGAAAGGTTCGGCCTTGCAGGCGCTAGCGTCGGAATCCTGGCAAACTGGCCCGCGCGATGTCGAATTCGGCAACGAGAATTTTGTGGCGACTTCGCTTGACCTGTCAGGGCAGCAGCAAACTCCGGTTCGCTTGACGGTGCTGGGATCGTATGATGAGGCCACTAAATTTCTCGATAACCTGAATCGAATGCTTGCCCTGCTGGGGTTCACTGCGGTTTTGATCGGCAGCGGTTTGGTGTTCGTTCTCTCCCACACGTTCACCCGCCCTTTGAACAGCCTGGTGGAAGGCGTGCGCGCGCTCGAGCGCGGAGATTTCCACCATCCTCTCGATTCCAGGGGCAGCGACGAGGTTGCGGAACTGACTTCAGCTTTTGACCGTATGCGCGCCAGTCTGCTGAAAACCCAGCAGGCACTTTTGGAGTCAGAGCAGTTGGCGACGATCGGACGCATGGCTAGTTCGATTACTCATGATCTCCGTCATGCGCTGGCTGCCGTCGTAGCTAACTCTGAGTTTCTTTGCGACGGCGGCCTGACTCCCGCGCAACGGGAAGAGCTTTATCAGGAAGTTCGAACCGGAGTTGACCAGATGACCGACCTTATTGACTCCCTTCTTGAGTTTGCCCGAACGAGGGAGTCCTTGAACCCCGCCAATGCCAGCGTGGTTGAATCCGCTCAGCGGGCCATGCAAGCGGTGCAATTGCATCCGCGCCACCAAGGCACACAAATTTCGATTCATAGCGACGTAAACGGCTTGGCCTGGTTCGATGCCCGGAAGCTAGAACGCGCTTTGTACAATCTTCTTTTGAATGCATGTGAGGCAGCGCCGGGTAGCGACGGACAGGTGCAGGTCACGATAGAGCAGTCCGGCCCCGTCGTCACCATTGCAGTTTCAGACAATGGGCCAGGCGTGGCCGAAGAAATTCAGGACAAGCTTTTTCATCCCTTCGTAAGTTTCGGCAAAGAGAATGGCACCGGGCTGGGACTGAGTGTTGTGCAGAAGATTGTGCAGGACCACGGGGGCGCCGTGATCATGGAGCGCACCGCGGATGCGCGAACCGTTTTTCGAATCACGATCCCCGGATGCGCCCCGCGAAACTGGACGAACGACGAGCAATCCGAGAGCGCTTTTGTGCCGGTAGGCGATCGAGCTACTGCAAAATCAATTCGACATTCGGATAAGTAATATCATCCGGTTTCTCGCTTTCGCCAGAATCCGAATATCGCGCGGGAGGATTTATGAGCAACCAGAGAACCCTTGCGCTTCGTGGAACCTTCATAGCAGCTGCGGCTATCTTGAGCGTGCTGAGCTTGTCCAGCTTGGCACAAGAAAGCGGAAGCCCGGTGGCCCCGGCTGACGGCGCTCGTTCTCTGCAGCAACTCGAATCTCAAGTGCGTGAATTGCACACAGTTCTCGACGAGATGCGCGCCGAGAATGCACAGTCACGCGCAGAGATGCGGGAACTGCGGCAGGAACTGGAAAGCACGCGTAAGCTCCTGGTGCCGTTGATCGCATCGACAAACCCATCGGCGACGAACCCTCAGGAAGCCGCGCCTAATAGCGAGAATTCATCCAGTGTGGTTTCTGGAAGCCAAAGCACCGTCAGCGGTCCCACGGACGCGGACTTGGGAAGCAGGGTTCAGAAGCTGGAAGAATCCACTCAGCTGCTAGGCTCGAAAGTTAACGAGCAATACCAGACGAAGGTGGAAACGGCTGGGAAATATCGCGCTCGACTGTCTGGGATTGTGTTGATGAACGCTTTTCGGAATGTCGGAGGGTCCGATAATTTGGATTTTCCGGATTACGCGCAGCCAGTCCCGTTGGGCTCTTCGCAGTCTAGTTTTGGGGCTACTTTACGGCAAACCGAGATTGGGCTAGAAATCTTTGGGCCAAATGTAGCGGGCGCGAAAACTACGGGAAACGTCCAGTTGGACTTTGCAGGAGGATTTCCGGCGACTCCCAATGGGGTCAACTTCGGTATCGCACGGCTGCAGACTGCGAGCTTGCGGCTCGATTGGAAAGATACATCTGTGATCGCTGGTCAGGATTCTCTGTTTATATCGCCTCTGTCTCCCACGTCATTCGCGTCGCTGGCAACTCCGGCTTTTGCTTATGCGGGAAATCTGTGGGGGTGGACGCCTCAGATTCGTCTCGAGCATCGATTCAATCTTGCAAATTCCCAGACCCTGACGTTGCAGGGAGGAATTCTGGACAATCTCGATTGGCAACCTCCCAATGCCGAGTTTTACCGCTCGGCGCAAGCTGGCGAGCAATCCGGTCAGCCGGCTTACGCCCTTCGCACTGCGTGGTCGCGGCCGGTGTTCGACCATCCGTTGAGTATAGGAGCGGCTGGTTATTTCGGGCGGCAGGACTGGTCGTGGGACCGCTACGTCGACGCGTGGGCTGGCATGGCAGATTGGCAAATCCCGATTCTTCGGCGCCTCGCGCTGTCCGGGGAATTCTATCGCGGCCGCGGAGTGGGAGGCCTGGGCGCAGGCATAGGTCGCGCCGTTCTATTCGGAGGCGATCCGTCCAATGCGTCGACACGCATTCGTGGCCTCGATTCCGCGGGCGGATGGAGCCAACTTAAGTTTCAGCTCACGCCCAAGCTGGAACTTAACGGAGTATTCGCGGAGGACAATGCATTCGCCACTGACGTTCGAGGCTTCGCTACGGACGCGAATAATTTTAGTCCGATACTAGGCCGCAATCGTGGCGAACTCGGCAACCTGATTTACCGTCCGCGCTCCGATCTGCTGTTATCGGCGGAATTCAGACGCTTGCATACTTTCCCTATCTTCGCCAGTCCAAGTGTGACCAACCAGATCAATCTTGCCATGGGGATACTATTCTGACCACGCTGCGCTCTGCTTATCTCCGGGCAATTTGTTGCATATGGTTGCTGTGCTGCGCTTATGGCGTGGCGCAGAATGGGGAACTCAAGTGCAAGGTGCGGCTCACGCGAAACGGGCGGCAGGTGAGTGACGCCTCCAAGGTTGTGGTCTGGCTCACTCCTTTGGGTTCAACTCCTGCGCCACCGCCGCCCAAGCAGCAGAAATCGCAAATTCCTCAGCTTGTGCAGAAGGACAAGAGCTTCCGTCCTTCTCTGCTGGTAATTCCGGCAGGCGGTCAGGTCGAATTTCCAAACCACGATCCTTTCTTTCACAACGTTTTTTCTTTATTTGATGGCAAGCGCTTTGATCTTGGACTGTATGAGAGCGGCTCAACCCAGTTTGTCAGATTCGACAAACCGGGCATTTCTTTCATCTTCTGCAATATTCACCCACAGATGAGCGCGGTGGTGATTGCGCTCAATACTCCGTATTACGCAATCTCGAATGCTCACGGCGAGATCGACCTTGGCGACGTTGCCCCTGGGCACTACCAGATGCATGTCTTCCATCCCTCGGTTTCGCCCGATGCTCTGCAGACGGCGGAACGTGAAATCGCGGTCACTGCTGGCGATACATTCCTGGCGAACTTCAGCCTGCCCGAATCTAGTCTAGAGATTGCTCACAAGAACAAGTACGGGCGCGACTATGACCGTCCGGATCCTGACAGCCCCGCGTATGCGAGACCCTGATGAGCGCAAGGGCGTCAGCTCCGGTGTTTAGCGATGTTTGATGAAATCGCCGGTTTGCAGTTCGGCCACTGCCTGGCGAAGCTGCTCCTGCGTATTCATTACGATTGGGCCATACCAGGCCACGGGCTCCTCGATCGGCTTGCCGGAGACCAGCAGGAAGCGAATTCCCTCCGGTCCGGCCTGCACCGTCAACTCGTCTCCGCGGTCGAACAATACAAGTGAATGATTGCTGACATCGTACTTCGCTGGAGCGTTGGGGTTGGCGGCGTGTTCGGTCAAGACTGCACGAGGATCCGAAGCGTCGCGGAATGTGCCGGAACCGGCGAACACATAGGCAAATGCATTGCGCGTGGTCTCAACTTTGAGCCGCTTTTTCTGGGCCGGAGCAACCGAGATATCAAGGTAGCTCGGGTCGGAGGCTACCCCTTCTACCGGTCCACGCTTTCCCCAGAATTCGCCGCAGATGACGCGAACGTGCGTTCCGTCATCGTCGGTGATCTCGGGAATCGCGCTGGACGGAATATCCTGATAGCGCGGGTCGGTCATCTTTAGAGACGAGGGCAAGTTCGACCAAAGCTGAAAACCATGCATGCGGCCCTGCGGATCGCCCCTGGGCATTTCCTGGTGGAGAATGCCGCTGCCTGCGGTCATCCACTGTACGTCGCCGGCGGTCATCTTGCCCTTATTGCCCAGGCTGTCGCCGTGCTCGACTGAACCCGCGAGCACGTAGGTGATCGTCTCGATGCCACGATGCGGATGCCAGGGAAACCCTGCCATGTAATCTGCAGGATTCTCGTTGCGGAAATCATCCAGCAGCAAGAAGGGATCGAAATCCTTGGTTTTGCCGAAACCGAAGGCGCGTTGCAGCTTTACGCCCGCCCCCTCTATGGTCGGCTTCGGTTGAATAATCTGTCTCACCGGTCGGAGTGACATAACTCTCCTCTTTCTGCGCGCCGCCGATACTCTGAGGCTGCGCCGCGAACTTTATGCTTTTATGAACTGGACATCCAGGGTGATGGTGATTTCGTCCCCGACAAGGAAGCCGCCCGTCTCGAGCGTGGCGTTCCAGGTAAGGCCGAAGTCTTTGCGGCTGATCCTGGTGGTTGCCGACAGCCCTCTGCGAGTGTTGCCCCAGGGATCTTTGCCCGCAGGCGAGGGACCTTCGACGTTGAACACCACAGTTCGAGTGACACCGTGAACGGTCAGGTCGCCCGTTACGGCCAACTCTCCATCGCCGGCGCGGGATACGCGCGTGGATTTAAAGGACAGCGTGGGGAACTTCTCCGCGTCGAAGAAATCGGCGCTTTTCAAGTGGCCGTCACGCTGCTCATCGCGGGTGTTGATCGATGCCGCTTCAATCGAAGCCTCGACATGCGACTGGCTTAAGTCGGTTTCGTTCAGGGTCAGGACGCCGTTAACGCGGGTGAATTGGCCCTTTACGTTGGAAATCATCATGTGCTTCACCTTGAACTCGGCAACCGAGTGCACCGGGTCGATGTTCCAGGTGGTGGTGGTTGCAGTTTGCGGGGTAGCAAGTGTGCTCATGTTATTTCTCCTTCGCTTCGATTAGATGCGTTACACCAATAATCGTTTCAACAACTATTAGAGCCAATAAATCAGGCTACCTGGCTGCGTGCGACGCGCAGGAGCTCGGTCAATTCCTGCAGGCGTTGCTGGCCCAGGTGGCCTAACTGTTTGCGATGGGCGGCCTGCACCGTTTCATCCATGCGGCCCAGAACTTTGAGCCCTTCTGGAGCGATGCGGACCCGTACGGTTCGCCGGTCTTTGGTTTCGCGGCAGCGCGAAATGAGTCCGCGCTTTTCCAGACGGTCGAGAAGACGAGTAACGTCAGGGTCTCGAGTGATCATGCGGTTGGCGATTTCGCCGCAGGGAAGGCCCTCCGGGGCTCCACGCAGGATCCGCAGAACGTTGTACTGGGTAGGAGACAAATCCTCCGTCTTAAGAACCTGTACCAGCCCGCGGGATAGCATATCGGTGGTACGCAGCAGGTCCAAGAACGCGGCCTCTTCGGGAGAGCCGACGAGCCGCGTGGCTTTCTTGGGTTCACTGTCCTTCATCTGTATCCACGATACTCGTTATAACGACCAGTGTCAAGACGCACACCCTCCAGGGAAGGTGTGCTGCAATCGTCGGTGAGGCTAGGCGATGGAAACCGTTTTGATGTTCATGAATTCGCGAATGCCGTTGGCGGAGAGTTCGCGGCCATGTCCCGATTGTTTGACGCCGCCGAAGGGAATGCGGGGATCGGAGACGACCATTTTGTTGATGAAGACCATGCCGGATTCGAGTTCGTTGATGAACCGCTCACACTCCTGGTCGTCGGTGGTCCAGGCGCTGGCGCCCAGGCCGAAGCGGCTGTCATTGGCGAGGCGGATCGCTTCGTCTATATCTTTGACTCGAAACAGAGACGCCACGGGTCCGAAAAATTCCTCGCGATAAGCGGGAGATTCCTTCGGGATATCCGTAAGAACTGTGGGAGCGTAAAAATTCCCGGGTAGCTTCAGCGGATGGCCGCCGGTGAGGACCTTCGCGCCCGCCTTAACGGTTTTTTGCACATCAGCGTCGAGAGAGGTAACGGCGTCAGCAGTAGCAAGGGGGCCGAGTTCCGTCTTCTCGTCGAAGGGATCGCCGATTCGAAGGTTCTTCATGCGTTCGACAAACTTCCGCTGAAAATCGTCAGCAATCGGCTCGGCGACGATGAAGCGCTTGGCGGCGATACAGGACTGGCCGTTGTTGATGACGCGGGCCTCGACAGCGGTGGCGACGGCGGCGTCAAGATTGGCGCTCGGCATGACGATGAAAGGATCGCTGCCTCCGAGTTCGAGGACGACCTTCTTGATACGCTTGGCGGCGGCGATTCCCACCTGAATGCCGGCCTGCTCGCTACCGGTCAGAGTCGCGGCGACCACGCGTGGGTCGTTCAGAATCGCGTCCACCTGCTGGGAACCGATGAGCAGCGTCTGGAACGCTCCCTGAGGAAACCCGGCTTCAAGAAAGATCTGCTCGATCGCAAGGGCGCACTGAGGGACATTTGAGGCGTGCTTGAGAAGTCCGACGTTGCCGGCCATAAGGGCAGGAGCGGCGAAGCGAATGACCTGCCAGAAAGGGAAGTTCCAGGGCATCACCGCGAGAATTGGCCCGATGGGAAGATAGCGGACAAAACTTTTCTTGGCTCCGGTTTCGATGACCTCGTCGGCAAGAAAGCGCTCGGCGTTGTCGGCGTAGTAGCGGCACCCTCCGGCACACTTGAGCGCCTCGGCCACTGCGGCCTTGAGCGGTTTGCCCATTTCGAGCGTCATGAGGTGAGCGAACTTGTCTTTGTCGCGCTCGAGGATGTCTCCCGCCTTGCGCATGCGGCGCGCGCGTTCGGAAAAAGACGTCTTGCGCTCGGCGTGGTATGCGTTGACGGCGAGCTGCAGCTTTTGCTCAATTTGGGCATCCGAAAGCGGATTAAAAGTTTTAACAACTTCGCCGGTAGCGGGATTAATGCTTGCAATAGCCATGAAATGTTTCCTTTGGAATTGGAGGCTTCAAAACTTCATGATAATGGGCCACTCGTTCCGGTTCCGGCCAGAGCGGCAGGCGAAGTCGACAGCGGTCATACCACTATACCATCGACGGGCAAGGTACTTATGAATGCGTATCACGCCCGTAAATCGAATACTGATGGGTTCCAGCGATCTTCTCGAAGCGCGTGCACTGCAGCAGGACGTCCTCCAAGAGGGGATTGTGATAGAGCACGTAGACGCTGCGGCGATGTTCGGTTAGGCTTTTTTCGAGATTTTCCATCGTCTGTCTCAAGCCTGACTCCGGAAACGGGTTAAAAAGATAAATCAACAGATGCTCATGAGGAAAAGAAAAGTCAGTTGCATCTCCGCAAATGGCTTCAAGGGCGAAGCATTTCTGTGACTCACCGCGATATCTTTTTAGATTGTCCTGCGCAGCCTGATGCAGTGCGGGAAGCAACTCCACTCCGATGATCCTGCGAAAAGGATAGTCTGATGCCATCAATAGCGTTCGGCCTTTGCCCGAACCGAGATCGACGAATGCGTAATCTCGAAAGTCAATATGACTTTGCTCGCGGAGAGCCTCAAGCATCTGGTGAAATAATTCGGCTTCCGTGGGCTGATATGGAGAGTGAAATACTCCCATCAGCCGGTCGCGCCAACTTACTGTGGCGCCGGTCGTGTTGACGCGGTAATTCCAGTCATAATCGGCGTCGCCGTAACGCTGGTGGCGGCGTTCCGGAGTAGAGTCGCGAAGAAACTCCAGCAACGCACTTAAGAGTTGGCGGGTCGCGGCCAAGCCACCCGACTTTACGGCAATTTCTTTCCAGCGGCACCACGCGGAGCCCGCCAGTCCGATAGGTGAAGCGGAGCGATCAATACTGCCCATTCTTCGCCATCATAAGCGATGTCACAGCAGTAACGCCGAGACTAAGGTTGCGAGTGGAACTTCGGTATGGGTTTGTATCCTGGGGGAAGACCCTGTGTAGCGAATGAGAAATCGTCCGGCTGGCGAACTTCGATCCGGCCTTCGGGTGTCAGTTTATACGGATGACCGTCGGGATCGACGGGAACTTTAGGCAGCCCCATAGAGCCAATAAGTTCTGTCATGCTCGCGGGTAAGCGTCCGGTGCGCTCCCCGAAATGAGTTACAGCTTCTTGTAGATGGGTTACGTCTTCGTCAACGCGCAACGCCCGCAAATGTTCTAATGCATTCTCCTTAATCTGTTTATCTTTTGTGGTCTGATAGGTAGCTGACCAGAGCATTCGCGCGGTCTGGTATTCACCAGCGTGCTGCGCCATTTGCGCGGCTAGAATCTTCACAAAAGGATGCGCGTTTGGTACACGGGATCCGCGATCGAAGGCGTCGGCGGCACCTTTGTAATCCGTGAGCTCCATGTAGTAAATGAAACCCAAGTCGTAGTAGAGCCGCCAGTCATCGGGATTGTTTTGAATTCCGTAATTCATCAATGCGATGGCACGTTCCGGTTCCCCAGCACCGTATTGCCTGGAGGCCAGGAAGCTGCTGCCAAAATCATAAGCGACGGTAAGATGTGGATCCAGATGCGTCGTGATTTCGAGAAGCGGTGCCAAAAGATTGTAATTGGGCGTGTTGTGATGATACTGGCTGCCAAAGTATTGAACCGCGCGAGTCCAGTAGATGCAGGCCATCAGCCCGTCATAACCAAGGCTGGCACGCTTAATCAACTTCGGAGAATTTAAGAACAGGACTTCGTCGAGCGTCGCTTGCGGACGAAGCAGGTCCGTGCGATGCAGAACCAGCGAACTGGCAGCCAGCGACAGAACCAGGCAGGCGCCGGCGATCAGCGAAATTTTGGTGCGATGCTTCATTTCAAGTCGCGGCGCTCGAAGATCAATACGGCCCCGCTCAGAGCCATTGCGGCATAAAACAGAGCGTAAAGAGTGTTGTGCAGAACAAGTTGCCCTGCGACCGGCTGCTCATGCGCGATCGAGCTGATGACGTTGAACGCTGAAAAATTCGGCACAAGGTACGCTGCGCCCATAGCCAGCCACCGCGACAGCCCGTGAGCCATGCCTGCAAAATTGCGCAGATCTTCGGCGAAGCTTCCGATCACAAACAGCGAGAAGGCGAAGACGGCGGAAAGCAAGGGAGACGAAAACGACGAGAACAACAGAGACAGTGAGCAGATGATCAGGAACTCAAGGACGATAAAGTACAAAGCCACGAGAATGAGCGCATCAGCGCGAACGAATTTGTGCGAAACGTAAAACAAAGCACCGAAAACTCCGATCGCCATAAAAAACGCATTTACGACGAGTGTGCCGGCCAGGCCGAAAAACTTGCCAATAATAAATTCCCAGCGCTGCACCGGACGTGAAAGAACAGTGTAGAGGGTTCTTTTTTCGATCTCCTTCGAGACCAGACCGATGCCGATGAAGATGGCAATCACGACTCCAAACAGAGAAACCGCGGTGAGTCCGAGATTGATGACCACTAACTTTTCGATTTCAATCGAAATCTGTCCCACCAGGATGGCAGCGCCTGAGAGCAGAAGCACGAATGCGATCAGGTTGTAGAGAACGCGGTCGCGTACCGCCTCCCGAAAAGTGTTAGAAGCAATGTGCGCGATGCGTGCTCTCATGCCGTTTTCCCAGCGGTAGTTTCGGCGCGCCGCAACTTCTCCACAAAATAAGCTTCGAGCGAAGTGCGCACTGGAATTACCGCAATCAGTCTCTGTCGCTCCCGCCGCAGAATATCGATCACCGCATCCTGCTGGTTCTCTTCAACAATGATGCGGACACGGTCGCCGGTCACATGACATTCCGCTCCGATGGCCTTGATCGCCGCCGGTACCAGAGTGCCCTGCCAGACGATCTCAACTTTGCCCTGCACGCTGGAAGTCAGATCTTCAACCGCTCCTACTCCGCGAAGCTCCCCCTTGTGAATAATGGCAACGCGGTCGCAGAGCGCTTCGGCGTCCGACAGAATGTGCGTCGAGAAGAATACCGTCTTGCCCTGGTGCTTGAGTTCTTCCATCAGGTCGCGCACTTCGCGACGGCCCATCGGGTCCAATCCAGACATGGGCTCGTCGAAGAACACCAGCTTGGGATCGTGCAGAATGGCCTGTCCAATTCCCACCCGCTGCAGCATGCCTTTGGAAAACTTTCGCAACTGCAAGCCCTGCACGTCGCGCAATCCTACCTGGTGGAGCACCTGATCGACGCGCTGGGTGCGCTGTTTGGCGGGCACCCCAGAGAGCTGCCCGTAGTATTCCAGGAGTTCGTGGGCGGTCAGGTAATCGTAAAAATACGGTTGTTCGGGAAGAAAACCAATCTGCGCCTTCACCGAAGGATCGGTCCATTCGCGGCCGAGGATGCGTGCCGATCCCGCGGTCGGGAACACCAACCCCATCAGAAGCTTCAGCGTTGTAGTTTTGCCGGCGCCATTAGGCCCGAGGAAGCCGAAAATCTCGCCATCTTCGACGGTGAGGTCTAAAGGCAGCAGGGCGCGCTTCGGCCGCTTTCGCCAAAAGCCGATCTTGTAGGTCTTTTCTAAACCGAGGATTTCAATAGCAGCCATTTCTTTTACGGTTGGCGGAAAGATGAGCGCTATCTCTCTTTTCCGCACAAAGAAAGTCTCAGGTACTTCGAGAGATATTATATGCAAACAAGAAGGCAATTGGGCTACCAGGGCATTACTGGAGTCACATTTGAAAAACGAGTGCTGGAAGCCTTGAGCGCCGCTGCTCGCCTGATTACCTTTTCGGGGGTGTAGTAGTCGATACAAAGCGAAGAGGCAGCGGACTTGCGTCCGCTGCCCCAGTTGTTCGTACTGACTCTGCCAGTGGTTGAACTACTGCCCAATCGGTAGTGCAGCCAGACAGGTGGCGCGTGCGCCCAAAGTAGCCACACCGTTGCCGCCTGGCGAGACGAAGCGGACGACGTTGTCCTCAACACCACAGAATTCCTTCACGCCCGTGGTATTGAGCGATGCGGGGAACCCGTCAGTGCCGAATTGCTGGTTGGCGCCGCCGATGGGGTCCGCGCCAACAGCCGTGAACAGATAGCCGCTCTTCGGGGTCGCGCCAGCCGATCCCAAAGCGAAGTCGATGATGCAAGCATTGGTGACGGCCGGACCAGCGGTGCAGCCCGCGTCAAGCGGACCAAGAACAGCCAGGGTGAGCGGATAGCCCGTGGCCGGATACGCTGTCACATAGCTGGCTTCGGCCGTAGCGATGGTGCGTGAAGAAGCAGCGGCAGACGACTCGTTAGCCGCGATGCGCGCGCGCAACAGGTTAGGAATGGCGATAGCTGCGATGATCAGGATGATGGCCACGACGATCAGCAGCTCAATCAGTGAGAAACCCTTTTGTTGTTTTCGCATGCTCTTAATCTTCTCCTCTTAATCTTTTCTGCCCTTGTCGGGTCTTGGTTATCAGGCTGGTCATCAAGTGACGCAGACGAACTAATCCTCGCACTTGCTGGGCCACAACCGCCAGTTACCTTGGTGTCGTCTTAAAGTTTTAGAAGGGGTTAATTTTCAATGCCCTGCAACACCTTAGTTTTCCCTGCTCAGGCTATTCGGGCGGTGCGAATGCCAAAATTCGTCGAATATCCTGACAATTCATGTCAGTTCTCAGAATTGCAAAAGTCCTATGGTAGAGCGAAGGCTGGAACCTTTCTTGCGTAAGAAACCCTGCCCGTAAAACTTGGACAGCGAGAGATTAGGAGGATCCGAGCGCACCCCGCGAACCGAATTGCCCAGGCATGTCTCAAGGATACTATTATGCTGTCCGACGGCCGCGTGGTTAGCGAATGCCAGCTGGTGGGCTCGATGTGAAAACCCTGCGTGGAACGCAAAAAAGGAACGAGGCAGCGGATTTACATCCGCTGCCTCGTTAAAGTGCGCTGCTACTTGCTCAACTATTGGCCGATCGGGTTCTTAGCCAAGCAGGTCGCCCGGGCGCCCAAAGTAGCTACACCGTTGCCTCCTGGCGAGACGAAGCGAACGACGTTGTCCTCAACAGCGCAAAATTCCTTCACGCCGGTGGTATTGAGCGATGCGGGGAATGCGTCGCTGAGGTATTGCTGGTTGGCGCCGCCGATGGGATCCGCGCCAACAGCTGTGAACAGATAGCCGCTCTTCGGGGTCGCGCCAGCCGATGCCAAAGCGAAGTCGATGATGCAAGCATTGGTGACGGTCGCACCCGCTGTGCAGCCCGCGTCAAGCGGACCAAGAACAGCCAGGGTGAGCGGATAGCCCGTGGCCGGATACGCACCCACATAGCTGATTTCGGCGGTAGAGATTGTGCGCTCAGACGCTGCGGCAGAAGACTCGTTCGCCGCAATGCGCGCGCGCAACAGGTTAGGAATAGCGATGGCTGCAATAATCAGGATGATAGCCACCACGATCAGCAACTCAATCAGTGAGAAACCTTTTTGTTTCCGCATTTCTTTCGCCCCTTTTTTGCTTCTTTGAATTGTGCTGCTCATCAAGTGCCGCAGTCGGGCTTCATGTTCGCACTTGCCGGGCCAAATCGGCTAGTTACCTTGGGTCGCGCCGCATCTTGCAATTCCATTATTTTCAGTATGAATGTAAACCAAAGTTCATTTTAAAGCTTTTGGGTCACTTTCCCATAACCAAAATGCGTCGGCTGTGTGACAATTCCTGTCATCCGGGTCTAATTTAGAACGAATCCAACTTTGTTTCTTGCGCTCACACCGGCCCCGGTTTAGACGCCCATTCTGTTTACCGTTCCTTTTGAAGTGCGGTAGGGAGTTAGTTATTGGGAACCAGTTCCGAAGAAGCCCAAGCCATAAGACCATCCGCGTCCGGTGACTAGGTATTTTCCGCTTTCACAAGCAAACAAGTTACGTCATCATGCTGCGGGGTCGAGCCAACGAAGAGATCAAGACTGGCCATAAGCCGCTCGAGCAATTCCTTGGGAGTGGTGGCGCCGCCGGCTTCCAATACGCTGAGGAGTCGTGGCTCGTCGAACTCTTCATCGTGGGCGTTGACGGCTTCCACCAGGCCGTCGGTAAAAACAATCAACCAATCCCCGGGCAAGAGAGCGGCGCTGGCCGATTCATATTTCGCTTCCGCCTGAATGCCGATGGGCAAGCCGCCTACATCCAGGCGCTCGATCAATCCTGAGCTGCGGCGGAGGATCGGCGTATTATGGCCAGCGTTGATGTAGGTGAAGATACGACGGTCGGCATCGTATTCGGCGAGAAAGGCCGTGGTGAAACGCAATCCGCCCTGACTGTTGGAACAGGCGTACTTGTTCATGTTCGCCACCAGTTCCGGCAGCGGGACTTGAGTCGTCGAAAGCGTCTTCAGGCTGGCCTGAAAAGTCGCCATTAGCATGGCGGCGGGTATGCTCTTGCCGGCGACGTCGGCCACCGCGAACATCACGCGATTCTCGTCGGGGGTTTTGCCAGGACGAGGAAACACGTCGTAGTAGTCGCCGGCGACGGTATTGGCAGGACGAGTGGCGTAGGCAATAGAAATCCCAGGGATTTGCGGCGGGGCGCCCGGCAGGAGCCAGGTTTGAATTTCGCGCGCAATCTGCAGATCGCGCTTCATGACCACGCGGTCGGCAATTTCCAGCATAAGAAGGAGAAACAGAAGCAAGCCGCCCCAGAAATGGAAGTCGAACTCCACCGCATGAAGTTCGTGTCCCGAATCGTGATAACTGAAGCCGCTGCTGGGAAACACCAGCATAGCCAGAGCCGCGATCAGAAGTACGCGCCGCGCGGGGGAAAGCTTTTCTAGAACTGCCCAGAAAAATTCTTTGACCACATGAAGCCGTCTGCCGCGACGGGTAAGGCCATCGGGGGTCTTGGCGGCTACGTCGCGAGAATACAGGCGGTAACTGGCGCGGGCTTCCGTCTCGAATTGCGACCAGAGTTGGGTGAGCTCCATCCCTTCAGTGACCCGCCTCCAGAAACCGTGCAGCCGAACTCCAACCGGAAGCCGCTGCGGAGGAACCGGTTGGGCAGGCGGAAGAGAAGTTGCCATAGGGGATGATTATAGAAGAGCAAGCGTAAAAACCTTGGACTCTGAATTTACTAAGTGTTGATAGAGGAATCGTCGTGGACGGTCACAATCAAGTTTCCTAGAACAATGGCAGCTGTTCGCTAAATGCTTGTGCGGGCCATTTGTTGGCAACGGGGTTCGCTCCCCGGGGATCTGCCCTCTTGATCCCATATTTCTGGCGAAGGCTGGCGATCAGTTGAGCGATTCGTTTTCCATAGGAGGGCGGCAGGAAGGAGCGCTCCTTATAGCGTGCGCGGTAGTTCTCCACCAACCGTGGAAAGCTCTGTTCGAGGAAGGGAAGGAATACGGCCGCCGAGCAGGGCTTGAGAAACAGCGGTCCGCCGAAGATATGTCGAGCCCCCGCTGCTGCCGCTTCTCGTATCACCGCTTCAAGATCGGCGGGCGAATCGGTAATGCCCGGCAGAACCGGCGAGCAACTTACGCCCACGTTGATTCCGGCTGCGCTGAGTTGGCGAACCGCATCCATGCGCAGGTCAGGCCGCGGCGCGCGCGGTTCTAGAATTCGCGCAAGCTCAGTATTTAACGTCGTGATTGTGATGTGAACGGACAGCGTATTGTTCGGCGAGAACTCGCGGAGCAGGTCTATGTCTCGAACGATCAGGTTGGCTTTCGTGACAATCCCGAGCTCGAACCCACTATGCCGGCCGAACTCCTCGAGAATGCTGCGCGTGACTTCGTATCGCCGCTCGGCGGGTTGGTACGGGTCCGTCGCGGTGCCGAGAGCGATGCCTTCCCCTGGCTTGACTCGCTTCAAGTCGCGCCTTAACAAATCCGACGTATGTTGCTTCACATAAATTTTCTGCTCAAACTCGCGGCCGTCGCGCATTTCCATGAATTCGTGGGTATAACGCGCATAGCAGTATTGGCACCCGAATTCGCAGCCGCGGTAAGGATTGATGGTCCAGGTAAAAGGCATGCCGCGTCCACTGATGCAGCGGTTCAGCAGTGACCTGGCCGGGAGCGTGAAATATTCGACATTATGCCCTTCGCGCAGAGATTCGCCTTCGGAAGCCAGGCGGGCGATTCCGACAAGCGGCGACTTCTCGGGCTGTGCGAACAGAGGAAGGGAAGACATTAGATTCGCCGTTTGTTCGCCTATAGTAAACCCGAGCAAGCTTGCCGTCAACCGCAAGATTAAATCAGGCTTGCTTGACTCAGGGTTGCGCGACTGATTTTTCTGCTGGCTTCTCGAAGATTTTCGGATCCACGGTAGGATTCAATTCCAGCGCTGTGTACTCTGCCGTGCTCGACTCCTGGCCGTTCTGCTTGTTGTGGCGCACAAACGGAATGTTGAGGCCGCCGACCGCTTTCCAGTCGTCCATATCGGTTTCTCCCTGCACCGGTCCTCGCTGGCCGAGCGTGCGGTAGGTCTCTTTCAGGATATGGCCGGTTTGTGGATCGACAAACCAACGGATCGAAGCGCCGGCGGCATTGACGTCGACAATTCGGGCTTCCGTATCGCCGACTTTTTCAGTTCCATCCGCACGAAAAAATACATTGGGATCCTTGGCATGCGATGCGATAAAAATGGGATCGCGTTTGATCTGTTCGAGAGTTTCCGCTTTTTGGGAAGAAGGGAAGTCGCGCGAGCCTTGCCCCGGCGCCGCCATAAATCCGGCTTGCGGCGTCACTACGATGTTCACCGTTCCGTTCGGAGTTTGCATCTCGGCGTGCAGATGATCCGGAAAAACAATGACGGTTTCCATGTGCATGGGGAAATCGCCCTGCGGAGTTTTCTGAGTTAACGTGACGCTCGCTTTCAGAGAGTTGATGTTGGCGAGTTTCGCCTCGCCTCCCATGGCGGCAACAACTTTGGCCGCCAGCGCCTTGCCCTCTTCATTCGAAGCCGTCGGCTTCTCAGTCGTCTCTTCCTTCTCCGCTTTCGTGCCCGGCGGGGGCGGAATGCTTATATCAATTTCTGTGACCGGACCAAGCGAGGCTAGCGGCTTATCAAACTCTTTCGTATTGCCAACCACCAGTACCGCGAGTTGATCGCGGTGAATATACTTCGCAGCCACCCGATTCGCGTCGACCGCTGTAACCTTTTGGATTTCCGCGGGAAACTTGTCGAGCCAGTCCGCCGGATATCCGTAGAATTCATAGGTCACGCGCTCGGCCAGAACTTTGTCGGGCGAGTCGAGACGGAAGATGAAGGCATTCAAGATGGCGTCTTTCGCCTGCTTGATCTCGTCGTCGGTGATCGGCCGCGTCGCCAGAGTCGCAATGTCCTCATCCAGCGCCTGGATCGATTCGATCGTCGTCTGGCTCTTGGTTCCCACGGCGAATTGTAGAATGCCGGTATGCCCAAAGTTTGCGCCAAGGCCACCACCCACGCTGTACGCCAAACCGCGCCGGGTACGGATGTCGTTGAACAACCGCGAAGAGAATCCTCCGCCAAACGCTTCGTTAAAAACTGAAACAGCGTAATAGTCGGGATTGTTGCGGGTGATGCCGAGCCCTACCATGTGAATACTGCTCTGATTTACATCTTCTTTCGAAATCTGATAGTAGCCGGGTTTTGCCGGGTGATATTGAACCTCATCCTTCGGCAGTTCGGGACCCTTGGGCCATGACTCAAATGCGGCGCGCAGTTTGGCTTCCATCGCTTTGCTGTCGAAGTCGCCCGTCAGGCCCAGGATGATATGGTTCGGGTGGACGTAAGTCTTGTGCCAATCGAAAAGATCCTGGCGGGTGATAGCCTCGATGGTGGCGTATTCCGGCTCGCGCGCGTAAGGATTGTCCTTCCCGTACGCCAATTTGACCGCCTCGCGGTGCGCAATTCCGCCGATATCATCGTTGCGGCGCGAGATGCTATCTTCCGCCTGCTTCTGAGCGAGATCGAGCTTATCTGCTCGGAATTCCGGATTTCTTAGCAGATCATCGAATACCTTGAAGACATCGTCGAAGTCGCCCTTCAGGCAACTCAACGAAATGCTGGTGGAATCAGAGCCGCCGCCAGTTTCAACTTTGGCGGCGCGCACTTCAAGGAAATCATCAAGCTGATCGCCGGTTTGTGTTTTGGTCCCGCCAGTCCGCCAGACCTCGCCGTAAATATCCACGAGCCCAATTTTGCTGGCGGGTTCATTGTGAGCGCCGCCACGGATGCGCGCTGAGGCGTTGATCAGCGGCAATTCATGATCTTCCTGAAGAAAGATCACCATCCCGTTTGCAAGCTGAATGCGCTTGGGCTGCTGAGGCTTGAACGCACGAAGCGGCGGCACTGGAATCTGTTGCCAGTTTGTGGTTTGGGCAGTTGCGTGCGGCAGAGCGGCCGACAATGCGGCAACCGCAAGAATTATCGAGAGAGCGATTCGCTTTGCCCTCATTGCGCACCTCCTTGTTCTGACGGACTTTGCTCGCCTCCGCCGCCGGGCACGGTTTCGATCACTCCCACGGTGCGATTGGTGTCGTTGAAAGTTTCGTTGGCCACACGGCGAATGTCAGCCTTCGTGACTTTGTCGATTCGGTCGACGGAACTGAATAACTCGCGCCAGTCGCCATAGCGAGTCTGGTAGATCGCCAGTTGGTTTGCCAGGCCTTCGTTGTCTGCCAAGCCGCGAACGAGGTTTGCTTTGGCGCGGGTCTTAATCATCTTCAGTTCTTCATCGCTGATATCTTCTTTTTTGAGACGCTCGATTTCTACGTGAATCGCATCGCCCACCTCCTGGGTCGTGTGCCCGGGCAGCGGGAAAGCATAAAAGGCAAACAGATGGGGATACTTATTTCCAGGCAGGCCGGTAAATCCTGCCGAGAATGAAGCGATCTTCTTATCACGCACCAGCGCGCGGTAAAGACGAGAGGTACGGCCTTCTGACATGAGATCGGTAATCGCGTCATATACCGCATCGTCCTTCGACATGTAGTCGGGCCGGTGGTAGCCCTCGAGATAGAGTGGCTGCGTTCTCTCTTTCAGAACTACCCTCCGCTCAGAGTTCTGTGGAGGCTCTACTGTGGTGGCTTCGTCAGGCTTCTGACTGGCCGGCAGGCGTCCGAAATATTTTTCGAGAATCGGCAAAGCCTCAGACACCTTCACATCTCCCGCCACAGCGACCACCATGTTCGCAGGAACGTAATACTGGTCGAAGAACTTCTTGGCATCGGTGGCGGAGAAAGTATTGAGATCAGACATCCATCCCACCGTAGGCCGGTGATAGGGATGGGCTTCGAATGCGGCCGCGCCAAACTGTTCGAGCAAGCGACCCGTAGGATTGCTGTCGGTGCGCATGCGCCGCTCTTCAATCACCACATTGCGTTCTTTGTAGAACTCCCGCATTACCGGGTGAAGAAATCGCTCAGACTCGAGATAGGCCCAAAGCTCAAGGCGGTTGGTGGGTAGAGAGTAATGGTAGTCCGTCTCATCGTAATCAGTAGACGCGTTAAGATCCTGTCCGCCACTCTGTTCAATAATCTTGCCGAACTGGTTGGGCACGACATATTTGTCGGCCTCGGCGATGGCATCCTTCCAAGCCTTTTCCAATTCCTTCAGTTTGGCTTCGTCGCGTCCAACAGTTTTGTCGCGTTCCGCAATGTAGCTGGCATAAGCTTTTTCCACTTTTTCTAATGCCACTTTTTCAGCGGCATAATCCGTGGTGCCGATGGTGTCGGTGCCTTTGAATGCCATGTGTTCGAACATGTGCGCCAGTCCAGTTTTGCGCATGGGATCTTGCGCTGAACCCGCATCGACCATGGTAAAGAATGAGAACACCGGTGCCTCTGGCCGCTCGCAGATCAGGATCGTCAGACCATTCGTCAGCTTCTTAACGGTGATCCGCTTCTCAAAGGATGCGACATCCTGTGCGCTGGCGAGGGATGCGAGAAGCAGAATCAGAACGACTGGTCTGAACCAGTGGTGTTTCATGGTACCTCCGAATAAGGCGGACAAGTTCCGTCGGAAATGTTAGGACAACCGTGTTAGACGAATGGGATGGGCCAAAGTTTGAAATTACGTGGCGGCACAGGATGTTGTCAAACTGCGTCATCCACCAGATGCGTATGGAAAAGGTAGGGAATGGCCCGTATTTTGCCT